>Ga0136617_10000746_pt1 | contig 28157 bp, 30 predicted proteins | sample AntDrymUQ3222106_2_FD_129672 | JGI IMG/M metagenome (GOLD analysis project Ga0136617, IMG submission 129672) | Polar desert sand microbial communities from Dry Valleys, Antarctica - metaG UQ322 (21.06) | ecosystem: Environmental > Terrestrial > Soil > Desert | place: Antarctica: Dry Valley...
CACGATCTTCCGGTTCGGGATCACCCCGCTGTTCCTGTTCAGCGGCACGTTCTTCCCGATCGAGCAGCTGCCCGCGTTCCTCCAGCCGCTGGCCTGGGTGACGCCGCTGTGGCACGGCGTGGACCTGGCGCGGGCGCTCTCCCTGGGCACCGTGGGCCAGGCGCCGCTGCTGATGCTCGCGCACGTGGCCGTCCTGGTGCTGTTCGTGGTGGGCGGTGTCGCCGCCGCGCTGTGGACGTTCCGCCGCCGGCTCGTGAAGTGAAGGCGTGGTGAGCGCGCTGACCCGGATCGCTCCGCCGCTCGGTTTCGGCAGCCGTAGGGCCGCGTTGCTCATCGAGCGCAACATCTACATCTATCGCAAGACGTGGCTGGTCCTGCTCTCCGGGTTCTTCGAGCCGCTGTTCTACCTGCTGAGCATCGGGATCGGGATCGGCGGGCTGATCGGGACGGTGCCGGGGCCGGACGGCCGGCCCATCCCGTACGAGCTGTTCGTGGCGCCGGCGCTGCTGGCGACCTCGGCGATGAACGGCGCGATCTACGACAGCACGTTCAACGTCTTCTTCAAGCTCAACTACGAGAAGACGTACGACGCAGTGCTGGCCACGCCGCTGGGTGTCGGCGACGTCGCGCTGGGCGAGATCACGTGGGCGCTGATCCGGGGCACCCTCTACGCGATCGGCTTCCTCGTGGTGATGTTCGTCCTGGGGCTCGTGCAGTCGCCGTGGATGGTCTTCGCGATCCCGGCGGCGATCCTGATCGGCTGGGCGTTCGCGGCCGTCGGGATGGCGGCGACGACGTTCATGCGCACGTGGCAGGACTTCGACCTGATCCAGCTGGTGCTGCTGCCGCTGTTCCTGTTCTCGGCCACGTTCTATCCGCTGACTGTCTACCCGGAGCCGCTGCGCACGATCGTCCAGCTCACGCCGCTGTACCACGGGGTGGACCTGCTCCGCTCGCTCACGACCGGCAACGTGGGCCCGTCGATCCTGATCCACGTCGCGTACCTGCTGGTGATGGGCGTCGTGGGGCTGGCCATCGTCTCGCGGCGGCTGGACAAGCTGCTGCTCAAGTAGCCGCTCTCGGGTCGCGAGCCGGTCCGGCGCCGCGTGACCACGGGATGGTGCAACGCCGCCGAGCGCGATCCGCTGCCATCTACCACCCCGTGTAGTGCGGGGTGGAGATTCCCTGTCGCCGGCAACGGTAGTCGTGCACGATCGTTCGCCGGAAGGAGCAATCTTGCTTCTCCGCCACTACTCGGGGTGGTATCTGCACAATCGAGGGCCATGCTGCCCATTGATGCCACCCGTGACGCCGTCCATCGAGTGGCCCTCGCCGAGCTCAGCGCGGAGATCGTCAACTGCTTCCGCTGCCCGCGGCTCGTCGCGTGGCGCGAACACGTGGCGCTCACGAAGGTTGCGCGGCACCAGGACGAGACCTACTGGGGCCGGCCGGTGCCCGGGTTCGGCGATCGGGACGCGCGGATCCTGCTCGTGGGGCTCGCGCCGGCAGCGCACGGCGGCAACCGGACGGGCCGCGTCTTCACCGGCGACCGATCCGGCGACTTCCTGATCGCCGCGCTCCACGCCGTGGGGCTCGCCAACCAACCGACCAGCGTCCACGCCACCGACGGCCTGGCCTTCCTCGACTGCTACGTCGCCGCCGCGGTCCGTTGTGCGCCACCGCTCAACCGGCCCACGATCGAGGAGCGCGACAACTGCGCGCCGTATCTCCGCCGCGAGCTCGAGCTGCTGCCCCGCGTCAAGGTCATCGTCCCGCTCGGGCAGTACGGCTGGGATGCGACGCTGCGTACGCTGGCCGGGCTGGGCCATGTAGCCCACCCGCGCCCGCGCTTCACGCACGGTGTTGAGGCACCCATCGGACCGTACGCGCTCGTCGGCACGTTCCACCCCAGTCAGCAGAACACGTTCACCGGCAAGTTGACGCCGCCGATGCTCGAGGCCGTCCTCGGACGGGCCGTGGATCTCGCCTCGGCCTGACGGCGTCCCGCGACTCCACGCCGCCCGTCCGGTCGTCCGGAAACTGCTCGAACGCACGCCACACGAGCGCTATCCAACAAGTTCTTCTCGATGATTCATCGCGCGCGCATCCGAGATGAACGGGCCGAGGCCTCGTGCGTGACCTGCGTGTTCAGGCGTCAGGGTGCTTCGCGAGTGCTCGTCTGGTGTGCATCCGATGAGAAGCGTCCGCTGATCAAGCTGTCACGCGCGAGAAGTGGCGGCGCGGATGAGCTGCCAGCCCGGGCGGCGGGAGGTGCGTGCCGATCGCATCATTCGGGGTCACGGTGGCGGCAAACGAGGCCAGCCAACGCGAACGCACCATCCCCGGGTGGCACTTGACGCCAGCGAGAAGCACGCGGGACCGTCCCGGTCGGCCTCCCGGTACCATTCTGGCCCCATGGCCTCGGATCGCGACCTCTATGCGGTGCTGGGCGTCGAGCGCGGAGCGACCGACGCCGAGATCAAGCGCGCCTTCCGCCGCCTCGCCCAGCAGTGGCATCCGGACGTCAACCAGGATCCTGCCGCACAGGCCCGGTTCAAGGAGATCAACGAGGCCTACCAGATCCTGTCCGACCCGCAGCGCCGGCAGCAGTACGACCGGTTCGGGCGGGCCGGGCTGGGCGGTGAGGGCGGCGCGGGGTTCGAGGGCTTCAGCGGCTTTGGCGACATCTTCGACGCGTTCTTCGGGGGCGCTGCAGCCGGCTCGCGGCGAGGGCGCCCGCAGGCCGGCCCGGACCTCCGGTACGACCTGCGGATCAGCTTCGAGGAGGCCGTCCGCGGCGTCGAGAAGGAGATCGAGTTCACGGTCCTGGGCCGCTGCGACGTGTGCAACGGGTCCGGCGCGGCGCCGGGCAGCGACTCGTCAACGTGCCCGGAGTGCAGCGGCCGGGGCGAGGTCCAGTCGGTCCGCCAGACGATGCTCGGGCAGATGGTCAACGTGTCCACCTGTCCGCGGTGCCGGGGCGATGGGCGGATCATCGAGAAGCCCTGCGAGCGATGCAAGGGCGATGGCCGGACGGAGGTCCGACGGAAGCTGGTGGTGTCGGTTCCGCCCGGGATCGACGAGGGCCATCAGATCCGGCTCTCGAACGAGGGCGAGGTGGGGCCGCGCGGCGGACCCGCCGGCAGCCTCTACGTCGCGGTCCACGTCGCGGAGCACGCGACCCTCCGGCGCGAAGGCACGGAGCTGATCCACGAGGCGGACATCTCGATCGCTCAGGCCGCGCTCGGCACCAGGCTGACCGTGCCCACGATCGACGGCAATGAGGAGCTCGAGATCAAGCCCGGCACCCAGCCCGGAACGGAGATCCGGTTGCGCGGCAAGGGCGTGCCCCACCTGCGCCGAGCGGGCGCGCGCGGCGATCTCCACGTGTTCGTCAACGTCGCGGTGCCCACGAAGCTCAGCAAGCGCCAGCGCGAGCTGCTCGAGGAGCTGGCCCGCGAGACCGGCGAGAACGTCTCGACCAACGGCCGCGGGGGGATCCGCGAGAAGCTCGGGCTGGGGTGAGCGGGCCGCGCGACGGCGGCCCATGGCTCGAGCTCGCGGTGGTCGCCGATCTCGAGGCCGTCGAGGCGGTCAGCGAGATCCTCGGCCGTGTGGCGCCCGGCGGGGCGAGCGTCGAGCCGGCGTTCGACCTGACCGACGAGGGGCTGGGCGCGCAGATCGACCCGGCGCAGCCTGCGACCGTCCGCGCGTACGTCCCGGCACGCGACGCCGATCAGGCGCGGCGTGCTGCCGCCGAGGCGTCCGAGGCACTCGGCCATCTCCAGGCCTTCGGGCTCCGTCCGATCGGCGAGCTCAGGACGCGCACGGTCCATGAGACCGACTGGGCGGATGCGTGGAAGGCCCACTTCCCGGTGCTCAGGGTGGGCCGGCGGATCGTGATCCGGCCCACGTGGCGACGTCACCGGCGAGCGCCGGATGACGTGGTCCTCGCGCTGGACCCGGGCATGGCCTTCGGGACCGGTCTGCACCCTACGACGCGGCTGTGCCTCGCGGCCGTCGAGGCGCTGGCCGACCGGGGCGTCGTGAGCGGTGCCCGTGTCCTCGATGTCGGCTGCGGCTCCGGGATCCTCGCGATCGCCGCCGCGCGGCTGGGCGCGCGCGAGGTGCTGGGCGTGGACACGGACCCGATCGCGACCGAGGCGACCGAGGCAAACGCGCTGCGCAACAGGGTCGCGCGCGTCGTTCGCGCCCGGCCGGGCAGCCTGCCGACCGGCGCCGCGCCGTGGGACGTCGTCGTCGCAAACCTGATCGCATCGCTGCTGGTCGCCCTCGCGCCGGCGGTCGCCACGGAGCTGCGAACCGGCGGCTCGCTCCTGGCGTCGGGCATCTTCGTCGACCGCGAAGCGGACGTCCGGATCGCCTTCGATGGCGCCGGCCTCGACGTCGTCGGGCGCTCGTCGGAAGGCGAGTGGGTCGCGCTCGAAGCCAGCCGTCGGGGCTGACGAACGACCGGCCATACAATCGGCTTGGATGCCCGCCACGCTCTTCCCGGTCCTGCTGATCACCCACATCGCGCTGGCGGTGGGGCTCTTCCTGCCATCGATCCTGCTGCCGTTCGCATTGCGGGCACGCCGTTCCGCGAGCGAGTCGGGGAGCGCGGTCGTGCGCGGGCTGCTCTGGATGCAGACCCATGGAACGATGATCTTCGGTCTCGGGCTGGCGCTGACGGGGATCGGCCTGCTGACCGTGCTGGGCACCCAGCTGCTGCGCCAGCCGTGGTTGCTGGTCGCGCTCACGATCTACGCGCTCAACCTTGCCCTCGCCTTCTTCATCCAGCGCCCGAACCTGCGCCGGCTGATCGGCATCAAGGCGGATCGCGGCGACCCGGTCTGGAAGGCCCGGGCCCGGCGCCAGCGCTACGTGTCATACGCCATGGCCGGCCTCGTGGGCACCATCGGCTTTCTCATGAGCACCAAGCCAAACCTGTGGTGAGCCTGATGCCGACCGATCCCGACTGCCTCTTCTGCCGCGTCGTGGCCGGCACGATCCCGGCCGACATCGTTCACGACGACGAGACCGTGCTCGCGTTCCGGGACCTCAACCCGCAGGCGCCCACGCACATCCTGGTAATTCCCAAGGCCCACATCGCCTCGGCGGCCGAGCTGCGGGCGACCGACGCCGAGCTTCTCGGCCGGCTGTTCGCGGTTGTCGCCGACGTGGCCGACCACGAGGGGCTCGTGCGCGGCTGGCGCGTCGTGACGAATGTCGGCGAGGATGGCGGGCAGAGCGTCGATCACCTGCATCTGCACCTCCTGGGCGGCCGGCGCCTGGCGTGGCCGCCCGGGTGACTCGACGGGGCGGGCGGATCCTCCTCGTGCTCCTGGCCGGAGTGCTGCTTGGCGGCTGCGGCGTGGGTGCCGGTCGCGGCGAGGCGGTGACGTTCCCGCCCCAGAGCTTTGGCGCTGGTGGTTCGCCGACCCCGGCGATGCTCCAGGCCCGGACCGCGGTGTCATCGGCGCTGGGGGCGGTGGGAGTCCTGCTCGACGACGCCCAGGCGTCCTATCGTCCGGCCGAGTCTCCGCGGCTGGCCGCCGCGCCGCGGACCGTCGTCCGAGCCGTGTTGCCCGAGGATCCGTCGCGCGGGCTCATCTCGATCTACGGCTTCATCGACGCTGCGTCGGCCGCCGAGGCGGCCGGCGAGCAGGCTGCGTACATCGCCAACCCAGTCGGTCGGGTCCAGTTTCCGACGGGCACCCAGTTCACGATCCGTCAGTTCGGCTCGACGGTCATCTTCTTCAGCGAAGTGCCGGATTCGTCACCGGACGACCAGGCCCCGGACATCGTGCAGGCCCTGCGGACCGTGGGCGCCGAGGTGGTCGTCCCGGGCTGAGCGGCGCTCCCCGAGCCGCGCTGGAAGCGCCTGCGCGGCGCCTGACCGCGCGCTCGGACGAGGTTTGACCCTGCCGACGGGCAGCGGCTACACTCCGGCGGCTCTCGTGACCGGACGGTAACTCCCGGCCATGAACGCGATCTGGCCGTTGGGCAACGAGCCTGGATCGCGGATGCACGACGACAGCCCGAGGAGGTGTATCCGGATTGGCCGAAGTTCGAGTGGGTGAGAACGAGACGTTCGAAGGCGCCCTTCGCCGCTTCAACAAGAAGATCCAGCAGAGCGGCATTCTCGCCGAGGCTCGCCGTCGCGAGCACTACGAGAAGCCCAGCGTGAAGCGGAAGCGCAAGGAAGCGAAGCGCAAGAAGAACGCCCGCACACAGCAGGGCTAGGGAGCCCCGCGGGCGTCACCCCGCCCGAGGTGCCATCTCCGGTGTCTCTTCGCGATCGGATCCAGACGGACCTGACGACCGCGATGCGGTCGGGTGACTCGTTGCGCCGCGACGTCCTGCGGATGGCGCAAAGCGCCGCCTACATGACCGAGAAGCGCGAGCGCCGGCAGCTCACGGACGATGAGCTGCTCGGCGTGCTCAGCCGCGAGGTCAAGACGCGCCGCGAGTCCGTTGACGCCTTCCGGAAGGGCGGCCGCGAGGAGCTGGCCGCGAAGGAGGAGGCGGAGATCGCGATCCTCCGGGACTACCTGCCCCAGCCGTTGGGTGACGACGAGATCCAGGCACTCATCGAAGAGGCCGTCGAGACCACGGGCGCCAGCTCGCCGCGCGACATGGGCAAGGTGATGGGCCGCCTCTCCCCGACGACGCGGGGACGGGCCGATGGCCGGCGCGTGAGCGAGCTGGTCGCGGCCACGCTCGCCCGGCGGGACCTGGCCGCGCACGACGGCGCGGACCACTGAGCTCGCCGTGCTGACTCAGCGCATCGCGGAGACGGCGAAGTTCTCGCGCCGCGACGCCACCCGCCTCGGGACGGCGGCGGCGGTCCTCGTGGTCGTCCTGACGCTGATCCTGGGGATCGACATCCTGCTGCCGCAGCCACTCGCGCTGGCGCCGGGCGACGTCGCCCGCACGGACGTCATCGCGCCCCGCGCGACCTCGTTCGAGAGCCAGGTCCTGACCGATGAGCGCCGCGCCGATGCTCGCGCCGCGGTGCAGCCCCAGTACGACTACTCGCCGGACAGCGCCGCGACCATCGCGGCGGCCCAGCTCCGCGTCCTTCGCCGCGCCGTCGTTCCGGTCGATGCGGCCTTCAACCGATCCCTGCTGCCCTCGGAGCGGCGGGCGATCCTCGAGGGTGCGATCCCGGGTCTCACGGACGGTGCCCGGGCCACCCTGGTCGATCTCGAGCCGGAGCGATGGGCAGCCGTCCGGGCCGAGGCGGAGCGAGTCCTCGAGGCGACCGAGCGCGCGCAGCTCCGCGACAGCGACGTCGAGGACGTCCGAACCGCCCTCGTGGCCCGGGTCGCCGGCGGCCTCACCGTCGCCGAGCGCCAACTGGCCGCGGAGCTGATCAGCCCGCACCTTGTCCCCAACTCGTCGTTCAGTGAGGCGGCGACCGAGGAGGAGCGAGCTCGGCAGGAAGCGCTGATCGATCCCGTCGTCGTCCAGATCAGGCAGAACCAGGCGATCGTGCGCTCCAACGACGTCGTCACCGCTGCGGACTTCGAGGTCATGCAGCAGCTGGGGCTGGTCGCCCGCAGCCCGCTCACGGGCATCGCTCCGCTCGCGGGCTGGTTCATCCTCGCGACCCTCGTCGTGGGCCTCCTGCTGGGGTGGCTGTGGCGGTTCCGGCGCGACTTGTGGCACCGCAACAACGTGCTGATCCTGTTCGGCCTGCTGCTCGTGTTCACGGCGTTCGCGGTCAAGCTGACCGCCGGTCGGCTCGCGTTGCCGTACCTCATCCCCACTGCCGCGATCGGCATGCTCGTGGCGATCCTGCTCGACGCGGGCGCGGCCACGGTTCTCATGGCGGTGGTGGCGGTGATCGCGGGCACGGTCAACGGCGGCTCGCTGGAGCTCGCGGCGTACGTGTTCCTGGGCGGGTTCGGGGGCATCGTCGCCGTCCGACGCGGGGACCGGCTCCAGACGTTCCTGCAGGCGGGGATCGCGGTGTTCGTCGTGCAGGCGCTTGTCGTCTCGGCGTTCTCGCTGCTGGGCACGCGCGACCTCCGCGGCATCATCGAGCTGTGGGGCGCCTCGGCCGCCGCCGCGGGTGGCGCGGCCGTGGCCGCGGTCGGCAGCTTCGCCGTCCTGGGCAAGCTGTTCGGGATCCTGACCGTCTTCCAGCTGCTCGAGCTGGCCAACCCCTCGCAGCCGCTGCTGCGCCGGCTGCTCGTCGAGACGCCGGGCACGTATCACCACTCGATCATGGTCGGCAACCTGGCCGAGCACGCGGCCGAGGTCATCGGCGCCGACCCGCTGGTCACCCGCGTCGCCGCCTACTACCACGACATCGGCAAGCTGGCCAACCCGCTGGGCTTCATCGAGAACCAGGCCGGCGGGGAGAACGTCCACGACCGGCTCGAGCCCGAGGTCTCCGCCCAGATCCTCAAACAGCACGTCGTGGACGGCATCGACCTGGCGTATCGCGCCAAGTTGCCCAAGGCGGTCATCGCGTTCATCCCGCAGCATCACGGGACGGCGATCATGTCGTACTTCCACGCACGTGCCCGGGAGGCGGCTGCAGCGCCCCACGGCGGGCTGGCGACCGAGCCTGGACGCAAGGCGGCCGATGCCGTCGACCAGCGCAAGTTCCGCCACGCCGGCCCGAAGCCCCAGACACGCGAGGCGGCCCTGATCATGCTGGCCGACGGGGTGGAGGCGTCCGTGCGCTCCCTGTCGTCGCGCGACGAGCCGGCGATCCGGGCGATGGTCACGCGAATCATCGAGGAACGGCTGTCCGACGGGCAGTTCGACGAATGCGACCTCACGCTGCGCGACGTCGAGCGGATCAAGGACGCATTCGTAGGGCAGCTGCTGGGCATGTACCACACCCGCATCGCCTATCCCCAGAACAAGGTGGTGGAGATCGAATCACGACGGTCGACGGGGAGCGGAGGCGGTCCGGGCGCCTCCTGACGCCGGCTGGTCAGATGCGCTCGATCTACCTGCCGCCGTTCCGGATCGACATCGATCGACGCCCGGCGACCGCGCGCGTCACCGCGGATGCCGGTCTCGCGCGTGCGGTTGCCAGGGCCCTGGACGTCGCCGGCGCACCGATCCCCGCCTCAGTTGGGCTGACGCTGACGGATGACGCCATCCTGGCCGAATTGAACGTCAGGCACATGGGCAAGGACGGCCCCACAGACGTGCTGTCCTTTCCGATCCTGCCGGCCGATGCGTTTCCGGCGAACGCCGGCGTCAACGCCGCCTTCCCGCTCCCGCCGGGCGTCCGGCAGCCGCTCGGCGACGTCGTCGTCTCGGTCGAACGCGCGATCGAGCAGGCCGAGACCGGTCGGGGCGGTCAGACCGGCGACATCCGCTGGTCGCCGGCGGACGAGCTGCTCCTGCTCGTGACCCACGGCACGCTCCACCTGTGCGGCTGGGACCACGCAGAACCCCAGGACGAAGCCGCGATGCGCGCCCTGGAGCAGCAACTCCTCGCCGGGACCGCCCAGACCCGGGCCCGTCGGAATTGAGTCAGGCATACGTGGAGCGGGTCGTAGACTGACCCGGGGTCCGCGACCGAGCCCGCGTGAGCGTCAGCAACCCGTGGGGCGGGTGCCTGAACTGAATCGGTGCGGCCGATTGGCGCAGCACCCGTGGGGCGGGTAGATGAACCGGAGCCGGTCGGCATCGTGCCGAACCCCACGCGGTGCAGGGGATATCCGTCAGCCGCCGCTGGCGAGATCGCGCACGGGAGCGACACGGCGGGGTCTGGAGATGGCCGGCTCTGCGACCGGCGGGTTCACGACGCCCCCGCCGCCACGTTCCTGTCATCCGGTCACCTGGCGAGGCCAAGGCTCCGCCGCGACGTGTCATCCAACCAGGCGCGGTTGTTCTGGCAGAGAACCGGCCACGTCCACGCTCGGGCTCGGGCGACTGGGACGCGCCGAGGGATCCCTGGCCTCACCTCCTGACCGTATGTCAGGTTGGCGGACCGTGGGCTCGGGGGGTCGCCCAGGTGTGCGGCGGCAGCGCGGGCCATGGGCCGGTACCATCGGACGCAGGCCCTCCCGGATGGGATCGGGCCCTGTCCGCGTGCCCGTCCAAACCTGGCGGCGCCCCTGGAGGTGCGGTGAAGATCGTCGTCGGGCTCGGGAACCCGGGCGACCGCTATGCCCAGACCCGCCACAACGTGGGCTGGCTCGTGCTCGATCGGCTGGCCGACATCGCCGGCTGGTCCGGGCGTGGCCGCACCCGTGACGCCAGCTCGATCGCGATGGGCCGCTTCAAGGGTCTCGACCTCACGATCGTGAAGCCGCTCACGTTCATGAACGACTCCGGGCTGGCCGTCCGCAAGGTGCTCGCCCGCGAGCACGCCCCGCTCAACGAGCTGCTCGTGGTCACCGACGACTTCGCGCTGCCCTTTGGCAAGCTGCGCTTCCGCGAGGCGGGGAGCGCGGGCGGCCACAACGGTCTGCGCTCGATCGTGGGCGAGCTTGGGACGGAGAAGTTCAGCCGGCTGCGCGTGGGCATCGGGGATCCGGCCCGCGGTGCGGTCGACCATGTCCTCAGCAAGTTCACGCCCGACGAGCGCCGGCGGCTGCCGGAGCTGTTGGACGCCGCGGCCGAGGCGGTCGAGACGTGGGCGCGCGAGGGGACGTCGAAGGCCGCCAACCGCTGGAACACGTTCACGCTCCGGCCGGCGGACGAGGATCGGATGGAGCCGGCCGGGGCGATCGATGGGCCACCCGGCGCTGACGGCATCCGCCGCACGAAGACCGGCTGGCGGCGGGTTCGCGCGTCCGAGCCGGAGGCGCAGCGTGACTGACCGCGAGATGCCCGTGATGCGCGGCAAGCGCGGACGCGAGCGTCGGGTGGGCGAGCGGGTCGTGGCCGAGGCGCTCGCCCGGCGGGCGGTGATCGACGAGGCCGCGCCCGATTTCGACGGCGCCGAGGTCGACCGCGACGTCGAGGATGCCCGAGGCGCCGAGCGCCGGCAGCGCCCCCCGAAGCCGGCCGCGACGCCAGCCGCCCCGGCCCGCGGCGCCGGCCGGCGCCTCCCGGACCTGTCCGTGCTGCCGCCGCTCCTCCATCCCACCGGTACGTTCGAGACGCTCCGCGAGCGGCTCGGGCCGCCAGGCGGCGACCGGCGGGTGGGCCATTACGCCGGGATCGTCGCCGTCCCGCACGGCGCGAAGACCTATCTCGCGGCGGCCCTCGCGCTGGGCGCAACGGGCGAGCGGCTGGTCTGGATCGCCAGAGACGCGGAGATCGGCGATCGAGTCGCAGAGGAGCTGGGGGCGTGGCTGGGCGACCCTGGTGGCGTCGCGATCCTCGAGCCAAGGACGTCGCTCGCCTACGAACGCAGCGAGCTCGTGCCGGACGAGACCGCGGCCCGGGTCGCGGCCCTCTCGGCGTGGCGTTCCGGTCGGGCCCGGATCCTGGTCGCGAGCGTGCAGGCGCTCCTTCAGCACACGATCGGGCCGGACGATCTCCCCGCCGAGCCCCGCCGGCTCGCGCTCAACGCGCGCGCTTCGCTCGACGCGCTGGGACGGGAGCTGCTCGATCTTGGCTACGTGCCCGTCCTCGAGGTCGCCGGCCGGGGCGAGTTCGCGCGGCGCGGAGGCATCCTCGACGTCTTTCCGCCCAGCGCGCCGCTGCCCATCCGGATCGAGTTCTTCGGCGACGAGATCGACTCCCTCCGGGCGTTCGACCCGGCGGACCAGCGCACCGTGCGGGCCGCGGACGACGTCCAGCTGCTGCCCGCCAGCGAGTTCCTGCTGCCGTCCGGTGGCTCGGCACGGATCCGCGAGCGGCTCGGCCGGCTCGGCGGCCAGTTGACGGAGCGCCTTCAGGCGGATCTGGCCCGGTTCGAGGGCGAAGAGACGCCCCAGCGGACTGCGCCGGAGGGTCCCATCACCCGGGCGCTCCGCGTCGGGGACGCCGCCGAGGTCTGGGCCCCGATCCTCTCGCCCGCGACCGGACTCGACCACGTCGACCCGGACACGCTGCTGATCCTGGACGAGCCCGGCGATCTGGCCGAGGCGGCGGACTTCCTGTGGCGCCAGGCCGATGAGCGGCGCACGGACCTCGTCGCGTCCGCGGAGGTGCCCAAGGACTGGCCGTTCACGTACCTGCCGGCTCGCGCCTGGAAGTCGCGTCTCGTCGCCTCGCGCACGCTCGAGATGACGTGGGAGTCGGAAGCGCCAGGCGCGATGGCCGGCAAGGGGCTCTCGTCTGGCGACCTGTTCGGCTGGCGCGAGCCCCAGCTCCCGCCCGGTCGCAGCGCCCGTCTGGCTGAAGCGGTCGAGGGCTGGCAGGCGGACGGCGCGCGGATCGTCATTGCGAGCGACCAGGCGCCGCGGCTGTCGGAGGTCCTCGGCGAAGCCGGACACCCCGTCGGCGTTGTCGCGACGCTGACGGAGCCGCCGCCACCCGGCGCGATCGCGCTCATCGAGCGCAGCCTCAACGACGGGTTCGCCGGCGGCCCGGACGGTCTTGTCGTCGTGACGGATCGCGAGCTCTTCGGATCGGTCCGCGTCCGCCGACCGAAGGCCATGCGCCGCGTCGTGCCGCGCGACATCCTGGAGCGGCTCACCCCGGGCGACCTCGTCGTCCACATCGATCACGGCATCTCGCGCTACGAGCGGATGCTCAAGCGTGGCGCCGAGGGCGAAGCGCGCGACTACCTGGAGCTGAGCTTCGCCGGCGGCGACGCGATCTTCGTTCCGGTCGAGCAGATCCAGCGGATCTCGCGCTACTCCGGCGGCGAGCGGCCGCAGCTCTCCAAGCTGGGCGGCACGGAGTGGCTCAGGACCAAGCAGCGTGTCAGCCGGGCCGTCAACGACCTGGCCGAGGAGCTGCTCAACCTCTACGCCGCGCGGCACGACGCGACTGGCCATGCCTTCCAGCCGGACACCCCGTGGCAGGCGGAGATGGAGGCGTCCTTCCCATACGAGGAGACCGTCGACCAGCTGCGTGCCACCGCCGAGGTCAAGCTCGACATGGAGGCCGGCCGGCCCATGGACCGCCTCGTCGTGGGCGACGTCGGCTACGGCAAGACGGAGGTCGCGCTGCGCGCCGCATTCAAGGCGATCCAGGATGGCCGCCAGGTGGCCGTGCTCGTGCCCACTACGGTGCTCGCGGCGCAGCACCACGACACCTTCTCGCGGCGGTTCGGGGCGTTCCCGATGACGGTCCGGATCCTGTCCCGGTTCGTGGCGGCGAAGCAGCAGGCGGCGACGATCGACGGGCTGGCGGACGGATCGGTCGATCTCGTGATCGGGACCCATCGGCTGCTCTCAAAGGATGTCCGGTTCCGGGACCTGGGGCTGGTGGTGGTCGACGAGGAGCAGCGCTTCGGGGTCGCCGCCAAGGAGCGGCTCAAGCAGCTCAGGCGCGAGGTCGACGTGCTGACGCTGTCCGCAACGCCCATCCCGCGGACGCTCAACCTCGCCCTCGCGGGTGTGCGCGACCTGTCGGCGATCGAGACCCCACCGGAGGATCGATTGCCGATCCAGACGCGGGTTGCCGAGGCATCGGCCGGGCTCGTCCGCGACGCGATCCTGCGCGAGCTCGACCGCGGTGGCCAGGCGTTCTACGTCCACAACCGCGTCGAGACGATCGAGGCGCAGGCCGAGCAGCTCCGCCGGATGCTGCCCGGCGTCCGGATCCTCGTGGGCCACGGCCAGATGCCCGAGGGCGTGCTCGAGAAGGTCATGGTCGGGTTCGCCGGCGGTCAGGCGGACGTGCTCGTGTGCACGACGATCATTGAATCCGGGCTCGACATCCCCAACGCCAACACGATCATCATCGACCGCGCCGACACCCTCGGCCTGGCCCAGCTCTACCAGCTCCGCGGTCGGGTGGGGCGATCGTCGCGCCGAGCCTACGCCTACCTGCTCTACCGGCGTCGCGAGCGGCTGTCCGACGAGGCGCGGAAGCGGTTGCAGGCGATCTTCAACGCGTCCGAGCTGGGGGCCGGCTTCCAGATCGCGCTGGCCGACCTCGAGATCCGGGGAGCCGGCAACATCCTGGGCGGCGAGCAGTCCGGGCACATGGCGGCCGTCGGCTTCGACCTCTATTCGCGCCTGCTGGCCGAGGCGGTCGAGGGGTCAAAGGCGCGGCGCGAGGATCGGGCGCCGGTTGTCCAGACGCCGCAGGCCATCGTGGACCTGCCGATCGACGCCCACCTGCCCGAGTCGTACGTGCCCGACGAGGCCCAGAAGCTGGAGCTCTACCGGCGCCTGGCCCGTTCGCGGACGCCCGGCGATCTCGCCGCCTTCCGCCAGGAGGTGACCGACCGATTCGGGCCCATGCCCGCGCCGGTGACGCGATTGATCGAGGTGGCTGAGCTGCGGCTGGCCGCCGAGTCGTCCGGGGTCGGCTCGATCTCGCGCGAGGACGGCCAGCTCGTCGTGCGCTTCGGGGCCGGGCTCTCGCGTGCGACGGCCATGCGGCTGCTGGGCGACGGCGGGCTGCCCGGGGTCAAGCCGTCGGACGTGACCTTCGCCTCGAACCAGGTCCGCATCCGCGTGCCGCTGCTGCCGTCCCGCGCGTGGCAGCTCACCCACGCGGTCGTGGCGCGCCTCTCAACCGAGCGGACGGAATGACCGATCGCCTGCTGCGGATCGAGCTGCCGATCGCCTCGGACGAGGAGCTGTCCGCTCTGCGTGGTGCTCTGCTCGCGGCCCGCGCCAGCGAGCTGGCCGAGATGCGCCGCCGCGGCGCCCGCCACGGCTTCGGCTACGGCACGGACGGGGCCCGCGAGAGCCTGTCCGCCGAGGCGGCCCAGGCGCAACGACGGTGGGCGCTGGTCGATCGCCTGATCACGGCTCTGAGTGAGGCAGCACCTGCGTCGGAATGACAGACCCGTGGGGGAAGTAGCGCATTTTCCACGCGGCCGCGTCAGCCGCCGTTCCGGGCCTTGTGACGTCTAGGCCGGCACCGTCAGCCGAAGGTTCCTCGACGGCCAGTCTCGTCCTCGGGCTCCCTGCCACCCCAGATCAGGACATCGGGGTCGAGGTCTGCGTCGCCCGGCCATACGATCGTCCCGCCTTCGACGCGTAGCGCGCGAAAACAGGCCTCGTCTGTCCGAACGGGCTCGAAGACGGGGCCGACCAACAGATCTTCGAGGTCGCGCTCGACCTGCACACCCTGGCGAGCCCGTTCCCAGTTCGCCCTCCAACTCCTGCCGGTGGAGCATGGCCCACTCGACGACGAGGCCAAGGGCCCGCTTGGGCAGTTCCCCGTTCAGCAGCGCGAACGTCTCGATCGCGACTTGAGCCTCGTCGTCGCCGTACTCGGCGTGGAAGTGACACGCAGACGGACACGGGGACGATGCCAATCCACTTCGGAGCCGGGTGTCGCGATCGAACCGGGCGTGACCGACCCGGGGCCAACGGCGGCTAGCCGGTCGCTGCCTGTGGGGCAAGCCCGCGGACGCTCAGCACCTGGTGGCCGTACATGTGGACCAGCTTGGCCGTGTTGCCGGGTTCCTTCAGCCGGGTCACCATCGCCCTGAGGTAGCGGTCATGGTGGCCGATCGTCGTGAAATACAGCTTCCCGAAACCGATGAGGAACGGGAAGATCCTCGGGCTGTCCAGGATGAACAGGCGGGCCACGCCCTCGTGGACGCCGGGCCAATCCTGGTTGTAGTAGTCGTCGAGCGCCACGATCCCGCCCGCGGCCAGCACTCGCTGGGCGAGCCGGAGGTCGTTCACCGCGTGGTCCGCGGTGTGGCCGCCATCAACGCTCAGGAGACGGAAGCGCTCGTACTTCTGGAGGATCGCGAGGACGTCCGCGTCGCTGAGATCGAGGCTGTCGCGGGCCATCGGGTCCACGGCGTCCGGCTCGGGGCAGTGCGCCTGGAGGCTGCGAACGAACTCGCCCGTCCGCTCGACCCCGGAGTGATCGATGTTGAGCTCCTGGTTCTCGAACAGGTCGATGGCCAGGCTCCTTGTGCCGGGGCTGCGGAGCAAGTGCAGCGCGATGAACAGCTTGCCGTGGTAGACCCCGATCTCGCACGAGCCGCCGGTGACACCGGCATCGTCCTGGATCTCGGCCAGCTCGGCGAGCAACGAGAGCGTCTGCGGTTGGCACCAGCCCTGGATCGCCTCGAAGCCCGTCTCCCTGTAGGCGCGAAGGCGGGCGGAGCGCTCGATCGCCGGTGGTGGTGGTGTCGCCACGGGGCTTGCCGGGCGCGTCCGCGCGGGTCGCTCGGCGGGCACCGGCTTCGATGCTTCCCCCCGGACCTGGGCGCTGATTCGACGCAACATCGGTCTGGTGGTCACCATGGTGCTCGGGGGCCCTCTGGGCGCTCGTCAGATGGTAGCCCGCCGCGGCGACCACCGAGCGCGGCGGATCGCCTGCGAGCCAGCCGCCTCCGGTCATCGGGCTGGGCGCATGCGCAGGAACTCTTGAACGGCCGCCCGAAGCGTGTACGGGGTGCCAATGCCATGAGACGCTTCTCGAACGCAACGCTCATTGCGTTCGAGCCGGACGACCTGCTGGAGCTGCTCATGGGTCCCTCGCTCGTGCAAATGATCCTCAGCGGCGGCCGGCGCCCCCTGCGAACGCCCGAGCCATGACCCGAGAGCCGGTACTCCGCAAGGCCACCCACGCGGACATGCCGGCCATCGATGCGCTCATGAAGCAGTCGGCGCGCGACCTGTTTCCGGGCTTCTATGACCCGCGCCAGACCGCCTCGAGCGTCATCCACATCGCGCACGTCGACCCGATGTTGGTCGACGACGGCACCTACTTCGTGCTCGAGGCAGACGGCGAGATCGTCGGGTGCGGCGGCTGGAGCCGGCGCGACAAGCTGTTCACCGGCTCGGCCGACCAGGAGGCCAAGGCGCGCCTCCTCGATCCGGCCAACGAGCCGGCGCGGGTCCGAGCGATGTTCGTCCGCGGCGACTGGACGAGGCGCGGCTTGGGCACGCGAATCCTCGAGGCGTGTGAGGGCGCCGCGCGCGCCGAGGGGTTCACGATGCTCGCGCTCATGGCCACGCTGCCCGGCTTCCCGCTTTACCGCCGGTACGGCTTCCGTGAGCTGGAACGGACGCCGATCAGGCTGCCCGACGGCGTGCTGCTCGAGTGCGTCGCCATGGACATGCCAATCGCCCAGGGGTCGTGTCAGCCCCCGTCCAGCCTTGCCGGTGATCCGAACGCCGCGACGACGACGAGCGCGCAGCCGAGGTAGGCGGCGACGAGGTGGTACACGACCGCCGGCAAGCCCAGGTACGTCGCCTCAGGGACAGGCAGCGGGCCGGAGCCACCCCAGCCCAGCTGGTACATCACGAGCAGGCCGCCGATGAACACCGCCAGCAGCACCCAGGCCACGGCGACGAGCCGGGCGAACGCGCGCCGGGACCCGCTGAACGGCGGTTGGACAACGGTCGCGAGCAGACCCGCGACGAAGGTGAGTCCCACGAAGAACGGCACGAGGTCGACGTCGCCGTCGAGGCTCGAGGTGACGGCTGCCAGCGCCGCCAGCGCCGAGGCGGCCAGGCACAGGACGGCGCGTCGGGAAGCGACGCCGGCGCTGCCCACCGGCAGGAGGGATCGATCCATTTTGGGTTGGTACCTCGACACCTCTCAGACTACGCTGCCGATGAGGCGATGCTCCCGATGAGAGCCGATGCGCGGACAGCCCGGTCGATTGCCATCGAGACGACGCGCCGGTGACCGACTCCGTGGGGCGTGGTGCGCTGCGGGCGATGTTCGACGCGGTGGCAGAGCGCTACGACCGCATCCGCCCGGCGTATCCGGAAGCGCTGTTCGACGACCTCGCCGAGCTGGCATCGCTCGCCTCGGGAAGTCGCGTGCTCGAGGTGGGTTGCGGCACCGGCCAGGCGACCGCGGCGCTCGCCGCGCGCGGATACCGTGTGCTGGCCGTCGAGCTCGGCTCGGAGCTCGCGGCGCTCGCGCGTCGACGGCTCATCGAGTGGCCGCTGAGCGAGGTGGTCGTCGCCGACTTCGAGACGTGGTCGCTGCCGGTGGAACGCTTCGAAGCCGTCGTGTTCGCGACGGCGTTCCACTGGATCGATCCCGCGGTCCGGATGGCGAAGACCGCCGATGCACTCCTTCCAGGTGGGGCAATCTCGATCGTCCGCACGCATCACGTCGCGGGAGGGAGCGAGCCCTTCTTCGTCGCTGTCCAGGACTGCTACGAGCGCTGGGATCCAGCCACCCCGCCCGGGCTGCGATTGGCGGCCGCGGACGACATTCCCATCGACACGGAGGAGCTCGACCGATCCGATCGCTTCGGGCCAGTGGAGGTGCGACGGTACGAGTGGGACGTGACCTATTCGACCCCCGAATACCGCGACCTGCTGCTGACGTACTCGGGGCACCTGGCGCTCGAGCCCGAGGCGCAGCGGAACCTGCTCGCATGCATTGGTGGGCTCATCGACGATCGGTTCGGTGGGTCGATCACGAAGCGCTACCTGACCGAGCAGCTCGTCGCCTGCAGGTCTGCCGGGTAACGGTCAGGCAGTACCCGCCGGCTCGTTCTCGACCGCGACCGTGAGCTCACCCGAGCCGTGAAACTCGATCAGCGTCTCGCGGCGCCCACCCTCCGCCAGCTGCCGCTCGGCCACGATGACGTGGCCCCGCACGATGCGCCCGTCGGTCGTCTTGCCGAGCAGCTCACCCTCGTCGCCCGGCAGGGTGGCCGATCGGGTGACAACGCGCGCGCTCCACTGCTGGCGCCCGTTGTCGTCCTGCCAGCGGTCGAGCGTGGCGCCTGGCAGCACGAGGCCGGCGAACGTGACCTCGCGGAGCGCAAAGCGGGTGTGGTGACGCGTCATGCCCCAACGGTAACAGGCCGCTGTGAGGGCGCCGAGGTGAGCGGGTCAGCCGGGCCCGCGGACGATCAGCACCACGGCGAGCAGCCCGATCAGGACGGTCAGACCGGCGAGGAGCCAGGTGACGACATCCAGCCGGCGCCGCAGATCGTCCGTGGAGCGCAGCCACGTGGCGATGGCCTCGAGCAAGGGTGCCTGATCGAATGCGGAAGCGTCCGGTCCCGGGGTGTCGGGCGCGGCCTCGGAGACGATCCCGAGGTGCGCGAAGGACTTCTCGATCCGTGGGTCGGCCGGTTGCCGGACGGCATCGCGGGCCGCCCTGGAGAGCGCCTGGGACTGCTCGTCGTCGTGTGGCGGATCATCTGTGAGGGCCGGCGTCTGGCGGGCGCGGCGGGTGGGGTCGTCCTGCACCCGGCCACGGTAGGCCGGCCGGCCGGAACCGGTCAAACCGCCCCTCACTGAGCGCGTCGGTTCCCCAGTCGAGTAGAAGGATCAACAGTGGCCGAGTGGATCTACTTCATCCATCCGCCCCGCGATGACTTCGCGGACACGATGACGGACGAGGAGTCCGAGGTCTGGGGCCGCCACTTCACGCGCTTCCAGGGACTGCTGGCCGAAGGCACGATCATCCTGGTCGGACCCACCCTGGGGCCGAAGAACACCGGCATCGCGGTCTTCGAGGCGCCCGACGAAGCGGCCGCGCAGCGGATCATGGACGAGGATCCGGTGATTGCAGAGGGCTTCGCCCGTGGCGAGCTCCGGCCGTTCCGTGTCTCGCTGCTGCGCGGTCGGGACTGAAGCGCTTCTCGGCCACAATGACCGCCATGGGTCTCCTTCACTTCTACGCTGATGGTCGCGCCCCGGCCCGCGCGCGGGAGCTCGGTGAATCGGCTCGTCGCGCCGAGGCCACGGGCTACACCGGCCTGGTCATCCCGGATCACCTGATCGCGCAGCTGTCACCGGTCCCCGCCATGGCGGTGATCGCCGCCGCGACCTCGACGCTGCGGGTCTCGGCGTTCGTCTTCAACAACGACCTGCGTCATCCGGCGGTGCTGGCCCAGGACCTGGCCAGCCTCGACGTGCTGAGCGAGGGCCGGCTGGACGTGGCGATCGGGGCCGGCTGGAACGAGCCGGAGTACCAGGCGATCGGCGTGCCCTTCGAGCGCGTCGGCGTCCGGGTGTCGCGATTGACCGAGGCCGTCGCGGTGCTCAAGGGCTGCTTCGCCTCCGAGCCGTTCTCGTTCGCCGGCGAGCACTACACCATCACCAACCACGATGCACAGCCCAAGCCGGTTCAGATCCCGCAGCCGCCCATCCTCATCGGCGGTGGCGGCCGGCGGATCCTGAGCCTGGCCGGGCGCGAGGCGGACATCGTGGGCCTCGCGCCGCGGATCCTGGCCGGCCGTCGGGTCGACGCGCAATCGCTGACGTGGGCGGCCACGGAGGAGAAGATCGGCTGGGTCCGCGAGGCCGCGGGCAGCCGCTTCGACCATCGCGAGCTGAACATCTACCCGTCGGCGTGGCCGGTGACGGTCACCGACGATCTGCGTGGCGAGGCGCGCCGGGTCATCGCGAGCCTCGAGGAGCGGACGGGCATCACGCTGACCGAGCAGGAGGTCATCGAGTCGCCGCACATCTTCATCGGCTCGATTGACCGCTTCGCGGAGAAGTTCGAGGAGCTCCAGGAGCGGCTCGGGATCACCAGCATCATGGTCGGCGAGATGGGAGCGCTCGATCGGGTCGTGGAGCGGCTTGCCCGGCGCTGACCCCGCCCGTTGTGTTGCCGCCCCCTTGGGCCGGCTCCCAGATACCACCCCCCGTAGTGCGCGGTGGGCATCCGCGGACGCGGGGCGCGGCTTCACGCACGACGCCGCGGCCGACACTCGTCAGATACCACGGGGGATGGTGAGTGACGACGATTCGCCGTCTGCTACTACCCCCGATGGTGGATGACAGAAGTCCCTCTGCCCTCGGGCCGGCTGGCGCCCGCTCGATAAACCGCTGCCGCTGGTAGGCTGACCCGCCGGAGGTGCCCTCAGCTGTGAGCCTGCTGCTCGTTGCCATCGTTCACGACTCGGACGCCGATCGGGTGGCCGACGCGCTCCGCCAGACCGAGCACCGCGCGACGCGGATCCCGTCGTTCGGCGGGTTCCTCGGGACGGCCAACACGACCCTGCTGATCGGCGCAGAGGAGCAGGACGAGGCCGCGATCGTCGAGATCTTCCGACGTGAGTGCAGCGGCCGGGAGGTCGAGGTGCCGTTGGTGATGCTCGAGCGGCTGCGCGACGTGTCGCCCCGGATGGTCAGTTATGCCGGAGCCACGATCTTCGTCGTCGACCTCCGTCGCGTGATCCGCGTCTAGCGTTCCCGGGACCGCGCCGGCCACCGATCCCGTGCCTCCGAGCGCTCCCGATTCCCAACATCGCCACGCCGGTCTGTGGTCGCCCGCGCACCGAAACCTCACGGTCGGCCTGGTCCTGACGATCACGCTGGTTGCCTTCGAGGCGCTGGCCGTGGCCACGATCATGCCGATCGTGGCGCGCGATCTGGGTGACTCGGCGCTCTACGGCTGGGTGTTCACCGCGGCCGTGCTCGGCAGCCTCGTGGGCATCGTCGTCGTGGGCGGCCTGATCGACCGCACCGGTCTGGTCCGGCCGTTCGTCGGCGGCCTCGTGCTCTTCTCGATCGGGCTGGTGATCGGCGGGCTGGCGCCCTCGATGGAGGCGCTGGTCTTTGGCCGCGCACTCCAGGGGCTCGGTGGCGGCGCGATCCCGCCGATCGCGTACGTGGCGATCGGGCGCGCGCTGCCCGAGGAGCTGCGGGCCCGGATGTTCGCCACGCTGTCGACGGCCTGGGTGCTGCCCGGCGTGATCGGGCCGGCGATCAGCGGGATCGTTGCGCAGACTGCCGGCTGGCGCTTCGTGTTCGTGGGCCTGCTGCCGCTCATCGCGGTCGCGGGCGCCATGACGCTCCCGGCGATCGCCCGTTCGCGGCCACCGGCGCCCGAGGCGGATGCGCGGCCGCGAGTGGCGCTCTCCCGCCGGCTCCCGACGGCCCTGGTCGTGACGGCCGGCGCGGCGCTGGTGGTGGGCGGGCTGACCGATGCGCAGCTCGTGCCGGGGGGCGTGCTCGTCGTGGTGGGGCTCGCGATCGGCGTGCCGGCGTTCGCGCGGCTCGTGCCGCCGGGCACGCTGCGGGTGGCCCGCGGGCTGCCTGCGGCCGTGCTGCTGCGCGGGATCCTGACGTTCACCTTCTTCTGCGCCGACGCGTACGTCCCGCGGGCGCTCCAGGACTGGCGCGGGCTCGATGCGGCGACCTCGGGCATCGCGCTGACTGCGGCCACGCTCGCATGGACGGGCGGGGCGTGGATCCAGGCTCGGCGCTTCAGCCGGGTTGGCGCGCGGCGGTTCGTGACGACCGGATTCCTGACGGTGGGCCTGGGGATCGTGGGGTTCGCCCTGGTGCTGTCACCAGCGGTGCCGGTGGCGGTGGGGGTGGTCGCTTGGGGGCTGGCGGGGCTCGGAATGGGGCTCTCGTACTCGCCCCTGTCGCTCGTCGTGCTGGCCGAGGCGCCGGCCGCGGAACAGGGAACCGCCACGTCCGGGCTCCAGCTGTCGGACACGCTGGGAGTAGCGCTCGGGACGGGCGTGGGCGGGGCGCTGATCGCCGGAGCGCTGCGCGGCGGGTCCGAGCTGTGGCTGGGACTGGCGGCCGTGTTCGCCGTGGGCATCGCGACGGCGCTCATCGGTTGCGTCCTTGCCCGGCGGTTGCCGGGACCTTCGCGGCCGGGGTCCTCGCGGCCGGGCGCGGTTCGGCCGGGCGAGGCGGGGACGGACAGGGGGGCGGCCTGATCGGCGCGCGAAGCGCCTCGGTCGGCTCCTGCGATGTCCGTTCGTGCCCCACGCAGGAACGGCGCTTGCAAGGCCACGCCAGCAGGAGCGGCCGGCCCCTTGTCGCTCGAATTGACCGGCGATAGCACGCCCGTTGCTGGCGGGTGGCACTGGACCGGGGCGAGGGCCGTTTGGGGCGATGGTCGGTGCTCGGCGCAGCAACGAATGCCATGAAGAGGGGCCTCGGCTCGTGGCGTGGCGAGGCGAGCGCCCTGCCAATTTTGCACATCGTGAGGCTTGGGCTGCGCATCGGAGTCCATTGGCCTCGGAATCAGCCGTCCACGGCTACCAGCCACGCCGAATCGCCTCGATCGAGCTCGCTGTAACCAGCCAAGCCTCACCCCCTGACGATGTGACAGGAAAGGCGCGAGGGCGGGCACAGTTGGGAGCCGCCCGTGCACCAGCCCGGCCGCACCCTGTACCCCGCGCCCCGCGTTAGACTGACCCGGCTCGCAGGACCCACCGGATCCGGGTCCGCGCGCCCACGCCACCAGGAGGGCCCCCGCCTATGTCCGCCGAGGACCTTCGGGCGAAGATCCGAGAGATCCCCGACTTTCCGAAGCCGGGGATCCTCTTCTACGACATCACGACGCTGCTCAAGGACGGACCAGCCTTTCGCGAGGCCATCGATCTTATGCTCGAGCCCTACAAGGACGAGAAGGTCGACCTCGTCGTGGGCATGGAGTCGCGCGGCTTCATCTTCAGCGCCCCGATGGCGTACCAGCTCAACGCCGGTCTCGTGCCCGTCAGGAAGCTCGGCAAGCTGCCGGCCGAGACGCTGACCGTCGAGTACGCCCTCGAATACGGCTCGAACACGCTCGAGATCCACCGCGACGCGGTCCAGGCTGGCCAGAAGGTGCTCGTCGTGGACGACCTGCTGGCGACCGGCGGGACGGTCCGCGGCACGGTCGAGCTGATCGAGCGGCTCAAGGGCGATGTCGTGGGTCTCGCGTTCCTCGTCGAGCTCGACTTCCTCAAGGGCCGCGATCGGCTCGACGGCCGGCGGGTCACGAGCGTGGTCCAGTACTGAGCGAGCCCAGCGCCGCCGCCTTGAGGTCCCCATTGCCCGATCCGCCCACCGAAACCGGCACACTCGACCCCGCCGCAGCAGCGCCCGACGGGACCAACCTCGCGCGCCGCCGCTTCTTCCGGCAGTTCGCCGGCGAGGTCGTGAGCAATGCCGCGACGGTGGTGGGCGCCGCGCAGATGCTGCGCGAGAGCTCCGCGCAGGCGGCGGCCTCGATCCTCGATCCGTCCACGACGGCTGGGCCGTCCGCCCCGGTCGCGCCCACCGCGACGCCGGGCGTTGCCCCCACCGGCTTCCGCAGCCCGTTCCGCTTCGACGAGCGCGGCGACATCCTGCTCGTCGTCGACCAGCGGCGGCTGCCCGAGGAGCTCGTCGAGTTCGAGGTCCGTTCGGCTGCCGATGCCGCGAAGGCGATCCGGGACATGATCGTGCGCGGCGCGCCGGCCATCGGCCAGGTCGCCGCGCTGGGCCTCTCGCTCACGGCCCATCGGGCGCGCAGCCAGCGGCCGTATGCGCGCCGGGCGAACCTGCGCGGTGCCGCCAAGGCACTGACATCGGCCCGCCCCACGGCGGTCAACGCGCGCTGGGCGGTGGACCGGCTGATGGCCCGGTTCGAGGCGATCGGCGGCGCCGAGGCGGACGGCGATCTCGTCGCCGACACGCTCCGATCCGAGGCCGAGGCGATCGTCTGGGAGGCGACCAACGACCACGGCCGCATCGCCCAGTTCGGGCTCGCCGAGCTGCCCCGGCGCGAGGCCGGGCCACTCCGGCTGCTGACCCACTGCAATACCGGGCCGCTGGCATGCGGCCAGTTCGGGACCGCGCTGGGCGTCGTCCAGGCGGCGCACTACGCCGATTGGCCGCTCCACGTCTGGGTCGACGAGACGCGACCGTACCTCCAGGGTGCGCGGCTGACCGCCTGGGAGCTCCGCCAGGCCGGCGTCCCGCATACGCTCATCGCGGACGTCGCGGCGGGGTACCTCATGAGCACGGGCGAGGTCGACGCCATCCTCGTCGGGGCGGATCGGATCGCGGCCAACGGCGACACGGCGAACAAGGTGGGCACGTACACCCTGGCCGTGCTCGCGCAGCGCCACGCCATCCCGTTCTTCGTGGTCGCCCCACTCTCGAGCGTCGACCGCGACACGCCCGATGGCGACGCCATCCCCATCGAGGAGCGCGCCGCGGACGAGGTCCTGTTCCTGCGCGGGCAGGCGATCGCTCCGGCCGGCACGGAGGCGCGCAACCCGGCGTTCGACGTGACCCCGGCGGACCTGATCACGGCGATCGTGACCGAGGAGGGTGCGCTGCGAGCGCCGTTCGGGCCGGCCATCGAGGCCGCCTTCGACCGGAGCGCGACGCGGCGGGCCGCCGAGCCCGTTCCGTTCGCCCACGTCCCGGACGCAGCCACCCGGGCCGCCGGCTGATGGCGACGCTCGCGATGATCCGGCGCGAACGGGCTATCCAGACCGGCACGACGTCGGACCGGTCGCTGCTCCGGACGTTTCTCGAGCGCGACCGGCGCTACGCGGCCTACGCGATCTGCGATCTCGAGGACCGCGAGTTCGCCCGGACCCGCTGGGGCGTGGCGTGGGCGGACGACGAGCCGATCGCGGTCGCGATGGAGTACACCGGCCTGACGCCGCAGCCGCTGTTCCTCATCGGCCGGACGGACGGCCTCGAGGCGATCCTCGACGAGGTGCTCCGGCCCCGGGCTGCCTATCTCGCGGCCCTGCCGGACGCGCTGCCCGCGGTGCAGGCGCACTACCGCGTGGATGCCGGGCCGCCGATGGTCCGGATGTGGGTGGATCGGCCGAGCTTCAGCCCGATCGCCGGCGATGTCCAGCGTCTCGTGCCCGGCGAGATCGGCGAGCTCAACCGGCTGTATCAACTTGGCTTTGCCTCGTGGCTGCCCGCCGCCGCCATCGCCGATGGTGTCTACTACGGGATCAGGGCCGGTGGCAAGCTCATCGCCGCGGCCGGCACGCACGTGATCTCGCCGACCGCCCGGCTGGCCGTCCTCGGCAACGTGCTGACCCAGGTCGAGCAGCGCGGCCGCGGCTACGCGACCGCGGTCACCAGCGCCGTCACGGAGGAGCTGCTCGGCTTCTGCGACGAGGTGGTGCTCAACGTCCGATCCGACAACCCGCCCGCCCTCCAGGCGTACCGGCGGCTCGGCTACATCGAGCACATCCGGTTCGAGGAGCGCCTCGTCCACCGGCTGGGTCCGCCCTGGTCCGGCCTTGCCACGTCGCTCCGCCGCCTCTTCGCCCCCCACAAGGAGACCCCATCCCGATGACGACCACCAGCGAAGCGACCCCGGGCGCGCTGCCCGCCCACGACATCACCGATCTGGGCCTCGCCGCCGAGGGCGTGCGCCGGATCGAATGGGCGGAGCGCGAGATGCCGGTCCTGCGCCTGATCCGGGAGCGGTTCGAGCGCGAGCGACCCCTCGACGGGCTGCGCATCGGTGCCTGCCTGCACGTCACGACCGAGACGGCCAACCTGATGCGAACGCTCAAGGCCGGCGGCGCCGACGTCGTGCTCGCAGCATCGAACCCGCTTTCGACCAAGGACGACGTGGCCGCCGCGCTGGTGGCCGAGTACGGGATCGGCGTGCATGCCCGGCGGGGCGAAGACCGCGACACCTACTACGTCCACCTCAACAGCGTCGCCGACATGCATCCACAGCTGACGATGGACGATGGCTGCGACCTTGTCTCGCTTCTCCACAGCGAGCGGCCGGACCAGGTCAGCGAGGTGCTGGCGGGCACGGAGGAGACGACGACCGGCGTCATCCGGCTCAAGGCGATGGCCGCCGACGGCGCGCTGCGCTTCCCGGTCGTGGCGGTCAACGAGGCCCAGACCAAGCACCTCTTCGACAACCGCTATGGGACCGGCCAGTCGACCGTGGACGGGATCCTCCGGGCGACCAACCTGCTCATCGCCGGCCGGCGCGTCGTGATCGCGGGCTACGGCTGGGTAGGCAAGGGGATCGCCGCCCGGATGCACGGCCATGGCGCGCACGTCGCGGTGATCGAGGTCGACCCGGTCCGCGCGCTCGAGGCGCTCATGGACGGCTACCAGGTCAAGACCGCCGCCGAGGCGGCGCCGTGGGGCGACCTCTTCGTCACCGCGACCGGCAACGTCAACGTCTTCCGCCGCGAGCACTTCGGGGCCATGCGCGACGGCGCTGTCATGGCCAACAGCGGCCACTTCGACGCCGAGCTGGACCTCAAGGCGCTGCGCGAGATGGCCGAGGGTCACGTCCGGGAGGTGCGTGAGAACGTCCAGGAGTTCGATCTGGGCGGCAAGCGGGTGCACCTCATCGCGGAAGGCCGGTTGGTCAACCTGGGGGCGGCCGAGGGTCATCCCGCGGCGGTGATGGACATGAGCTTCGCGAACCAGGCGCTGTGCGCGGAGTACGTCGCCAACCACCACGCGGAGCTGGAGGACCGGGTCTACGTGGTACCCGAGGCGATCGACGCTGAGGTAGCCCGGCTCAAGCTCGCGGCGATGGGCATCGAGCTCGACGCGATGACCCCGGAGCAGGTCGAGTACGTCTCGTCCTGGCAGCACGGCACGTGAGTCGCCGAGGACCGTCCAAGGCGGATCAGAAGGCGGCGCGCAAGCGCGACCGGGCCGAGGAGCGCGCCCGCGAGAGCGCCGAGTGGGACGAGCACATGGTGCTCGAGCCGGCCGAGCTGCGGGCGCTCCTGACCCATCTCACGGCCGAGCTGCGGGCGGTCGACTGCGATCACACCTTCCGGCTGACCAAGGCCTGGGCCGGCGCCAATGGACAAGGCTGGGCCAGGCTCGAGCCGTCGCTGGCGCACTTCGGGGGCACCTGCGACTGCAAGGTGCTGGCCAACGTGGACCCGGAGGCACGGGTCGACACGTGGGCGCGGTACTGAGGCCATGAGCCCCCGCGCCAGCGCGCCCTACGGCGGCTGGACGTCGCCGTTCTCGATCGACCTGCTGGTGGCCGGACGGGTATCCCTGAACGAGGTCTGGTTCGACAGCCCCGACACGCTGGTCTGGGTCGAGAGCCGGCCGGAGGACGCCGGGCGCCAGACGCTCGTCCGCTGGACCGCCGCCGCCGGTGCCGTCGACATCGGCCCGGAGGGCATGAACGTCCGCACCCGCGTCCACGAGTACGGCGGCGCGCCATCGCTTGTGGTGGGCGACCTCGTCGTCGTCTCCGACTTCGCGACTGGTCGGCTCCATCGGGTCGCGCCGGACCGGTCGTCCGATCCGATCACCCCAGACCGTCCGTGGCGCTTCGCCGATCTCCAGCACGACCCGGCACGCAACCGTCTCATCGCCGTCCGCGAGGACCACGAGGGCGATGGCGAGGCGATCAACACGATCGTGGCCGTCCCGCTCGACGGCGGCGACGTCGAGGTCCTCGTCGAAGGCCGCGACTTCTACGCGGCGCCGCGGCTCTCACCCGACGGA
>Ga0136617_10000747_pt1 | contig 28154 bp, 24 predicted proteins | sample AntDrymUQ3222106_2_FD_129672 | JGI IMG/M metagenome (GOLD analysis project Ga0136617, IMG submission 129672) | Polar desert sand microbial communities from Dry Valleys, Antarctica - metaG UQ322 (21.06) | ecosystem: Environmental > Terrestrial > Soil > Desert | place: Antarctica: Dry Valley...
CTTCGACGCGAGTTTGGCTTTTTCTGCTTGACTGTCAAGACAGTATCTACTTTCTTATGAACGTTGCCTTTTTACCCTAAACTTGTGTGTTGCTGGTTTCGCGCCACGGCATCTCCGCCGTTAGCCGCCTTTTTCTATGGCGGGCTGCAATTCGATTCGGTTATCGAAACCGATAATCTTGTCACTGTTCAAGAAAAATTTATAGATAAACTCTCGAAAATTTACCGACGATGAATGCGGTTGAATCTGCTTTGGCTCATACTTTCGATTTGAAGTTAGCTTAAACTTGCCTCACATTCGACAATCAATTAAAATCTTCGTTTCGGCAAACGCCGAAATTTTGCGCAATTATTTTTAATAAATATTTAAGATGAGGAATTTAATAAAATTATGAAAAGAGTCGGTATTTTAACGGGACGCGAGGTTACGTTTCCCGAATCAATTATTAGAAGCATCAACGAACGAGGAAAAGGCGAAGTAGTGGGTGAAATGGTTAAAGTCGGCGGCATTCGTCTTGACGAACAGAAGAAATATGATGTAATTATTGACCGCATCTCGCACGAAGTTCCCTATTACCGCGCAACTTTAAAGCGAATGGCTTTAGAAGGAACTTATATTATCAACAACCCGTTCTGGTGGTCGGCGGACGATAAGTTTTTTAATTTCAGTTTAGCTGCAAAACTCGGCGTGGCGATTCCGAAAACAGTTCTTTTGCCGCAGCAAGATTACATTTCCGACATCACCAGCGAATCACTCAAAAACCTCGAGTTTCCGCTTGATTGGGAAGGAATTGTCAACTATGTCGGTTTCCCCGCGTTTCTAAAACCGTTTGACGGTGGCGGCTGGAAAAATGTTTCGAAAGTTCATTCTTTGGAACAACTCTGGTATGAATACAACCAGTCGGGCAAACTTTGTATGACTTTGCAGGAAGGCATCGAGTTTGACCAATTCGTGCGTTGCTATTGCGTCGGTCAAGAGAAAGTTTTGATTATGCCGTATGACCCGACGAAGCCGTATCTTTCGGGAATGCAGTATGTCAATGTCGAAAATTATCTTTCGCCGGAATTGTATCAACGAGTCGAAACGGACGTGAGAACGATTTGCCGCGCTTTAGGCTATGATTTGAACACCGTTGAATTTGCGATAAAAGACGGCGTTCCCTATGCCATTGATTTTATGAATCCTGCGCCCGACGCCGAACTCGCGTCCGTAGGCGAATACAATCACAATTGGATTGTCAATGCGATTACCGAATTCATTTTCAAAAAGTTGGAAACAGGTTTTGAAATGCCCGAATATCGCTGGAGTTCACTTTTAAGCCCAACGGAAAAAGCGCAGAAAAAAGCTGAACAAACAGTTGCGCCGAAAGCAAAAGCGCCGAAGCCAATTAAAACGGTTTCCAAAACAGCTAAAAAAGCGGCGGAAAAGAAACCGCAAGCAAAAAACGCGGGAGCGGAATAAAATATTGACGTTTCTATCTTGATTGATAAATCATTTTCGCTGTGAGAAAGGCGGTAAATAACGAGCAGCAAGTTTGTTATTGACTGGCTTTTCTCATTTAAAGACTTAAGAAGCTTTTACCGAAAATTTAAGCGAGTTGTCTTTAAGAGTTTTGATTTGAAAATTTTACGCGGCGGTAAATTTCTTCGAGCTTCATTGTCATTTCAACCGATTGAAATTCTACTTCTTCGTCGTTGTGATTAAAAAAATAAGTAATCCAAGAGCCGTTCGGGTGGCGGCGATGAATTTCGACGGCAATCTTTTTCTGCTCGACCACGACGTATTCCTGAAGACTCGGCATTTGCTGGTAAAAAAGAAGTTTCTCGCGCCGGTCAATATGTTCGGTGGAAGGTGAAATTACTTCAATTATCAAAATCGGTTCGTTGCGGAAATGGGCGTCTTCAACCGTTTCCTCACACGAAACCAAAACGTCCGGGTAATAATAAACGTTTGCAGAAACGCGAACTTTGATGTCGCCCATAAAAGGCTCGCGACGTGAATTTCGCAAACCATTTAATAAACCCGCATAAATGCTTCCTGCGATTCGATTATGGTTATCACTCGTGCCTGCCATCGCGTAAACTTCGCCGTAGACGTATTCGTGTTTAACCGGACTGATACGCTCGCCTTCGAGATAGCTTTCAACGCTGATTTTCGTCTTTAGTTTTGCCAATCCCATAACTTATAAATTGTATAACTTAAATGCGGAATTTTCTCAAACGATTTTCCGCGACAAGTTTTCCACAGTCGGAAAACTCGATTTGCAAAACTTTCTCAAAATTCATCCGAACATTTTTATCAATTACAATCTCTTAATAAATAGATGACGGATTTAAAATATTCAAAACAAGAAAGCTTTTGGATTCTGCGAGCGCAGTCCGGCGATAAAGAAGCGTTCGATAAACTTCTCGAAGCAATCGAAAAACCGCTTTTTCGATACATTTATCATCTTGTCGAAGAATACGCTTTAGCCGAAGACATTTTGCAGGAAGTTTTTATTCTCATCTACAGGAAAATCGGTTGGCTGCACGAGCCGAAACTTTTTCGCGCGTGGGCTTACCGAATCGCGTCGCGCGAAGCGTTTAAGCGTTTGAAAAAGGAAAAACGCTGGTCGGAGCAAATAAGAGATGAAGAAGTTTTAGAAACGATTCCGTCGCAGTTTGCAGATTCGATTGATAAACGCGAATTGCTTGAGCAGCTTTCTACTTTAATTTTAAAACTTTCACCCGCGAGCCGCGCGGTTTTGATTCTGCATTACCAAAACGATTTGTCTTTGAATGAGATTGCGGAAATTTTAGGAATTGCCGTCGGAACGGTGAAATCAAGATTGGCTTACGGGCTGGAAAAACTTCGGCAGGAAATAAAATAAGGAGCGAGAAAATATGTCAGAGAAAAAGTTAACACTAAAAAAAATAATTATTGTCCTGGCAATCATCGAAGCCTTTGTGCTGATTCCGACAATAGTTTACGTCATTTTTTACAAACAATAGGAGGTTATAAAAATGTCAGAAAAAAACGATATTAGTAAAGTTCGTACAAATACGCTCGAACAGATTGAAAAAACCGAACGCAGTTATAATTATGCATTTGTCGGCGCGGCAATTATCGAAATCAGTTTCTTTGTCGGGTTTTTGCTGTTGGCTGATTTTTCCAACCGCATTCATTTGCTTTTGTTCGTCGCGTCGGTTTCGATTTACACAATTTTAGCCTTTGGGCTGATTGCGCTCGGAATTTTTGTTAATCGAAATACGCTCAGAGTTTTGCGCGCTATTGAACTGCTGTCGAAAAGCGACGGCGAAGAAATGTAAAATCGTAAAACTTTTTTCAGTTTGTCGCGTAAAACCAAAAGCAATTCTACAAAACAAATTTTCGGAGAATTAAAAATGTCTAAAATTTATTTGCGTTTCATTCTTTCGCTGGGGTTAGTATTTTCACTTTTCGCCGTTTCCCTGCCGACTGTCGGTTACGCGCAAACCGCAACTCAAACAGCAGTTTCGAGTGATTTACAAAAGCGTCTAGCGGCAATCGAAGAAAAGATTGAAGCCAGGCGCAAAGAACTCGGCATTCCGGGTTTATCTTTGGCGATTGTTAAGGACGGCGAAGTCGTTTTGGTGAAAGGTTTCGGTTACAAAGATTTTACGAAACAAGTTCCCGTAACAGCCGACACGCAGTTTGCCATCGGTTCGGCAACCAAAGCATTCACGGCGCTTTCGGTCTTGATGAGTCAGGACGAAGGAAAACTTTCGCTTGATGATTCACCGAAAAAATATCTGCCGTATTTCAAAGTCAACAACCTGGAGACCGATAAAAATATACAGATTCGAGATTTGCTCGCGCATTCGTCGGGTTTAAATCGCACGGATTTGGCGATGATTACCGGAAAATTGACGCGCGAAGAACTTATCAGAGTGGCGGGCGAAGCGAAACCAACGGCGAAATTGCGCGAGAAATTTCAATATCAAAACTTAATGTACACGGCGGCGGGAGAAATTGTTTCCAAAGTGCAAAAAATGCCTTGGGAAAACTTTGTCGTCGAGCGGATTTTTAAACCTCTGGGAATGAATAATTCAACAATGACGGTTGCGGAAATGCAAAAAGCAAAAGATTATTCATTCGGTTACGACTACAATTTCGATACGAAGGAAACCAGAAATTTGCCGACGCGCGATATTTTGCAGGTTGCGCCCGCCGGTTCGATAAATTCGACCGCCAAAGATATGTCGCAATGGTTGAAACTCATTTTGAATAAAGGCGAAATTGGCGGCAAACGAGTGGTTTCCGAAAAAGGTTTTGACGAATGGCTCAAACCGCAAATGAAAATCGCCGGAAAAACTTCTTACGGACTGGGCTGGTTTTTGCAGGATTGGAAAGGCAGCAAAGTTGTTCAGCACGGCGGCAACATTGACGGTTTTAATTCTATGGTGGCGCTGCTTCCCGAAAAGGGCGTCGGATTTGTAATGCTGACAAATGTTACCGGATCGAGTTTAGGCGGCGAGTTGATGCCGATCGTCTGGGAAAATCTTTTAGGCGAAACAAATGCTCCGAGCAATCAAACAGCGACAATCAATGCCGACAAAGAAGTCGGAAAATATATTTTTGAAGCTGCCGGATTTGATGTAGAAATCAAAATGCAGGACGGCAAACTTGTCGGAATCGCGCCCGGTCAGCCCGTCTATACTTTAGAAAATGTCGGTGGCAGACGGTACAAATTGACCGGCGCGCCCGACGGATTTTTTATTACTTTCAAAGACACGGAATTATATCTCGAACAGCCGCAAGGCAATTACACTCTGCCGCGGCGTTTGGCAGACATCAAAAAGGCGGAAATAAAAACTTCTGACGCGGCGAAAGAGTTGATCGGCAAATATCAAGCTCCCGACAATCCAAAAGCATTTGTCGAAATTAAAGAAGTTGACGGAAAAACTTCGCTGGTCGTGAAAGGTCAATCACCGTATCCATTAGTCGAAAAGGAAAAAGATGTTTTCCGCTCAACCGGTTTGCCCGATTCTTATTCGATTAAAGTCAAACGAGACGCGAGCGGCAAGATTGAAACAATCGTTTTGGTTCAACCCGAAGGCGAGTTTCCCTTCAAATATTCCGGTGCGATAGAAAAGGCTGAAACACCGAAAATTAGCGTAGAAGAACTGATGGCAAAAACCATAAACGCGCTCGGCGGCGAAGCGAATTGGCGAAAACTCAACTCCAGAGTTTCCAAATTCGACATTGATTTTGAACATCAAGGCGTAAAAGGCTCTGGAACTTCTTACGAAAAAGCGCCGAATATGTCCGCGACGGAATTAAATTTAACAGCTTTGGGCAAACCAATCGCCACGATTCGAGATTATTTTGACGGCGCGAGCGGCGGCGAAGCGGCAAGTTTCTCGCCAACCGACTTTTACACAGGTCAACGGCTCGAAGACGTTAAATTTGAAAATGATTTTTACGGCTTTGTAAATTGGCAGCGAGGTTTAAAGAAATCTGAGGTCAAAGCCGTCGAAAAGGTTGGCGATGAAGAAGCGTATGTCGTCGCTTTCCAACCGGAAAAAGCCAGCGAAGTTACATATTATATTTCGACAAAAACATTTTTGCCTTTGAAGAAATTAACCGTCGTTGTCTCTAGCACTTCGAGTCAGAAAATTCCGGTCAGCGAAACTTACGCCGATTACCGCGCTGTTGACGGCGTAATGATTCCTTTTAAAACAACGGCAATAAATCCCGGAATGGGTGATGTTGTAATTTATGTGAAAGACGTGAAACACAATGTTTCGATAGAAGATAAAATGTTTAAACCATCGGCGATGGGAAAATCGGTCGGAAAAAATTAGCCGTTTAAAACCGCTAAAGTTTTATTATCAACAAATTCCGCATCGGAATGGTCAAAAACCGCGTCCAATTCTTTTTCGACGCTGCCATGTCCTAGCGGAATTTTTTTGAGCAGCGGCGCAAAATTTTCAAAATCGTAAAGTTCGTTATCTAAAAGATGCGAGCCAGTAACATTCGTTAAAGCCGTCATAATAGACGAGCGAACATTCGGAATTTCCTTTGCGAGTTCGGTAATCATTTTTTTAACGCGGGCGCGTTTCAGATTCGGCTGCGATCCGCACAGATTACACGGAATTATCGGAAACTGTTTTTCTTCCGCAAATTTCTGAATATCTTTTTCCTGACAATAAACAAGCGGTCGAATAACCGTATTACGTCCGTCGTCGGAGCGCAAAATCGGCGGCATCGCTTTTAATTGCCCGACATAAAAAAGATTAAGAAGAAATGTTGCGATAACGTCGTCGGCGTGATGACCGAGCGCAATTTTTGTGCAGCCTTCTTTAACAGCAGTGTTGTATAAAATTCCGCGTCTTAACCTTGAACAAACCGAGCAGAAAGTTTTGCCTTCTGGAACAAGACGGGTAACAATTGAATAAGTATCTTCTTCAACGATTTTATAATTAACGCTGAGGCTTTCTAAATAGTTTGGTAAAACCTCTTCCGGAAAACCGGGCTGTTTTTGGTCGAGATTGACGGCGAGAATTTCAAAATTGACGGGCGCGCGTTTTTGCACGTCGAGCAATAAATCGAGCAATGTGTAGCTGTCCTTTCCGCCCGACAAACACACCATTACACGGTCGCCTTCTTCAATCATCGAAAAATCGCGGATTGCCTCGCCCATTTTTTTGAGCAGTTTTGTTTTTGTCTTACTTTCTACAAACAACTTTTTTCACCAGCCTCCAAACTTAAAAGTTTGACACGCGCCGTCGAAAATGACAACCTTCAGAAAAGTGCCAGACAGCCGCCGCGGAGCTTATCTATTATAAAATTTGCCGAACAAAAGTTTTGATAAAACATTTTTACATTAATCAAAACAGCCAGAAAAATATTAAAATTATTTTTATCTCCAATGTTCAAAACCAATTTTTTTTCAACCGATGAATTTTTTCTCGTCAATGAAGAATTCCACACCTCAAAAGTATCGCCGCGACAAATAGACACGCTTTTGGAAAGTGGCTGGCGACACTTCGGTACGCATTTTTTTCGTTATAATTTAGCCTTTAACGAAGGAAGACTCTGCTATGTCTTTCCGCTGAGAATTCGACTTTCCGATTTTTCTCTTTCACGAAGTCAACGTCGCATTTTTAAGAAAAACCGAAATTTTCAAACTGTCGTTCGTCCAATCGAAATAACCGAAGAAAAAGAAAATCTTTTTAACCGGCATAAACAGCGTTTTAAAAGCGCAATTCCAGCTTCGCTTTACGATTTTCTCTCTTTTGACGCGGCAAGCACGCCTTGCAAGGCTTTCGAGATTTGTGTTTACGACGATGAAAAGCTACTCGCCGCGAGCTTTTTCGATGTCGGCGAGCGGGCAATTTCAAGCGTCTATGCAATGTTTGAACCGGAAGAACATCAGCGCAGTCTTGGAATTTTTACGATGCTTTTGGAAATTGATTACGCCCGCGAGCGCGGAAAAAGTTTTTATTATCAAGGCTACGTTTACGAAGTAAATTCCTTTTACGATTACAAAAAACGCTTTCACGCTTTGGAGAAGTTTGATTGGAATGGAAGATGGGAAATCTTCAACGAAAAATAATTGTTTTTATACGAGATTTTCTTTCTCATCAAACAAAAAATTGAATCCAACTTTTTATAATGTTTGACTCGACAGTAATTTTTTTGTTCTCAATATTTTGTGTATATTTGAATTAGAAATAAAAATCTTGGAGGAAAACAAATGACAAGCGATTCAAACCCAAACGAAAATCAATCAAAAAGCTCCGCCGAAAACAAACAAAGCGAATCAAGCACGGAAACAAAAAATAAGATTCCGACGGCAAGCGGCGATCCAGGAGCGACGCCGGGTAGCGCCGAGGGCGATGAAGAAACAGTTGACGCGGACATTCGTCAAAAGGAAGCGGAAGGTAAATTGTAATATGTTCGCTTTATAAAAATGCTGCTCGCTCGCTTGGTTAAATAAACGCGCGACGGCTTTTTTATTAACGAGTAAAAATTGCGCGAAGAAAGTAATTTTGAATTCAAACGATGGAAAATCAAGCGGAAGTTTTAGAACAATTCGGCAAGCGCGTACAGCGTTGTTACGGTTGTTTGATTGCGTTTTATATAAAGGATATGTGGCTCGGCGAAGACATTTCTTATTACTGCGAAAATTGTAAAGAAGACGAAATGTTTCATTTCGACGAATATACGAAAATGCTCGACGTTGCGAAACTGCGCGAAGCCGAAGACAAACATCATCATTAAAGTTAAACTTAGAAAAGTGAAAAGGTCGAAAAAGTTTTTGCCGGGAACCTACAAAAACTTCTTCACTTTTTTCTGTGCGGCTAGATAATATTCAGCAAAACATTTCTCTCACGCGCGCCGTCAAATTCGCACAGATAAATTCCCTGCCATCTGCCCAAAAGCAGTTTCCCGTTGGCAAACGGAACGGTCACGCTTGAACCAAATAAAGAAGATTTGATATGCGCGTCAGAGTTGTGTTCAAAATGCTTAAAGTCAGCGTAATCTTGCGGAATCAGCTTGCGCAAAAAGCCGAGCATATCGCTTTTTACATCCGGGTCGGCGCTTTCATTTATTGTTAAGCCGCAGGTCGTATGCTGCGTAAAAAGAACGCAGACGCCTTCCGCCACATTTTGTCCGTTCACAATGTGTTCGATTTCGGGCGTAATATCAATCATTTCCTCACGCTGAAGCGAATTGATTTTTATCGTAAACATAAAATCCTCCTCAAACAAAAAGAGAAAATCAGCCGCGAATCAAATAAATTTTGAATTTTGAATTGAAGCCCAACTCGACCCCTAAAAAACTTAAAACTCAAAATTAACGACTTACTTTTGAGCAGAATTTGTGCCGAGATATTTCTCGAACCAATCGAGATTTGACTGCATCGCGGCAATCTGCATTTTTGGCTCGTTTGGACCGTGCGGCTGGCGCGGCAAAACAATCATTCGCACCGGTACGTTTTGCGCTTTCAAGGCGTTGTAAAATTCGTAGCCTTGTGTAATCGGCACGCGCACGTCGGCGTCGCCGTGCTGAATTAGCGTCGGCGTAGTGACGCCTTTGACGTTGAACATCGGCGAATGCTTTTGATAAATCTCCATATTTTCCCACGCTTGCCCGCCGAAATAATCCGGGACAAAGTTGGGAATATCAGCCGTGCCGTTGAAACTCATTAAGTTTGTGACGGGCGCACCGGCGGACGCCACTTTGAAACGTTTTGTTTGCGTGACAATCCACGAGGTCATAAAACCCCCGTAGCTCCAGCCCATCACGCCCAAACGATTCGGGTCAGCAACGCCCATTTCGACAACTTTATCAACGCCCGCCATCAAGTCTTCGTAATCCCCCATTCCCCAACCTTTGATATTAGCGCGTCGAAATTCCGTGCCGTATCCGCTAGAGCCGCGCGGATTCGGGCGCAGGATAGCGTAGCCGCGAGCCGCAAATGTCGCAAGCGGATAGACGCCGCGTCCGCCGATGAATGTTTGTTGGAAAACTCCCGCTGGTCCGCCGTGAATGTTTAAGATAAGCGGAACTTTTTGTCCGGTTTGGTAACCGACCGGATAAGTTAAAAGTCCTTCGATTTCTTTGCCATCTTTGCTTTTCCATTTGACGACTTTGGTTTTGCCAATCGGCATTTTCGGAATATCGACGTTGGCGCGGCTGATTTGGACGGGCGCGAATTTACCAATTTTTGAAACAAACGCTTCGGGCGGGGTTTCGGGATTTTGTTTGACGAAACCGAGCATTGTTCCGGTGCGGTTAAGATTTACGCCCGACAAAACTTCGTCGGTTTCATTGATTTCGGTGATTTTATTTGCCGCGACATCGAGCGCGTAAATCCGCGTTCCCGTCCCTTTCGCTTCGCTGAAATAAATTCGTTTTCCGTCCGGCGACCAACCTGCAACATTCCTGAAATCATTTTTGCCTTTGTCGTTTTTCTCCTCGTCTTCTGATTTTTTGTCGGTCATCGTAAACGCAATCCAGTGGCTATCGGGCGACCAATCAAAGTTGGAGACGCTGGTTTTCACATCTGTCAACGGCTCGGCTTCGCCGCCGTTCAAACGCAAAACGTAAAGATTATTTTTGTTGTCTTTGCGGTTTGACGTGAATGCCAAAAAATTGCCGTCGGGCGACCACTTCGGATTTGTCGAAGATTTTTCGCCGTAAGTAAGTTGAACCGTGTTACCGCCGTCGGCGTTCGCCATAAAAATTTGCGACACGAATTCGGATTTGTCGGCGGTCATCACCGCTTCGCTGACAGTATAAGTGACGCGCCTGCCGTCGGGCGAAACTTGCGGCGCGACGACGACTTTTGTTTTGACCTGCATCTCAGGCGTCCATGCTTGCTGCGCTTCGGCGGCGACAAACATCAACGCGACGAGCGCGAAAACGAAAAACTTTCGTATGAAAAAATTCATTTTGATTTTCTCCCGTTGTCGGTTTGATTTTGGAAAGATTGTTTGCTGATTGTAGCCTAATTGCGCTATGCCGCACAACAGAATTTTAACGGTCGTAAAATCGAATCTGTGAACGCGAGCATAAAATCAGTTCTGCAAAAATTTAGCCGCGGATTAGAGCAGTTATTAATTTTGAATTTTGTGTTTTGATTTCAATTCAAAACTTAAAACTCAAAACTAACCACCTCTACGTCAATCCGCGGTTAATTAAGGACATTCAAACTAAATAAAGAAAGGTGCCAGCACAAGCATAATCGTCGCCAGCAGTTTTATCAAAACGTGCAAAGAAGGTCCTGCCGTATCTTTGAACGGGTCGCCGACCGTATCGCTGACGACCGCTGCTTTATGCGCTTCCGATTTCTTGCGATGGACTTTTTTACCTTTACCTAAAGGATGTTCTTTAATGAACAGTTACACGATTTCTTTTACAGTCTCTTTTCAATAGGAACTTCAACTGTTCTTTCCACTTTAACTTTTGGTGCTGCTTCAGCAGGAGATTTGTGATTTGAATTAATTGCAATATGCGGAGCAATAATTAATGCAACAATACTCATCAGCTTAATTAAGATATTCATAGAAGGTCCTGATGTATCTTTGAATGGATCACCGACAGTATCACCTGTAACACTCGCTTTATGAGCTTCACTTCCTTTATACTGCATTTTCCCATTAATCATTACGCCGGTTTCAAATGATTTTTTAGCATTATCCCAAGCTCCACCGGCGTTGTTTTGGAACATCCCCAGCAGTACACCTGTAACAGTAACACCTGCTAATAAACCTCCAAGAACTTCCGGTCCGAAAACGAATCCAACGACAACCGGAGTAGTTAAAGCAATCGCACCCGGAAGCATCATTTCTCTGAGAGACGCTTTAGTAGAAATAGCGACGCATTTCTCATATTCCGGTCTCGCTTTATACTCCATAATTCCCGGAATTTCTTTAAACTGCCGTCTAACTTCTTTGACCATCGCCATTGCCGCTCGACCAACTGCCGCAATACAAAGAGAAGAAAAGATAAAAGGAATCATTCCGCCGACGAATAAACCTGCCAGAACATCCGCTTTATAAATATCAATTGAATTGATTCCGGCAAGACCAACAAAGGCTGCAAATAATGCTAAAGCCGTCAGAGCCGCCGAAGCGATTGCAAAACCTTTTCCTGTCGCCGCTGTCGTATTTCCGACGGCATCTAAAATATCCGTTCTCGCTCTGACTTCTTTTGGCAGACCGCTCATCTCGGCAATACCACCGGCGTTATCGGCAATCGGTCCGAAAGCGTCGATAGCTAATTGCATCGCCGTTGTCGCCATCATTCCCGCGGCTGCGATAGCAACACCGTATAAACCGGCAAAGTAGTAAGATAAATAAATACCGGCTGCCAGAATAAGAGTTGGAACTAAAGTAGACTCCATTCCAACGGAAAGACCGCCGATAATATTTGTCGCAGCGCCTGTGTCGGATTGTTGAACGATTGAGTTAACAGGACGTCTCCCCATCGCTGTGTAAAATTCAGTCACAACACTCATCAGCGCGCCGACAATTGATCCGACTAAGATTGCATAAAAAACTCCCAAATTTGTGAAGCTATAACCTCTAAGGGTCATATTTGCAGGAAGCATCCACATCACAATAAAGAAACAGGCGACGGTCGTGATAATAATTGAAGTGTAGTTCCCAATATTTAATGCTCTTTGAACATTACCTTTATCATCGGAAATTCTAACCAGTGAAAAACTGATAATGGAAAATACGATTCCAACTCCGGCAATAACCATTGGAAGAAGCATTGGAGAAAGACCACCGAAATTATCACTGACGACAATCTCACGTCCCAGAACCATTGTTGCAAGAGTTGTCGCTACATACGAGCCAAAAAGGTCAGCTCCCATTCCGGCAACGTCGCCGACGTTATCGCCGACGTTATCTGCAATAGTTGCCGGGTTTCTCACGTCATCTTCAGGAATTCCCGCTTCAACTTTACCGACAAGGTCTGCTCCAACGTCAGCCGCTTTGGTATAAATGCCGCCGCCGACTCTGGCAAAAAGAGCGATTGATTCGGCTCCGAGAGAAAATCCGGCAAGCACCTCAATCGCTTTTTCCATCGGAATACCGTTCACGGCGGCAACGCCGTTGACCGGACCGCCGGCACTCACCACATAGATTTGGTAGAAGATTATAAATAAAGTACTAAGACCCAATACCGCGAGACTGGCAACTCCAAGTCCCATTACCGTTCCGCCGGTAAAAGCTACTTTAAGCGCGTCTTTAAGACTTGTTCTTGCTGCTTGTGTTGTTCTGACGTTTGCTTTTGTTGCAATGTTCATCCCGAAGTATCCGGCAGTCGCGCTAAATACCGCGCCGATAAGAAATGAAATTGCGATTACAGGAGAAGAAGTCTCAACTAATGTTCCAGACCACCCGAGAAGAATTGCGGCAACGACTGCAAAATAAGCCAAAAGTGTCCACTCGGCTTTTAAAAACGCCATTGCGCCGTTAGCGATATAAGTCGCCAGTTCAGTCATATTTTCTTCGCCGGTCGCCTGCCTGCTGACCCACGCAGATTGAATCGCCATCACAACTAATCCAAAAATCCCTAATGCCGGGATGAGATAAAGAATTGTAGATTCCATTAAAAAACCACCTATTTTTATAAATAAATTACTGTATTAAAGCCGTAGAATATAAATGGTTTATATTCCATATAAAGATTGAAATTCTGAAAATTCCAAAAAGGGTTATTATGGCTGATTTGGTGGGAAACATTCAAATGCGCTTTGAAATTGTGGCGGGGAATGCAAAAGAAATGGAACGCAAGAAAATTAAAAATTCTGATTTCGTTTTTTCATTTTACATTTTTAATTTTGCATTTTGCCCGTCCGCGCGCTAATTCTTATCTTCCATCAATTTTATAAATCGCTGAAAAAGATACTCCGAGTCATGCGGTCCGGGCGCGGATTCAGGATGATATTGAACGCTGAAAACAGGCAAGGTTTTGTGACGAAGACCGGCAACCGTGTCGTCGTTTAAGTTTAGGTGAGTGATTTCGACTTCGGCGGGAAGATTTTCTTTTGCCACGGCGAAACCGTGATTGTGCGCGGCGATTTCGATTCGCCCCGTAGTCAAATCTTTTATCGGCTGGTTGCCGCCGCGATGTCCGAATTTCAATTTGTAAGTAGAGCCTCCGAAAACTTGTCCTAAAATTTGATGTCCTAAACAGATGCCGAACATCGGCACATTCTCTAAAGTTAATTTCTCGATTTCGGCAATGACTTTTTTCATCGCCGACGGGTCGCCCGGACCGTTTGAGAGAAAAATTCCGTCGGGCTTTAACTTTAAAACTTCTGCGGCGGAAGCGTCGCTCGGAACGACTGTTATTCTGCAGCCGACGCGGGCAAACTCGCGCAAGGAATTTGTTTTAACGCCGAAATCAAAACAAACGACGTGAAATTTTTGCGCGCTTTCTGATTCGTATTCAAAAACTTCTCCGGTCGTTACCTTGCTTGCCAATTCGCGGTTTTTCATCTCGGGCGAAATTCGCACTTTTTCCAAAAGAGTTTTTTCGTTCAGATTTGTTGTCGAAATCGCCGCCCGCATCGCGCCTTTATCTCGAATGTGGCGAACGAGAGAGCGCGTGTCAATGCGTTCAATGCCGACGATTTTATGACGTTTCAAATACGAATCCAAAGTTTCGGTCGAACGCCAATTCGACGCGACGCGGCTTGCTTCGCGCACGACGAAACCTTCAATCCACGGACGGCGCGATTCCACGTCTTCTTCATTTACTCCGTAATTTCCGATGAGCGGATACGTCATACAAACGATTTGTCCGCTGTAACTCGGGTCGGTTAAAATCTCCTGATAGCCGGTCATCGAGGTGTTAAAAACTATCTCGCCAAAGCTCAAGCCTTCAGCGCCGAAAGATTCGCCGCGAAATGCGCGTCCGTCTTCGAGAATTAAAATCGCTTTTTTCGATAAACTCATTTTTATTTTAATGGAAAATGAAAAATGAAAAATTAAGGGAGTTTGGTTTTTTCATTTTCCGTTTTCCATTTTCCATTTTCCATTTATTCCTCGCTTTCGGCGCGAATGTCGTCGGTTTTTACTTCTTCCGGCAGATTATATTCACCGTGCGTTAAAAATCCGATGTTTGAAGGATTCCAATAGCGAAAAAACGCTTTGCCGTAAATATATTTTTCGGGAACCGTTCCCCAGTAGCGTGAATCCGAAGAATTATCCCGATTGTCACCCATCACAAAATAAAAATGTTCATCAACTCTTTTCGGCGGAAAACTCGGCTGCGATTGGTTCTGCTCCGGGTCAAGATACGATTCGGTCAACTCGCGTCCGTTTATTAAAACAACGCCGTTGCGAATCTCGACCGTTTCGCCCGGAAGTCCGATTATACGTTTGACATAGCTTTTATCAGGCTCTTTCGGATACCAGAAAACAACGATGTCGCCGCGTTCGAGATGTCCCCATTCAACGCTGTCGAATTTATAATAAACTAATTTATTGACCAGCAAACGCTCGCCGTCGTGAAGCTGCGGCAGCATCGAAGTTCCTTCGACGACGACGGGCTGCGCGACGAAAACGCCCAAAAGAACGAAGACGGCGACGATTAAAATAATATCGCGCAGAAGTTTCACGCTTTCAGACCAAAGCCCGCGTTTCGATTCGCGCTTCAAGCGTAAAACTTCAATGTCGCGGTCATCGTGCGCCGAGAGCAGACCAAATCGGGGTTGGTTTTTTCTTTGAAAATCAAACATAATTTAGAAAGGTTTGATGTGCGTTTTGATGTTTTGGTTCGAGAAATCTTCCGTGAACATCAAAAAAATCAGCTTTTAATTGTATAGTTGTCAAAATAAAATTGTAACAACAGATTACACGAAATGCGCAGATTAAAATAATCCGAGTTGCTAATTATTGTAACGCCGTCGTCTCGGCGGCTGTCCTGAAGGCATCTTGCCCTCAACTCTTTCCTCCACTTGAATCAATGTCGGGCTTCGTATGGCGGCAAGATGCCGCCACGACAGCCACCGAGACGGCGGCTTACGCAACTAGCAATACTATTGTAAAAAATTATGAATGAAAAAATTCGCGGGCTTTTCCCAGCAACCAAAAAATATACTTATTTAAACAGTGCGGCGGTCGCGCCGATACCGACGACGGCAGTTGAAGCTGTTGCTTCACAGCTAAAAGACGTAAGCGAGAACGGTTCGACCAATTATCTAGATTGGGTTGATACGAAAAATCGCTCGCGTGAAATGATTGCCCGGATGTTAAAAGTAAAAGCCGAACAAATCGCGTTTATGCGAAATACGTCGGACGGTTTTTCGACAATTGCAAATGGATTGAAATGGGAAAAAGGCGACAATATCGTCAGCTTCGCAAAAGAGTTTCCCGCAAATTTTTATGCCTGGCGTAGAGTCAGAGACGCTTTCGGCGTCGAGCTTCGCCTGTGTCCCGAAAGAAACGGGCGGATTGATTTAAATGAATTTGTCAGTTTAATTGACGAAAATACGCGGCTTGTTACAATCAGCGCGGTGCAGTATGGTTCGGGCTTTCGCGCTGATTTGCAGCGAATTGGCGAAGCGGCGCGAAAAGTTGACGCGCTGTTTGCGGTTGATATTATTCAAGCGTTCGGCGCGATGCCTCTTGATTTGGAGGCGCAGAAAGTTGACGTTGCGGCGAGCGCGAGCCACAAATGGCTTTGCTCGCCAGAAGGCTGCGGCATTTTGTATTTGAGCGACCGTGCGCGAGAAAGAATCGAACCGACGCTGGTCGGTTGGATAAGCGTCAATGAGCCTTGGGATTTTGAAAATTTAGAGCAAAACTGGAAATCAAACGCGCTGGCTTGGGAATCGGGAACGGGCGGCTCGTCGCTTTTTTACGGTCTTGAGCAGAGCGCAAAACTTTTGTTTGAGACCGGCGCGGAAAAAATCGAAAATTATCTCGAAGAATTAACCGATTATTTGTGCAAGCTGATTGCCGAAAAAAATTATGAAATCGTCAGTTCACGCGCGAAATGCGAAAAGTCACAGATTGTTTGTATCAAACATAAAAACAATTTAACTCCAACCGAAATCGCTGCGCGTTTAGAAAACGAAAACATAATTGTTTCGCCGCGCGGCGATAGAGTTCGCATCGCGCCGCATTTTTTCAATAATCGGGAAGACGTTGAGCGGCTGGCAGAGAACTTAATATAATTCCAGATTCCAAATTCATTTGAAGATGTAAGGTTCAAACAAAATTAAAAATCCGAAATCTGATAATGTGAAATCTGGAATCTAAAATTTGGAATTTGAAATCTGGAATTATTCTACGGTTTTTACAACGCGCAAAATTTCAGCCACGCTCCACGCCTGCGCCGTGCAGCCGCGCGGATGGAAAGGCGCGTCGCCGTCAAAAATTTCCGAGATTTGTCCGACGCCCGCGCCGCTCAGATGATTTTTGAAACTGCTCAAAATTTCGCTGACGCGGTTTTCCGTTTTTTCATTTTCACCGTTAACTTTTCGGAAAGCGTCAACAAACGCGCCCATAAGCCACGCCCAGACCGTGCCTTGATGATAAGCCGAGTCACGCTCGAACGGCGAGCCGAGGTAATGCGGACAATAGCGGGAATCTTTCGGCGAGAGCGAGCGCAAGCCGAAAGTGGTGAGAAGCTCGGTTTCAACTTTTTCGACGACTTTCCGCGCTTTCTCGCCGTTTAGAATCGCGTGGGGCAAACTGACGGCGAAAATCTGATTCGGTCTTACGCTCGCGTCGTTTTCCACGCCGTTTATTACGTCAAACAAACATTGTTCCGCTTCGTTCCAAAATTGTTCATCAAAACTTTTCTTTGCCTTTTCCGCCATTTTTTGATATTCGTCTCGGTCTTTTTTATCGCCGAACTTTTCGGCAAAACCAGCCATAATTTTTAGCGCGTTATACCAGAGCGCTTGAATTTCGACGGCTTTTCCGGTGCGCGGCGTAACGACCGAATCGCCGATTTTCGCGTCCATCCAGGTTAATTGAACGCCGCTTTCGCCCGCGTAAACAAGTCCGTCCGCGTCAACTTTTATTTGAAAGCGCGTTCCGCGAATGTGCTGGAGAATTACGTCAACAAGTTTTTTATAAAGATTTTTGCGAATGAATTCGTAATCATTTGTCTTTTCGGTATAAGCGCGAACGGCTTCAAAATACCAGAGCGTTGCATCAACTGTATTATATTCGGGAGTTTCGCCCGCGTCGGGAAAGCGGTTCGGCAGCATTCCTTCGGAAATATATTTTGAAAATTCAAGTAAAATACTTTTGGCAATTTCCGCACGATTTGTCGCCAATGTTAAACCGTTTAAAGCAATCATCGTGTCGCGCCCCCAATCGGAAAACCACGGATAACCGGCAATAACAGTTTTTCCCGCGCCGCGCGAAACGATGAATTGGTCAGCGGCTAAAATTAATTGTTTTGTAAAATCGTCCTTGGTGTTTGCTTGTTCAATTAAATTCTCGCGTCGTTTAATTTCCTCATTCTCGAAGCTGTTTGCTTTTGAAAATGTTTGTGGTTCGGTAGAAACAATGACAATTGCCGTTTCACTTAAATTAAACTTTAAATTAAACGGCTGAAATAAATCTTCCCGAAAATCAAAGCCGCGCTCCCGTTCAATCGCATATTCAAAATTTCGATACCAGACACCCGCATTTTCGATTGAAAAAGCGTTGTGCGAAAAATAAAGCGACGGCATTTCGGCATAAGGCTTCATTGTTATGAGATTTTCCGCAACCTCGTAATGCAAATTAAAATCTATGTTTTCGCGCTGCAATTGATGATAATCGCAAAACGAAAGAAGCGGTTTTAATTCTAATGTGGTTTTTAATTTTGAATTTTGAATTTTGAATTCGGTGACGGTTGTGTTTTCGCCGTGAACCATAAAAATCTTCTTTTCAATTTCAATTCCTTCGACTTCGTAAGTCCAAACGGGAAAAGGCGTGAGGCGAAAGTTTTTTAGATACTTGTATCCATTCGGATAAACGGCGTTCGGATATTGGTTGGCAGAAAGTTCAAAGGATTTGTTGTCAATTATGACAATTTCTTCAAACTTGGAAAGCATCGTTACGCGACCTAGAGGCGGGCGCGTCGCGGCGGTTAAAAGTCCGTGATAGCGGCGCGTGTTCGCGCCCGAAACAGTCGAAGAAGCGAAACCGCCGATGCCGTTCGTTTCGAGCCATTCGCGCGAAGAAGAATTTTCAAAATCCGTGCAGATTTCTGAGTCAAAGCTAATCATTACGCCTCATAAATTCCTTGCGATATTTTAATAGTCAGAAGCGTAACGCCAGGCGATATGAATTGCAAAGTTTTGAAGAGTTACAGAGGCAGAAATAAATCTTAAATTTGAAATCTGAGATTTGAAATTAAGCGAACAATCCTTCCGTGATGCCTTTTTCGTAAATTATCATTAGTCCCAAACCGATGCTGAACAATCCAGCGACGCACTGCAGAATCAAGTTGAAGCGGTTAAAACGCAGAGCCGTAAATTGAAAAGGCAGGCTGACCAGAAAACTCATCAGCATCACTCCGCCGATTGAGCCGATGCCGAAAATTGCGATGTATAGCAAACCCATCGCGGTCGAATCGATTGTCGGTATGACAAGCAGCATCAACGCCGCGCTGCCAGCAAGACCGTGAACCATTCCGATGAATAAAGCGCGCGGGCTGAACGAAAGCGCGTGATGCGTGTGCGGCTCGTCTTCGGTTCCCGGTTCATGCAGATGCGGATGCGCGTGAGCGCGTTCGCCGTGCGCGTGCGAGTGAAAATGAAGCGTTCCGCCTTGAATGATTTTTCGCAAGACATTGAGACCGAGAAAAACAAGCATTATGCCGACGCCGAATTCGAGCATTCGTTCGGTTTTTTCGGTGATTTGAAAATTCAAAAGCAGAACGAAAATTCCCGCGACGAAAAGCGAAATCGAATGTCCCAAACCCCACAAGCCGCCGACGAGCGCCGAGCTGAAAAGACCTTTGCGGTCACTCACGATTGTCGAAACCGCGGCTAAATGGTCGGCTTCGACGGCGTGTTTTAACCCAAGAAAAAATCCCAGCGATAAAACCGCCGCCGTTGAAGTTGAAAACAATAAAATAAAAATTTCAGACATCGCAAAAATCTGCTTGGAAAAAGATTTACATTAATGAGTTATAACAGATAACCGCGCCGACGCAAGCAATTACAAACGCGCTGAAAACGGGCAATGTTTTTATTATTGGATTATTGCTCAAAGTCGGGCTGCCGAAAAATTTCCCGGCGTAAAGGAATATCAGACCGACGCACGTTAAAGTCGCGGCTAAACCAATGCTGAAAACAAGCGTTAGAACGAGTCCGTAACCGACGCGGTTTAAATTGATTGCCGAAAGCATCAATACCAAAGCCGACGGACACGGCAGAAGTCCGCCGGAAATTCCCAAAGCCAGAAGGTTGCGCCAGGTTATATTTTCGGGCGGCAAATGCGTGTGTGTCGAGCCGCCGTGCGTGTGCGTTAACCCTTCCGCATGAGTATGCGGATGGTCGTCGTGGCTTTGAGAATGTCCGTCGTCGTGTGAATGCTCGTGTCCGTGATGATGGTGATGACCGTTTATTTTCCAGCCTAAAACTCCATACAGACGGTCTTTGAAAAGCGTCAAGCCGATGAACAAAACGAGCAAGCCGGAAACAAAACTTAAAAACGGCATAATGCGTTCGGGCAAAATGTAATTCGACGCAAACAGCGTTATCAACCCGATTGCGAAAACGCCGAGCGTGTGTGTAATTGTCACCGTTAAGCCCAAAAATACGGCGTGTTTGACCGTTCCACGCGAACCGACTAGATATGCGCCGACAACGGTTTTGCCGTGTCCGGGCGACATCGCGTGCATTGCGCCGAAGCCGAAAGCCAGTAGTAAACCAGCGAGCGCAATCGGAAAGGTTATTTCCGGCACGTTTATCAATTCGGCAAATTTATCTTTTTCGACCGGCACGGCGATATGTCCGTCGCGGTTTTGTAAAAGTTTTGCGTCAGTTAAAAGAGTCGCGGATGTAAAAGAGAATTCCGCTTTTCTTTCGCTTAACGGAGCGTTTAGATTTTCGCTCGGATACGCTTTTAATTCGTTTGAGATTCCGCTTCCAAACGCCGTGCTGTCAAAAACGTTGACGCCCGAAACGCGACCGACGACGATTTCGTTCCAGCCGACGCGCTCGGCATTATTTTTATTTTCAAATTGAAGTTTGCGAACGGCGTCCTTTTCAGAAGCAGGTAAATCGCCAATTAAATCCCATTCGATACGGAGCGTCGGAAGATTTCCCGAACCCATCGGCAAAGTGATGTTTTTTGCCGTAGGACGAAGCGTGATTGGCTGGTTATCAATTGAAAGCTGCAAATTTGCAACATAGCCGGGCGTAACTTTTTCGGCGTAAGCGTTTAATTCTTCCGGCGAGAGCGAGCCGTCTTTGTCGATATCTATATTTTGCGATTCCTGAAATGTCGGAATTTCCGCCAAATCCAGAACGGCGTGAAGTTTGATTTGCGATTTTTCGACTTCGATACGCGAAAATTGATTGACGCTGAAATTTCCTAACGGGTGGGCTGTCACCAATCCGTTAAGCGACAAAATCAGAAGCGCCGCCAATAAATAAATTTGTTTTCGCATAACTTTATAATTATCGTCATTTAGAGTCGGGTTTCAAATATTTAGGTTTGAATCTCTGGTTTTTAATATTCAAAACTCGACTCTAAATCTTAAAGTTGTTTCAATTCTTGCAACGCGCGTTTGGCATTTTCCGATTGCAGCACATCAAACGACGGGTTTGTTTGCAAAGCCTTTTGTAAATAATCGCTCGCGGCTTTTTTGTTACCCAAACCTTTTTCAATCATTCCCGCGTGGTAGAAAAATCTCGCGTCTTTCGTTTTCAAGCGCATTGCTTCGTTTATTGCACTTTTGGCTTCCTGAAACAAACCTTTTTTATAAAGACACCACGCCAAAATGTCGGCGGTAAAAATATCTTTTCTGACGGCGTGTTCGCGCTTTGCAATCTCCAGAGCCTGGTCGAGTTTTGTATCTTGGTCAGCCCATAAAAGCGCAATTCTTCGTTGGTCAATGTTGCCGAGTTTTTGTTCGATAAATTCGGCTAATTCGTATTGTTTCTGCGCGTCTTCGGATTTGCCGAGTTTTTTATAAACGTCACCGAGCGCGATGACCGTATCGGTTAAAGGAACTCGCTCTTGCGCCTTTTTATAAAAGCCCGCCGCGTTTTCATAGTCACCAACAGCGGCGCGGACGTGTCCTTTTCCGGTAAGCGCGAAGTGATAGTCCGGGAAAATTCTGAGCGCCGTGTCATATTGCTTTTCCGCTTCTTCAAAGCGTCCGACTTTGAAGTATTCATCGCCCAGATGAACAAAACACCAGCTTTGCGCTTCTTTATCTTTCGGGTCGGCGATTCGCGCCGCCATCTGCATCGCTTCAATCGCGCCTTCAGCGTCGCCATGCAAGGAGCGAACATAAGAGACGCGGGCGTATGAAGGCATATCGGGTCTCAAATCAACCATTTGCTGAACGGCGTCAGCAGCTTCTTTGTAATTCCCGAGTTCAACGTTGGCGTCGGTCAGAACGCCGTAAATAAAAGCGTCGCGCGGATTTTTTTGCTGTAATTTTTTGCCGTATTCGAGCGCTTCGGCGAAACTGTGGAAAGTTAAAAGTAATGATGCTTTCAACCTTTTCGCATCGTAATTTTCCGGTTCGATTTCGAGTGCGCGACCGACGGCGGATTCGGCTTTTGAGTTTAGGCTGAAATCGCCTGTTTCACGCGCCCGTCGAATATAAATGCCGGCAAGTTTATTGTATCCAGTTGCCGAATCGGGTGTTTTTTCAATTGACTTTTGAGCGGCGGAAATTTCCGCATCCGTTTCATTTGCGGTCGCCAAACTTTCAGCTTTTGAAGCCTCCTGTTTGGCGCAAGAACTCATTGCTAATATCAATGCTCCGAAAACTAAAATCGTCGTTAGAAAAAGAAAATTTGATTTGATTTTTCTCATATCCTTTCAATTAAAAGTATAAATCGGAGCGGAACTGTTTCCGCTCCGATTCATTTTTACAGACAATTTAACTTTTCAAATTGTTGTCCATATTAACAAATAATCCGGCGGATTTTTATTCCGAGCTGCTGCCTGCCGCAGGAGCAGCCGGCGCCGGGAAGTTTGTCGGACGCGGCTGATTTCCCTGATTCGGCGTTTGCAGATACGGGAAACGGGTTAAGAATCCTTCAAAGTTTACGCCGACGCCGTCACCGAGCGCGTTGTTCGGGAAACGATTAAAATCAGGCGTAAAAGGCGTGCCGCCGACGACAGCTCGAAGCTCAATGTCGACTACGTCATCGGTCACGCGTCGTCCGTTCGGAAATCCGGCAACGTCGCCGCCGAGCAAGCCCAGACGATTAGGAGTAGCCGAAGGCGGAATTGCCACGTTCAAACGCAGATATTCGTGCGGAACTCCATCTGACAAAAACGTCGTGTAATTTGGTCCGGTAATCGCATTAACCGGAATACCGGTAGCAAAAATTTGTACCAGGTCATTACGCGGCGCAGGCGGAATCATAATATCGCCGACTCCGAGAATACCAAGCGTACCGTTTATGTATCGAATAATTTGCGCCAACTGCGGGTCAAGCACGGCAGGCGCGGCAACTGCATCACCAACCGGCGAAAGCCCGTTAAACGCGTCTTTTAAGCCGAGCGGAATTACCAATTCATTAACCAGCGGGTTGCCCAGACGTGAAACCTGAACGAATCCGCCGGAATTGCTTAATGAACCTAATGGAAGAGCAACTCCGTCGGGTCTTCTACCGAGAACTCTGGTTGTACGACGGCTCGCGGTTGAAAAAATACCGACCACCGCGTCCGGAGCGGTTGGACCTGCCGGGACGGCGCGCGAGCGTGTTAAATCCTGAATCGGAACTTCAATCGCGATTGTATTGACGTTGAAGCTGCGCAATGTGTCAACGCCGCCGCTGGCGCCGATAGAGCGAAAGTTTAAGCCGTCAAAAACAGCTCCGACATCAATGAAAAAGCTTTCATCGCGCTGTCCGCAGAAAACGCGCCCGCCATTTCCCATCGGATAAATTGTCGGTTGCGCTAGATTCGCTTCGTAGTTTGGAGTAACGCGCGGTCCGATGTTGCTCGGCGCCATTCGTAAACCCGCAGCCATAACCGTGCCCCCGCGTCCTGAGGATTGGTCAACTCGCGTAACGGTGTAAGTTTGCCGCATATTATAATCCGGGTCGGTCAGCGAACTGATAGCTCCGTCCTCGTTAAGCGCATTCATACCTAAGATGGTATTTGGGTTAACGATTTGTGTGCTGAACCGAAATTGATAAGTAATGTCTTCAAGCCCGTCGCCAGTATTGTCGATTTTGATTTCATACAAAACCGAATCGTCAAAGCGATAAAACTGCGGTCCGCCCGACGGGTCTTGAAACGGAATAAAGTTGGAAATAATCGTCACAAAACCGGCGCGTCCGGCTTCGGTTGAGCGAAAAGCATAAACATCTGTGTTGTCCGCATATCTGTCCATACTGGTCATCGGCGCTTCCGCGTGGCTCGAAGCCAGCGTTGGAATATTTGTTACGCCGCAAACAAGCAATAAAACCAGCGAGCCGAAAGCAAGCTCTTTGAATTGTTTAAATAATAAAAATTTCATTTTTTTCTCCTCTGCTGTTGGCAGTTGACGAACGAATCCTGTTTGAGGATTCGGGCGAGGCGCGAATGCTTCGCCCGATTTGTTCGTCATAAAAGTGTTTTAGAATACGTTAATGCTGGCAAGCGGAATATCGCCATTTTGCCCAAATGCTCGTCGAAGTACGGTACCGTTCGAGCTTTGCAAAACGAAAAATAAGCTGCTCCGCGGATCGAAAACGGCAATGTCGGTTCGCCCGTCGCCGTCGTAGTCGCCCGGTGCCGGAAGCTGCGGTTTTTCGCCGAACGTAACGCCATAAAACATATTGTCCGTGCTACGTAAGATAAACCATTGGAACTGAGTTCCCTGGCGCAAAACGGCAAAATCGGTTCGCCCGTCGCCGTCATAATCGCCCGGCACAACAAGGTCGCTGCCGAAACCAAATCGAACGGCGCGAGCGCTGCCGTCTAGCTGCAGCACATAGAAGGTTCCAGTTCCGTCCGCTTCAGTACGAAAAACGGCAATATCAAATCTGCCGTCGCCGTCGTAATCGCCCGGTACGGGAACATCCGTGTCAAAGCCGAACAGCACGCTTCGCATAGTGTTGGTTGAGCTTTGCTGGATAAACCATGTCAGGGTGCCTCGTGTAGCTGAATTTGGTCCGGGCGTACGGCGCACAACGGCAAAGTCCGTCCGTCCGTCACCGTCGTAATCGCGCGGCACTGGCTGGTCGGTGGCAACACCAAACTGGAAGTTTTGGATAGCGCCCGTCGCAGTGTTTCTGACAAAGAACGTCCCTAGATTACCCTCTCGGCGATAAACTCCAATATCGGTTAGCCCGTCGCCGTCATAATCGCCCGGAGCCAAAACGTCGGTTTGCGAGTTGCCAAACGGTAAGCCGAAGAAACTAGTATTGCCCGGAGTACTGCTCTGCACAAAAAAGGTGCTGGTACTCAAGCGAAATACGGCAAAGTCCGTGCGGTTGTCACCATCAAAATCAAGAAACTTGCTCGCCGGCGAACCAAACGAAATAGCCAATGCGCGTAAAGTCGTAGGAAGCGTAGCCACTAAAGTCGTTGCGCCAGTCGCCAAATTGATAGTGTAAAGACCTGACACACCGTTAACTGTTAGCGCGGCGTAAGCGAGGTTAAACCCTGAAGACGGACCGCGCGAAACAATGTCAAAACCGTTTACACCGCTCACGTCTATTCCGAGCGCGCCGACATCAACCAGAGTCCCGGCATTTGCCGGATTTTGTTGCAAAAGTCTATCGGTTGCCGAATCAATATCGAAAAGCGTGGTTGTTGTCGAGCCGGCAAAATTATTGGTATAGCCGGAAGCGGTAACGCTCGGTGTTCCCGGATTTAGATTCGGGTCAACCGTCACCGTTCCGTCATTCGGATTGAGACGAAGATTTTGCCCCGTATTGCTGGTCACGCGAATACGGTCAACGGTTGGATTGAAATCGAATCCAAAATCAGTTCCGGTTAAGGTAAAAGCTGCGCCGACTTGCGTTGCTGCTCCGTTTGTTAAGTTGATTGTGTAAAGCCTGCCCGAACTTCCGAGCGCGTAGAGCTGCCCTGTGGCAGGGCGAAAATCAATTCCCAAGATATTTTCGCCAGCTTGCAGTCCTGAAATTGTACCGACAGTAGTTACCGTGCCGGGTGTCGCTGCATTAAATCGCACAAGTTGATTGCTCGTCGTAACTCCGTAGATTGTGACGCTGGTCGGATTTATCTGAGCGTTAATGTTTATCAAACTTGCGAAAAAAAACAAGCCCAATAGAAAAGGCATAATTAAAAAGCTACGCCTTTGAAAAATTTGATTCATTAGTCTCCCCTCCTAAAGTAAATAAAAGTCAGAGCATTGCCATTGTCATATCCATAATGTCAGCGGCAACAAATGCTCCGAGAAAAAAACACTGTTACAAATAAGCTATTCGTTGACGTGACGTAAATGGATGCATTTAAAAAGAAAGAATTTTTGTTGAATTCGGATAAGTGCTAATTTTGTGAAGGTTTGATATTGTTAATTTTTATTCTTTTAGCGTTATTTTTATTGAAATCGAACTTTATTTATGAACTCAGAGTTAATCAGAAATTTTTCAATCATCGCGCATATTGACCATGGCAAATCAACGCTTGCCGACCGTATTTTGCAATTGACGGGCGCGGTTGCCGACCGCGATATGGAAGCGCAAGTGCTAGACGATATGGATTTAGAACGCGAGCGCGGCATTACGATTAAGGCGCACGCTGTTCGCCTAGATTACAAAGCGCAAGACGGACAAAATTACGTTTTGAATTTGATTGATACTCCCGGTCACGTTGATTTTTCGTATGAAGTTTCGCGCTCACTGTCGGCGTGCGAAGGCGCGCTGCTCATTGTTGACGCATCGCAGGGCGTCGAAGCGCAAACTTTGGCAAACACATATCTCGCGCTTGAAAATGATTTAGAACTGATTCCTGTCTTGAACAAAATTGATTTGCCGAGCGCCGAACCCGAACGTATAAAAGAACAAATCGAAAACATTATCGGTCTTGACACTTCTGATGCAGTTTTGACTTCGGCGAAAACCGGTATCGGAATTGAAGAAGTTTTAGAAGCGATTATCAAACGAGTTCCCGCTCCGCGCGGCGATAAAAACGCGCCTTTAAAAGCTTTGATTTTCGATTCATGGTATGACTCGTATCGCGGCGTGATTGTTTTGTTTCGCGTCATCGAAGGCACGTTGAAGAGAGGAACAAAAATTCGATTTTTCAACACCGGACGCGAGTATCTGGTTGAAACTCTGGGCGTTAATCGCCCGCGTCCGACGCCGATTGATTCCTTATCGGTCGGCGAAGTCGGATTTTTAACCGCCTCGATAAAAACCGTCGCCGACGTGCAAATTGGCGATACTATAACGGAAGCCGCGCGTCCTGTTGATACACCATTCCCCGGTTTTCAGGAAGTCAAACCGATGGTTTTCGCCGGACTTTACCCGATTGACAACGCTCAATACGAAGAACTGCGCGACGCGATGGACAAATTGCGCCTTAACGACGCTTCATTTTTTTATGAGCCCGAATCTTCAACCGCGCTTGGTTTCGGCTTTCGCTGCGGATTTTTGGGACTTCTGCATATGGAAATCGTGCAGGAACGCCTTGAACGCGAATTCAATCTCGATTTGATAACAACCGCGCCCGGCGTGCGCTATCGCGTAACGACGACCGACGGCGTAACGACCGAAGTTGACAGCCCGTCGAAAATGCCGGACACCGGCAGAATCACAAAAATCGAAGAACCGTTTATCGAAGCGACAATTTTAACCGGCGATGCTTTTCTCGGCGGAATTCTGCCGCTTCTCGAAGAAAAACGCGGCGTTCAGAAAAAGTTTGAATATATTACCGACAACCGTGTAATGCTCGTTTATGAATTGCCGTTGAACGAAATTGTTTTGGATTTTTACGACCGTTTGAAATCAGTTTCCAAAGGCTACGCTTCGCTCGATTATCATCTTTCCGGCTATCAGGAAAGCGATTTGGTAAAACTCGATATTCTTGTTTCCGGCGAGCAGGTTGACGCGCTCGCGTTGATTTTGCACCGCGCAACCGCCGCCGCCAAAGGCAGATTAGTAACGGCAAAAATGAAAGAGCTTATTCCGCGCCAAATGTTTGAAGTCCCGATTCAAGCCGCCATCGGCAACAAAGTCATCGCCCGCGAATCAGTCAAAGCAATGGGCAAAAACGTGATTGCGAAATGCTACGGCGGCGACATCTCCAGAAAACGAAAACTGCTTGAAAAACAAAAAGAAGGCAAAAAGCGAATGAAAAAAGTCGGTCGCGTCGAGATTCCACAAGAAGCGTTTCTCGCTGTTTTAAAGGTGAATGAAAGCTAAGACAATTCAAATTAGGGTCTATGGTAGCAAAAGTAATTAAAGCGGATACCGCTCCAGTAATTTTAACAGTAATCGAAACAAGATTTCTTTGCGATGATTAAAACGATATTCCGACTCTTTCAAGTGCAAATAAAAA
>Ga0136617_10000748_pt1 | contig 28152 bp, 17 predicted proteins | sample AntDrymUQ3222106_2_FD_129672 | JGI IMG/M metagenome (GOLD analysis project Ga0136617, IMG submission 129672) | Polar desert sand microbial communities from Dry Valleys, Antarctica - metaG UQ322 (21.06) | ecosystem: Environmental > Terrestrial > Soil > Desert | place: Antarctica: Dry Valley...
GCATCCTCAACATGGAATTAGTAAACTCGGAGACGGGTGAGACCGTGTGGCCCAGCGCCTTTCGTTCTCATGACGACTTAGACCTTCCGATAACCAGTGATCCTTTAACTAGCGGAGATAGCCTGGTTGCGACGAAGGCGATTGAATCTACTCGGTTCCTGCCCCTCACGCCGAAGGTCAAGATCCTTCAAGATCGCTGGTCGCACTGCGGACCCACGTCGGTTATAAAGAAGGGAAATGGGATAATCCGGCCCCGGACGGTGACTGCGATACCTACTACACGTTTGTACGATTGGCGTCGCGACAATGTCCAGATGACCCAACAATTGATCCACCGGATAGCCTCACTCAAGAGCAAATTGAATAAACCGGATCTTCGCTCTAACGTTGTCGCTGTTTCCATGGGTGGGCTGATTGCGCGTTATGCGGCGATGTATGCGGATGCAGACTTGCCACGTGACAACTATCCGCCTCCTTTGACTTGGGCGGGCGCTCAGCATATCGATAAGATATTTATGTTTGGTGTCCCGAACGAAGGGTCAATGGAGGCCTTTGCCACAATCCTGCGAGGCTATTCAATCACTGAAGGTGACAACAAGCCGCGTCGATTGTTTAATAAGTTGTCCCGCGAAGATGCATTTAGTGCCTTGGCGTTCTTTCAGTTGATGCCTCATCAGGAAACAGCGCGCTTCCTGGACCAGGATCTGAGACTTTTAAAGATTGATATGTACGATCCCGCAACCTGGAAGTTATATGGTTGGTCCGTGGCACCCGATCCGGAATTTAGAAAGCGCTTTGCACATAAAAGAGCGGATCAGATCGCGACAAATCACACCGCGGAAAATCTCCTGGACCTTCATCTGGCTGCGATTCTGGAGCGCACCAGGCTGTTTCATCAAGCACTTGACGCCCAACTCAGCGCACCGTCGCCGGTCGCTCTGCTCGCTACCACCACCCCAGGCGGGCTGCCCGCCTGGGGACCCCGGTTTGCAGGAGATTGCGATGAGACGCTAAGTGCGTCCGTGATTTTCTACGATAAGAACAAGAACCGTTGGGTTACGGTAACCTCGCCTAAAGAGCTGCTTTATTCAGACGGCCAAAAAATTCGCCGCGAAGACGTGAAGCGCGCGATGTATTTGCCGGGCGATGGAGGCCTTTCCCGAGCCTCAGCTCTCTGGCAGAATCTCGAGGGAGTTCGCGTTCAGTCGCCTTATAAAACCATCCACCGATTGTGTAAGCCTTTTTTGGGTGCGGGGGACATGAGAGTCTTCAGAGAAACATAATACTTCAGGACAACGCTCTCACGATGTTAGTCAGTGAAGCAGTCAAATATTTAAACTGCGTAAGAGCGCGAGCTCCAGGCATTCCGGATTGAGGGAAAACAACAATTGCCTAACGACAGGTTAGAGAGTAGAGTAGCGCCCGTTCTCCGGTTAGCTCCTTTCCAACCGACGCGCCTTCGCTAATTTGCTTTTACGGCCATCAACTGGCCACGATAATCCCAGGCTAGGGCCGGTTAACTAGCGGTGTTTTGCAGGAGAAGCTTCATGCAGGAGATGGATCCCCCACGGAATTCCGTAGCATTGCCTCGCAAGCGCGTCCTCATTGTGAACTGCTACTTTGATGACTCCCGACAACCAATTCACCGAACCAACAAAATGCCTTACGCCGTCGGTCCGATTTACCTGGCGGGGGCCTTCGCGCGTGATTTGTGTGACCTTCGTTGCTACAACGAAGTAACCAGTGGCCCGTTAGAGCATGAACAGCTGTTGGGGTGGCCTGACATGGTGGTCCTCACAGGTCTAACTAACAGCTTCGATCGCATGCTGCATCTCACAGCGTATGCCCGGAGCAAGAATCCGAAAGTTATCATCGTTGCTGGTGGCCCACCAGTCCGGGCATTGCCGCTGCTATCAAAAAAATTTTTTGACTATACCTGTCTGGGGGACATAGAAGAGCTGTGCGAGGTGATTGCCGAAGCGTTTGGTCCCGGGTATGTGGCGAAGCAGATGCTCCCGCGTTACGACCTGGCTTACTGGTTAGGAAGAATCGGCTATGTAGAATCAACCCGCTATTGCAATTTCCGTTGTTCGTTCTGCGCGCTTACGGCTGAGGGACGTCCGTATCAAACTTACGACCTCGATCACATCCGGAAGCAGATTATAGCGTCGGGCAAGAGACGACGAATGCTCTTCATCGATAATAATTTTTATGGAAGCGACCGGAATCATTTCCGGGCTCGCATCGGCCTGATCAATGAGATGCGCCGGGCGGGCCAGTTTCAGCATTGGAACGCCCTCGTCACCAACGATTTCTACCGGGGCGAGGAAAATTTGCGACTCGTAAAAGATGCCGGCTGCGAGATGCTCTTTAGCGGTCTTGAATCGTTCGATAACGACTGGTTACGCAGATTCAACAAATTGCAGAATACTTCGTTGCCCCAAGTCGAGATGGTTACTAAATCTCTGAATGCGGGAGTGGTGTTTGGATATGGTCTGATGCTCGATGTTACCACCCGCAGCATTGCTGACCTGCGACGGGAGTTGGAGTTCATAACCGGCACCCCGGAGATCACTGTTCCATCATTTATCACGCTCTCGATTCCGCTGCTGGGGACGCCTTATTTTTTCGAGTCGGTGGAGAAGGGCACGATACTCCCCGATACCAAGCTTCGCGACATGGACGGAACCACCATCCTGCAAAAGCCATTGGATGACATCCCTGAGGTGGTGAAGTTTGTTAACGACCTGCAGAGCCTCAGAGGATTTCACGGCCGCATGGTGAAGCACGCCGTTGGATTTGCCAAACTTTACCGCTCCAAGCTGACCAAGGCTCAGATGGTGCTCGCGCTGGGCAACAACTTGCTGACCTGCGCGCAACCTTTGACCACTTCGTTCACAGGACTAGGTTGGATCCCAGCTCGACCCAGGCCACGTACTTTCATCAGCAGCACCGAACCACTCGATCACATGTACACGCCGGCATTTCGGGTTGAATCCCGCTACGCGAGTTACTTTAGGCCGACCATGGTCACGGACAAAAACGGACTGCTGCATCAAGATTTAATCGAATCAGGCGTGTTGCAAATGAATGCCCGGCGGCAAGCTGCAGTCGGGGCCTAAGAGCGATGGCCCGATATCGAATCATGACGTTCGATGGTGGCGGCGTCCGTGGATCGTTGATGGCCACGCTAGTCAAGCGCCTGGTAGACCATTTTCCGAATCTGCTGGAGCAGGTGGACCTTTTTGCCGGCACGTCGACGGGCTCTATAGTTGCTCTCACCCTGGCCTCCGGACGCACTGCCGATACGCTTGTTGATTTCTACTCTATCGAGAACCTCAGATCTGTGTTTTCGCCCTCCCGTTTCCATCTCTTTCGACCAAAGTATAGTAATGCCAATTTTAGAAATCTTCTGGAGAGTCATTTTCCCGGCAGTCCCCGTCTCGGCGATATTAAGAAACACAAACTCCTGGCGCCCTCCTTTAAACTTGACGATAGCAGGAAGCATGACTGGTGCCCGGTTTTTTCTCACAACTTCCCGGGCTCACATCATCTTGAGGAGCTTATCGTTGATGTTGCGCTTCGGAGCGCGGCAGCCCCGACAGTCTTTCCGTCTCACCAGGGTCATGTTGACGGCGGCATGATGGCAAACAACCCAAGCACCGCGGCAATCGCTTTAGCCCTGGGCCACCACCAGCCGCGTCCGGATCTTGAGGATGTTTGCCTCTTATCGCTCGGAACCGGATTTAGTCCGACCATAGTCAGCCTCAATACCAAAGGTTGGGGTATTATCCAGTGGATGCTAAACCCGTTCCGATTACCGGCGGAACCCCTCCTCAACATTCTTTTTGACGGAGTTGTCGAGGCAGATGCCATAATGAGTCGACATTTGCTCCGACCGCACTACTGGCGACTTAATCCACCGCTGCTCCGGCAGACAGCACTTGACGATTGGAAGGCCGTTCCGGAATTGATTAAGACAGCGAACGACTATGACCTACAGCCGACATTTGATTGGATTGCAAGCAATTGGAATTAGGCCTTAGGTGAGGATTTCTCTCGCTCACGCTGGACCAGCACGCGTCTCAATATCTTTCCTGCCGGGCTTTTCGGAATCTCGCTCACAAACTCCACCAGCCTGATTCGTTTGTGCGGTGCGACCCGAGCCGAAACGAACTCCATAATTTCGTCCCCAGTGGTTGCGCCTCTAAGCACCACGAAGGCTTTGGGTACTTCGCCGGCCTCTTCATCCGGACTCGGAATCACAGCAGCGTCAGCGATTGCCGGATGAGATAGCAAAACTGCCTCGAGTTCAGCCGGCGCCACCTGGCGCCCCTTATACTTGATTAGTTCCTTCAACCGATCGACTACGAACAATCGCCCGTCTTCCTCCGCGTAACCAATGTCGCCCGTACGCAACCATCCGTCCTCGCGAATCATTTCCGCTGTTGCCTGGTTGTTGCCGAGATAGCCTTTCATAACCTGCGGCCCGCGAACCCAGATCTCGCCTGCCTGATTGGGATCGAGCTCGGCGCCACTAACGTAGTCAACGATCTTGCATTCAGTATTAGGCAGGCAGTATCCGACCGAGCCTTGTTTATCAGGTATTGAAGCCAGGCTGGAATGGGAGAGTGGACTTACCTCCGTCAGACCGTAACCAAACCGAATTGGACACCCCAAACGCGCTGAACACGTCTCGGCAACCTCAGCAGCGATCGGAGCCGCACCGCAATGAAGCAGCCGCAGGCTGGAGAGATCGTATTGATCCACTTCCGGAACGCGAGACAGTTCCAACACAAGGGGCGGGACGAGGGGCGCAACCGTGACTCCGTAGCGCTCGAGTGTTTGCAGGAATTGGCTCAGGTCATAGCGCGGGAGGGTCACTATGGTAGCTCCCTGGCTGAGTCCCAGATTTACAACCACGTGCAAACCGTAAAGGTGGGACATCGGCACCAGACAGATCATGATGTCATTTTCAGTGAGCGCCTCGCTGGCGTGAAGCTGGCACAACATGGAAACCAGGTTGTAATGTGTCAGCATCACCCCTTTGGGAAAGCCGGTAGTGCCGCTTGAGTAGGGTAAGGCTACGAGATCGCTGCGAGTGTTGATTTTGATTTCCTGGAGTGGGCCATCATGTTCCAGCAGCGACGTGAAAGGGACTGCGCCTTCAGTGTCGCCAATGACAAAGATCTGCCGGATCTTGCTGCCTGGCCTCGCCTGATTCGCCTTATCCAGCAACTGCGGAATTGTCAGCAAATAGTTAGCCCTCGAGTCTCTTAGTTGGGTTTTTACTTCCGTACCGGTAAACAATGGCGGCACCATGGTAGTGGCGCCACCCAGCATTGCGGCGGCGTGAAAAGCCAACGCATATTCGGGAGAATTGGGACTGTAGATGGCTAGTACATCGCCTCTCCCAAAGCCGTGGCTCGCTAAACCGGCCGCCAGCTTACGGATAGTGGGGGCTAATTCCCTGTAGGTGATGGTACGGCCGCTTGACCCATCGATGAGCGCAGGTTTGTCACCAAACTCGGGAGCGCGCTGCAGAACGTATTCTGCAAGTGAGGTCTCCGGAATCGTTACAGCTTTGTGAGGACTGCTGAAGATCATATCGGTTCATCTCCAAAAGAGTCGCCTTTCTCAAAGGGACGAAGTCAATAGTCGGGGGCAACGCCCCCGGAAAACTGTAAAGCTTACCGACCCTGAAGGGGTCGCACCGTGCCAGTCAAAGATTCAACCCGTGTGATGTAGTTCGTCGTGACTGCGACCCTTTCAGGGTCGAGACTGAACCTTCGCTTACCGGGGGCGTTGCCCCCGGCTACAAGCCTTTCAGGCATGTTCACAATCGTTTAAATGTTTTTCCGAGAGATACCTAAAGCCGGGTGTGAATGAGAAGTCGCTAAGCGAAGCCTTTGATACAGGCAACTAGCTCTCAACGGCCACCGGCTCCGGCATCGGCAAATGGTTCATCTCGTTCTTTGACGGCTTGCTTAAAACCAACCTCGGCCGCCCGGTTTTGAAATGCGTAACCTTCCTGAGTGTGGCGAGCGATGCCGTCGAACATCGTAGCCAGGACCTGCGCCGTGTTCAGACCCTGGGCCAGCATAGTTTGATTGATCATGAGCTTCATCATTACCAATTGACTGATGGGAAGACGCGCTACGCGCTCAAGTAGTCGTTCGAATCGTTCGTCAAGCTTCTCGGCCGTCGGTGCTTCAGTTGCCAGGCCCCATTCCAGCGCCTGCTTTCCGGAGAGGCAATCTCCAGTGAAGAGAAGCCGTTTCGCTTTTTCCACCCCGACGCGGTAGGCCCAGAGCGCGGTTGTAGGCACACCCCACACGCGCGCAGGTGGATACCCAATCGAGGCTCGGTCCTCAATGATCAGGAGATCGCAGCAGAGTGCCATGTCAGTGCCGCCGGCTACGCAAAAGCCATGGACTTTACAGATGACTGGTTTATCGCTGTGGAAGAGACTCATGAATCCACGGACATTGCGACTCATCATGGCGTAATCAAGCACGGGGTCCCAGGTGGCGTGAGGATCATGGTTAGCGATCTGGACCTTGGGATCCATTGGCGAACCTGTAGGCCAACTGGTTAACCCCTGCTCTAGACCGAGCCTTTGCTCGGCTGTAACGACCAGGTCATAGCCCCCGCAAAAGCCTTTGCCGTTTCCCGCGAGGCCGATCACATGGACGCCTGGGTCCAGGTTGGCGCGCTCCACACACGCTGCTAGTTCGGCGGGCATCTCCAAAGTGATGCCATTGCCGCGCTCAGGACGGTTGAGCGTAATGCGAGCGATGGGGCCAGTGACTTCATAGGTGAGTGTATTGAGTGTATCCATGAATATATTCTAGATTTTAGATTTTTGATTGCCGATTTGATTTCTGGTGTGACGTCAGACGCGCGACCTGGGGGACTGTCCGCAATCTAAAATCAGAAATCAAAAATCTAAAATCACAAACCTCATATCTGAAAGATAACAAAACATCTTAACCGCAGCTCAATCAAAGCCGGGTGCCAGCATGCGGGTCATCGCAGCGGGGTTCTTGATCTCCTGTTTGCGCATCCAGGCATCGGCTTCGGCAATGAGTTGTCGGCCACGTTCGCCCCCGATTATTTCGCCTAACCTGCAACGCGTAGCTGCCGCATAGAGATCGATATCCGCCAAATCAAAGTTCTCGACAGCTTCTGAGAGGAGATAAACTGCTTTAGATGATTCTCCTTCCTGGTGCGCTATTCCCGCCCGCACTAGACTGGCAAAAGGCAGCCCCCAGGCGATCTTCTCTTGAGCTATGCGGTGGGCCATGCTCCCAGCCACCTTAAGACGATGTTTCTTGTCATTACTGCCGGGCGCCGTGGCCAGGGCGGCACGGGCCCGCAGGTGCATGGCTTCAATTCTCAAGACTTGAATCCGAGGCAACATAGACTGCTCCAGAGCTTTCCATTGACCTTGAATATGTTTCCAGGCAACTTCGACGTCGCCGGTGTAGAGTTCTATCTGGGCCAGCGCGTGCATGGCTGTGTAGTGTTGAAGATGGAAGCCTTCGTGAGGCCAGGCTTTCAGGGCTTCGATCACTTCGGCGCGCGCCCCGTTGGGGTCATCGGCTGCCAGCCAGATGAGATTTAAACGCGTGCGCATGTCCATTGCGGCGAGGAGATTTCCCTGCTCCAGAGCGGCGGCCAGCAGAGCAGGCACACGCCTCGAGACTTCGGCTATCCGCCCCAAGTTAATCAGCGCGTTGAGCATGAAACGATTTGCGATTGTTAGTTCCCAGGTAACCCCGGTGCACTGATCTCGCAGGACTTCGGCAGCCTGCTCGCAAAGTTCCGCAGCCTTCTTCCAGTGGCCCACCATGTAGGCGCCTACAGCGCTGGCCCAGATCGACAGACCAATGGCATGCGGATGCCCAACTCGATGAGCCAACTCCTCAGCGCGCTGCGCAATCTGCAAGGCTCGTTTCCTGGTGGGTCCGCCGCGTGATGCAGTCTGGGCCGCCTCCATGGCCATGGCTCGCGCTACCCGGAATGGGTCACCGGCGCGCAATGCAAGCAGCAGGTGGCGGCACTGAAAATCTGCGCCGCGGATGAGATCAACCACCCCCAGCCCCGCCGAAACTGCCCAACAGAGATCTATCCGGAACAGATCCCCCTGGGAAATCTCGCCCGCATCGCGCTCCGTGAAGTTGAGTCCGCGCAGACGGATCTGAATCCGCTTCAGTATCAACGAAAGCAGAGCTCTCTTAGGACCAGCGGGCAAGGTGAACCCGACAGCCGCCAGCACCGATCGCATGATCTCGAGACCCTCTTTGATGTGACCTCCCATCAGTAACTGTTCGGCGGCCCGGCGCTGGTAATCCAGGCTCCGCGCTGCCGACGTGTCACGGGCTACGTCAAGGTAGGCCTGCGCGGCTTCGGCCGGCCGGCCGGCATAAGCCAGAGCTTCAGCGAGACCATGTTTGAGTTCGATGAGTTCAGCACCTCTTGAGGGAGCCAGTTCCAGGGCCCGGCGGAAAAAGGCTGCGGCGCGATCAAACGCCAGAGCATCAGCCGCTTTCTTTGCCGCCACGCCCGCGTGTGTGGCGGCGCGCACTCGCTCCCCCGCGCCCATGTAATGCTCGAAGAGTGCCTCGGGGTCGTCAATGCCGCGCGCTTCCAGGGCGTGGGCCAGACGCCTGTGAATCTGGACCACGGTTGTATGGTCTAGTTGTGATGCCAGTGTTTCTCGAATGCGATCGTGATAAAGCTCGACCGTGTGATTGGAACCACCGCTACGAAGGAACTGCGCGGCGCGCAAGGAACTTATTAGTGGCAGCTCATCGCCTGACAATCCTGCCGCCTGGTAGGCGACTTCCGGATTAATTGGCCGCCCGGCAATAGCCAGTGCCTCAACAAACTGACGCGTTCCTTTAGGAAGATTACGCAGCCGCGATTGGAGCATTACCCCAAGACTGATGCCGGTGGTCGCTGTCCGGTCGCTCGTTGACGCGTAGCGAGCCAGTTGCTCCAGTAAGAAAGCATTTCCCCGCGCTTCGCGAATAATCGAATTCACCACGGGTTCCATGGCGGGCGCGCTGGAACCGAGCAAACGGTGCGCGAGATCGCGCGCCTCTTCTTTATCCAAAGTTGCTACGCGTAGCTCTCGCCGGCTCTCAGTGCCCGTGCTATTAAGGAGTGTTCTAAGAAAAGGCTTGGCTTCGATATCCTCACTGCGAAAGCTGGCCACCAGTAGAAGTGGCGGCGGATCTGGAGGCCGAAGGAGCTCACCCAGCAGCGTGGTGCTATCGGCATCAGACCATTGCAGATCATCGATGTAGAGCACAAGGGGTTGGCGGTCGGAAATACGGCCCAGCAGTTCGCGCAACGCGGCGAAGGCGCGACGTCTCAGCGTGAAGGGATCAGGGATCTCCTGTTCGCGCTGTGGAGCGTTAAAGACTGAATCAACCTGCAGCATTACCGGAAACAACCGCGCGAGCGCGAGCACGTCGCGGGGCATCGAGGCTTCCGCCTTCAGCTCGGGAAGCGCCATGAGATACTTGGTCAAGCTGTCGATCACGCCATCGAGTGCTTTGTAGGGCACCGATTCTCGTTCATAGCAACGGCCCTCGAGTATGACCACATCGCTCTCCCGAGCTCGCAAATCGTCCAGAAAATGCCTCGCTAAAGCAGTTTTACCGACACCCGAATCACCATGAACGTAGACCGTGACCGTTTGGCCTTGTCGCGTGGCGCTAAAAGCGTCAAGGAGCTCTCGCTTATGCCGTTCGCGGCCGATGAAGGGTAGACTGTGCAGCGATGAAGGCACTGGCGTTGGCATCAAAGGGCGATTCAGAGGTCCGCTTGTACCGTCGCCCAGGATTCTCAAAACGTCTCGACCGGTGGGCCGATCCTTAGGCTTGCGACGAAGCAGGCTGACGCAGAGTTCATTCAGTTCTTCCGGGACGCCTCGAACGAGTTCTGCCGGCGCTGGAGGATCTAAGCTCTGCTTGTTCATCATTACTTCAAAGAACCTGCCCGAAAAAGGAAGCCGGCCGGTAAGAGCCTGATACAGCATCACGCCTACGCTATACCAATCGCTGGCAGTTGAAATTGGCAGTTGCCCTCCCTGTTCCGGAGACATGTAGTCTGGAGTCCCGGCTAGACTGATACTGTCGTGTAGTCCCTGGCCCTGCACTTCGGCGACCAGGCCGAAATCAAGAATCACCACCCGGCCTTCTTTCGATACCAGGACGTTGGAAGGCTTAATGTCGCGATGCAGCTTCCCGGTTTGGTGCAGGCCGTGAAGACCCTCGGCGAGCTGCCGCAGAGCGAGGCGTAAACGATCGAGATCGAGGCTGGATCGGGACAAGCTTGTGTCTATTGAAATATCCGGAAGCGTATCCTCGACAAAGGTTGTCCTTATCGAGTCCAGTTGCTGGGTTTCTGCCTCGCTATCCGCAGTCTCCACGGCTTCGCTCGAGGCAGCTCTGAGCAGCGTCGGCGTGAGAGAAGGTTGAATACGCTTCGCTTTGTACCCGGGACGGACGTACTCGAGGAAATTGCCCCCGTCTACTAGTTCCATTGTGAAGAACCAATATTCACCGTCGGACATAAGCTCATAAAGCGCGACCAGATTCGGATGTGAGACATCCGCTAAGGACCGAAACTCATGTTTAAAACGAGTGATGTGTGAGGCTTCTGTGCGCGTGAGAGCTTTCAGGGCAACGACTTTGTCCGTTTGCCGGTCATGCGCTTCATAGACCACACCCATTCCTCCGGAGCCCAACCGCCTGCGGATCCTGAATCTTTCCGTGCCGAGAAAATTGTTGGTGATGTCGCCCATATGTAGCTAAACGAACAAGAGCTTACGGAATGACTTTGGAATTGTAAGATGGGAGTGGGCAAAGCACCAGTGAATGGTATAAAAGGGGAATCCTGTAGTTTGGCTCATTCTCAGAAGTGCCGCTCAATTCCAGACCGGCGAGCGGAGGACAGTTGTGAAAACTGAATTAAAAAACCGTTCGCTACCGGGCTGCGAAAAGTCAAAAGGGGCTGGGGTAATTTGCTGGTCTGGGAGGGGCAAAGCGGAAGCTCCCCGCTCGAGATTCGCCGCAAACTCATCGTTGATTCACAATTCTAGCTCAGGAACTTTGCAACTTGAGCGGGGGCGCACTCCGCTTTGCCCCCTTCCCGACCTGCAAGTTAACGGGGCTTGAGCTGTCCTTTTGCTGTCGTGACTGTGCTTGCCACACGGCAATCCAAAAAGTCAGGGACAAGTATCCGCTCGGTTCTGTAGCCATGAACGGGGAGATATCGTGAAACCGACGCTATTTATTGTCTTAGCAGTAATCGGTCTGCTACTTAGTAGTCAGCCAACCATCGCTCAATCCACGGTAAGCAAAATCGAGCTGAGCCCGCAGTTCACTGCTCTGACTCTCTTCGATGGTTTTGCCGGCGACGTCACGGAACCCGGGTTTGGCGGACGTCTTACCTACAACATTAATCGCAAGATAGCATTTGAGGCCGAAGGAAACTTTTTCCCAAACAAGAATATTTTCAGCGGGTTGGGCGAAGGCCGCGCAGTCCAGGCCCAGTTTGGCGTCAAGGTGGGGAGGCGGTTTTCGAAGTTCGGCATCTTCGGAAAAGCTCGACCCGGTTTCCTAAGCGTCGGAGAAGTGTTTTCCAATGAGCCCGGTTCGATGGTTGTTATTTTCGGCAGCACTATTCCCAACGCTCGCATTGGAAGGAAGACGCATTTTACGACGGACCTGGGCGGGGTGCTCGAATTCTACCCAACCCGCCGCACCCTCGTTCGTTTCGATGCAGGGGACACGATTGTTCGTTATGGACCTCACTTCGAATATGATCCGATGAATTTCCCGGAACTCATTCAACGCCTGGCCAAGGTCAGGCACAATCTTCTGATAACGGCTGGTGTCGCGTTTCGCCTCGGTGGCTTTCCAGAAGACAAAGACGCAAGCAGTATGAGCAGGCCTGCCCGTGGAACTCCGCGGTATGAAGTCGGAGTACATTTCACTTCACTTTCTCTCAACCCTCCGCGACCGATTGTGGAGGTCTCTGCATATTCCCCGATGACCTGGGTCCCATTACAGAACCAGGCCTCGGCGGTAGATTTACCTTTAACCTGACCGATAATATTCTTGAGGCCGAGGGCAATATCTACACGCGCCGCCACGGTTCATTCTTTTCATTTCCCAGTGGACACATATTCCAGGGGCAGTTTGGCGTCAAGATGGGAAAGCGATTTGGCAGGTTTGGCATCTTTGGTAAAGCCAGACCCGGTTTCGTGGGCTTCACCCAGTCGCTCAGGCTGGTAAGCTCGCGCATAGAGACGTTCCCGGCTTTTGACAACAGGCAGATTGAAGTTGGCGAGTTTCGGATCGGAACCAGAAAATATTTTTCGACTGACGTGGGCGGCGTGGTTGAGTTCTACTTATCCCGCCGCGTGATGACGCGGGCATGGACCTGGGAGACACAATCATACGTTACGGCGAGTCTGCAGTGCCTGGTTTCTCGCTCAGCAATTTGATCGTGCGTCGACCTCCGGAAACCAAACACAACTTTCAATTCACGGGCGGCATCGGCTTCCGTTTTTAAGAATGAAATCTTAGCCGCGGATTCAGAAATTAGAACAATCAAGCCAACTGAATGAGGGTGATATCAGGTCGCGTTCAACCGCGGCCTAATTTCGGATGCTTGAGTAATTCGGGTGAAAGGCGGGGACTAACATGGACTGGCGGGTCTTTCTGACGACGTTTGGTGTGATTTTTCTGGCGGAGATGGGAGACAAAACCCAGCTTGCGGCGATGACTATGGCTGCACAGTCGAAGCGACCCTGGGCAGTTTTCATCGGAGCGGCCCTGGCATTGACTGCTGTCTCGGCGATTGGAGTGGTTGTTGGAAGTGTGGTCGGCAATTACATTCCGCTGATCTGGATCAAGCGAGCCGCGGCAGTAGCTTTTATAGTTATCGGCGTACTGATTCTGATGGACAAGTTTTAGCCAATCAGTTGCTTTTCAAGATCTGAGATTTGTAGCAACTCACTCCGTGCCGCGGTCTCCTGAGATCTGAGATCTGAGATGAAATTCTCATAGACGCAAGATCATTTTGGCGATCGTGAAATAAATGATCAGCCCCGTCGCGTCAACCAGAGTCGTGATCAGGGGCGCGGAGAGCACAGCCGGATCCACCCCGAAGCGTTCGGCCAGGATGGGGATCAGCGAACCGACAGTTGTGGACCAGATGCAGATCGCAAACATGGTCACCGACACCGTGAGCGCAAGCTCGATCGGCGCTTGCCACAGCAGCGCCTGGCCAAAAGCGATGGGGGCTACCAATAATCCAAGCACCATTCCGGTCGTCGCTTCTCGCAAAACCACGCGCCAGGCGTGCTTAACTCCGACCTCGCCGAGCGCGAGACTGCGAATAACCGTCATCACCGTCTGCGCTCCGGCGTTTCCACCCGTTCCAATTAGCAGCGGGATAAAAAAAGAGAGTGCCACGACTGCCGCCAGTTCAGCTTCAAAGCGATGCAGCACAGCGCTCGTTAGAGTTCCCGCCACAAAAAGTAGCAACAGCCAGCCAACACGTTTGCGCACCACGCGGAAGATGGGGTTGTCGAAATAAGGCTTGTCCAGCGCGCCCGGCTCGACACCAGCCATCCGCAGGATGTCTTCGGTCTGTTCCTCAATCAGCACGTCTATCACGTCGTCCACGGTTACGAAACCGACGACGCTTCCATCCTGCTCCAACACGGGCACTGCGAGCAGGTTGTACTTTCCGATCTTCTGCGCTACCGCTTCCTGATCATCGAGGGCGTTTACTGTTACCGGCTTGCGCCGCATCACTTTGGTAATAGGCGCATCGAGTTCGGCCATCACCAGATCCCGCAGCGAAACGGCGCCCAGCAGATGCTCGGTCTCCGGCTCGATTACATAACAGGCGTAGATAGACTCCTTCTCGCGAGCCACCGATCGGATATGTTTGAGCGCCTCCCCAACCGTCATCTTTAGATCGAGATGTACAAACTCTGTAGTCATGATGCCGCCGGCCGTGCTGACGGGATAGCGCAACAAGTCTTCCAGCTCGGTGAGCATCTCGGGAGCGAGCTTGGGTACGATCCGGTGGCGCTGATGCTGACCCATCCTTTGGATGATGTCAGTGCGCTCGTCAGCCGAGAGGCCAGCGAGAATTTCCGCTCCGCGCGTCGGTTCCAACTCTTGGAGGATTGCGGCGCGGCGACGCATTGTGGGCTGGTCGAACACTTCAATGGTCCGCTGCACCGGCAGCATGGCGACAACTGCCGCAGCTTCGGGCACCGTCAGTTGGTTGAAGAGTTCGGCGAGGTCGGCAGGCGCCAGGTCAGAGACCATGCTGCTGATGCCAACGAAGCTTTCGTCCAGGCGTAGGTGGATGCGTTCCAGTAGGTTCTTCAGGTCTCGTGCTGGCAAATGGATTCACCTCCAAAGGAAGGGGCTGTCTTAGCAATCCTGGCCCCAGTTCGATAGCACATTGTAAGACAAGCGGGAGAATTGCCCACCAAGTGGATACTGGACTGGAGCAGGAGGCAGGAGCAGTCGGCAGATAGGTCAGCCAGCGGAGTCGATCTCCTGCTCCTGCCGTCTGCCTCCTGCCGACTTCTGTGATGCGGTGGTCCGCGTTCAATCCAAAGCCCGCTACCGATGTTATTATCAGCCCCCATAGCAGTTGACTCTAATCCGAACGAATCTTCGGGGGTGGTTTTATGCCGCAAACGCCACATATCGAACGCCACTTCACGGCTAGTGAAGTTGTCCGAGACGTTGTAATTGGAATGTCAGATGGTTTGACGGTTCCTTTTGCGCTTGCCGCCGGACTTTCGGGAGCAGCAGCCATTACAACAGGCATCATCGTTACGGCCGGTCTAGCGGAGATTGCTGCGGGATCAATTGCCATGGGACTCGGCGGGTATTTAGCCGCAAAGAGTGATGCGGAACACTATGTAAAGGAACGCGAGCGCGAGAAGCGCGAAGTTGCGGAAATTCCTCATGAGGAAATGAGGGAGGTTGCCGAAGTGTTTCACTCTTATGGACTGACAGAAGCAGAGACGTGGCCCATCGTGCAGGCGTTGCGGAAGCAGCCCCAACAGTGGATCGATTTTATGATGCGCTTTGAGCTGGGGCTCGAGAAGCCGGATCCCAAGCGGGCGATGGTTAGCGCATTCACCATCGGCGGCGCTTACGCGGCGGGAGGGTTTGTTCCCCTAGCACCCTATATTGCTACAGACAGCGCCTCGAAAGCCTTGCTTTTTTCCATCGCCCTAACTGTGGTGGCTCTCTTTGTTTTCGGTTTTGTCAAAGGACGCTTCACCGGCATGAGACCTCTGCGTAGCGCCCTGCAAATGGCTTTTATCGGAAGCGTCGCGGCGGGAGCTGCGTTCCTGATAGCAAGATTGATATCGGAATAACATTTCTCAGCCTAACGCGTATACACTTTCCCGCATCGTAGCTTGGCAGACTAGGAGACCCATTAATGCACTCGCTTTCTCGGAATAACGTCCAAAGCCGCGGATTCTTATCTGCGGTGCTTGTTGTTGCATTGCTCTCGTCGCCGGCGCTCGCATGGCAATCAACAGCCACCGCTCCCGCAATCCAGGCTACCAAAGCAACCCCAGCCGCCAAAGCTGCTCCGGCGGTTACCGGAGCCGAGCGCAAAGCCGCTGATCGAGTGAAACTCGAAACCATCCGCGACGTCACCACGACTCTCAGCTCGAACGAGTTCGAAGGTCGAGGAACTGCGCAGCCCGGCGCGGATAAAGCCGCGCGGTATCTGGCCGACCGTTTCGCTAAACTGGGGCTCAAACCAGCGGGTGAGAATGGAACTTACCTGCAACCGATCAAGTTCAGGTCTGCCCACGTGTTGCCGGAATCATCCTTCATGGTAGGAGACGCGGTACTCAAACAGGGGGAAGACTACATCGTCTTGCCGCCTTATACCTCGGAGCAGGTGGATCAAGCAGGCGGCGTTGTGTTCGTTGGTTATGGCGTTGTTTCTCCGGAGTTGAAACGTGATGACCTGGCTGGTCTTGAGCTAAAAGACAAGGTGGCAATCATTCTCAATGGCCAGCCTGCAGGTGTCGACGCACCCGCGTGGCGGCGCGCCACCAACCCGCAGACCCGGGCAATGAACATATTCGGTCGCGGGGCGGTGGCTATCATCGTTGCAAATGTGGGTACGCCGGCACAGCCATTCACAACCCTCGCTAACTATCTCTCGCGCCGTCGCGTCACTCTGGCGTCAGCGCCAACGCCGCCTTTCAAGATTCCACCCGTGCTGCTCACCAGCGACGTCGCAATGGAAAAGATCTTTGCCGGGTCTGGAATGACTTATGCGCAAACTCAAGAGAAGGCAACGAGAGGCGAGATGGTTTCTCGCGATCTTGGGAAAACTGCCACCCTGGCTTTACGCCTAAAGTTCGCGGAGGCGACCAGCGACAACGTGGCAGGAGTTTTGGAGGGCTCAGACGCCAAATTGAAACAAGAAGCGGTGGTCTATTCCGCGCACTATGACGCCTACGGAATCGAAGGTGGTCAAATCTATCCTGGGGCGGCTGACAACGCGCTCGGCACTGCGACAATTACCGCCATTGCCGAGGCCTTCACCAAAGCCTTTCCCAAGCCATCGTCCCGTCCACGTCGCTCGATTATTTTTCTCGCGGTAACAGGTGAAGAGTATGGCTTGCTAGGCGCCGAACATTGGGTCGGGCACCCCACCTGGCCGCTCGAGAAGGTGGCCGCCAATATAAATTTCGACGGCATTGGTACCGAGGTATATGGACCAGTGAAACGTATTGTGGGATTTGGAGCAGAGCACTCCGACCTGGGTACCGTCTTTGAGGAGGTCTCGGCGGCGACGGGAAACATCGTAACGCCCGATCCGCTCCCGGAAGAGAACGCGTTTGTTCGCTCGGACCACTATGCGTTTGTGAAACGGGGCGTGCCGGCCTTGATGCTGATGGGCGGTCCGGATGGGGATCCATCGATCTGGGTTGGGCGCATGAAGAAATGGATGACGAGTGACTACCACTCGACCACCGATACGGTCAAGCCCGATTGGGACTGGACTGGGCCGCAGACGCTCGCAAAGGTTGGTCTGATTATTGGTCTGCGGGTGGCAAATACCGACCCAATGCCCGTCTGGCGTACATCGTCGCCTTTTAACCGCCCGCGCAATCAAAGCAAACCACAGAGTGGGAATTAAACTACTTTGGAGGTGCGGTGCCTTGTCAGCGCCTTCGATTGACGACGAAATCAGCCGCGGATGAACGCGAATTAGAGAGGATAAGGACAAGGGCGCCGAAAGCAAGGCGCTCGATAAGAGGATGCAGACGAGTAACGAAAGTCGAGAATCTATAGCTCACTGGCGGCTGGATGATCTTGCGGGTATCGACTCCGAAGTGGCATTGCGGTCACCGAACCCTATCCACGACATTGGCATGAAGAGTATCAATTTTGCCTTATACAGGCAGGCGGGGGAGAACTCTTCTATCGCGGCATTCATCACGATACACCGGCAACAAGTCTCTTTATAGTTCACCCTGGCGAGGTCCATTCCAATGAAACGAAGATCGGTTGTTCATTCCGATCGATCTACGTCGATCCCGAATTGATTCGTCGCTCGGTTTCCAGTATCAGTGGTCGAGCGGTCTGCCGTTTTTCCCAGACCCCATGATCTTTGACGAAGAAGTGATAAATCTATACCTGAGCTTGCACGTCTCGCCGGAGAATTCCGGCACCGCCCTCGAACGAGAACTAGTAATACTGGAACTGCTCAGCAGACTGGTCACGCGCTACGCTCAAGAGCGCCCTGAGTTGAGGCCGCCGGGAAAAGAACACGGCGCTGTGAGAAAAGCGCGTGAATACATCGCCGCACATCATGATCGCAATATCTCTTTGAAAGATCTGGCGCGACTCGTTAACCTCAGCCCTTTTCATCTGAATCGCGTGTTCACTAGAGAGATCGGGATGCCCCCGCATGCCTTTCAGACGCAAGTACGGGTGGCGGCCGCGAAAAAACTCATCCAGAGTGGCCTGCCCTTCGCAAGTGTAGCGGCAACCACGGGGTTTGCGGATCAAAGTCATTTCATAAGACACTTCAAACGCCTTATGAAGATCACGCCGGGCGAATATCAAAAAAACAGCAAGAACGTTCAATACAGAATTCCGTCTGCCAGCTAGTCTCACCTCAGACTCCCCGGTCTGCCTCTCTCAAAGACTCTTTCGCAAGGTGTGTACGTTCATGTGTCTGGACTGTGTGAATCCCTCGAAACTCATTCGCGCTTATCGTAGGCTCGGAGTTGCATTGAGTTTTGTTCTCGCGCTAGGCAGCCTGGTGTCTTCGTCAGCAAATGTACAGGAGGGGAGGGCCCGTGCTTCTGTGGAAAGCTCAAACGAGGAATGGTTCGTAGAGAGCGCTGACCGGGCAGTTGATGCTCGCGTGGCAGAGTTTCTGGGACGGCCGGCCCTCTGGGTTAGAAATAGCACGCACATTATTCGCTCCGGAATCGATTTCGTCGATGGCACGATCGAGTTTGATGTAGCTCCAATGGATAATGGACACTTTATCGGCGTGCTCTTTCGACGCGCGACAGCGACAAATCAGGAGAATATTTACTTACGCGCACACCGTTCCGGGTTGTACAACGCATTACAGTATGCGGCCAGAATTAACGGCAGTTCGACCTGGCAGCTGTATCCGGAGTTCAACGCACCGATCGACTTACCGAGAAATCGGTGGACGCACGTGCGGGTTGAGGTAAAAGGGACGCAGCTGGAGGTTTACGTAAACAACAATGGCCACCCGGCATTGGTCGTATCCAGGCTTCGCGGCATTCATGCTAATGGCTCGGTGGCTTTCTGGGGCCGCGTTAATAATGCGCCGGCCTTATGGGCCGCGGCAATATCGAATATCTCAATTCGCCCTGCGAGTCCGTTAGCAACCAACAAGGCCGTCCAGCCGTCGCCTCCCACCGGCACACTCACTCCCTGGGAAGTGGCCGGTCCGGTGCAGAGTGAGAAAGGCGCCGTCACCACTCTTCCCCAACTCAAAGATTGGCGCGCCGTGGCCGTAGAAGAGTCCGGATTGGTGAATTTTAACCGCGCTTTGGGTCCTGTGCGTGGTCGTTGGACCGGCTTCGCCAGGACAACCGTGAAAGCGCCTGACGCACGAACGGTTTTGCTCGAATTGGGTTACTCAGATGATGTGACAGTTTTTCTCAATGGCGAGCTGGCATACACCGGCGTTAATGGTTTTGAAAGTCGGCACCCGGAATACATGGGATTCGTAAAGCCGGACTTTGAAAAAGTCGCGTTGAAACTCGGACCGGGGGATAACGAGATCGTGCTCGCAGTAACTGACGACCAAAGATTTGGCTGGGGCTTTGTTGCGCGGATGAAAGAATTTCACTAGTCAAGCACGGATATCGCTAGTGATACCTGTGCGTCAGCATACTTTGATAGCAGCCAAGTGCGGAACCGAGCAGCGCGATCGGCTGGTCAGACGTGGCAGCCCGCTTGTCCCTGAAAGGGACGAAGTTAGTAGCCGGGGGCAACGCCCCCGGAAAACTGTAAAGCTTTCCCGACCCTGAAAGGGTCGCACGGTGCTAAACCCAAAACTCGCGATGTGGTCCGCCGAGACTGCGACCCCTTCACGGTCGTGACTGAGCCCTCCCTTAACCGGGGGCGTTGCCCCCGGCTACTAACTTCATGCCTTCCAGGCATGTTCCGGCTCGCAAATCGCTCGCGCTGACCGCCCCCAAACCTCACCGTATAAAAATTAATCGTCTGGTTTCCATTTCTTTGTAACTTTTGCCGCGCTCATGTGTTTTAGATAGTGTAGCGCAGTTATGGCGAGTGAAGACGAAGAGTTCACCACGCTGTTTCAGGATTTCTACCCCAGTCTCTGCAGGTTTCTCGAGTGCCTGCTGGATGGGCGTGCCGCGCTCGCACAGGATCTAGCGCAGGAGAGCTTCTTACAACTCCACCGCACCGCCTGGAGCAAGCTGCCCCCAGGAGAAGCGCGCTTCTGGCTCTACCGGGTAGCACGCAACTTTGCAATTAACGAGTTTCGCAAGGGGCAAACGCGTTCCCGTTTGTTTGAGCACTTGGTTAAGGTGATGCGCCCCCGAAGGCGCAATCCCGAAGAAGAATACGAAGCGCAGGAGCAGCAGCGGATGGTGCTGGAGATGCTACAGAATCTACCCGAAGGTCAGCGCACGGCGCTGCTGTTGCGCGAACAGGAGCAATTGAGCTATCGCGAGATCGGACACGTGCTGAACATTTCGGAAAGCAAGGTGAAGATAGACATTTTTCGGGCTCGCACGACTTTACGCGAAACTTGGTCCAGGCGAAATCAAGCTTTCAGCGCACGCGGACATTAAAGGTTATTTTATGGGTTGCGATCAAACTGAAAAGATTTCCCTGCTAGTTGACGGCGAGTTGGCAACTGAAGACGCGCGCGCGCTTGAGCAGCACCTATCGACGTGCAGCCAATGTGATCAAGTACGCGCGGACTTCCTGGGCCTGCGGAGCCAGATTAGCGCCTATGCCCCCCTGCTCGAGCCATCAAAGCCGCGTCCTGCTTTAGCGAGAGTCTTGTCGAAATCACACACGAAATCCGCTCAAACAGGATGGCTAGCTCGGCTCTTAGGAGTTGGCGACGCTCACGGCTTTAATACGCGGTTCGCGGCCGTTGCCGCTTTGGTCCTAATGACTTTGGCCATCGGGACCATTGCTTTCTTACGCTATCGCCCGCAGCGTGAACTCGCGTCCAACAATTTTACGGTGCCCAGCCCTGGTGTTAGCCAATCCTCTGGTACGCCGGAGGCGTCGGATCAACTCGCCGGGAATTCCGGACGCAAGCCGGCGAAAGTTCAGCAGCGTGAAACAGGTCCTACTCGGCGGAAACCGAATTCACGGATCAAGCCGACGCGGGAGCAGAGCGTCCCGAAACCACTCCCGCAGTTCCAGAATGCAGCTCCTCCTAACTACGCACTCGTAAATGAGCCCGGTGGTGGGAATGACCCTGCGTCGATCCGTTCTGGCGATACGGAGGCGCTCACCGCGAGGCACTTCGAACAGTCGGAGTTGTTGCTGCGTTCGTTTAGAAATTTGCGGGTCACTCGGGCCGGCAGAACCACTGAAATCGCCTACGAGCGGAGGCGTGCGCAGCAACTGCTTTACCGAAACATCATGATCCGGCGAGAGGCTGACAACGATGGCGACGTGCAAGTGGCGACGTTGCTGAGCAGTCTCGAGCCGATTCTGCTCGACATTGCCAACCTTCGTGACAAGCCTGGCAACAGCGAAGTGCAAACGATCAAGGAACGGGTTGAGCGAACGAGCCTGGTGCCTTTGCTGCAAATTAACTCAGTGGCGGTGGCGCGAGCGAATGATTGAAGATACTGGAGCTGTGGCGCGCAACGAAAACCGTTAAAACGGTTCCTTAGGTTCGTTTGATCAGCGCCCCAACCAGCTAGGGCCGGTGAAAATTTAAAAATCGACCTGCAAGTGGGCGGGACTTGAGTCGTCGTTTGGGATCGCGGAGTTTGAACACAGTCACTAAAACAGGGTGTGTGAGAAGCCGAACTTCAGTTTCAGCTTTCTGTCGCAGCATGAAGAAGCGCAAAATTCACCACAGAGGCACAGAGAACGGGTAGACCGGCACAGCGAATCTTGTCACCGCTCGATCCTGCGCTTGCTCTCAAGTTCTCTGTGCCTGTGTGGTGAGGTCAACTCGCTTCAGATCGTTCAGCTTAGTCCAAAACGAAGGAAACAGTTATGACAGCTATGATCCCTTTCAATAATTGCGCCCGGGTGCGCAACACTTTGGTCCTCGTCGTGTTGCTTGCACTGGGTGTGGCGGAGGTGGTTCGCGCGCGGCTTGCCTACGGTTACGATCAAGACGTGCAGAAGCTCAACCGCTTTGTGCAAACTTCGGAGGGCAATACGCCCGCTGCCAAGGCTTTTCGAGAGGGTCGCGATCTTATCGAGCGTGAGAGCTGGCCGCAAGCGGCCGCGAAATTCAACAGCTTTGTGTCTGACTTTCCCAAAAATAGAGACGTCGACGCAGCGCTCTACTGGTATGCATATGCGCTGCAGAAACAGGGCAAGAAGGACGAGGCGGCAGCCGCACTGCTGCGGCTTATCAAGGAGTTTCCCAGCTCCAGTTGGCGTCGTGAAGCCGAAACGATGCTGGTAGTGCTGGGGCGCGGCGACGCGGTCCAACAAGCCCTCGAGCGCAACAATTGCGAAATCAAGATCCTGGCGTTGCAGAGTCTTTTCCAGGCTAACGAAGAGCGCGCTATCAGTTTTGTAGGCGATGTGCTGAAGAGTACCTCCACGGCTTGCCCGGGGTTAAAGACCGCCGCCGTCTCCCTTCTCGGCTCGCAAGGCGGAACGCGCGCCGTTCCTCTGTTGCTCGAGATTGCCCGCAGCCAGGCGGATATGAAGCTCCGCCTGACCGCAATCAAACGGTTAGGCGAGCAGAATGGTGACACGGTTGCCGATGATCTGGCGCGGCTATACGACGCCGATCGTACTAAGGAAGTGAGGGTGCAAATTCTGCGCGCTCTCTCCGAAATGGATAACGCGCGGGCGGAGACAAAGCTTATCGAGCTCGCGCGCGCCGGTGACGACCTGAGCCTGCGCCAGGTCGCAATTCGCTACCTTGGCGAGAAGAATGGCAGCGCGTCGCTCGATGAGTTGATTCGCATTTGGGACGCGGATCGCACACCCGAGATTCGCGCGCAGATCTTGCGCGCGCTTTCGGAGCGCGACGATCCCAGGGCCCACGCCAAGTTGCTCGACGTCGCGCGCAAGGGCGAGACCCCTGAGCTTCGGGTAGAAGCCATTCGTCGTCTGGGAGAACGAAAATCGTCACTCGAAGACCTGTTGCAGCTTTATGCGAGCGAAAACAATCCCGGGATCAAACAGGGTCTGATCCGAGCCTATTCAGAGATGAACGATCCGCGTGCTTTGGCAAAGCTGTACGAAATCGCTCGCGGCGCCGAGGCGCTCGAACTGCGCGTCACGGCTATTCGCCGGCTCGGTGAAAGAAACGACGAGCAGACGGTGGAACAACTAGTCGGCATGTACGACGCTGAGCCCAACGTTGAGGTGAAGGCTATGCTGATCCGCTCCTTTGGCGAGTCGAATAACAAAAGCGCCGTGCGCAAGCTGATGGCTATCGCTCGCAGCGAACAATCCGTCGACTTGCGCAAGATGGCGGTGAGGAAGCTCGGCGAAAGCAAAGATCCTGAGGCACTCAAATTCCTGGAAGATTTATTGAAGTGAGCGCGAACATGCCTGAAGGCATGAAGTCATTGCTGGGGGCAGCGCCCTGTTAAGCGTGAGGAATTCCATCCCTGAAGGGGATAAATTCAATAGCCGTGGGCGAGCGTTGCGCGACGCCCACGGATAGGCGAGAAAGCAATGCCTGACCCTGAAAGGGTCAAACGATTCAATGCGTAGACATTGCGGCAGATCAACCGAATGTGCTTGCTGTTTTGCCATCTTTAGCTTCGCGGTACGACCCTTTCAGGGTCGGGATCTAAAACAGTTTTCAGGGGGCGTTGCCCCCGGCTATTGACTTCGTCCCTTTCAGGGACAAGACCTCGACAAAAAAGGAACATTCATCATGCATAAATCCAGAATCTCTTACTACCTAATGATGACGATTGCGCTGGGGACACTCGCCTGCGCACGCGTTGATCGCGCGACTACTGCAAATGCGGCGGTCGACCACGTCGCGGACAGAGTGGAGCAGAACCAATCCGCCACCACCGTGCAGAGTTTTACGGCTGTTGACGGAGCTGACATGGCGGCCAGGCTTGAGGAGGCCAGTCGGCGCGCGAGTGGCGGGCGAACGCCATACTGGTCGGCCTATTCGTTTGACGTAAGGCCTGGAGTGGCCATCGATCCCGGCGTCCATGAGTTTCACGGTTCAATGAATACGATTGGCGACACCTCTGTTTTCTTCGGCACAACCGCCAGCGGTATGACAGTAGAAACACGTAACCTGGCAGTCTTCCTGCTGCGAGAACCGGGCAGCAATCAGATCACCCGGATGGAGATCTACAACCTCGAGCGCAAGCGCGAGTACAGCAGTTATCCGGTTTACTGGTTGGGCCGCTCAAACAACGAAGAGAGCCTTAATTACCTGCGCGCGCTGTCTGACTCAGCCGCGCCGACCATGCTGAGTGAGCGGGCTGTGCTGGGCGTCTCGCTACATGACGATCCGCGCGTCGCTGCGATGCTTAAGAACTTCATACAGAAATCGCAGAATCAGCGTATTCGCTCTTCGTCAGTCTACTGGCTCGGTCAGGTTGGTGGTGAACAAAACTTTCTTGCCGACATCGTGCGCAACGACGCTGAAGAAACCAAGATACGACGCCAAGCCGCACATGCAATTGGGGAAAGTCGTGATCGCGGTGCGCTGACCACACTGCAAAGTCTCTACGAGGTCGTGAAAGACGTCGAGGTAAAACGCGGGATCATTCACGCGGCCGGCAATAGTCGCGAGGAAGACGCAGCGCTGGCTTTCCTGTTGAGAGTGGCCAAAAACGATCCGGAGCGTCAGGCAAGGCGCGCGGCCGTAAAACAACTCGGAGAGTTCCAACGCGCTAATGTTATTGATGAGTTGATGAAAATATATGCTAGCGAAACTGAGTTGGAAGTTAAGAAAGCGGTTTTGCATTCGCTCTCCGAAACAAAGAGCCCTGGCGCGGGGGCGCGGCTGCTTAATCTGGCCCGCACGGAAGCCAGTCCGGAGTTGCGCAAACGCGCCATCCACGTTCTTGCTGAGCGGGGTGAGTCGGTGATTGGTGATTTGATCAGCCTTTACGACGCGGAACGCGCGCCTGAAGTGCGTCGCACAGTGATGCAGTCGCTCTCCGAAATCAAATCACCCCGCATTGAAGATAAGCTGTTCGCAGTGGCTAGCGGCGATGAGAGCCTCGACTTGCGGCGTCAGGCAATCCGCTTGCTGGGCGAACGAGCGGGTAAGCGCAGTCTCGACTTCCTCAGCAATACAGCTCAAAGCGCCGATGGCAATACTGAGGTTCAGATACAGGCTGTGCGCGCGATAAGCGAGCGCAAAGCCGAGGAAGCCGTGCCGTTGCTCATAAAGATAGCCAAGACTCACCCGAACCAGCTGGTGCGCAAGCAAGCCATTCGCGCACTGGGCGATTCAGGCGATCCGCGCGCCGTCGATTTCTTCCGTGAGGTGCTGGCGAGGGAGTGAGACAACCTAATATCAGATTGGTGCAGTTAGGTTGGGTTGCGCTTATTAGACATCGAAGCGGGGGCAAATTGGGTTTTGAGCCCGCGAAGCGGCGCGGCAGATGCAGCAAAGCTAACATCGTTGGCGAAAGCTTGCGCTCGAACAGGTCTCATTCACCTGATGCCGCCCGCTTCACGGGCTGGGCCCATTTTCTTAAACGGTTCCTAGGGTTCCGCTTCGCTCCAGCTTTATGCTGCCGCCCGTTTCACGGGCTCTAAACCCGCTACCGCTCGCTGCGCTTACGCCTTAGCCCCGCGATCAGCTGCCCTGAAAACCTCTACCAGTGCCAACGTGATCGCCAGGACCACTGGGCCAAGCACGATTCCCAACACGCCAAAAACCTGAAGACCTCCCAGCACGGCGAAGAATATGAGTAGTTCGTGCAGCTTCGTTCGCTCGCCCACCAGTTTAGGTCTCAGGAAATTATCAGCCATGCCAATCACTAGTACCCCCCAGAGCACCATGAATAGAGCTTTAATCGGGTGACCGGCCAGGGCAAGGTAAGCGGCGGCGGGAACCCAAACCAGAAAGGCTCCGAGCATTGGGATCATCGACAGAAAAATCATGACTACTCCCCAGACGATTGCCGAAGGAACACCAAGTGCCCAGAACGCAAGCCCTCCTAAGACTCCCTGCACGATGGCGATGGCCAGTACTCCATACACGCTGGCTCCAATTACATCACGCGTTCTGGCCATGATCGCCGTCGCTTGTTTGTTATCGAGAGGCAAACCGTCTCTCAAGGTGGCGAAAATCTTGTCGCCATCGCGGAAGAGGTAGTACATCGTGAAGACAACGAAAAACATCTGCACGATGGCGCCGATCACCCCACCGATAAACCCCAGGGTCCGACCTGCCAGCTGGCCGCTCACTCCCTGCAGCCGGTCCCGCAGGTACTCTCCTGAACGAACTTGCTCAATATCGATGTACCGGCTGGCCCAACCCAGCACGCGTCCGGTGTAGGGAGAATTAGGATCAAGCAGGTAGGCGATAGTCGCTTGCAGGTTGTTCATCGCTCCTGACAATTCGTTGAGCACCGCTATAGTCACGAGCACCACCGGCACCAGAATGGTAAGTATGACTAGAAGGCACGACAGTAACGCGCTGAGGCCTGGCTTTTTGAGGCGTTTGAGCAGTCGCTGGTGGATGGGATAGAAGACGATCACCAGGACTGTGGCCCAGGCCAGCACCCCAACAAACGGCTGCAGCATCATCCAGCAGAGGTATAGCGCGATTGCGGTAACTGCGAGTAACATCCACCAACGGATTTGACGATTGTCTTGGGCCATCAACTTCTCATTACCCCGGCTTCGGTTTTGTGTAATCTGCCTAGATTTCGGCCCCGCCCGTCAAGCGAAATCATTTAGCCGCGGATCACGCGAGAAAACGGATCAGAGCGGGTATAAAGATAAGCACAATAACTCACTCGAGGCATTTGGTTAATCCTTTTTTAGATCCGCGTTCATCCGGGTGTATCCGCGGCTAATAATTTCCCTACCGCTTCCTTGGTTCTCTGGTTGATTGTGCTACACGACGATAACCAAACTAAATACTGAAAATTGCCGCCCTGCCCAGCGGATTGACATGTCACAAATTGCAGCCCAAACTTTGAATCTGATCAAAGCCAGGCTGTTTGTCCCGACACTCCAGTTAAGACGCGTCTAAGCAGGTCTATCACTTTCCCGAGGTAATCGTTGTGGCTGAAGCTAACCTTTTAAGAGCAGAGCATCCCCTGGCAGAGCAAACGGTCCAAAAGTGGGTCTACCTCTTCGAGGACGGTAGTGGTGAGGACAAAGCGCTGCTCGGTGGAAAAGGCGCCGGTTTGAGCGAGATGACTCGGGCGGGCCTGCCCGTGCCTCCGGGTTTCGTCGTCACGACTGAAGCCTGCAACGCTTTTTTTGAAAATGGCAAAAACCTCCCTGAAGGCCTTTGGGAACAGGTCAAAGAGGGCTTAAGTAAGATCGAGGCGAAGGTCGGAAAGCGCTTCGGTGACCCAAAGAATCCGTTACTGGTCTCGGTGCGGTCGGGTGCCGCATTCTCGATGCCGGGAATGATGGACACGGTGCTCAACCTCGGCCTCAACGAGGAGACCGTACAGGGTTTGGCTGAACAAACCGGCGACCTCAGATTTGCGCTCGACGCTTACCGTCGCTTCGCGTCGCTCTTTGGCGAGATCGTCATGGGGGTCGCCCACGAGAAATTTGAGCGAGTGATGGATCGGTTCAAGGCGCAAACCAAAGGCGGAAGCGACACTGATCTGAAAGCCGACGACTTGCGTGACATCATTGCCGCCGAAAAACAAATCATTGTCGCCGAGCAACACGCCATACCAGAAGATCCGTACGAGCAGCTGCGCGTGGCGATCGCCGCCGTTTTTAATTCCTGGATGGGCCGGCGCGCGGTTGACTACCGGCGCGTGAATCGAATTCCCGATTCGCTGGGTACTGCTGTGAACGTGCAGGCCATGGTCTTCGGCAACATGGGAACCGAGAGCGGGACTGGCGTCGCCTTCACGCGCAACCCCTCGACTGGTGAGAAAAAGCTCTACGGCGAGTATTTACTGAATGCCCAGGGCGAGGATGTCGTTGCAGGCATTCGCACACCACATCCGATCAGCCAACTGAAAAAAGAATTGCCCGCGGTTTACACTGAGTTTGCTTCAATCGCGCAGCTGCTGGAACGACACTATCGCGACATGCAAGACGTCGAGTTCACCATCGAGCGCGGCAAGCTCTGGATGCTGCAAACTCGCACGGCCAAGCGCACTGGCGCCGCGGCGGTGCGAATCGCGGTCGAAATGGCCCAGGAAAAGTTGATCGATCGCGCCCTTGCAGTGCA
>Ga0136617_10000749_pt1 | contig 28144 bp, 26 predicted proteins | sample AntDrymUQ3222106_2_FD_129672 | JGI IMG/M metagenome (GOLD analysis project Ga0136617, IMG submission 129672) | Polar desert sand microbial communities from Dry Valleys, Antarctica - metaG UQ322 (21.06) | ecosystem: Environmental > Terrestrial > Soil > Desert | place: Antarctica: Dry Valley...
ACGAGGCCCTCACAGCCCGACCGACGACCCCGAACACCGCCCGCGAGCCCGCCAACACCCGATCCACGCACCCCCGCCAGACGGATCGGTGGATCCAGGCTAATCGCAGTCGGCGGGGGCCGGCGCCTCGGGCGCGGACGCCTCGGGCGCGGCGGGCTCCGGCGCCGGGGCGACCTGCGCGGGCGGCGCGGGAGCCGGGGCCGGCGCAGGCGCCACGTTCATCACGCCCGGGGTCTCGGGAGCGGGCTCAGGCGCCGGGGCGACCTCCGCCGGGGGCGCGGGGGCCGGCTCGGGATCGGGGGCCGGCACCGGGTCGGGCGTGGCCACGGGGACGGGCTCGGGCTCGGGTTCGGGGACGGAGGGCGCCGCGTCGTCGCCGTCGTCGTCGGGCAGACGCCCCGGCGTGTCGGTGTCGGGCTCCTGCCCGCCCTCGTCGTCGGGCGCGGGCGGCTGCTCGTCCTCGGCGGGCGGCGGGGGCTGCTCCTCCTCGGCGGGCGGGGCCACCGGGCCGGGCGCCTCGGGCGCAGGCGGCGGCGCCTGCGCGTTGCCCGGGTTGCTGGCGGCTGAGCCCGGGTCGGTGCCGGCCAGCGCCTCGTCGGCGTTGGTGTAGCCGTCGCGGTCGGTGTCGTCGTCGCCGTCGGTGATGCCGTCTTCGTTGGAGTCGCCGGAGGCGGGGTTGGAGCCGAGCGCCTGCTCGGTCGCGTTGCTGAGGCCGTCGCCGTCGGCGTCGTCGGCGCCGTCGGCCTTGCCGTCGCCATTGGAGTCGCCGACGCCCGGGCTGGAGCCGATCGCCTGCTCGGTCTGGTTGGTCAGTCCGTCGCCGTCGCTGTCGTCCTGGGCGTCCTCGACGCCGTCGCCGTTGGAGTCGGGATTGTCGAGCGCGGTGCCGGCGGCCTGCTCGGTGAGGTTGGTCAGGCCGTCGCCGTCGAAGTCGGCGTCGCCGTCGTCGTCGACGAGGCTCGCTCCGTCGGTCCGCGACTCGACGGCGTTGCGCAGGCCGTCGCCGTCGTAGTCGTCGTCGCCGTCGGCGATGCCGTCGTTGTTGGAGTCCTTGGAGTTCGGCCGGGACTTGATCAGCCACTCGTCCTTGTTGAGGATCCCGTCCCCGTCCGCGTCGCCGTCGCCGACGTTCGGGCCCTGGTCGATGTTGTTCTGGACCCAGAAGGTGTCGGGGATGCCGTCGTTGTCGGAGTCGCGCCCGACGTCGGTGTTCCTTGGGTCCTGGACGCCGCCGCCGCCCGTGCCCGTGGTGCCGCCACCGGAGCTGCTGCCGCCGCCACCGCCGGTCCCGCCGCCGCCGGACGCCGGCGAGTCGCCGCCACCGCCGGGCAGGGTCGTGCCGGGCGCGACGCCGCCCGTGGGCGCGCCGAAGAGGGGAGCCGAGGCCGTGCCGGGCAGGATGGGGACCAGCGGGCTGGTGCCGGCGGGCACGCCGCCGGTGCCCCGCGGATCCTGGCCGCCGCGGGCCGGCGGGTCGGCCAGCTGGACGGTGAGTGGATCGCCGCCCGCGCGGGAGGTGATGGAGCGCAGGCCATCGAGGTTGGAGACCGGCGCCAGCAGCGCGCCGGCGGCCAGGATCGAAGTGACCAGGCCGGCGGAGATCGCACCCGCGTAGCGCAGGTCACGGCCGTTCGAAGCGGGCTTCGGCGGCGGTGCGGTGATATCCCGGTTCTGCGTCTCCACGTTCCTCATCCAGGTCCTTGGTGGGGACCTTCGGCAAGTTCTAGGCTCGGGTGAAGGGCCCTTGAGCCGGTCTGGACGATTGTTCTACGCGTTTGGACGACATTTCGGTCCTGCAGCGCAACTTTCAAGCAAATCGATGAATCTGCCGACCGCGACCCCCGTCTCGGCCACGCCCGGAGCCGGCGTGGCTCGCGCGTGCGCCTTCACCGTACTGCGCCGCGTCTTCGAGGGGGGCGCGTGGGCCGATCGGGCGCTGCACGCGGAGGCCGCCCGGCTCGGCCTGAAGGGCCGCGACCGCGCCCTGGCCACCCGGCTCGCGTACGGCGCCGTCCAGCGCCGCGCGACCCTCGACCACCTGATCGAGGGCTGGAGCGGGCGTCCGGTGACCGAGCTCGATCCGCCGGTCCTGGCCGCGCTGCGCCTGGGCGTCTACCAGCTCGCCTACCTGGACCGCGTGCCCGCTCACGCGGCGGTGAGCGAGTCCGTGGCGCTGGCCAAGGGGGAGTCGCCGGGCGGGGCCAGGCTCGTCAACGCCGTGCTGCGCCGCGCCGCGCGCGAGGCCCCCGCCGCGCTGGCCGCGCTGGGCGACGCCACCCCCGCCGAGGCCGCCCTGCGCCACTCGCATCCCGAGTGGGTCGCCGCGCTGTGGTTCGAGCAGCTCGGTCCCGACGCCGCGCGGGCGCTGATGGCTGCCGGCAACCGCCCGGCGGAGGCGGTGCTGCGGACTAACACGCTGCGCACCGACCCCGCCGCCCTGGCGGACCGCCTGCCCGTGGCGACGCATGGGGCGCCCGGCCTGCCCGAGGGCCTCGTGCTGGACGGTCCGTTCGACGCGTTCGGCGCGCCCGAGTGGGAGCAGGGCCTCTTCATGCCCCAATCGCGCGCGGCCATGGCGGTCGCGCGGCTGCTGGAGCCCCGGCCCGGCGACGCCGTGCTGGACCTGTGCGCGGCGCCCGGGGGCAAGACGACCCACCTGGCCGCGCTGATGCAGGACGCGGGGCGGGTCGACGCGGTCGAGCGCCACCCCGGCCGCGCCGCGGCGCTGCGCCGCACCGCCGCCCGGCTCGGGGCGAGCGCGGTGACGGTCCACACGGGCGATGCCACGCGCCCGCACGCGCGCGAGGCGTACGATCGTGTGCTCGTCGACCCGCCCTGCTCGGACCTCGGCACGCTCGCGTCGCGCCCGGACGTGCGCTGGCGCAAGGACGCCGGCGCTCCCGCCCGGCTCGCCGTGCTGCAGGCGGCGGTGCTGCGCGCCGGTGCCGACGCGCTGCGGCCCGGCGGCACGCTCGTCTACTCCACCTGCACGATCTCCCCGGCCGAGAACGAGGACGTCGTCGGTGCCTTCCTGGTCGAGCGGTCCGACTTCCGCGCCGACGACCTGCACGCCGAGATGTCCCTGTGGCACCATCCGCGCGTGCCCGCGTTCCTGCAGACGCTGCCCCACCGCGACGGCACCGAGGGCTTCTTCATCGCGCGCCTGCGCCGGCTGGCGGTCGCGTGACCGAGACGCCCGTCGACCTCGGCGACGTCTGCCCGGCCTGCCACGAGCCGTGGCTGCGCCCCACCAACCTGCCGGGCCGCTACCGCTGCGTGAACTGCCTGCGCCGCTTCGAGCTCGCCTCGATCTGCCCCAACTGCGGGGAGCATTCCACGATCGTGCGCATGTCCAGCACCGCCCTGTATCTCTGCAACCACTGCAGCGCCTCGATGCTGCAGCCGCTCTAGCCAGTGGTCCCGCCGCCCGGAGTGGCCGCCTCGATCCTCGCCGCCGACTTCGCGCGCCTCGGTGAGCAGGTCGCGCTCGTGCTCGAGGCCGGCGCCCCGATCATCCACGTGGACGTGATGGACGGCCACTTCGTGCCGCCGCTGAGCATGGGGCCGTCGGTGGTGGAGGCGATCGCCGGCCAGGTCCACGACGCCGGCGCCCATGTCGACGTGCACCTGATGGTGCAGCGGCCGGAGGATCACCTTGAGGCGTTCGTCACCGCCGGCGCAGACTCGATCACGTTCCACGTCGAGGCGACGCCGCACGTCGACTTCGTGCTCGCCGCCATCCGCGACGCCGGGTGCCACGCCGGGCTGGCCGTCAACCCGGGCACCCCGGTGGAGGCGGTTGCGGAGGTGGTCGAGCTCGTCGACATGGTGCTCTGCATGACGGTGAACCCCGGCTGGGGCGGGCAGGCGTTCATCCCGCGCTCGCCGGCCAAGCTCGAGCGCTTCCGCGCGCTGATCGGCGAGCGCCCCGCGCTGCAGGTCGACGGGGGGGTCGACGCGAGCACCGTCGGCCGGTGTGCCGCCGCGGGGGCGACGGTGTTCGTCGCCGGCTCGGCCGTCTTCGGTGCCAAGGACCCCGCCGCCGCGGTGCGCGACATCGCGCAGGCCGCCCGGCCCTGAGTACGGCCAGCCGTATGTGCGGGGCATCTGCTTGCGACCACAATCGGTTGCGACCAATGCGTCTGACCGTCCTCATCGTCGACGACCACCCGTCCTTCCGGGCGAGCGCCCGGATCGTGCTGGAGTCCGACGGCTTCGAGGTGGTGGGGGAGGCCGCCGACGGCGCCTCCGCCGTGGAGGCGTGCGGTCGCCTGCAGCCCGCGGTCGTCCTGCTCGACGTGCAGCTGCCCGACACCGACGGCTTCCATGTGTGCGCCGAGCTGCTGGCCCGCGCGCTCGCGCCCCACGTGATCCTCACCTCCAGTCGCGACTGCTGCGACTTCGGTCCGATGGTGGACCGCTCGGGCGCCCGCGGCTTCGTCCCCAAGGCCGAGCTGTCGGGTGAGCGCGTGCAGGAGCTGCTCTGACCGGCCTGCGGCGCGCGCTCGTGCTCGTCGCGGTCGAGGGCCTCGTGGTCGGGCTCGTCGTCCTGGCCCTGACATTCTCCTCTGACCACCTCGACGAGCGGGGGCTGATCGCCGGGCTCGGCCTCTTCGTCGGCTGGTCCTTCATCGGCGTCGGGCTCTACGCCTGGTGGCGGCGGCCGGAGAACCGCTTCGGCGTGCTGATGACCGCCGTCGGCTTCGCCTTCTTCCTCACCGCGCTGGTCGCGTCGGACGCCGACTGGCTGTTCACGCTCGGGTTCGCGCTGACGAGCCTCTACCTGGCCGTCTTCATCCACATGCTGCTGGCCTACCCCGACGGGCGCATCAGCGACCCGCGGCTGCGCCGCGCGCAGGTCGCCGGCTACGTGATCGCGCTGATCAGCGCGCTGCCCACGTTGCTGCTGGGCGGCCCGGAGCTGCAGGACTGCGACTGTCCGGGCTCGGCGATCGAGATCGCGAGCGCCCCGGAGCTCGCGCGCGGGCTCGACGCGGCCATCGCGGCGGCGGCGACCGTCCTGCTCGGCTACGTGTTCTACGCGCTGGTGACGCGCTGGCGCCGTGCCACCGGGCCGCGGCGCGCCGCCATGGCGCCCGTGCTCCTCTCGGGCGTCTCGCTGCTGGTGATCCTGGCCGGGCAGCTCGCGACGCTCACGCTCGGGGGCCCCGAGGTGGTCGAGAACGTCGCCGGCCTGTTGGGCCTGATCTGCTTCGCGGTCACGCCGTACGGCTTCCTGATCGGCCTGCTGCGCTCGCGCGTGGTGCGCGGCGGCGCCGTCTCGGACCTGCTGGTGCGGATCAGCGACGCAGCGGACCGCGGCGGCCTGCGCGGGCTGCTCGCCGACGCGCTGCGCGACCGCTCGCTCCAGCTCCTGTACTGGCTCGAGGACGGCCGGCGCTGGGTCGACGCCGAGGGCCGCGACGCGGTGCTGCCCGAGCCCGACGACCCGGCCCGCGCGTGGTCGCAGGTCGAGTGGGAGGGGCGGCGCGTCGGTGCCATCGTCCACGACCGCGCGCTGTGCGAGGACCCCGAGCTGGTGCGCTCGGTCGCGGCGGCGGCCGGCCTGGCGGTGGAGAACGAGCGCCTCAAGGCGCAGCTGCGCGCGCGGGTGGAGCAGCTGCGCGCCTCGCGCGCGCGGATCGTCGACGTCGGCACCGCCGAGCGCCGCCGGCTGGAGCGCAACCTGCATGACGGCGCGCAGCAGCGGCTGGTTGCCCTCTCGCTCAGCCTGCGTCTGGCGCAGGCCAAGCTGCACAAGGACGCCGCCGCCGCCGACCGGCTGCTGGTGGGCGCGCAGGAGGAGCTGGCGCTGGCGCTGGGCGAGCTGCGCGAGCTGGCCCGCGGCATCCACCCGGCGGTGCTGTCGGACCGGGGCCTGAAGGTGGCCCTGGAGTCGCTCGCCGGCCGCTCGCCCGTGCCGGTGGCGCTGGACGGCACGCCGCGCGAGCGGCTGCCGCCCGCCGTCGAGGCGGCCGCGTACTTCGTCGTGGCCGAGGCGCTGACCAACGTGGTCAAGTACGCGAACGCCTCCCAGGCCACGGTGCGGGTGTCGCGCGACAACGGGCACGCGGTGGTGGAGGTCGCCGACGACGGCGTCGGCGGCGCCGATCCACAGCGCGGCTCGGGCCTGCGCGGGCTGGCCGACCGCATCTCGGCGCTCGACGGCCGGCTCGAGCTCGATTCACCGCAGGGCGCCGGGACGACGCTGCGCGCCGAGATCCCGGTCTGAGCGCCCGACCACAGCGCGTGGGTCCGGCCCACCTGCTGTGATCCCCGGCATGAGTGACCCGATCCGGGTGGTCATCGCCGACGACTCCGTGCTGCTGCGCGAGGGTCTCGCACGGCTGCTGGAGGAGTCGGGCTTCGAGGTCGCCGGCCAGGCCGGCGACGCCGAGGACCTGCTGCGCAAGGTGGGCGCGCACCGGCCCGACGTCGCCGTGGTCGACGTCCGGATGCCGCCCAGCCACACCGACGAGGGGCTGCGCGCCGCCCACGCGATCCGCTCCCGGCACCCCGGCTGCGGGGTGCTCGTGCTCTCCCAGTACGTGGAGGAGGCCTACGCGCTGGACCTCCTCTCCCAGTCGACCGAGAGCACCGGCTACCTGCTGAAGGACCGGATCGCCGACATCGACACCTTCACCGACGCCGTGCGCCGCGTGGCGGGTGGGGGCTCGGCGCTCGACCCCGAGGTGGTCGCGCTGCTGCTGGGCCGCCGCCGCCGCGAGGACCCGCTGCAGTCGCTCACCCCGCGCGAGCGCGAGGTGCTCGGCCTGATGGCCGAGGGCCGCTCCAACGCGGCCATCGCCGAGGCGCTCGTCGTGACCGAGCGCGCGGTGGAGAAGCACGTCACCTCGATCTTCTCCAAGCTCGACCTCCCGCCCGCCGTGGAGGATCACCGGCGCGTGCTGGCCGTGCTGGCGTACCTGCGCGCCGGCTAGCGGCGCTCAGCGCACCGTCTACCGTGGAGGTGGAGTGGCAGCCGGAATAGTCCTAGCCATCGCGCTCGTCGCGGGCAATGGCTTCTTCGTCGCGTCCGAGTTCGCCATCGCGCGCCTGCGCCCGACGCAGGTCGAGGACTTCGTCCGGCAGCGGAAGCCCGGAGCGAAGTCGGCGCAGCATGCCGTCCTCCACATCGACTCATACCTGTCCGCCTGCCAGCTCGGGATCACGCTGGCGTCGCTCGGCCTCGGCGCGGTCGGCGAGCCGGCCTTCCACGACCTGCTGGAGCCGGTGCTGGGCGACGGTGCGGAGATCGCCGGCTTCGGCCTCGCCTCTCTGGTCGCCTTCTTCGTCATCACGGTGCTGCACGTGGTGCTCGGCGAGCTGGCGCCCAAGAGCGCCGCGATCTCGCGCACGGGCCCGCTCGCGCTCGTCCTCGCGCCGCCCATGCGGGCGTTCTACCTGGGCACCAAGCCGGTGGTCGACGTGTTCAACGCTCTCGGCAACCTCGTGCTCAAGCCGTTCGGGATCCCACCGGCCTCCGAGGCCGGCCACGCGCCCCACAGCGAGGACGAGCTGCGTCACCTCCTGCGCGAGAGCCGCGAGGGCGGCTTGATCGAGCACCAGGAGCAGCAGCTGTCGGAGGCGGCGCTCGTGTTCGGTGACCGGCGGGCCCGCGAGGTCATGACGCCGCGCTCGGAGATCGACTTCGCGAGCACCGAGGACGCGCCGCGCGCGATCGCCGCGAAGGCCACGGAGAGCGGTCACACCAGGCTGCCGCTGTGCGGCCCGGGCCTGGGGCTCGAGGACGCCGAGGGCTTCATCAACGCCAAGGACCTGCTGGGCGTCGCCTTCGAGCAGGCGCAGGTCGACGTGAGCGAGCTGGCCCGGCCGCTGGCGCGCGTGGCCGAGTCGACGCGGCTCGACGGGGTGCTGCGCGCGATGCGGCGCGACCGCCCCCACCTCGCGCTGGTGCTCGACGAGCACGGCACCGTCGTGGGCCTGATCACGCTGGAGGACATCCTGGAGGAGCTCGTCGGCGAGATCGAGGACGAGTACGACGCCGACGCGCGCGAGCTGATCCGCGCCGCCGACGGCGGCCTGAGGATCGACGGCGCCGCCCCGCTGCGGATGGTGGCCGAGCGGCTCGGGATGGCCGTCGAAGGACCGCACGAGGCGACGATCGGCGGCTACATCGCCGAGCGGCTCGGTCGGGTCCCGGAGCCCGACGAGGCGATCGTCGTCGACGGCATCCACTTCACGGTCCTCGCCGTCGAGGGCACGCGCATCACCCTGCTGCGCGGCTGAGGCCGGGCGGCCGGTGCGGCCAGCCGCACCGGCTCCGGCGTGGTCTCCCCCTCACATCCCCCCGGCGCGTGCGTGATGCTCTGCGCCCATGAGCTCCCCTGCACCCATCGTCGCCTCCGCCGGCCTCGAGCGCACCTACGGCGAGGGCGAGGCCACCGTACACGCTTTGCGCGGCGTCTCTGTCGGCTTCCCCGCCGGCCAGTACACGGCCATCATGGGCGCGTCGGGCTCCGGCAAGTCGACCCTGATGCACCTGCTCGCCGGCCTGGATCGGCCCACCGCGGGGTCCGTGGTGCTCGACGGGCAGGAGCTGGCCAACCTCGACGACCGCCGCCTCACCGCCCTGCGGCGCGACAAGCTCGGCTTCGTCTTCCAGGCCTTCAACCTCATCCCGGTGCTCACGGCGCGCGAGAACATCACGCTGCCCCTGCAGCTGGCGGGCCGTGACGCCGACTCGGAGTGGCTGGAGACGCTGATCGACGCCGTCGGCCTGCGCGACCGGCTCACCCACCGCCCGTCCGAGCTCTCCGGCGGCCAGCAGCAGCGCGTGGCGATCGCCCGCGCGCTGGTCTCCCGGCCCGCGGTGGTGTTCGCCGACGAGCCGACCGGCAACCTGGACTCCACCTCGTCGGCCGAGGTCCTGAGCCTGCTGCGCCGCGCGGTGGACGAGTTCGGCCAGACGGTGATCATGGTCACCCACGACGCCGGCGCCGCCGCCGTGGCCGATCGCGTGCTGGTCCTGAGCGACGGCGAGATCGTCCACGACCGGCCGTCCGAGTCGGCCGAGGGCCTGCTCGATCTTATGAAGCAGGTGGCCTAGCCATGCTGCGGATGGCGCTGCGCGGGCTGCTGGCCCGCAAGCTGCGCACGGCCTTGACCGGCTTCGCCGTCGTGGTCGGCGTGGCCTTCGTGGCCGGCACCTTCATCTACACCGACACGATCGACGCCTCGTTCAAGGACCTGTTCGAGCGCGTCTCCAAGGGCACCGACGTCTCCGTCACCGCCAAGCAGGCGGTGGACGCCGACTTCGCGCGCGCCCAGCAGCTCGACGCCGCCCTGCTGCCGCGGGTCGAGCGGGCGGAGGGCGCCGACGCCGTCGTCGGCTCGATCAGCGCCGACGTGGCCATCTTCGACCGCGAGGGCGAGCTGATCGGCGGCAACGGGCCGCCCACCATCCTCGTCTCCAACGTCGAGGAGCGCTTCGACGCCTTCACCTACGCCGAGGGCCGCAAGCCCGAGGCGGCGGGCGAAGTCACGCTCGACCAGGGCACGGCCGAGAAGCAGGACCTCGAGGTGGGCGACACGCTGCGCGTCGCCGCGCGCGAGCCCGCGCAGGACTTCACGATCGTCGGCTTCACGAAGATCGGCGACCAGTCGACGTTCGGCGGGGCCAACCTCAGCATGATCCTGCCCGAGGTGCAGCGCATCACGCGGCTGCAGGACAAGCTGACCGAGATCCAGGTCGCCGCCGCCGGCGGGACGACGCCGGAGGCGCTCAAGGCCCAGATCACCCGCGAGGTCGGCGGGGAGGCGGAGGTGCGGACCGGTGAGGAGTCGGCCTCCGAGCAGGCCGCCGACCTCTCCGACGCGCTCGGCTTCCTCAAGACCGCGCTGCTGGTCTTCGCCGCCGTCGCGGTGCTGGTCGGCGCCTTCCTCATCTTCAACACGTTCGCGGTGACCGTCGCCCAGCGCTCGAAGGAGTTCGCGCTGCTGCGCACGCTCGGCGCCTCGCGCCGCCAGATCCTGAGCTCGGTCGTCGCCGAGGCGATGGCCATCGGCCTGGTCGCCTCGCTGCTCGGCATCCTCGGCGGGCTGGTGCTCGCGCCCGCGCTGCGCGCCCTGATGGCCGCCTTCGGCCTGGAGCTGCCCAACACGGGCACCGTGCTCGCCCCGCGCACGATCGTGGTGGCCCTCGTCGTCGGGCTCGTGGCCACGCTGGTCTCCGGGCTCGTCCCCGCCCGCCGCGCCACCCAGGTGGAGCCGATGGAGGCGCTGCGCGACGCCGTCACCCCGGGCGCCAAGCGCGTCTCGCGCCGGCGCCTGGCGTCCGCGATCGCCCTGATCGTGCTCGGCCTCGCGGTCCTGGCCGGCGGGCTGTTCGGCGGCATCGCCTCCACCAACGCCGCGGCGTCGCTGGTCGGCCTGGGCATCCTCGTGCTGATCCTCGGCTTCGCCGTACTGGCCCCGGTCCTGGTGCGCCCGCTGGCCCGCGTGGTCGGGCGCCCGCTCGAGCGGATCGGGGGCCTCACCGGGCGACTGGCGCGCGAGAACTCCGAGCGCCAGCCCCAGCGCACCGCCATCACCGCGTCGGCGCTGATGATCGGGCTGGCGCTGCTCGTCTTCACCGCGATCTTCGCCGCCGGGCTGCGCGGCTCGGTCGACAAGGTGGTCGACGAGCAGTTCGGCCGCTCGGCGCTGATCGTCACCCACGACGACGGGTTCTCGCCCGTGCCCACGGGCGTCGGCGAGCGGCTGGGGTCGGTCGAGGGCGTCACCACGGTCTCGCCTATGCGCTTCGACCAGGCCAAGGTGCGCGGGGTGACCGGCGCGCCGTCGGCCTCCGGCGTGGACCCGCAGACCATCACCCGGGTCTTCGAGCCCGAATGGGATCGCGGCGATCAGGCGGTGCTGGCCGGGATGCGCGACGACCAGGCGCTGGCGGACTCCGCGTGGGCGGAGAGCAACGGCTTCGCGCTCGGCGAGCGGCTCGCGGTGACCACGCCGGCGGGCAAGCGGGTGGACTACACGATCGCCGGAACGTACGAGAACCAGGTCGGCACGCTCGGCTCGTTCATCGTCACGAACGCCGCCATGACGCGCGACTGGAACCAGCCCGACGACGCGTTCATCCTCGTCGGCGGCCGCGGGAACGCCGACACGCTCGCCGGCGCGGCCAAGCGGGCGCTGGACGGCTTCCCGGTCGCCAAGACCCAGACGCTGGCCGAGTTCAAGGACAGCCAGGCCGAGCAGGTCAACCAGCTGCTCGGGCTGGTGTACGCGCTGCTGGCCCTGTCGGTGATCGTCGCGCTGCTCGGGATCGTCAACACGCTGGCGCTGGCCGTGCACGAGCGCACGCGCGAGCTGGGGCTGTTGCGGGCGGTCGGCATGAGCAAGCGTCAGGTGCGGCGCATGGTGCGCTTCGAGTCCGTGATCACCGCTCTGATCGGCGCCGCGCTGGGCATGGTCCTCGGCCTCGTGCTCGCCGTGGTCGTCTCGCGCCCGCTGGCCGACGAGGGCTTCGTGCTCACGCTGCCCTGGCTCACGCTGATCGCCCTGGGCGTCATGGCCGCGCTCGCGGGGATCGTGGCGGCGATCCCGCCCGCGCGGCGCGCGTCGCGGGTCGACGTGCTGCGGGCGGTCACCACGGAGTAGGGACGGTGGAGCTCGACGGGTTCGACCGTCACGAATGATCTAGGCTCGGGCCGCGGTGAGGCGGCCCCGGCTCGGAATCCTGCTGCTGGCTGCCGTCCTTGCGGTCTCGTTCGGCTTCCACGCCTGGTTTGCCGCGCATCCCTCCAGCGGCTACCAGTCGGCGGATGAGCGGTCCTACGGGCGGCTGGCGATCGCCCTGGCCGAGGACGGCTCCTACTCGGGCGGCGAGCGGCCGCTGCACTGGCCGCCGGGCGCGCCGGCCTTCTTCGGCGTCGCCCATCTCCTGTTCGGCAGCGCGGAGAGCGCGACCAGCTACGACCTCCCCGCCGCGTACTGGTTCCAGGCGGTGCTGGCGCTCGGCACGGCGCTGGCCGCGGGCGCGCTGGCCCTGGCACTCGCCGGACGCCGGGCGGGACTGGTGGGGACGGCGCTCGTCGCGCTCTACCCGCCGCTGATCCTGGCCACCGGCGAGCAGCTCTCCGAGCCCCTCGGCGCGTTCTTCCTGGTCGCCGGCTTCGCCGCGCTGGCCTGGGCCGCCCGGCGGCGGCGGACGCCGCTCTACGCGCTGGCGGGCGTACTGCTGGGGCTGAGCGTGCTGGCCCGCGCCGACCTCATCCTCGTGCCCTTCCTGACCGCGGCGCTGTGCGTCGCCTGGCCGCACGGGAAACGGACGCGCGAACCGGGCACCGGGGCGATCGAGCCCTCCCGACGGGGTCGCGGCCGCCGCCACCTGGCGGCGGGCGCTCTGGTGGCGGGTGGCGCCCTGCTCGTCATCGCCCCGTGGGCGACCTACGCGTCGCTGCGGGCCGATGCCTTCGTTCCCGTCACCACCGGAGGCGGCTCGGCGCTGTTCGTGGGCACCTACCTGCCGGGGGGCGGGACGACGGTGGGGCTCAAGCGCGCGCTCGGCGCGGAGGCCAAGCGGCGCAATCCGAAGCTGCGCGGGATCCCCGACTTCGACCTCGAGGCGCGCTCGGTGCTGGCCGTGATCGCCGCGCGGCATCCCGAGCTGAGCTTCGAGGCGGCGCTGCAGCGCGAGGGGCGGGCCAACCTGCGCCGCTACGCCACCGGCGAGCCGCTCGCCTTTGCGCGGATGATGCTCAACAAGGGACTGATCCGCATGTGGTCGCGCTACTCGCGCGGCGGCGCCCGGCCGACGTCGTGGCAGATCCGGGTGTGGCACATCCTGCTCGTGCTCGGCGCCACGGCCGGCCTGGTGGCCGGCCTGGTGCGCCGGCCCAACGTGGTGCTGGCGGCGGTGCTGGCGGCGGCGCTCTGCTCCACCGCGATCCACATGATCGTGGTCAGCCAGGCCCGCTACAACCTGCCGCTGATGCCGTCCCTGCTGGCCGCGGGGACGGCGGGCTGGTTCCTCTTCGGGACCGCCCGCCGTTCCCCCGCGCCCGCGCCTACTTGACCGTCACGAAGCGGTACATGCCCTGCGTGTGGTGGCCGGCGTAGAAGCACACCAGCACGTACTTGCCCTTCTTGGCGAAGCTCACCTCGCTGTAGTTGACCGCACCGGCGGTGATCAGCGACTGCGGCTCGCTCGTGCCCCGGAAGTTCAGCAGCCGGCCGAGCTTGCGCTCCTGGTTCCTGCGCAGCGCGCGCCCGACGGCCCTCTGGCCGGCGTTGCGGCGCAGCGGGAAGCCGACGGCGAAGTGCGGCGCCTGACCCGCGTTCTCGAAGCGCACGACGCCCCTGCGGGGCAACACCGTGTCGCCCTCGAAGTCCAGGTCGACGAACCTGACGTCGGCGTCGGCGGTGGGCAGGGCCGCGCCGTTGAGCTGGGCGGTGGTCGCGAGCGGCGTCACGGTCCACTTCTTGGAGTCGCTGGCCGAGCTGTTGAGGACGTAGTAGGTCACCGCGGGAGCCAGGTCGATCGTGAAGCCGCGCGACTTGTCCCCGGGGCCGACCGCCGTGCCGCCCACCAGGTTCGCGTACTGCAGCGCGGACTCCGGCCGCTTCGTGCGCAGCTTCTGCTGCACCTGCTCCAGGGTCGCGCCCGGCTTGAGCGCCAGCAGGTCGATCGCGCGCGCGCCCTTGCCGCTGCGGGTGACCTCCATGCGGGTCGGGCCCGCCGGCAGCGGCCCGGGCGTGGCGAGCGTTGCGCCCGTCCTGGTGGCCGTGATCCCCACGGTCGGGGCGGGTACCTGAGCGGAGGCCACAGCGGCCGCGCCGGCCGCCAGGGTGACGGCCGCTCCGGCCAGGACGCGTGCGACGCGCATGTGCGACTCCTCCTCCGTCTGCGGCGGACGTCCGGCGGCCGCCTTCGACGATGAACCTAACTGCGGTGCATCGGCGCTGTCAACCTAAAGGGGTCTGACCCCTTCAGACGCCGCTGAGCGCCTCGTCGCGCGACGGGCAGAGCTGGAAGCGGTTGGTGAGGTTGGTCATCTCCAGCAGCCGCCGCACCGGCCCGCCGGCGCACACCACGCGCAGCGTCTTGCCGGCCGACTCGATCGCGCCGCCCGCCTTGAGCAGCGTGCCCAACGCGGTGGAGTCGATGAAGCCCACGCCGGCCAGGTCGAGCACCACCGTGCTGCCGGGCGAGTCGGCCGCGATCAGCAGCACCGTCGAGAGCTCGGGGGTGGCGGCGATGTCCAGCTCACCCGTGACCACGACCAGGTGGCCGCCCTCGATGGGGTCGTGCTCGAGCGTGTACGCCATGGCCGTTCGACCCTACCAGCCGCTCGTGCCGCGCCGGTAGACCACGGCGAGCAGCGCGCAGACCAGCGCGGCCGCCCCCAGGTAGCCGAGCTCGGCGCGCAGGAGCGCGTCGTCGACCACGGGCGCCAGCAGCCAGCCGACGAAGGCGGCGGCGCCCACCGCCCAGGCCGCGGCGGCCCGGCCGGCGTGGTCGCGGGCCAGCGCCGCCTGGTTGAGCGTGCCGGCCATCAGGTGGAAGCCCATGCCCAGCGCGACCAGCGCCAGCCCCGCCCGGCCGTAGCGCACCGGGTCGTCGAACAGCAGGTCCATGGCCCACGGGCCGAGGATCAGCAGGCCCGCCGCGACGGCCAAAGCGAAGCCCGCGATGGCGAGCACGGTGACGCGCACGGCCCGCGCCACCTCGGCGCCGCCGGCCTGCGCCTCCAGCCCGGCGAGGTGCGGAAGCAGCGAGCCCTGCACAGCTTGGAAGAGCTGCAGCGGCGCGCGCGCGATCAGCAGCACGCTGAACACGAAGCCCGCGGCGGCGGCGTCGGCCGTCGCCCGCGTCGTGAGCACGGCGGCGTTGAGCAGCGTCTGCTCGGCCACCATCACGACCAGCACCGCGGCGGCGAAGCGCCCGCCCCGGCCCAGGCCGAGCTCCTCTCCCCGCGCCCGGTCCGGCGCGGCCTGCGCGGCACCGCGCGCCCGCCGCGCGAAGGCCCAGGGCAGCACGACGAGCGAGACGAGCGGCGCCGCCGCCATCCCGAGCGCGACCACCGTCTTGCCCGTGGCCAGCCCGACCGCCGCGGCCAGCGCGAAGGCCAGCCGCGCCACCGCCTCGAAGAAGACCAACCCGCCGTAGAGCCCGAACCACTGGTGCCCGGCCAGCCAGCCGCGCGCGAAGTAGCTCGCCGCGTAGGCGACGACCGCGACCACGAGGATCCAGTAGAGCGCCTCTGAGCCGCCGAACAGGTCGCGTTGCAGCGGGCCGCGCAGGGCCAGGGCGGCGACGAGGAAGGCGAGCGCGAAGCCGCCCTGCAGCAGCGCCGGGGTGCGCAGCGGGTGCGCGTGCTCCAGGCCGCGCGCGCGGCGGCCGGCGATGGTGCGCGACAGCAGCTGCTCGACCGGCCGGTAGAGCACCGAGACGGTGACGAACAGCACCGACCACAGCAGCGCGACCTGCCCGTAGGCACCCGGGCCCAGCACGTGGGAGGCGACCGAGAAGTAGGCGAAGGTGACCAGGCCGGTCGTCGCGATCCCGACCGAGAGGATCCGGGCGCCGCGCCCGTACCCGCTGCTCAAACCCGGACGAGCAGCATCGTCCACGGGAACGGCGACCGCGTCTCGGAGACCTCGCCGTGCCGGGACAGGAGCGCCGCGAACCCGCGCCGCGACCAGTGGTTCACGTGCCCGGGCGTGTTGCCCAGCTGCCGCGCGTAGGCCCCGCGGGCCAGGTTCAGGCCGCGCCAGAGCGGCTCGCGCGGGACGGAGACCAGCAGGTGCCCGCCGCGCGCGCAGCGCGCCATCTCGGCCACCGCGAACTCCGGATCGGGCACGTGCTCGAGCACCTCGATCGCGGAGGCCAGGGCGAATTCGCCCGTGGCGAACGGGAAGGGCTCCTGCGCCCGCAGGATGCGGTACTCCAGATTGGGCGCCGTCCGCCGCTCCCAATGGCGCTGGATCTCCGAGTCCTCGAGGTCGAAGCCGACCACGCGGGCCTCGGGGCGGGCCAGTGCCCAGCGATGGGTGAGCACCGCCTCGCCGCAGCCGACGTCGAGCACCGAAGCCGGGTCGACACGCTCGAACAGCTCGCCCAGCGAGCGCTCGAAGGTCGCCATCAGCCGTCGCACCACCGGGTTGGTGGAGCCGTACTTGTCGTAGGTGTTGCCGGTGACCGTGCCCTCGGCGTCGCGCGTCACCGTCGCGCTCACAGCTGCACGGCCTCGCGCTCCTCGGTCTTGCCGGGCCGTCCGGCGCGGGCGCCGGCGGTGGGCTCCTGCCCGTCCTGGCGTGCGCCCGGCTCGTAGTGGGAGGGCGGCACGCCCAGCTCCAGCTCGATCCGCCGCACCCGCTCGAAGATCCGCTGCAGCGTGGTGCGCTGGCCGCCGAGCAGGTCGCCCAGCACCCCGAGCGCGGCCAGCACCATGGCGGCGTTGAACAGCACCGCGCCGAGGATCAGCGACTGGACGTGTCCGGCGCCGTCGCCCTGCACGAAGAACCAGAAGAAGCGGCCCCAGACGACCAGGGAGAGCAGGCCGACGAGCATCGCGGCGGTCATGAACACGCGCAGCGGCTCGTACATCGAGTAGATCCGGAAGATCGAGACGCCGTTGCGCCGCACGTAGCTCCACGTCGACGGGAACAGGCGCGACTCGCGCAGCTTCGGGTTGGTGCGGATCGGGACGTGGTCGACCGCGACGAGCATCTTGCCCGCCTGGATGATCGTCTCCAGCGTGTACGTGAACTTGGAGACCACCTGCAGGCTCAGGGCGGCCTCGCGGTTGTAGGCGCGGAAGCCCGAGGTGGTGTCGGGCACGGTGGTGGAGGAGGCCTGGCGCACGACCCACGAGCCGACCCGCTGCAGGCCCTTCTTGAGCGGCGAGAAGTGCTCGATCGTGCTCGTCTCCCGGTCGCCCACGACCATGTCGGCGTCGCCCGCCACGATCGGGGCCACGAGCTTGAGTATGTCGGGCCCGTAATACTGGTTGTCCGCGTCGGTGTTGACGATGACGTCCGCTCCGAGCTTCAGGCTGGCGTCCAACCCGGCCTGGAACCCGGAGGCCAGCCCCTTGTTGTTGGTCAGGCGGACGATGTGGTCGACGCCGTGCTCGCGCGCGACCTCGACGGTGCGATCCGTCGAGCCGTCGTCGACGACGAGCCACTCGACCACCTCGAACCCCGGGACCCGGCGGGGCAGGTCGGCCAGCGTGACGGGCAGGGTGGCCTGCTCGTCCTTGCAGGGGATCTGGATGATGAGCTTCATGGCGCGGACAGTGGACGGTATAACGCCCGGCCGGACGGGTTACCGGCCGCGTGCGCGCGCCTGGAACGTCGAACGGCTGGCCGGCCTGGGCTTCGCCCTGCTGTGCCTGGGCTTCGCCGTCGGCTTCCTGTTGTACCCGACCTACCCGAACTACGACTCCTACTACTCGCTGTTGTGGGGCCGCGAGCTGCTCGACGGGCGCCTGCCGGTGTTCGAGGGCTTCCGCGTGCCGACCGAGCACCCGCTGGCCATCGCGGCGGGCGTCGTGCTGGCGGTTTTGCCGGAGGACGTCGGCGACCGCCTGTGGGTCGGGATGTGCCTTGCCAGCTTCCTGTGGCTGGTGTGGGGGATCTACCAGCTGGGACGGGAGGCGTTCACGCCGCTGGTCGGACTGGTCGCGGGGGTGCTGCTGCTCACCCGGTTCGACTTCGCCTTCCTCGCCGCGCGCGGATACATCGACGTGCCCTACATGGCCCTGGTGGTGTGGGCCGCGGTGCTGGAGGCGCGGCGGTCGCGACGGGGCACGGCTCCGCTCGTGCTGCTCGGGCTCGCCGGGCTGCTGCGGCCCGAGGCGTGGCTGCTGGCCGGGCTGTACTGGCTGTGGCAGGCGTGGCGGGCCGGGTGGGGCGCGCGTGTGCTCGGGGCGCTGCTGGTGGGCGCCCCGCCGCTGATCTGGTTCGGGGTCGACTGGCTGGTGACCGGCGACCCGCTGTTCTCCCTGCACTACACGAGCTCCTCGGCCGAGGAGCTGGGCCGCCAGCGCACGCTGGCCGAGCTGCCCAGCGCGGTGCCCGGCTTCTTCGTCAAGCTCGTCAAGCTGCCGGTCGCGCTGGCGGCTGGCGTCGGGCTGGTCGCCGCGGCGCTGCTGGCGCCGCGGCGGATGGCGCTGCCGCTGGCGCTCTTCCTCGCCGGGCTGGGGACGTTCACGGCGATCGGCGTGGCCGGCTTGTCGGTGATCGAGCGTTACCTGATCGTCTCCGCCCTGGCCCTGCTGGTGTTCGCCGCCGTGGCGGTCGGCGGCTTCGAGCTGCTGGCGCCGGGCGCGCGCGGCCGGCGCGCGTGGGCGATCGGGTCGCTGATCCTGGTCCTGGCCGGGGCGGGCTTCACCGCCACGCGCCTGAACCTGACCAGGCTCGAGGGCGAGCTGCGCTTCCGCGGCGACGCCCACGCGGCGCTCGAGGATCTGCTCGCGCAGCCGGCGGTGGCGGCCGGCTTGCGCTGCGGGCGGCTCTCGCTGCCCAACCACAAGCTCGTGCCCGACGCGCGCTGGATCGCCGGCCTGGACCACGGGCAGGTGCGCGCGCGGGCGCAGCGCGACTGGCGCGGCCAGCGTCGCGGCGTGTGGGTGGTCGTCACGAGCCGCTACGCGATCTTCAAGCACGCGTGGACCAATCCGGCCGATCGCGCCGCGGTGCAGCTGCCGCCGGTCGGCTGGCCGCGGGTCGCGGTGACGCCGTACTACACCGCCTATGCGCGCTGCTAGCCGCGCCTGGCCGCTGGGCGTGGCGGCGGTCGTGCTGGTGGCGTTCGGGCTGCGCGCGTGGGGCGCGAAGCACGGGCTGCCCTACGTCTACAACGCCGACGAGAACGCCCACTTCGTCCCGCGCGCGATCGGCATGTTCGGGCACTCCTACAACCCGGGCTACTTCATCAACCCGCCCGCGTTCACCTACCTCCTGCACGGCGTGTTCTTCGCCCGCTGGGGCACGCGCGAGGCGGTCGGGGACGCCTTCGCGCGCGATCCCGGCAACGCCTTCCTGCTGGCCCGGCTGGCGTCCGGCCTGCTCGGTGCGCTGGCGGTCGGGCTGCTGGCCTGGGCCGGCGCCCGGCTCCAACTCCCTCGGGCCTCGTCATCGGCATCGCCTGCGGCGGCCTCGGCGTGGACCGGGCTGCTGGCCGCCGCGCTGCTGGCCGTCGCCTTCCTGCCCGTCCACTACGGGCACTTCGCGCTCAACGACGTGCCCGCGCTGGCCCCGGCGTGCCTGGCGCTTTTGGGCGCGGCGCTGATCGCCCGCGGCTCCGGGACGCGGGCCTACGTCGTGGCGGGGGCCGGCGTGGGGCTCGCGCTCGCCTTCAAGTACACGGCCGGGATCGTGGCGCTCCCGGTCGCCGCGGCCGCGCTGGTGGCGCCGGGGCCGTGGCGCGGGCGGCTCGTCCGGCTGGTGCTGGCCGGCGCGGTGTCGGTGCTCGCCTTCCTGATCGCCAACCCCTACGCGCTGCTCGACTTCGGCGAGTTCCGCGCGGGCCTCGCCAAGCAGTCGGCGACCGCCGCCGACGGCGGAGGAAAGCTCGGCCTCGGGGACGCCAACGCGTACGGCTACTACCTGCGCTCGCTGACCTGGGGCTTCGGCTGGCTGCCGCTGCTGGCCGCGATCGGGGGCGCTGTGGTGCTCGCGGTGCGCGACCGGCGGCTCGCGCTGGTGCTCGTGCCGGTGCCGGTGCTGCTGCTGGCCTTCCTCGGCGGCCAGGATCGCTTCTTCGCCCGCTGGCTGCTGCCGGCCTACCCGGTGCTGGCCCTGCTGGCCGCGATCGGGGCGGTCGCCGCAGCCGGCTGGCTCGGCGCGCGGCTCGGCCGTGGCCGAGCCCTGGCCGCGGCCGCCGGCGCCCTGCTATGCGCGCAGGGCGTGGTCTTCTCGGTTCACAACGACCTCGCGCTGAGCCGCGACGACACGCGCCAGCTCGCCCGCGACTGGATGACCGGCCACATTCCGGAGGGGGAGAAGATCGTCGTCGAGCCGATCGCGCCCGACCAGTGGGCGACCGACGTCGGCCGCCCGTCGGCGGTCACCGGCAACGGCGCGCGCTGGATCAAGTTCCCGACCTCGCGCTCGCGGGTGCAGAACGACGGCACGGTCTCGCGCGGGTCGCGGATCGTGAAGCTGGAGGACTACGAGCGCACCACCCGCCCGTCCGACGTCGACCGCTACCGGCGCGCGGGCTACTGCTGGGTGGTCACCGGCTCGACGCAGTTCGGCCGCGCGTTCGCCGAGCCGCGCGAGGTGCCCGAGGCGATCCGGTACTACGCGCGGCTGCGGGATGAGGGCCGGGTCGTGTACCGCATCAGCCCCGACGGCGGGGGCACGCGCGACGTGCCGTTCTCCTTCGACTTCTCCTTCAACGCCTATCCGCTGGGCTACGACCGGCCCGGTCCCGCGGTCGAGATCTTCCGCCTGCCCGACTGCCGGGGAAGGTTCGAAGTGGGGTGAATGTCAACGGCGGCAGGGTAGGTAAGCGGGGAGTCGGTCCATCCGCCGGGTCCGTGGCGAATTCTCGTCGGCAGGCGACGCAAACTCGCCGCGTGGCGACTTGAGCACCCATTCGGTGCTCAACCCGCCATCCGCCACGAGAATCCGCCGCAACCCGAGCGGCCGCCCCGACTCGTCGCTCCCCTACCCAGCCGCCGTTGACGTTCGTCACAGATCACCCGACGCCTAGAATCGACGCCACCGTGACCCTCCTGCTCCAGACCGACCGCGCCCACCTCGACCGGGCGATCGACCTGGCGGAGGGCGGCCGCGGGCGCGTCAGCCCCAACCCGCTGGTCGGTGCCGTCGTGGCGCGCGACGGGCGCGGGCTGGGGGAGGGCTTCCACGCCGCGCTGGGTGAGGCGCACGCCGAGCGCGCGGCGCTCGCCGCCTGCACCGAGGACCCACGCGGTGCCACGCTCTACGTATCGCTGGAGCCATGCTGCCACGAGGGGCGCACGCCGCCGTGCACCGACGCGATCGTGGCGGCCGGGTTGGCACGCGTGGTGGTCGCCTCCGACGACCCGACCGAGAAGGCATCCGGGCGCGGACTGGGGATCCTGCGCGACGAGGGGATCGAGGTCGTGGTGGCCGACGGCGAGCCCGCCGTGCGTGCGCGTCTGCTCAACCAGCCGTTTCGCAAGCACGCCCGCTCCGGTCGTCCCCACGTGCTGTTCAAGTCGGCCATGACGCTCGACGGGAAGGTGGCCACACGCACCGGCGACTCCAAGTGGATCTCCGGCGAGGAGTCGCGGCTGCGCTCGCATCACTGGCGGGCCGAGCGCGACGCCGTGGCGGTCGGGATCGGCACCGCGCTGGCCGACGACCCGCTGCTGACCGCGCGCATCCCCGGCGTCGAGCGCCAGCCGCGCCGCGTGGTGTTCGACTCCGAGGGCCGGCTGCCGCTGAGCTCCCAGCTGGTCCGCGGCGCGCGCGAGCTGCCGCTCGTGGTGGTGGTGGGGCGGGCGGCGTCGCGGCTGGCCACCGACGCGCTGGAGGTGGCGGGCGCCGCGGTCATCGTGGCCACCGGTGCGAACGAGCCGGCCCGCGTGCGCTCGGCCCTCGACCAGCTCGGCGCCTTGGAGGTGACCTCGATCCTGCTGGAGGGCGGCCCGCGGCTGGCGGGCGCCTTCCTCGACGCCGGCGAGGTGGACGAGCTGCGCCTGTTCATCGCCCCCGTGGTGGTGGGGGGTTCGAGCGCCCGCGACCCGCTCGAGGGGGAGGGGGCAGAGCGGATCGCCGAGGCCACCCGCGCCCTTGCCCTGGACGTCGAGCGGATCGCCGACGACGTGCTCGTCTCCGCCCGCCTCCGCGAGTGGTAGGCGTGTTCACGGGCCTCGTCCAGGACCTCGGGGAGATCACCGCGCTCGACACGACGGGCGACGGCGTCACGCTGCGCGTGCGTACCGCGCTGGCGTCCGACATCGCCGAGGGCGACTCGATCGCCGTCGACGGCGTGTGCCTGACCGCCACCGCGATCGCCGACGGCGGCTTCCGTGCCGAGGCCATGCACGAGACGCTGCAGCGCTCCTCGCTGGGCGCACTGCGGCCCGGCGCGCGCGTCAACCTCGAGCTTCCGCTCCGTGCCACCGACCGGCTCGGCGGCCACATCGTCCAGGGCCACGTCGACGGGCTGGGCGAGGTCCGCGCGGTCGCAACCGACGGCTTCGCCCGCATCGTGACCATCGGCGCCCCGCCGGCGCTGCTGCGCTACGTGATCGAGAAGGGCTCGATCGCGATCGGCGGCGTGTCGCTCACCGTGATCGGCGTGGGGGAGGACTGGCTCTCGGTCTCCCTCATCCCTGAGACACTCGAGCGCACCACGCTGGGCACGGCGGCGCCCGGCGCTCCCGTGAACCTGGAGGTGGACGTGGTGGCCAAGTACGTCGAGAAGCTGCTAGCGCGCGGCGCTAGCCGCGCCGCGATGACGAGCGCGAAGCGCGAGGCAGAGCGATGAGCCGGCCCTTCGCCTCGATCCCCGAGGCGATCGAGGACATCCGCGCCGGGCGCATGGTCGTAGTCTGCGACGACGAGGACCGCGAGAACGAGGGTGACCTGACCATGGCCGCCCAGTTCGCGACGCCCGAGGCGATCAACTTCATGGCGCGCGAGGGGCGCGGGCTGATCTGCCTGGCCCTGACGCCCGAGCGCTGCGACGAGCTGGGCCTGCAGGTCATGGCCGCCAAGAACGAGTCGCTGTTCGAGACCGCCTTCACCGTCTCGGTGGAGGCGCGCGACGGCGTGACCACCGGCATCTCGGCCGCCGACCGCGCCCGCACGATCCAGGTTGCGATCGATCCGGGCTCCGCGCCGCGCGACCTCGTCCAGCCCGGCCACGTCTTCCCGCTCAAGGCCAAGGGCGGCGGCGTGCTGGAGCGCACCGGCCAGACCGAGGCGGCGGTCGACCTCGCCCGCCTGGCGGGCCTCAACCCGTCCGGCGTGATCTGCGAGGTCATGAACGACGATGGGACGATGGCCCGCGTCGCCGACCTCGAGGGCTACTGCGCCCGCCACGGGCTGAAGATGATCACCGTGGCCGATCTGATCGCCTACCGGCGCACGCACGACCGGCTCGTCGAGCGGGTGGTGGCCACCAAGCTGCCCACCGGATTCGGCGAGTTCGAGGCCGTCGGCTACCGCTCGCTGGTCGACGACAAGCACCACGTCGCGCTGGTCAAGGGCGACGTGGCGGGCCGCCAGGACGTGCTGGTCCGCGTGCACTCGGAGTGCCTCACGGGCGACGTGTTCCACTCGCTGCGCTGCGACTGCGGGGAGCAGCTCGAGTCGGCGCTGGCCATGATCGAGGAGGAGGGGCGCGGCGTGCTGCTCTACCTCGCCCAGGAGGGCCGCGGGATCGGGCTGCTCAACAAGCTGCGCGCCTACAACCTGCAGGACGAGGGGTTCGACACGGTCGACGCCAACCTCGAGCTGGGGCTGCCGGTCGACCTGCGCGACTACGGGATCGGGGCGCAGATCCTGGTCGACCTCGGCCTCTCGCGCATCCGCATCCTCACCAACAACCCGAAGAAGATCCGCGGCCTGGAGGGCTACGGGCTCTCGGTCTCCGAGCAGGTGCCGATCGTGCACGCCCCCAACCCGCACAACGAGGCGTACCTGCGCGCCAAGCGCGACCGGTTGGGCCATCGCCTGCATCACCAGGCGCTGCCGCTCGACGCGGAGATGATCCAGGAGGAGCACGAGCGCGACCGCGAGCTGGGCCGCGGCCCGGGCGGCGGCGGTTCGTGAGCGACGGGCACGCGCGCTTCGCCATCGCGGTCGGGCGCTTCTACGCAGAGCTGGCCGAGCGGCTGGTGGCCGGCGCCCAGCGCGCCTTCGCCGCGGCCGGCGAGCCGGCGGCCGACGTGTACGACGTCCCGGGCGCCTTCGAGCTGCCGCCGGCCGCGTCCTACCTCGCGCAGAGCGGGCGCTACGACGGCGTGGCCTGCCTGGGCGCGGTGATCCGGGGCGAGACGACCCACTACGACCACGTCTGCGCGGAGGCCGCGCGCGGCATCCAGGACGTGCAGCTGCGCACGGGCGTGCCGTGCGCCTTCGGGGTGCTCACGGTCGAGACGATGGAGCAGGCGCTGGCGCGCACGGGCGGCGGCAAGCGCGACCAGGGCGAGCACGCCGCGCAGGCCGTGATCGCGCTGGCCCGGCTACGGGAGCGGCTCGGCGTGGCCTGACGGTCAGTTCTCCTCGCCCGCGGCGGCGCGGGCGCGGGCCAGCTCGGCCTCGACGACGCCGGGCTGGTTGTCGGGGAAGCGCGCCTTGCGGTCCTCCAGCGCGGCGATGGCGCCCTGCGGGTCGCCCGTCTGGCGCAGCGAGACGGCGTGCTCGAACAGCGCGTACGCGCACGGATCGACGTCGGTGGAGCCCGCGCAGCGCTCGACGGCCTGCTGGGCGAGCGGGAGCGCCTGCTCGTGGTTGCCGGCCTGGTTCGCCCTGTAGGCCTGCAGCTGCAGGCGCCGCGCCACGCGGCTGTCGTCTGCCGTGAAGGTCTCGTCCGGCGCCGCGGTGGGCTCGGCCGTGGGCTCGGCGGTCGCCGTGGCGGTGGCCGTCGGTGTCGCGGTGGCGGTCGGCTCGGGCGTCTCCGTCGCCGTGGCCGTGGCCGTCGCCGTCGCCGTCGCGGTTGGCGTGTCCCTCGCCGCCTGCCGCTCGCCGTCGCCGCCCGTGGCCAGCAGGGCCACTCCGCCGGCGGCCAGCACCACCAGCGCGGTGAGCGCGACCAGCAGCGCCGGGCGCCAGCGCCGCCGCGGGGCGGGCGGTGGCGGGCTCCAGCGCGGGCCGGGGGAGCGGGTGGCCGCCGGGCGCGCCCGACCCGGGGAGGACGCGGTCGTCACGTCGTGCTGCGGGACGCGCTCCGCGGCGGCGGCGCCGGGCATCCCCTCGGTCGTGTCGGCGGCCGAGGCGGGAGCGGCCGCGAGCGCCTCGCCGAGCGCTCGGACCATCGCGCCGGCGGTCTCCCAGCGGTCCTCGGGCGCCTTGGCCATGCCGCGCGCGAGCACGGCGTCGACCTCCCGCGGCAGGGTCTCGTCGCGCGAGCTGGCCGGCGGCGGCGCGTCCTCCACGTGCGCCCGGGCCTGGGCGGCGAAGTGCCCGCGCGGGAACGGCTTCTCGCCGGTCAGCAGCTCGAAGGCCACGACCGCGAGCGCGTAGCGATCCGACGCCGCCGTGGCCGGCTCGCCGAGCGCCTGCTCGGGCGAGAGGTAGGCGGCGGTGCCGAGCACCTGGCCGGTCTGGGTGATCTGGTCCTCGAGCCCCGCGCGGGCGATGCCGAAGTCGGCGATCGCCAGCCGCCCCTTGTCGTCGCGCAGCATGTTGGCCGGCTTGACGTCACGGTGCACGAGGCCGGCCTCGTGCGCGGCGTCGAACGCCGACGCGGCCTCCTCCAGCCAGCGCAGCGCGACGTCGTGGGGGATCGGGTCGTCCTCGCGGCCCAGCCGATCGGCCAGCGTGCCGCCGCGGAACAGCTCCATCACGATGAACGGGCGGTCCTCGTGCTCGGCGACGTCGTAGATCGTGGCCACGTGCGGGTGCGAGGAGATCCGCGCCGCCAGCCGCGCCTCGCGCTCGAAGCGCATCCGCGCGCGCGGGTCCTCGCTCAGGTGCGGGGCGAGGACCTTGACCGCGACGGGGCGATCGAGCAGCTCGTCGTGGGCCTCCCAAACGCTCGCCATGCCGCCGCTGGCCACGTGGCCCACGACCTTGTAGCGGCCCGGCAGGCTGATCTGGGCGGAAGCCACGCTCCGCCACGGTAGCTCGTCATCGCGCGCGCAGCACGGCGCGAGCGAGCAGGGCCAGGCCGAGCGAGAGCACGAGCAGGCGCAGCGAGGTGGGGGCTGGCAGGATGGCGAGCACCGCGCCGGCCAGCAGCGCCGTGGCCGGGCCGCGCGGGAGCACGCGGGCGCGCAGGGTCGCCACCGCATAGGCCGCCCAGCCGATCACCAGGACGAGGTAGGAGCCGACGTAGCCGGCCAGGAGCGGGCCCGAGGTGGGACGCTCGAGCACGTCGGGCGCCACCTCGGCCAGGTAGGGCACGGTGAACACGCTGTCCCACGCGCCGCCCGCCGCCAGCACCGTGCCCGCCAGCGCGACGACCGCGCTCACGTGGCCCAGGCGCCCGAGTCGGTGCTCCTGGGTGAGGTGGATGGCCAGCAGCCCGGCGCCGAGCAGCAGCAGCAGCGCGAGCGCCGACGCGGTCACCAGCACCCAGCGCGCCGAGCCCGCCACGTCGGGCAGCTCCGCGGCGAAGATCGGGACGCCGGCCGCGATCGAGAACGCGGCAAGCACCGGTGCGGCGACGGCCGCGCGGGCGCCCCAGCGGATCAGCGCGCGCCGCGGGCGCGTCCGGCGGGGCCGGCGCCGGCCAGGCCGGGCGCCGGCAGGGTCATCTCGGTCATCTTGGTGGGCCTCCTCGTGGTGTGGGTCGGTGCGCCGTCACGCTGCCACCGCACGGGGCGCGTGTCGTCGGACCGCGGGCCGGTTCCTCCTTCAGCCGGGATGAGATCCGGCTCATCCCGGGGCATGATGCGGTCGCCGTCGCGGCGGCGTACGCTCGGCCGCATGAGCGCCGGAGCCGTGCAGCGCTGGCACGACGCGAGCCCGCGCGCGGTCGACGCCGGCGTCGCCGCCGTCCTGCTGGTCGCCGCGCAGCTCGAGGTCTGGCTGAGTCCCGAGGTGGCGGGGCGCCGCCCGGAGACGGCGCTCGCGGCCGCAGCCATGGCCGTGGCGCTCGCCGGGCGGCGCGCCGCCCCGCTCGCGTCGCTCGCGGCCGTGCTGCTCCCCTTCGCCCTGCTCAGCCTCGCGGGAGCCCTGCCCGTCGTGGTCTTCCTGCTGCCCGTCTCGCTGCTCGCGATGTACTCGGTGGCGGCGCACGCGGCGTCCGACCGCGCCGTCGTCGGGCTGGCGCTCGGTCTGGTGGCGGTGGCGATCACCGCTGCCCAGACCCAGGACGCGACCCTGACCGACCTCACGGCGCCCGCGCTGCTGTTCCTCGGCGCCTGGGCCGTCGGCCGCAGCCAGCGCGGTCGCAGGCACCGGCTGGGCATCGTCGAGGATCGCGCGGCGCGCGTGGAGCGCGAGCACGCAGAGCGTGAGCGCGCGGCGGTCGCCGAGGAGCGGCGGCGCATCGCGCGCGAGCTGCACGACATCGTGGCCCACAGCGTCAGCACGATGGTCGTCCAGGCCGAGACCGGCCTGGCCACAATGGGCGAGCCCGCGCGCACGGAGGCGGCGTTCGCCGCGATCGGCACCTCCGGACGGCAGGCGCTCGGCGACCTGCGCCGCATGCTTGGGCTGCTGCGCGACCCCGAGATGGAGACGGAGGTGGCGCCCCAGCCGGGGCTCGCCCGCCTGCCCGCGCTCATCGCCGAGGCTCGCCGCGCTGGTCTGCCCGTCGAGGCGCAGGTGGCCGGCGACATCGCGAGCCTGCCGACCGGCGTCGATCTCGCCGCCTACCGGGTCGTGCAGGAATCGCTCACCAACGTCTTGCGCCATGCCCGCACCCCGACCGAGGTGCACGTGCGGCGGGCGCCCGCCGCGGTCGAGGTGGTGGTGCGCAACCCGCTGCCGGCCGCGCCCGCATCTGCGGACGGCGCCGGCCCCGGTTACGGGCTCGCCGGGATGCGCGAGCGTGTGCGGGTCTACCGCGGCACGTTCAGCGCCGGGCCCGCGGGCGAGGAGTTCGTTGTGCGCGCCTCCCTGCCCCTCGACGACGCCGAGCCATGACCTCCGTCCTCGTCGCCGATGACCAGGACCTCGTGCGCGCGGGGCTGTGCACGATCCTCGAGCGCCGCGACGGCGTCGAGGTCCTCGGCGAGGCCGCCACGGGTCGCGCAGCGGTGCGGGAGGCGCGCCGCCTGCGCCCGGACGTCGTGCTGATGGACGTCCGCATGCCGGAGCTGGACGGGATCGCGGCGACGCGCGAGCTGCTGGCCGGCGCTCCGGCGGACGCCCCGCGCGTGCTCATGCTCACCACCTTCGACCTCGACGAGCACGTCTTCGACGCGCTGCGGGCGGGCGCCAGCGGCTTCCTGCTCAAGGACGCGACGCCCGACCGCGTGGTCGAGGCCATCCACGCCGTCCATGCCGGCGAGGTGCTGCTCGCGCCCTCGGTCACCCGGCGGCTGGTCGAGCGCTTCGC
>Ga0136617_10000750_pt1 | contig 28122 bp, 24 predicted proteins | sample AntDrymUQ3222106_2_FD_129672 | JGI IMG/M metagenome (GOLD analysis project Ga0136617, IMG submission 129672) | Polar desert sand microbial communities from Dry Valleys, Antarctica - metaG UQ322 (21.06) | ecosystem: Environmental > Terrestrial > Soil > Desert | place: Antarctica: Dry Valley...
AGAAGCTTGGCTGCAAGCAACTCGTGTGGAGCGACATCGCGGAAATGAGCTGGCGGATCGATGCCGCGGAGCTCCTTACGTATCGCGCTGCCAAGCTCTACGATGCGGGAGCCGCTGCCAAGGATTTGATGAAACCAGCCGCGATGGCCAAGCTTGTCGCAACCGAAACCGCAACTTTTTGCGCCGACCGAACCGTGCAGATCCTGGGTGGGGACGGCATCACCAAAGAATATGGGCGCGCTGAGCAAATCTATCGCGATGCGCGTGCCCTGCCGATCGTCGGCGGTACGTCCGAGATGGCGAAGTACTTGATCGCCGCGGCCGACCTTCCGTCGCTCAAACCCAACCTCTAAAAAAAGAGTCAGGTCAACTCAAAACCATGGATATCGCCAGTATCTTTGTGCAAGCCGTGGAGCGGTATCCGAGCCACACCGCGCTGATCTTCGAGGATCGGCGCTGGACCTACCGCGCATGGCACGACCGCGTGCGCCGGTTTGCGCAAGGGCTTGCCGACCTCGGCGTGCGGCCGAGTGATCGCGTCGCGTTCTACGTCACCACGTCCGAGAACCAGGTCACGACGTACTTTGCCTGCCAGATGCTGGGAGCGGTCGCCGTGCCACTCAACTATCGCCTCGCGACGGGCGAGGCTGCCTACGTGCTGCAGGATTCCGGCGCGCGCGTTCTCGTGTACGGCCGCTACCTGACGCCGAATGTGCTCGACGTGCAAAAGCGCATCAGGAGCGTCCACGACTACATCTCGTGCGCGTACGATCCGGTCAACGTGCCCCCGGGCCACCATCACTTCGATACCATCGCCGAAGAGACTGTCGATGGCCATCAGGCGCGCCCGATTCCCTCTTCGGACCATCTATCGGCGCTGGTCTACACGTCCGGTACCACTGGGCGTCCGAAGGGCGTGATGCACAGTCACATCAACGACGTCGCCATCGCGATGAATTGCGTCATGGAGTACGGGTTGCGCCACACCGACATTGCGCTGCACATCGCGCCGCTTTATCACGTCGGCGGCATGCAGGCGTTCTTCATCCCGCACATGATGGTCGGCGGCACCAACGTCGTGCTCGGCCGTTACGAGGCGGTCAAAGCACTCGAGATGATTCAGACGGAACACGTCACCACGCTTTTTGCCGTGCCCACACAGATCCAGGAGATGCTGCACCATCCGCGGTTCGCCAGCTACGATGTCGGCAGCTTGCGTCTGATCACGACCGGGGGCGCGGCGATTGCCGCCGCGACGATGGAACGCGTCATCAACGATTTCTGCCCGAACATCTTCAACGGTTACGGGATGACCGAGGCGAGCCTAGCGCTCTTATTGCATCCGGAAGATGCGCTGTCGCACCTGGGCTCGTGCGGCAAGCCGACGTTGATCAGCAAATGCCGGGTCGTAGCCCATCGTGCGGAGGATGATGCGACGCCAACCGACTTCGTAGCGGCCGGTGAAGTCGGTCAATTAATCGTGCGTGGACCGCAGGTCATGTACGGCTATTGGAACAACCCGAGCGAAAGCGCAAAGAAGCTGCGCGATGGCTGGCTCTATACCGGCGATCTGATGAGCAAGGATGACCATGGCTTCTTTTATTTTCACGGCCGTGTCGACGATATGATCGTTTCGGGCGGCGAGAACATCTATCCGCGGGAAGTCGAGGAAATTCTCTACCACTGTCCCGGCGTCCAGGAGGCAGCGGTCGTCGGCATGCCGGATGCAAAATGGGGCAGCGTCGTCACGGCGTTCATCGTCCCCCGCGTGCCCGGCCTCACCGCCGCCGCGGTCAGCGACTTCTGCCGTGCCAGCGACGATCTCGCCAAATACAAGCGGCCGAGAAAAATTGTGTTCGTCGAGAGTCTGCCGATCAATCCCAGCGGCAAGGTTGTCAAGCGAGAGCTGATCGAGCGCTACAGCCAGCAGGCAGCGTGATGACGGCAAGCGCGGAGACGACAACCCTGGTACCGACGCCGGCTTCGTTCGCGGACGTACCCGCGTTCATCCGCGAATTGACCTTCGCGGACCTGCCGGACGATGTCGTGGCGCAGGCGCAGCGCTGTCTGCTCGATTTGATCGGCGTCGCGGCGGCCGGTTCCCGCACCCCGGCGGCGGCCATTGTCACCGCGTATGCGGTAACGCAACTCCGCGCACGCGACAGCGAGGCGCGCATTCTCTTTGACGGCCGGCGCGCGAGCATGGCCGGCGCCGCGTTCGCGGGCGCTACGACCGTCGACGCGATCGACGCCCACGATGGCCACGTGCTGACCAAGGGCCACGCAGGGGTGGCCGTGTTGCCCGCGCTGCTCGCGTACATCGACGGCGGTGCCGGCGCGCGCGCAGCGAACGACGGCCGCGAATTCCTTTTGTGCCTCGTGCTCGGCTACGAAATCGCGACGCGGGCCGGCATCGCGCTGCATGCAACCGTTCCCGACTATCACTGCTCCGGCGCGTGGAACGCGCTTGCCTGCGCGGCGCTTGGCGGCCGTTTACTCGGTTTCGACGATGTGCGTTTGCGCCACGCGCTCGGCATCGCCGAGTATTTCGGGCCGCGCGGCCAAATTCTGCGCGTCTGCTCGTACCCCACTATGCTGAAGGATGGCTCGGGTTGGGGGGCCCACGCGGGCGTCACCGCGGCGCTGCTCGCTCGCGATGGTTTCACCGGCGCGCCGGCACTCACCGTCGAGCGCGACGATGCGCATCCGTTCTGGCAGGACCTCGGGACGCGCTGGCGGATTCGCGAGCAGTACTTCAAAGCATATCCGGTATGCCGCTGGGCGCAGCCAGCCATCGAGGCGACGCTCTCGCTTACACGTTCGCATCGCCTGAGCGCCGACGATGTCGTCGGCATCGGTATCGAGAGTTTCCGCGAAGCGATCGACTTGGGCTCACAATGCCGGTTTCCCGCGACCACCGACGAGGCGCAGTACAGCGTGACGTTCGCGGTGGCGGCGGCGCTTGCATTCGGGCGGCTCGGCGCCGACGAAATCGACGCGGAGGGACTCGCCAATCCGCGGGTGAAGCGCCTGCTCGAGACGATGACGCTGAACGAGGATGCCGAGTTTTCGCGCCGCTTCCCGGCCGAGCGGTGGGCGCGCGTGCACATTACGCTGCGTGACGGGCGCACGCTCGTCTCGGACCCTGAACGCGCGCGCGGCAATCCGGAAAATCCGCTTGCCGACGACGAGTTACGCACCAAGTATCGCGAGCTTGCCGTGCCGGCGCTGGGCGCGGATTGCGCGACGCGAATCGAAAGCGCGGTCGCGACCCTTGTGAACACACCGGCGTCCGTTGCAACCCTCATCAATGAGTTGCTGCGACCGATCGGCTGACAGCTCGTTTACGCGATCGGCGATGTCGCCGGTACGCCAGCAAGAGTCGCGTTCGTGATGGTGGTCCGCAGGCCGGTCCGCGATGATCGTAAGCCCTACTCTCATCCAGGACAGCTCATGCCTGCACTGCCCGCATTCGCGCGCTACGTCGTTATCGGCGCCGGCATTCATGGTCTGTCGACGGCGATGCATCTTGCGCAAAAATTGAAGGCGAAGGGTTTGTCGGTGGGCGAAGGCGGCGCGCGGATCGTGGTGCTCGACAAGACCGGGCCCGGCGCGGGCGCTTCCGGAATTGCGTGCGGAGTCGTCCGCAACAACTACTTCCAGCCGGCGATGCGCGAGTTGATGGCGCATTCGGTTTCGGTATGGGAGAGCGACCCGGATGCGTACAGCTATCACCCGGTTGGTTACATGCAGATCAGTCCCGAGGTCATGCATGCGCAGGTCGGCACGATCTACGAGCAGCAGCAGGCTATCGGTTACGAATCGGTATTCATCGAAGGGGAGGGCGACTCGCGTCAATACATGCAAGGAATTTTTCACGACTGGCAAGCTCAGAACATCACTTCGGTGCTGCATGAAAAGCGCGGCGGCTACGCAAACAACCAAGCATCTGTCCAGGGCCTCGTCAACAAGGCGCAGGCGCTGGGTGTGGAGATCTTTGCCGGGGTCGCCGTCACCGGCTTCCGGTCGGCCAACGGCACGGGTGCGATCGCTGCGGTCGAAACCACACAGGGACGAATCGAGTGCGAAGTAGTTATCGTCGCGGTCGGGCCGTGGGTCAATACGATCTGGAACATGCTCGACTTGCCGAAGACGATCAGCGTCACAGGACGCGACGGCAAGGTACACGACGGCGTGCGCATGTGGCACTACATGGCGCTGCAGGAGGGCACGCTCGGCGTGGATCCCAACTACCAGAAGACCAACGCCGGCCTCATGCCGCCGGTGATTCACGTCGATACCGATGCGCCGCTTTATTCCGACCGTGACGGCCGACTTATCACCGACGCGCTATGGGGCATCTATTACAAACCCGACTTCCACTTTGGCGGCGTGCAAGGTGGCGCGATGCCGGCCGTGGTCGAGCGCGATCCCGACGACGTGCGCGTCGATCCCTATGGTCCAAAGTCGCCGGAGTTCGTCGTCACCGACAATTTCGCCGATATGTGGACCTCGGCGCTCGCGTTCTGCCAGAAGCGCTTCGAGGGCAAGCACGGCGTTTACAAGCAGGAGCCTTCAGGAGGTGTGGGCAGCTTCACGCCGGACAACTTTCCGGTGTTCGACCGCTTCCGCGACAATGTGTACGTGATCGCCGATTCGAATCACGGTTACAAGATGATCGGCGTCGGTGAGCTGGTTGCCGACGAGCTTCTAGGCACTCCTCGCGCGTTGCTCGAGCCGTTTCGCTTTTCGCGCTACGCACAAGGCCGGCTGCATCCGGTGAGTCACAGCCCGTTCCCGTGGAGTTAGTCTCGGGATAGCGCGTCGCTTCCTGCAAACAGCGGACGCAATGCATGCAGCGCAATACGGATCATTCAGGTCAGCCGGTCGGCGAGGCCGTTCCCGACTGGACGCCTCCACCGCTCCCGTCGCGCGAACCGATGGTCGGTCGCCGCTGCACGCTAGCGCCGTTCGATTCGAACGCCCACGCGAAGTCCCTCTATGCGGCGAACACGCTGGATGTCGCGGGAGAGATGTGGACGTATCTGCCGTACGGCCCATTCCGTACGCTGGACAGCTATCGTGCGTGGATGGACGCCTCGTGCCAGAGTGAAGATCCGTTGTTCTACGCGGTCGTCGACAATGCAACGGGCATGGCTGTCGGGGTGGCGAGTTACCTGCGCATCGATCCGCGCAGCGGGTCGATCGAGGTTGGTCACATCGGCTACTCACCGTTGCTGCAACGAACACCCGCGGCAACCGAGGCAATGTATCTGATGATGGACCGAGCATTCGGTCTCGGCTATCGTCGCTACGAATGGAAATGCAACGCGCTCAACGCTCCGTCGCGCACCGCTGCGCAGCGCCTCGGATTGTCGTTTGAAGGCATCTTTCGCCAAGCCCTGATCGTCAAAGGCCGCAATCGCGACACCGCGTGGTACGCGGCGATCGACAAGGATTGGCCGGAGCTGAAAGCTGCATTCGTGCGCTGGCTTGATCCCACCAACTTCGACGAGCAGGGAAAACAAAGGCTGCGCTTGTCGGCGCTGACCCACCCAATCCTCAACCAATGCGGTTGATACGGTGTTCCGCGGTGCCATCTCCGGTCGCGGATCGCGCGCGTAACGTATGCAGTCGAGGTCTAGGGCATATGTGTGCGCGGTGGTAGAACTGCAAAGTGGGCACAGCGGATGTCGGAGCGCCGCCGATCGCGCTAGCATCGCCCTTCCGACCACGCAGAATCCTGGAAGCACACCATGAACGACCTGTCCGACCTGGGCGGATCTGCCGCATCTTCCTTCTGGCGCGTCAATCGCAAGGACCCCGATCCGGTCGAGACGCGCGAGTGGCTCGAGGCGTTCGACACTCTAGTCGAGGCCGAAGGTCGCGAGCGTGCCACTTATCTCTTGCGCCGGCTGCTCGAACACGCGCGCAAGCGGCATGTGCAAATGCCGCCGGTGCTGAGCACGCCGTATCGCAACACCATCGGCCTTGCCGAGCAGCCGCAATTTCCGGGCGACCTTGCTCTCGAGGGGCGGCTGTCGTCGATCGTGCGCTGGAACGCGCTCGCGATGGTGGTGCGCGCCAATCGCGCGTCCCCCGAGTTGGGCGGACATATCGCGAGCTACGCGTCAGCGGCCGATCTGTTCGAAGTCGGCTTCAATCATTTCTTTCGCGCCGGTCAAAACGGTGACCTCATCTACTTTCAACCGCACTCGGCGACCGGTGTTTATGCCCGGGCATTTCTCGAAGGACGCTTGAGTGAAGAGCGGCTTTCCAACTACCGTCGAGAAACTGGCGGCAAGGGACTCTCTTCATATCCACATCCGTGGCTGATGCCGGACTTTTGGCAGTTCCCTACGGGCTCGATGGGTTTGGGGCCGATCCAGGCCATTTATCAGGCGCGGTTCATGAAGTACCTCGCCGGACGCGGGATCCTCGATGCCGGCAGCCGCAAAGTCTGGACATTTGTCGGCGACGGCGAGATGGACGAGCCCGAATCGCTCGCGGGCCTGTCGCTCGCCGCGCGCGAGGGTTTGGACAACTTGATCTTCGTCATCAACTGCAATTTGCAGCGGCTCGACGGACCGGTGCGCGGCAACAGCTCGATCGTTCAGGAACTCGAGGGTCTCTTCGCCGGCGCCGGTTGGAACGTCGTCAAGCTGTTGTGGGGCGCCGACTGGGATTTGCTGTTCGCGCGCGACGAAGACGGCGTGCTGCTGCAGCGTCTGCATGAGACCGTCGATGGCGAGTTCCAGACCTATGCCGCGACCGACGGCGGCTTCAACCGCGAGCACTTCTTCAACAAGTACCCCGAGCTGCGAGCGCTGATCGCGAACATGTCGGACGACGACATTGATCGGCTACGTCGCGGCGGGCACGACCCGGTGAAGATCTATTCCGCGTACCACGCGGCCGTGCACCACCAAGGCCAGCCCACGGTCATCCTGGCCAAGACCAAAAAGGGTTACGGCATGGGGCAATGGGGGCAGGGCAAGATGTCCACGCACCAGCAAAAGAAACTCGATGATGAGGCGTTGCGCGCATTTCGTGACCGTTTCGAGTTGCCGCTGTCGGATGCCGACATCGAGCAAGTCCGCTTCTTCAAGCCCGCTGCCGACACGCCGGAGATGCAATACCTGCACAGCCGTCGTCAGGCGCTGGGTGGCTACCTGCCGGCTCGCGCAAGCCGTGGGTCAACGCTCGCCGTGCCGCCGCTCGCCGCGTTCGCGAAGCTGCTCGAAGGATCGCGTGGTCGCGAGCAGTCGACGACGATGGTGTTCGTGCAAGCGCTCACGCAACTCCTGAAGGACCCGGAGCTCGGCCGCCGCATCGTGCCGATTGTCGCCGACGAGGCACGCACCTTCGGTATGCAATCGCTCTTTCGCCAGTTCGGCATTTACTCGACCGTCGGCCAGCTCTACGAGCCCGAGGACCACGACGAGCTGCTCTACTACAAGGAGGCGAAGGACGGCCAGATTCTCGAGGAAGGCATTACCGAGGCGGGCGCGATGTCGTCGTGGATCGCCGCCGCGACAAGCTACAGCGCGCACGGCACGCCGATGCTGCCGTTCTACGCCTTCTACTCGATGTTCGGCTTTCAGCGAATCGGCGATCTCATCTGGGCCGCGGCCGATTCGCGCTCGCGCGGGTTCCTGATCGGCGCAACCGCCGGCCGCACAACGCTCGCCGGAGAGGGGCTGCAACACCAGGACGGGACGAGCCACTTGATCGCCTCGACGATTGCGAACTGCGTCGCTTACGACCCCTGCTTCGGCTACGAGCTCATCGTGATTTTGCACGATGGCATGCGCCGGATGCTTGGAGAGCAGGAGGACGTCTTCTATTACGTCACCGTGATGAACGAGAACTACGCGCAGCCGCCGTTACCCTCGGGCGCGGAAGAAGGGATCAAGCGCGGGATGTATCTGCTGCGACCGAGCCGCCTTCCCATCGAGAGCACGTCGCGCGTTCAGCTACTCGGCTCGGGTACCATCCTGCGCGAAGTTCTGGCGGCAGGGGAGACGTTGGAGCACCAACACGGCATTGCCGCGGACGTCTGGAGCGTGACGAGCTTTACCGAGTTGCGCCGCGATGGACTTGCGTGCGACCGCTACAATCGTGGCGTGTCTACGAACCAGAGGGAAGAAGATGCTGCCGCAGCGCAATTGCGTACAAGCTGGGTCGAGCAATGCCTCGATGCAACCGCGGGACCGGTGATCGCCGCGAGCGACTACGTCCGCGCGGTGCCGGACCTGATCCGCGCCTGGGTGCGGCGCGAATACGTAACATTGGGCACCGATGGTTTTGGCCGCAGCGATACGCGGGCGGCGTTGCGCGATTATTTTGAAGTCAGCGCCGCGAGTATTGCCAAAGCGGCCCTGCATTCGCTCGCTGCGCGTACCGGAATTCGACCCGACAAAGCGACCGGAGGTTGAGATTACGCGCACGGCGTTTCGTCGCCCCTTGTCAAGACCTTTGCGTTGGCGGCGGGCGACTCTGCGCTGCTCCGATTCTCTCTAACTCCATCTCGCGAAGCGCTCGGGAGTAGGTCCGCGCAAGGCCGACGGCGCCGGATGCCGCACGCAAGCGGTGCACGGGTTTGTGCTAACGCACCAATACGGGTCTGTAGAGGAATCCGGAATCGCGCGAAATCGGGCTGAGCTGCCCGGAAAACGCCGGAATAGCCGTGTGGCACGCGATGTGCAGTTATCGTCGGACGTATCCCACACCTCCGGCGAGTCGGTCATGTCCTATCTGCGCGATCCCTATCGTCATGATCATTCGTTCGGTTGTTCCTGCGGACGACATCGCAATCAGCAGGAACACAATTTCCGGACGTCCATCGTCGATGAGCGCGTGCGCACCGATCCCGAGCGGTTGTCGGCGCGGGTTGTCGAAACCGCGCTACTAAAGGCGCTATTCCCGCGCGATGAAACGCGCCGCCGCTTCCTGCGTGCCGTGGGTAGCACGACAGCCGCGGCGGTGATCGCAGAGTTCCTGCCCCTGGGCGCGCTGACCGCGATGGCGCAAGACAAGAAATCGCTCGAGAAGAAGGAGTTGAAGGTCGGCTTCATTCCAATCACTTGCGCGACGCCGTTGATCATGGCCGATCCGCTTAACTTCTACAAGAACGAAGGCCTCGACGTTGCGCTGGTCAAGACGGCGGGCTGGGCGTTGATCCGCGACAAGATGCTGAACAAGGAATACGACGCGGCGCACATGCTGGCGCCCATGCCCATCGCCATCTCGATGGGTATCGGATCCGTCGCGGAGCCGATGAACGTCGCGACGATCCAGAACATCAACGGCCAGGCAATCACCTTGCACGTCAGGCACAAGGACAAGCGGGACCCGAAGCAGTGGAAGGGCATGACTTTCGCCGTTCCATTCGAGTTCTCGATGCACAATTTCCTGCTTCGCTACTACGTGGCGGAGCACGGCCTCGATCCGGACAAAGATATCCAGATCCGCGTTACACCGCCGCCGGAGATGGTCGCCAATCTGCGGGCCGGCAACATCGACGGCTTTCTCGGCCCGGATCCTTTCAACCAGCGCGCCGTGTACGACGAAATCGGATTCATCCACCTCCTGACCAAGGAGATCTGGGACGGCCATCCGTGTTGCGCGTTCGGCGTGCGTTCCGAGTGGGTGAAGCAGAACCCGAACACGTTTGCCGCGTTGTACCGTGCGATTGTCGGGGCCACGGCGATGGCACACGATCCGCGGCACCGGCAGGTAATCGCGAAAGTCATCGCGCCGACCGCCTATCTCAACCAACCGGTGCCGGTCTTGGAGCAAGTTCTCACGGGTCGCTACGCGGACGGCCTTGGTAACGTCAAGAACGACCCGGCCCGCCTCGACTTCGACCCGTTTCCGTGGGCGTCGATGTCGGTGTGGATGTTGACCCAGATGCGCCGATGGGGCTACTTGAAGCAGGACGTCGACTACAAGGCCGTTGCCGAAAAGATTTTCCTGGTCACGGATGCGAAAAAGCGGATGGCCGAAATGGGCCAGACGCCGCCGAAGGAGTCGTACAAGACGTTCAAGGTGATGGGCAAGGAGTTCGACGCCGATAAGGCTGATGCGTACGCCAAGAGCTTTAAGATCAGCAAGCTGGCCTGACGCAACTTTAGAGCCATGAAACTTTCGCTGCCCGCCAAGGCCGCGCTCCTCACCGCGGTGTTGCTTGGCATCTTCCTGTTCGTCTGGTACCTCGCTACGTTGCCGGCCGGAACGGCGTCAGCTGCGAATGACGAGTACGCGGCGTTGATGGGCAACTCTTCGCGCAAGACGACTGGCCTGCCCACGCTTGCCCAGATGGGCGAGGTCGCGTGGCAGCATGTCACGGACCCGTTTTACGACAATGGGCCGAACGACAAGGGCATCGGCATCCAGCTCGCGTATTCGCTTGCCCGCGTGTTGGCGGGGTTCTCACTCGCGGCGCTCGTTGCGATCCCGCTGGGTTTTTTGATCGGCATGTCGCCGTTGCTCTACCGTGCGCTCGATCCTTTCATCCAGGTATTGAAACCAATCTCCCCGCTTGCGTGGATGCCGCTTGCGCTGTACACGATCAAGGACTCCGCGACCTCTTCGATCTTTGTGATCTTTATCTGCTCGCTGTGGCCGATGCTGATCAATACAGCATTCGGCGTCGCCTCGGTGCGACGCGACTGGCTCAACGTGGCTCGTACGCTCGAAGTGTCGCCGCTGCGCAAGGCCTTCCGCGTGATTCTGCCCGCCGCCGCGCCCACGATCATGACTGGTATGCGAATTTCAATGGGCATCGCCTGGCTCGTCATCGTCGCGGCCGAAATGCTCGTCGGCGGGCTGGGCATAGGCTATTTCGTCTGGAACGAGTGGAATAACTTAAGTCTCGCCAACGTCATCTTCGCGATCCTCGTTATCGGATTTACTGGCATGCTGCTCGATATCATATTCGGGCGATTGCAGAAACTCGTCACGTATCAGGATTAGCGGTGGGCGCCTTCCTCGAGGTCAAACATCTCGCCAAGGTGTATCCGGACCCGGGCGGCGCCGCCTGCGAACCGGTTTTCGAAGACGTGAGTTTCGGCCTGGAGCAGGGCGAGTTCGTGTGCATCGTCGGCCATTCGGGCTGCGGCAAGACAACGATCCTGAACGTGCTGGCGGGCCTCGAGAAAGCGAGCACCGGTACGGTCATCATGGACGGGCGCGAAGTCGCAGGACCGAGCCTGGAGCGGGGCGTCGTGTTCCAGGGGCACGCGCTGATGCCCTGGCTTACCGTGCGCGAGAATATCGCGTTTGCCGTGCGTTCGCGCTGGCCGGGCCGCAGCCGTGCGCAGATATTTGAGCACGTCCAGCGATTTATCGACCTCGTGGGGCTGACGGGCGCGGAGCACAAGAAACCTTCGGCGCTATCGGGCGGTATGAAGCAGCGCGTGGGCATCGCCCGCGCCTTCTCGATCGAGCCGAAGATGCTGTTGCTCGACGAGCCGTTCGGTGCCTTGGACGCGTTGACGCGCGGCACGATCCAGGACGAACTGCTGCGCATCGTGCAGGCGACGCGCCAGACGGTGTTCATGATTACCCACGACGTGGACGAAGCGATCCTGCTCGGCGACAAGATCCTGCTGATGAGCAATGGCCCGCGCGCGCGGATCGCGGAGATCGTGGTTAATACGCTGCCGCGCAACCGCACGCGCCATACGCTGCATCACGACCCGCAGTACTACCGGATCCGCAACCATCTGGTCGACTTTCTCGTCGAGCGCTCGCGCCGCATTCAGGCGGAGGTGGGTGCGGCCGCCGCTCCACGCGCCGTCTCGCCGGGACTCGCTACGGACGCCGCACCTGCACGCGACGTGGACGCCGCACCTGCGCAGTCTTCCGTCGCGCACGCGCTCGACTTGATCAAGTCCTAAGGAGGCAACATGGATCGCCACGACGTCACCGCCGTCATCATCGACGCCAAGCGCAAGAAGGGTCTCACCTGGGCCGCGATCGCGAAGAAGATCGGGCAAAGCAAGGAGTGGACGACCGCAGGTTGCCTGGGACAGATGACTTTCTCCAAGGAGCAGGCCGACAAGCTCGGCAAGCTGTTTGGGCTCGATCGCGAGGCGGTGCAGATCCTGCAGGAAGTGCCGTACAAGGGTTCGCTGCCGACGACCGTGCCGACCGATCCGCTGATTTACCGCTTCTACGAACTCATCAATGTGTACGGCATGACGTTCAAGGCGTTAATCCACGAGGAGTTCGGCGACGGGATCATGAGCGCAATCGACTTTCGGATGGACTTGACGCGCGAGTCTGATCCGAAGGGCGATCGCGTCAACATCGTGATGAGCGGGAAATTCCTTCCGTATAAGACTTACTGAGATCCTGAGATTGGCAGATCGGAGCGATCGCGCTCACGCCCGTGAAACGGCGTGTGGGATGCAACTTCATAGCCGTATTGTGCCGCGGTGACGCACAGCGCCTGCCACACATCACGCGCAAAACTGCGCGCGACCATGACAGTGAACGACGGTGTTTCGTCTGATTTGTACACGAGCGCATTGACATGGCCGAATACGCTTTGCGCGCAAGCACCGGCAGGAAAAACGCGCGGATGCAAATCGAGCGGACAGCCTGAGGCGAGCATGGCGGCGGCGTGCGTGCCCGTCAGTGTGTAAGCGACGCGGCTCGCCGACAGATCGAACAACGCTGCGCCGATTGCGTTCAAAGAATCACGCTTCGTGGCGAAATCGCTTAAGCCGCCGGGTGCCGAAGATGGTCCGCCCGCAACCAGCAACCACGAGCGAGGTCCGAGCCAGAACGCCGTCAGCGCGTCGCTCCTCATTGTCGTGTTGGGCGTTATGGGCAGCGCGACAGCGAACCGTCGCTGCGCTTCTTCCACGAACAGTGGTTGCGTCGCATCGCCTTGCACGTTCCACGCGGCGGCGATCGTCGTCTCCGCGAGCACAAGTTGTGCGGATCCGGCGCCGTATCGGCCGGGAGTCGCGGATCCGATGTCCCCAGTGGCGATATCAGACACGTAGGCGCGCTCCGTCGGGATCGATGAAACAGGTGGGGCCGACGCGAACTGCGACCCGCTTATCGGCAAGCGGAGACACCGCCCACAGCTCTTCGCCGTGGCGTGCGCGGCCATTGGCGAGGAGCGCGAGCGCGATCGACGCATTGAGATTGGGACTAAAGCACCACGAGGTCACGTGCCCCAGCATCGGGTTCGGCAGCCTGTGCGCGGGGTCAGCGACGAGCTTCGCGCCGCGCGGGATCGGCGTCGCATTGTCGAGTGCGGTCAAGCCAACCAGTTGCCAACGATCGGGTGCGGTCAGCGCGGGCCGCGCAAGCAATGGCTTGCCGACACACCACTTGGCGGCGTTGACCAGCATGCCCAAACCCAGGTCGTCCGCGGTCGTGCGGCCATCGGCCTCGGCGCCGACGACGACGTGGCCTTTTTCGATGCGCAGCGTGCTCATCGCCTCGGTGCCGTACGGCATGATCCCGAATGCCTCGCCGGCCGCTATCACTGCCTCCCAAGCGGCGCGGCCCCGATCGGCCGCCACATGGATCTCGTAGGCCAGCTCGCCCGAGTAGCTCATTCGGAAAAGTCGCGCTGGAATCGCGCCGCCAGCGGCCTGGACGTTGCACATGCCGACCGCGAGAAACGGAAACGCCTCGTTGCGAACATCGATGTCGACGACCTTGGCAAGGACTTGTCGCGCGTGGGGGCCCGACAGCGCAAGGGCTGCCCATTGTTCGGTCACCGACGTCACGAAAACTTCGAGGTCGCGCCATTCGGCTTGCAGCAGGTACTCGAGTTGCTGCATCACCCTGACCGCGTTCACCGTCGTCGTCGTCATCAGGTAGTGCGTCGTGGAAAGCCTAGAGGTCGTGCCATCGTCCAGCACGATTCCATCCTCGCGCAGCATCACGCCGTAGCGGCAGCGGCCCACGGCGAGCGTGTCCCACCGATTGCTATAGACGCGGTTCAAAAAGGCGGCAACATCCTTGCCCTGCAGCTCGATTTTGCCGAGGGTGGAGACATCGACGATGCCGACGTTCTTGCGCACGTTGCGCGCTTCGCGATTGGCGGCATCGTCCTCCGATTCACCAGAGCGCGGATAAGAGTGCGGCCGCTTCCACAGCCCCGCGTTCAGCATTCGCGCACCGCGCTCGACATGCCAGTCGTGCATCGCTGTGTTGCGCGTCGGCTCAACGAAGCGACCGACATCGTGGCCGGCAAACGCGCCCAAGGTCACCGGCGTATAAGGCGGACGAAACGTGGTTGTGCCGACCTTGGGGATGGGCAGATCGAGTGCTTCGGCCAGCAACGCAATGCCTAAGACGTTGCTGGTCTTCCCTTGATCGGTGCCCATGCCAAGTGTCGTGTAGCGCTTAAGATGCTCGACCGACTGGTAACCCTCGCGCGCGGCGAGCGCAACGTCGGCCGCCGTCACGTCGTTCTGCCAGTCGACGAAGCACTTGTCGCTCTTGAAGCGCGCCGGAACCGCCCACAGCGTCTTCAGTGGCCCGACTGCGTCGGCTTTGCCCGTTGGAGGGGGCAACGCAGGGGGCGTTGCGATTCCTGCGCGGGCGGCTGCCGCGGCGCCCGCGGCGTGGCCGTCGACAAGCGCGGCATTCAAGCTCAAGCGACCGTTCGCGGAACCTGCGGCGATGATCGCTTGCGGCGAGGAGTCGGGCACGAACGTCGCAAGAGCTTCGTCGTAACGCAGCGTGCCCCGCGACTGCGAGAATAGGTTGACGACCGGATTGAACCCGCCAGAGACGCAGACCAGGTCGCAATCGATGCGCTGCGCAGCGCCGCCGGCGAGCGGCGCGACATCGACTGCAGAGACGCGTAATCGCCCGTGCGCGCCGACGATCGCGGAGCCGGTGACGATGCGTAATTCCTGATCTCGAGCGCGTTGCGGTAGCGTGCCGGTGAGTTGTGCGTCGGACCGCGAATCGATGATCGCGGCAATTGCAACACCCGCGCCATGCAACGCCACCGCCGAAGCATACGCACTATCGTTGTTGGTGAAGACGACGGCGCGGCTGCCGGATTTGACGCTGTAGCGATTCGCGTACACACGCGCGGCGCCGGCCAGCAACGTTCCCGGTAGATCGTTGTTCGCGTACGCGATGCCGCGTTCGAACGCGCCCGCGGCCAGCACGACGGCACCCGCGCGAACGTGCCAAAGTCGCTGTCGCGGCGTGTGCGCCGAAGGATGGGCCAAATGGTCGGCGACTCTTTCAAGGAGCGCCACTAGATTCTGGTCGTAGTAGCCGAACGCCGAAGTTCGCGGCAACAAGCTCACATCGGGATTCGCAGTAAGTTCGCCTTCGATCTTGTGGATCCACGCAGCGGCGGGCTCGCCGTCGATGGTGCCCGCTTCGCTGCGCAAGCTGCCGCCGAAATGCGGGTGCTCGTCGCACAACAACACGCGGGCACCCGTGTGCGCGGCTGCTCGCGCCGCGGCCAGTCCCGCGGGACCTGCGCCGATTACCAGCACGTCACAATGCGCATGGCGATGTTCGTAATGATCCGGATCGGGATCAACGGCCGCGCGGCCCATGCCGGCGGCGTGCCGGATCACATGTTCGTACTTGAGCCACCACTTCGGCGTTGGCGGCCACATGAACGTCTTGTAGTAGAAGCCCGCCGGAAATAAGCGCGACAACGCGTCGTTGATCGCGCCAACGTCGAATCGCACCGACGGCCAGCAGTTCTGGCTCGTTGCGTTGAGCCCGTTGTACAGCTCAACTGTCGTCGCCCGCGCGTTGGGCTCGGTGCGCGCGCCGCTGTGCAGTTGGACTAGAGCGTTCGGTTCCTCGGCGCCGGCGCTCACGATGCCGCGCGGACGGTGATATTTGAAGCTGCGAGCGACGAGGTGGACGCCGTTGGCCAGCAGCGCCGAAGCGAGCGTGTCACCCGCGTAGCCTTCGTAACGGACTCCATCGTACGTAAACGCAAGCGGTCGCGCGCGGTCGATGATCCCGCCGGCCGGCAGCCGAAACGGCTGAGTCACCGCGCCGCTCCAGGCAGGGCCTGGTCTAGCTCTGCGCTCGCGAGGATCGCGTGCGTGCGCGTATCGCGGCGCACTTTGAACCATTGCCGGCAGCCGGCGCTATGCAGCCACAACTCGTTGTGTGGCCCGCACGGATTGTCGCGCAAATAAACGTAGTCGAACCACGCTGCCTCCTCCGCGTCCAGCGCGGGGCGCTTGACGGTCGCATCGCCGCCGTAAGTAAACTCGACCTGGTTGCGCGGCCCGCACCAGGGACAGGGGATCAGCAGCATCGCCCGTCGGCGCTCAAATACGGGGTCACGTCAATGCGCCCACGCATACGGCCCAGCTCCCTTTTCATCGAGCATCCGGCCCTCCGCGAAGCGCGCCAGCGTGAATGCGGCGTTCAGCGGATGCGGCTCGTCGCGAGCGATCGTGTACGCATGCAGCCAACCCGACGCCGGTGTCGCCTTGAAGCCGCCGTAGCACCAGCCGCCGGTCATGTAGAGACCGGCAATCGGCAGCTTGCCGATGATTGGGCTGCCATCCAGCGTCATGTCCATGATCCCACCCCAGGTACGCAACAGCTTTAATCGTCCGAAACTGGGAAAAAGCGCCAGGCACGCAGCGACGACGTGCTCGACGGCCGGCAGGTTACCGCGTTGCGCGTACGAGTTATAAAAATCGAGATCACCGCCCATTACCAACTCGCCCTTGTCCGACTGGCTCACGTAAAAGTGCACGGCGCCGGACGTCACGATGGTGTCGAGCACCGGCTTGATCGGCTCGGACACCATCGCCTGCAGCACATGCGATTCGATCGGCAAGCGGAGGCCGGCCATCGCCGCGACATGGCCCGAATGCCCGGCAACCGCAACGCCGAGCTTCGCCGTCGCGATGAAGCCCTGCGTTGTGTCGACGCCGGTGACCGCGCCATTCTCGACGCGGATGCCGGTGACCTCGCACTGCTGGATGATGTCGACGCCACGCGCGTCGGCAGCGCGTGCATAGCCCCACGCGACGGCGTCATGGCGTACCGTTCCGCCGCGCGGCTGGAGCAGACCGCCGTGAATGGGAAAGCGCGCATTCGAAGAACAGTCGAGGACCGGAATCCATTGGGCGATCTCGTCGCGCGACAGGAACCTGGCGTCGATGCCATTCAGCCGCATCGCGTTGCCGCGGCGCATCGCCGCGTCGAGATCGGCCGGCGAATGCACGAGGTTCAGGACGCCGCGCGCGCTGTACATTACGTTGAAGTTGAGCTCTTGCGACAGGCCTTCCCACAATTTGAGCGAGAATTCGTAGAAGTGCGCGTTGGCGTCGAGGTGGTAGTTCGACCGGACGATCGTCGTGTTCCGTCCGGTGTTGCCGCCGCCGAGCCAGCCCTTTTCGAGCACGGCGACATTGGCTATCCCTTGCTCCTTGGCGAGGTAGTACGCAGTCGCGAGGCCATGTCCGCCGCCCCCGATCACAATCGCGTCGTAGCGCTTTTTCGGCGACGGACTGCGCCACGCAAGCGGCCAGTTCTCGTGGAAGCTGAGTGCGTTACGGGCGAGGGAGAATATCGAGTATTTCAAAGGCCGCGATCGGGCGAGAGGGCCATCGTAGTTTGAAAGATTTCGGGTTTCTCGGACAAAGTTGCGAGGTGAATCACAGTGCCCGCGCTCGACGGCCGGGCATTCAATTGCATTCGCGCGATTTGTATTGTTTACTACACAAAGCGGCGATCGATGATCGAGCGACTAAGTGCGGGCAACGACCTGAGTATGACGAACAGCGAGACGGGAGCTTTCGCAGCGGTGCGACACAGAAAGAGAAAAGTGATGCGTACCCGACTCGCTCCGTGCTAAGAAAGGACCTGACTAGGGCGGGCGCAAGGGCGCATTCTACGCAGTCACCGTCCCGACATAATTTTAGCTTGAGTAAGAAAACTGCCCGCCACGACGCCGGCACTCTCTTGCTTTGAGCGGCGGGCAATCGCGAAAGGAGGCATCATGTCCGCCCCACGTCTTTTGGCAAAACGGGTTCGTTCGCTGGTCGCCGCCATACTGGTTTCGAGTCTTATAGCGGTACCGTTCCCGGCGGCAGGAGCTGATTCGGTTTCATCGACCTACTCTCGTCCGAAGTCGGCCGCTGCCCAAGTCATTCCGAAATCGGCAGCGACCGGTAAGGAGCGCATCGTTGTTCCACCCCCGGCACGCGTGCAACCTCCACCGAAGCGAGGTTCGCCTCCTTCGAGCGGGGACGGCGATAGTCCTACCCGAACCCAACCTCCCAAGCGACCCGAAACTCCTTCTCGACCCGAGATTCCTCCGCGACCGGAAACTCCTTCGCGACCGGAAACGCCGCGCCCGCCAAGTCGGGGCACTAACTGGGTGCCGTGGGTCGTGCTTGGCGGAATTGGCGCCTCGGCGATCGCATCCCAGATGCAGAACCAAGCGCGCGCATCGGACGCGTCGCTGGCCGAGACAGGCCCCAGAGTTCCCGACGGCTACAGCAGGGGTTCGTTTCCGGTGCAAGGGTATACGCGAGGCGGCTGGCCTCTGGTAGTCGACTTCCGGCCGGAACCGGAGAGCCGTACATGGGTTGAAGTGGCGGTCGATGGCCAGGTTCGTCATACACGTTTGCTCGATGAGGACGGCCGCCGCGGACGGCAGCAGGTGCGAATCGATTTGCCGCCGGGCATTTCCGACGTGCCGCGGCCAGGGTTGTACGTCATCCGATCGGCGCGGTTGGCCGACGGCCGGATCCAAAGAGATGCGAGCGGTAAGGACGTCGCTGCCCACGTCGAAATCTTCGGAATTGGCGCGGGTCCGAAGGCCGTGGGCTCGGTCGCGATCGATGAAGTCGTCTTCGAACCAGGACAGTTGCGCTTCAACCCGAGCGCGCGAGACCGCGCCTCGTACAGCTACACCGCGCGGTCCGAGTTCAATCGCGCGGCGGTGGAGATCTTGAAGTTCGACAATCGCAACGGCGAGATCAAGGTCGAACGCGTCAAGAGCGAAAACTTGGTCGGTGTGCGGCTCGGCAGAAGTCCGCGCGGAGACTGGGATGGCACCCGAGATGGTGCGCCCGGAGCGTCCGTTGGCTTGCACAGGTTGCAGGTGCGGGCCTGGTTCAACTCGGAAGATCGGAGTTGGGTCGGCGCGTGGTCTCCCAGCGCGGTCATCGTTTCCCAATAGACATTTGCGCATGGGTGTCAGGCGTAAGCAGGAGAAACCCGGCGCGCGTGCGCGCGCCCATCCGCTGCGCGACAAGCTGATCGCGGTGCTCGTGTTCGTGCTGGCGGCGGTGGCAATCTATTATCTGACGCACCTGCCGGCCGCGGTCGATCTCAAACAAAAAAACCAGCATCGGCTCGAAGCGGGATTGACCGACGAGATCGTCATGATCGGCGTGGCGCCGCCCGAACACTTTCTGGCGTTCGAGGGCGGCCCCAGCGCGACGGTGGACGTCCGCTTCGAGCGCGCGCGGCTGCATCCCGATACGATAGCCGCGCTCAATGCGTTGGGCCTCAATCCGCCCACCAGTGAAGGCAGGATCGGATGGATCACGCGGCAGGGCAAAGGCAGTCAGACGTTTATCGATGTTCGTCTCGACCCCGCGTCGGCACCGCAGACGGAGGTTCACGTGTCCCGGCCGGAACCGCCGGCCATCCCAGCCTTGGATTTCGCGGTCAAGGCGCGGGGTTTGAAGTGGAAATGAGCGTTCCTCTGGGCGACGCGGGCTTCGACTCGGGTTCGGTCAAGCAACTCGACGTCCAAGGGTTTTCCCGCTCGTTGCCAGGGGCGTTTCCGATCAAGGTCGTTGTTGCCGACCAGGCGCAGTTTGGCTTTCAATTCGGGTCGAACCAAAGCGAATCCTCGTTTCGTCCAGGTCGTTCGAACGGCGCGGACGAGGACGGCCCTGGCGTTGGACTGCGGGCGTTGGGTATTAGGCAAGACACGCCCGCGCCGATTTTGATCAATGGGCATGCGCGGCCCCCCGCGGCGCAGTGGGATGGCTTCCGCGCGGGGTAGGTCCGGGCAACTGCGAAGCAACAGCGCCGCTCATTCGGGTGACCCGATTCGAGCTGGTGCGGACAAGGTCAAACTCGATCTTGCCGGCAGCGCCTTCGTCTACAAGGATGGCACGGCGATCAGTGGTGACTGGTACACGAAGCTCGAGAACAACAAGTTGATTGCGGCCTTGCTCGGTCTCTTGTACGCGGGACTCGCGCGCTGGGTGTGGAAGGTGTTCGCGGGCGAATGAGCGTTACGGGCGTAACCCCTAAGTTGATGTCTTAACGCACCAAGTTGGCCAACGGGAAAAAAATGACCAGGAAAAGTGAGCCGGTTATGGAACCAGGGCTTCTCGTGTGCCTGGCTGCGGGCAACGAAGGTTACGCGGGCTGCGAGGCAACCATGGTGCGAATAGTTAATGCCAAGCGAGCTACCTCCCAAGTATTCGTGATTGAGAACCCAACGAGCTGAATTCGTCGATGCGCTCCATGCAGCACTATTTATGAAATTGCGCGATTTGTATGCCCGGCCCGGCGTCACCTTGTCCGTTGAGTTTTATCCGCCCAAGTCAGCGCAAGGGGACGAAGACCTGCTGCGGGAGGCGCTGATTCTCAAGTCGCTGCACCCGTTCTATTGTTCGATGACCTACGGCGCCGGGGGGACGACGCGGGAGAAGAGCGTCGACCTTGTGACTCGCATTCAGCGCGAATGCGCATTGACCACCATGTGTCATTTGACCGTGGCCGGTCAATCCAAGGCGGAAGTGCGCGGGGTTCTGGAAAAGCTCAAAACCAACGGGATCGAAAACATCATCGCATTGGCCGGCGACCCGCCCCAGGGGGCCGCTGCCGAGTGGGTGCCGCATCCGGACGGATTCCACTATTCGATCGGCTTGGTGCGTGAGGCTGTTGCTGACGGCAGATTTTCGATCGCTGTCGCAGGTTTCCCCGAGGTCCATCCTCGCGCTGGAAGTCGGGTCGCGGACTTGCGCTATTTGAAGGAGAAAGTCGACGCCGGTGCCGACGTCGTCATCACCCAGCTATTTTTCGATAACGAAGACTATTATCGATATGTGGACGACGCGCGGAAACTCGGGGTCCGCGTCCCCATCGTCCCGGGATTGCTGCCGATCCAATCGGTCGCGCAGGCAAGGCGCATAACTGCTCTCTGCGGATCGAAGATTCCGCCGCGGCTGGAAGCGTTGCTGGCAGCGGCTGGGGATGACAACGAAGAAGCCGTGCAACTGGGCATCGACTACACCACGCAGCAGTGTGAAGGTCTTCTGCGCTTTGGCGTCCCCGGGATTCATTTCTACTCTCTTAATAAATCCCGTTCGGTCAAGGCGGTGTTCGAAAATCTCTCGTTTCCCGCTGCCACGTGAATCCGTTGCAGTCGTTAGACTTGACTCAAGGCCTGCTCTGGTCGGACACTTCGTGGCGCGTGTCTGCTGCGAAAATGGCGTCTTTTGCCTCGCCGCGACAGACAGCACGACCAAGTCGGCATCAGTTTGATTTAGTGACAGGCAACGAAGCGAGGAGGCTACACAATGAAAAATCCGTTGGATTCACTCTGGGGAAGCGTCATTTCCGGTGTTGTACTGACCGCAGTCTTGTACGTTGTTGTCAAGCTCATGATCGGAGGCTGACCATGACCATGGACTTCATTCAGCACGGGCTCGGCCGCTGGCTGCACATTGGCGCGGGCGTCATGTGGATCGGCCTCTTGTACTACTTCAACTTCGTCAACGTCGCGGCGGCCAAGGCAGCAACGGCCGATGGAACCGCCGCGGGTATCGGCAAGCACATCATGCCGCGCGCGCTGCTGTTCTTTCGCTGGGCGGCGCTCGTCACGTGGCTCGCCGGAGCGGCGCTGCTCGGCAGTCATTTCTTGGATGCGTTCCTGTTTCGCGACCGTGCCTACGTTGCAATTGGAATCGGCGCTTGGCTCGGCACGATCATGCTGTTCAACGTGTGGGGAGTGATCTGGCCCAACCAGCAAAAAATTCTCGGCATGAAACCTGCGAGCGACGAAGAAAAGGCCAAAGCGCGCCGCGTTGCCTTTCTGGCATCGCGTGCGAACGTCGTGTTGTCGCTACCGATGCTCTTCTTCATGTCGGCCAGCGGCGGTCTGTTCAGAGCGCCCATGCTGTAGCACCGTCAGTTGCGTGGGTCTACGGCGTAATCGCACAAAGCTTGCGCCCGTGGACTTAGGTTTCTATAATCTGCTCGCTTGTTAGTCAGCTTAACCAGTACGCTTTGAGGTGCTCCAACGGATAACCATCCCGAGGAGTGAAACGGGAAGTCGGTGCGCTTGCTTCACGCTGGCAATTCCGACGCTGCCCTCGCAACGGTAAGCAAGCCATAAGGCCGGCACAACGCCACTGTGTAACTCACGGGAAGGCGCCGGCCCCAGGAACGTCACGAAGGACGTCCCAATACTTGCAAGCCCGTAGACCGGCCTTGATGGCGCTTATCGATCTAGTGTCGCGGAGGGCGGCTTTAGATGTGGTCTTCTCGTGTTGCCGTCGCGGCGCGCCCATGCGCGTCGCGGGGCGAGCACCCATGGGAAAGAGCGCCGGGACGGGCGTCGCACCGCGTATCAGCGGCGCTCGCCGTAATCGCCTGGGCATTTTTTCCGCTGGCGTTCGCTCAAGATCCCCCGGTTCGGATTGGACCCGAGATCGTCGTAACCGCGACGCGTGTTGCCCAGCGGTTGTCCGATGCGCTGGGCGCGGTCTCGGTCATCACCGCGAGCGATATTGCGGCGAGCGGGCAACAGTCGTTGCTCGAACTCCTGCAGGTGCACGGCGGCGTCGAGATCACGAGCAATGGCGGGCTGGGACAGCCCAGTGCGGTCTTCATCAGGGGCGCCAACAGCGCGCACACGCTGGTTCTCGTCGATGGCGTCCGGCTCGCGTCAGCGACCACCGGCACCACGGCGTTCGAGAACATACTGCTCGATCAAATCGAGCGGATCGAGATCGTCCCCGGCCCTTTGAGCAGCGTGTACGGATCGGACGCAATCGGCGGCGTCATCCAGATATTCACGAAGAGCGGGCGCTATTCGCCCGGCGCCAGCGTAACCGCCGGTTACGGCACTTACGACACTCGAGCGCTCAATGCGTCGGTGAGCCGTAGCGTCAAGCAAACTGATTTCACGCTGTCCGCTGGCTACCGCGATTCGGACAGCATCGACGCAACCAAGCCGGCGATTCCGTTCGGTCAGCACAATCCCGACCGTGATCGGTACCGCAATACCAGCTTTTCCGGAAAATTAGCGCATCGCTTCACCCCGGATCACGTCTTGGGCGCCACTGCCTTCTCGAGCGAAGGCCGAACGCAGTTCGACAGTGGTCCCGCTAGTGACGACGTCAATCGCCAGAAGCTCGCCACCTATTCGGTTTATAGCGAGAACCAGATCGTGCGGGCGTGGCAGAGTCTCGTGCGTCTCTCAACCGGACGCGACGCAGTCGACTTGACCGGCAGCTTTCCCGCCACGTTTCGAACCGAGCAGGATCAGGCGACTTGGCAGAATACGTTCATCGTTCCGTCGGGTTCCGTGCTTGCCGGTGTCGAATATCTGCGGCAGAACGTCGAGAGCACCGCGGATTACACGGCGTCTGCGCGCACCATACGGTCGGTCTTTTTAGGCTACCGTGGCGATTACGGTGATCACGGCGTGCAGATCAGCGCGCGGCACGACGACAACAGTCAGTTCGGCGGACATACGACCGGGTCCATCGGCTATGGATTTCGGCTGACCAACCAGGTGCGCCTGCGCGCGGCGTACGGCAATGCATTCCACGCGCCGACCTTCAATGACCTGTATTTTCCGGGCTTTGGCAATCCCAATCTCAAACCCGAGCGTTCGCACAACACTGAGGTCGGTATCGATTACCAGGTTCGCGGACAACGCTTCGGCGCAACGTTGTTCGAGAATCGCGTTACCGATCTGATCGTCTTCGATCTCGCCACCTTTCTTCCGCAAAACATCGATCGTGCCAGAGTCCGCGGAGCCGAACTTTCGTACCACGGTGAAATTCTGGGAACGCAACTGCGGTCGAAGCTTAACTGGCAGGACCCGGAGAATGCCGTGACAGGCGCGCAGTTGCAGCGGCGAGCCAAGGTGTTCGGAAGCGTTGCGGCCGCGCGGTCCATCGCTGCCTGGCGCTTCGGTGCGGAAGTGTTTGGGAGCGGTGAGCGCTTCGATTCGAACAATGAGAGTCCGGGGAGCCGTCTTCCCGGATACGCGTTGCTCAACCTTTTTGTGACGCGAACGATCGCCCCCAACTGGCTGGCCGAACTACGCTGGAACAACGTGACCGACAAGCACTACGAGTTGGTGCAGTTCTACAACGCGCCGGGCAGCAACGTGTTCGTCAGCATCAGGTGGACGCCGAGGCCGTGATGCAGGAGGTGGTCGCGCGCACCTGCCGCGTCGCAATTCTCAGCGCCGCAGGCGGTGTCCGGAGTTGACGTTTCGCGGCCGAACGGCCGAAATCAGTTAGCGTTGGGGAGAGAAGCGTTGAGGCGCGCCGTTCAAGTCTGGCTGATTCTCTGCGTTGCCGGGGCAATAGTGTTGCTCGGTGCGTTGTCGCTGGGCAGCATGCCCATTTCAGCGATCGATGCAGTGCAGTTCTTGCTGCGCCCCGAGAATTCGTCGGCGTCCGAGGTCATCCATAACCTGCGCTTGCCCCGCGCGTTGACCGCATTTGCGGCGGGCGGCTTGCTGGCGGTTGCAGGTGCCCTGATGCAAGTGCTGTTGCGCAATCCGCTTGCCGATCCGTTCATCCTGGGAATTTCCGGTGGGTCTGCAGTGGGCGCGCTCTCCGCCATGCTGCTTGGTTTGAGCGCAGCCTTCGTCGATCTTGGTGCTTTTGTCGGCGCGCTGGTGTCGATCCTGTTGGTATTCGCCGTCGCCAACCGCGATTTTGCTCGCGTGCAGGCGTCCGGCGCCGTCGACGCTTCGTCTCGATTGCTGCTGACCGGCGTGGTGCTCGCCGCTGGCTGGTCGGCGTTGATCACGTTGATCCTGACTCTCGCACCGGAAGCGCAACTTCGCGGCATGCTGTTCTGGCTGATGGGGGACGTCAGCGGCGCCGACTCCTACGCGACCGCGCTGCTCGCGCTGCTGGCGGTGCTGGTCATCGTTTATCCGGTGGCGCGGGAGTTGAACGTGATGCTGCGTGGCGAGGCGCTTGCCCAAGCGCTGGGCGTACCGGTCGCGCGGGTACGCAGCATTGTCTATTTCGCGGCGTCGCTGGCGACAGCGCTCGCGGTGACGACGACGGGTACCGTCGGCTTCGTCGGCCTGATCGTCCCGCACGCGCTGCGCATCGTGATCGGCAACGACCAACGTGTGTTGCTACCCGCCTGCGCCGTTGCCGGCGGGACGCTGTTGCTCCTCGCCGACACCGCGGCCCGCGTGGCGATCGCGCCGCAGCAGCTTCCGGTCGGCGTGATCACCGCACTCGTCGGCGTGCCGACCTTCATGTTTCTGCTGCTGCGCAACGGACGCCGAGCGTGAACGGAACGGTATCCACACCGCTGATCGAAGTTCATGATCTGACCTTGCGGGTCGGACAGCGAACGCTGATTCGCGATTTCGGCATGAGCATCCGCCCGCGTGAAATGTGGTGCATTCTGGGAGCCAACGGTGTGGGCAAGACGATGTTCCTGCACACGCTGGTCGGACTGCGCCGTCCGCAAAGCGGGGCCGTGCACTTGGCCGGGAAACCGCTGCCACAGTGGGCGGCGGTCAGCGCGGCTCGCTTTCGGGGATTTCTCCCCCAGACGAATCACGATGTGTTCAGCGCTCCGGTGGTGCAAGTCGTCTTGATGGGCCGTCACCCACACCTTGGTCGCTGGCAGTGGGAGGGTCAAGCGGATCGTGCTGCCGCATTGGCTGCTCTCAAGGCCGTCGACCTCGAGGAAGTCGCCGATCGCGACGTGACAACACTCTCGGGCGGAGAACGGCAGCGGGTCGCGATCGCTGCGTTGCTCGTCCAGGATGCGCCGCTGATGCTCCTCGACGAGCCGTTGGCGCATCTCGACCTGTTTCATCAGATCGAGGTGCTGCAGCACCTTGCCTTTCTCGCGCGCGACCAAGGCAGAGGCATCGTGCTGTCGCTGCACGACTTGAACCTCGCGCATCGCTTCGCCACGCACGGCATGTTGTTTGGCGCGAATGCGGCCCTGCTGCAAGGCCCGATCGAAGACGTCATGACCGAGGCATCGTTGTCGGGTGCCTTCGGGTGTGCGGTGCGGAAGATCAGTGTGGGCGCACGCTCGATCTTTGTTCCCGACTGATTGCCCGAGAGACCGGCAATGACTTCGCTCGGGTGGCGGCGCCAGCTCGCGCGGTTGGGTTTTTTTGCCGTGCCCGGACTGCTGTCGATTTTTGCCGCTAGTGCCTGCGCGGAAATTCGCGTCACCGACGACAGCGGGCAGACTCTGGTGCTGAAAGCGCCGGCGCAACGCATCATCAGTCTGGCGCCGCATACGACCGAGTTGCTGTTCGCTGCGGGTGCCGGGACGCGCATCGTCGGTGCGGATCGCTACAGCGATCATCCGCCGGAGGCGAGGAATATCCCGCGAATCGGCGACAGTTCGCTGCTGGACATCGAACGCATCGTCGCGCTGAAGCCGGACCTGATCGTCGTGTGGCTGCACGGTACCCCGGAGCGGCAACTCTCCAAACTGCGGGCTATAAGGATTCCGGTGTTCCACAACGAGCCGCGCACATTGGCGGACATTTCGCGTTCGCTGGTGCAGTTGGGCCGCCTCGCAGGAACGGACGCGTACGCGGAGAAAGCGGCCGGCGACTTTGCCGCGGCAGTTGCCGAATTGCGTGCCCAATATGCCGGCCGGCTACCGGTACCGTTGTTCTACCAGCTCTGGACCTACCCGCTGCTCACGATCAACGGCGAGCATCTGATCAGCGACGTTGTCCGACTATGCGGCGGCACGAATATCTTCGCCGACTTGAAGGCGCTTGTCCCGACCGTGAACTCCGAAGCGGTCGTTGCGGCCAAACCCGAAGCCATCGTGACGACCAGCGGGGAGTTCAGCAACGACGAAGCGTTTCGCGTCTGGAAGAAGTTTCCCAGCATGCGTGCCGTTGCCCGCAACGCGTTCATCATTCTCGATTCGGGGACCATCAGCCGGCATTCGCCACAGATTCTCGAGGGCGCACGAGGACTGTGCCAGCGGCTGGACGTTTTGCGAGCGCAGCAGAAACCATGACCGGGCAAGGCATTGCGCAGCAACCTAACGGCTAACCGGGGCGAGGGTTACCATTCCCGGTTACCTGCATCCGATTTGCATCTTATGCGAGCAGACCAGCGCCACCACTACGACTCCGACCTCCAATACCAACGATGAAACGAAATCACCCCCAGAAAGACGGGGCTGCCCTAATCTGCGGCTCCCTCGCCTTCGACACGATCATGCAGTTTCCCGACCGGTTCAAGACGCACATCCTCCCGGACCAGATTCACATCCTGAACGTCTCTTTTCTAGTCCCGCAAATGCGCCGCGAGTTCGGCGGGTGCGCGGGGAACATTGCCTACAACCTGCACCTATTGGGGAGCGCAGGCTACCCGATGGCAACGGCGGGACGTGACTTCGCGCCGTACGCACAGTGGTTGACGCAATGTGGGGTGGCGCAGGATTACATCAAGATCGTCGATATCGAGCACACGGCGCAAGCGTTTATCACGACCGATCTCGACAATAATCAGATCACGGCGTTTCATCCCGGCGCGATGCAACACGCGCACGCGAATCGGATTGCGGACGCAGGCGGCGTGGTCCTCGGCATCATCGCGCCGGATGGCCGGCAAGGCATGATCGAACACGCCGCGCAGTTCGCCGCCGGTGGTATCCCGTTCATCTTCGACCCGGGCCAGGGCATGCCGATGTTCAGCGGAGAAGAGCTGCGGACCTTCATTGGACAGGCGACCTGGGTCACGGTGAATGACTACGAGTTCGAACTCATGCAACAGAAAACCGACATGTCTGCGCGCGACGTGACGCAGCAAGTGGAAGCGCTGATCGTGACACGCGGAGGGGAAGGGTCGGTGATCCATGAGGGTGATCGCACCATCGAGATACCGTGCGCGACGCCAC
>Ga0136617_10000751_pt1 | contig 28118 bp, 27 predicted proteins | sample AntDrymUQ3222106_2_FD_129672 | JGI IMG/M metagenome (GOLD analysis project Ga0136617, IMG submission 129672) | Polar desert sand microbial communities from Dry Valleys, Antarctica - metaG UQ322 (21.06) | ecosystem: Environmental > Terrestrial > Soil > Desert | place: Antarctica: Dry Valley...
AGTTTTGGGACTTTTACCTGCGGGAACACAGCCAGCCGGCCACCCGCCTCCTTCATTTCGTTGGCACATCGCTCGGAATAATTCTGCTCATTTGGTTCCTCGCTCGCGGGCAATGGTATTTTTCCCCGGTCTTTTTGATTGTGGGCTACGGTTTCGCGTGGTTCGCACATTTCGTGGTCGAAAAAAACAAACCGGCGAGCTTCAAATATCCATTCTGGTCCTTTATCAGCGATTTCAAGATGATGTGGTACATGATAATCGGTCGGATTGGCGCGGAATTAGAGCGTGTTTCAAAAGACTCGGAAACCCGCGCGTAAAATAAGCAAAAATTCGAAAAAGGATTATTTGTCAATTTATTATTTCCGTTCACTATTTGCCTCAGATTTCCTATGCCCTCTAAGATTTTTTTCACAGCTGCCGAAAAATTTGAAACGGTGGAACAATTTGTCTTCCGGCTTCGTCAGGATAGAAAAGACATTGGGCTTAGCATTTTAACGACCGTTCGCTGCGCGTGGACTCTAAACTTAAAGATTTTGCGATATTAATTCCAATGACCGGTTATAGCGATAAGAGATATTAAAGTGGCCGTCGTCGAATTCTTCGTGGATGTGCGGTATATCAAAATGGTTTAGTTTATTGCTCAATATTCGTGCACCGAGATCCAGGGCAAATTCATCCCGCGTTCCTGCCGTCAGATAAAGAAGCTTTAAGGACTTTAGATTTCCAACAGATTTTTCCACAAGCCTCACCGGATCATGTTCCAGCCATCTTTTCCATACGTCATCACGAATTTCTCCGGTTGTTAGGTCAAACGGCAGATCGAAGTCGGAGCCGTTTGGCGAATAACACGCGCTCATTCCAATCGTATTCAACGCCGAATGATCGTCTTTACCCTGTTTTTCTCTCGCCCAAAATTTTTTCATAAATTCGTGGGGATCGCCTTTGATTAAACGATACGCTTTTGCAAAATCCATCGGGTAACAATATTCGAAATACGCGTCGCCGGCGATTGTGCAAACCAAACCGAAAAGATCGGCATGCCGCATCCCCATAATCAGCGAACCATAGCCGCCCGAGGATTTTCCCATAACGGCGCGGCATTTCTGATCGGCAATCGTCCTGAAATTTCCATCGACAAAGGGAACAATTTCCTGCGTCAAGTAATCTTCATAATTACCGGTCGCGGTAGAATTTATATATTGCGAACCGCCGTAATAAGTGAAGCAGTCCGGCATAACAAGGATCATCGGCTTTACAAAGCCCGAAGCGATGAGCTTATCCATCCGCTCGGCAAGATTCGGCGAAAAAGCGTTATCGTTCAGCAGCATCTTTCCGCGGCCGGTAAAACCTGTTAGACAATAAACGCTCGGATAGGTTCGGCCGCTTTCGTGGTAATCCGGCGGAAGGTAGACGAAGAGATCGCGAACATGCGGGTCGCCGAGCGGATTGGCGTGGAGAATTTCGCTTTTATGCCGTAAACATTTAGTCGTTCCTTCAAGCAACACATTTGCTTTCATATTTGGAAAGTTTATGATGAAACAGACGGAAACACTAGCAATAGACGGGTGGCGGGTTGTAAAGGAGTTTCGCCCGCACAAACGTGCAGGCGTCTGGACAAAAAAAAGGGCACATTCACAACCGCTTGTGTTGCCGCCTTCGATTACAAAAATGGCTTCTGATCTGGTAAATGTTGATCCGAATGCACTGAATTCGACTATCGAATTTCTCACGGCGATGATTACGCCCGCGTTGCTTATTTCCGCGACCGGTTCTCTTGTGCTTTCGACATCGACGCGGCTTGGGCGGGTTGTCGATCGTGTCCGGCAGTTGGAATCGAGGCTGAGCGAACTGATAGTGCTGGAGAATAAAACGGACATCGCGCTTTATGATAAGCGTCTCGAAACTATCGTCGATCTGCTCGATAAGGTAACTAGCCGCTCGCGCATTTTGCAGGGGGCGATGGGCGCATTCTACTACGGACTTGGATTTTTTATCCTGACGAGCGTTACGATTGCCATAGCCGGAATTTTCGACATTTATCGCGGGCTGCCGATTCCTATCGGCGTGGTCGGCATCATGTTTCTGTTTTACGGCAGCCTTCTCATGCTGCGTGAAACGCGAATGGCAACCGCAACCGTGAATCGCGAAATGGATTTCACGTGGGAGCTGGCCCGGACTGTCGCTCCCGAAAATATTATCGGCAGGTACAAGAAAAATGCTTTGCGAAAGGGAAGGCTCAGAGCCAGGATTCATGAAACTCTTTCGGACCGGCGAACTCGCGACGAGAATTGACAGGATCGAATCCATGCTCTCTTCGTGTACAGTCTGTCCGAAAGATTGCGGTAACAACCGTCTGAAGGACGAGATCGCTGCCTGTTATTCCGGGCGTCTGCCTGTCGTTTCGTCGTATACGTCTCATTTTGGCGAAGAACCATGCCTTTCCGGGACGCACGGCGCGGGAAATATCTTTTTCGGCAATTGTAATCTTCGGTGCGTCTATTGCCAGAATTACCAAATCTCGCAAACCTGGAAAGAGCAGAAAAAGAACGAGATTACACATGAGCGGCTGGCGGAAATGATGCTTGAGCTTCAGGACCGCGGCTGTCACAACATCGGGTTCGTTTCGCCGACACATTTCGCACCGCAGATGGCACGGGCGATTTTGATCGCGGCCGAAAACGGTTTGAGACTGCCGATCGTTTACAATACCAATGCTTACGATTCGGTCGAAGTTTTGCGGCTGCTGGACGGAATTGTAGACATTTATCTGCCCGATTTGAAATATGCCGATTCGTCCGCGGGTTTTACGTTTTCAAAAGTGCGCGGTTACAAAGATTATGCCCGCGCCGCAATAAAGGAAATGTTTCGACAGACGGGCGACGAACTCGTCTTTGACGAAAACGGATTATTGCAAAAAGGTTTGCTGATTCGCCTGCTCGTTTTGCCGAATGACATCGCGGGCATTGAAGAAAATTTGCGCTGGATTCGTGACGAGCTTTCGCCAAAAACTGCGATCTCGCTGATGGCCCAGTATTATGCAACCAATAAAGCCTCGACCGACGAGCGATATATTCTTCTTTCACGACGAATTAGCGAACGCGAATGGTTGGAAGCTGTCTCGTTGTTAGAAGATTTGGGGATTGAAGAAGGTTTTATGCAGGAGTACGAATCGGCGGCGCATTACTATCGGCCGGATTTTAACGACGCTGAAAGGCCGTTTAAGGATATTCGGGATTTTCAATAATGCGTTTCAACAACCTTTACGTCGCAAACGACGCTTGCCGGCAGGATGCCGGCGTTCCAACAATATGAATATAGGTGATCCGGCATCTGATTTCACACTAAGAGACGGCGATGGAAACGAATGGACGCTAAGAGATCAGCTAGGCAAAACAGTTGTCCTGATGTTTTATCCGGGTGACAATACACCTGTTTGTACAAAACAGATGTGCTCGGTTCGCGATCATTGGTCTGAGTACCAGAAGACGGGTGCGGAGGTCGTCGGAATTTCGATGGATTCTGTGGAATCGCACGGCGGATTTGCAGAGAAGTATGAGCTGCCGTTTACATTATTGTCGGACGATAAAGGCGCAGTTACGCAAAAATACGATGTAAAATCGTGGCTGCCGGGCCGGTCTGCACGGGCTGTCGTTGTAATTGATAAAGACGGAAAGATCGCGTATAGGAAGGTCGAGGCTGTGAGCTTGTTTCGTCCTAAGGATGACGATGTTTTGGGGGCGATTAGAAAAGCCGAAAAGCTGTGACCATGGATAAACACGGATAGATCGTCCTTAATGTCTGTGTTCATATGTGTTAATCTGTGGATAAATACTTTGGAGTTAACATGGCATTATTTTCAAGCGATAAATTTCAATGTGCAAAATGCGGGCAGAAGAACGAACCGCTCGGCTATGCACCCGTTCCGACGGAACTGGGTCAGAAGATCGGTGCCGAGATTTGCAAGGACTGCTGGAAGGAATGGCAGGAAAAGCAGAAGCAGCTCATAAACCATTTCGGGTTGGATGTGTCGAACTCAGATTCGCACCAGTTTCTTTTCGACAATATGAACATTTTCTTTTACGACAAGGGTGTCGATCTCGCCAAAATCGATACTTCGAAGGAAGGAAAGGTTAACTGGTAAACGAGCATTGTACAAATACAAGACCCGTCGAATGTGTTCAAAAACATTCGACGGGTCTTATTGTTTTTTAGTAATTGTCTGAAAAATCGAGGTACGAACCTAACGAAAGCGTCTTGCGTGGCTGTCCGATTTACTTTGCTTTTTCGAACTTCAACGCGACCGAATTCATACAGTATCGGAGTCCGGTGGGTTGCGGTCCGTCGTCAAAAACGTGGCCAAGATGCGAGCCGCAACGGCTGCATTCGATTTCCGTCCGCATTTCTCCGAGACTTTTATCGACATGCTCAGTGACGTTTTTTGCGGCGATCGGCTGATAAAAGCTCGGCCATCCAGTCCCCGATTCAAACTTCGTTTTTGAGCTGAACAGTTTTAATCCGCAAGCGGCGCAGTGATAATCGCCCGTTTCGTGGTTATCATTATATTCGCCGGTATATGGCTGTTCGGTTCCTTCCTTACGCAAGATGTAAAATTGTTCGGGCGTTAGCTGTTTTCGCCATTCTGCCTCGGTGTTTACGATTTTCTCGCCTTTATACTCGTCGTTTGACACTGCATCCATTTTGGAATCGGTTTTCTGAGCGACAATATTTGTCTTTTCAGGGGTCGCAGCGGGAAGAGTACTCTCGTTTGTTGACGATGCGGACGAATTTCCGCATCCGAATGCGAATATAAGTAATGCAAATGCCGAAATTATTGCGGTCAGCGCGCTGATTTTAACTTTCATAATTATCACCCTGGGCCGAGCAAAGCTTATTAGATCATCGGCCATCAAAAGAAAAATGGCAAAAATCGTCCTATTTATTCCCGACCTGCCTGGAAAATGCAGAACCCTCTTTCAGATCCTGCATATCACGATCTAAAAGAGGGACTCTATGTTTCGAATAACCTAGTTCGGCATCAAAACAGTATCAACAACATGAATAATACCATTTGATTGTCTCACATTGGCGATTGTAACCTTGGACATTCCGCCTTTTTCATCCGTCAAAATAAGATCCGAGCCGTTCATGGATGCGGTTAACATACCGCCAGCCACAGTTGTGAACATAGCCTTACCCTTACCTTTTTTGATGGCTTTGGCAATCGCTTTCGAATTCATGTTTCCGGCTACGACGTGATATGTCAGAATCTTCGCCAGCATCGATTTGTTTTCCGGCATGAGCAGCGTATCCACCGTGCCTGCCGGAAGGGCCGCAAAAGCCGAATTGACCGGTGCAAAAACCGTGAACGGGCCTTTGCCTTTCAGCGTGTCGACCAATCCGGCCTGTTTTACCGCGGCAACCAAAGTTGTGTGATCCGCCGAATTTACCGCATTGTCCACGATATCTTTATTCTTATACATCGCGGCTCCGCCGACCATCGGATTTTCCGATTTGGTCATTTTGTCCGACTTCATCCCTTGTGCGGAGGCTCCAACGCTTGCCAACGCAAACATTCCAATCGCAAACATTATCGATAACGTAAATTTTTTCATTTTCTGTTTCCTTCCTTGGTTATTTCCTTTATTTAATTTTATTTGAATTGCCTTCAGGATTGATTTCGCCCCAAACACGATTTTAGATTCAACTATGGCCGTCGCATTTTGAAACACCCTGTTCGACAATCGGTACGCGCCAATAGCCCAGGGGAATATATCGCAACTAAACCGGCATCGTTGTAATGCCGATAACTTTTCGTGATAATCTGAGGTTCGGACGAAACCTCTTGTAGGGCGTGCTATGACGAAACAATTGGAAAAGAAACATCATCTAGCAGTGCGGTGGCTTCACTGGGTAAATTTCCCGCTACTGGCTATGATGATTTGGAGCGGATTATTGATCTATTGGGCAAATGCAATTTATTCCATTCGAGTTTTCGGCTATGAATTATTTCATTTTTTCCCTTCCTGGTTTTACGACGCTCTCGGCATTCCTTTTCGGCTTGCGGACGGACTATTGCTGCATTTCTTTTTCATGTGGCTCTTTGCGGCAAACGGGCTGGCCTATATTGTTTATCTAATCGTCTCAGGCGAATGGCGCTCTATTGCCCCCGTTCCCGGATCGTTCAAACGCGCTGCTTTAGTTTCACTTCACGATTTGCACGTCATTAAAAAACTTCCGCCTCAGGGCAAATATAACGACGCACAGCGCATCGCTTACACGGGCGTGATCTTCCTGGGCGCCGCTTCAATCGTAACCGGCCTGGCGATTTACAAACCCCTTCAACTCGCATGGTTGACCTGGATTTTAGGCGGCTATGAATGGGCGCGCTGGGAACATTTCTGGCTGATGATTTTGTTTGTTCTGTTTTTCGTCGTACACGTCCTTCAAGTCGCGCTTGCGGGTTGGAGCAATTTCCGTTCAATAATTACGGGATATGAAGCGGTAAAAGTTGAGGATAATTTGCCAGAATCGGTCAGTCCTGAAGGAGCAAAAATATGAACGGGGATAGCGACATAGATTCGGAAGTTTTGCTTGAAAAAGTGCGCGAAATCGAAGCAGCGAAACGCCGTGACGAACCGCTCGATAAAGAAAATACCGCCTCTATCCTGCGTGAAAAAAGGGATTTGAGCGAGCCCGTAAGTGACGATGAGGCGAGCAAAATAATGTCGAGACGTTCGAGACGCTCGTTTTTAATCGGCGGTGCAGCGGCGGTGGCCGGCTATTTGGGATACGGTTGGCTGCGACAGCCCGATAACTCTTATCTTTACGAGCGGATGTTCAGATTCAACGAAAATGTCAGTCAGGTGTTTTTCGAGAGTTCGGATCTTGCGCCCGAATTTTCACCCGAACTCGCGGGTGCCAGAGTTAATGGCGCAATCGGTTTGAGCGAAGGGTTTAATGCGGATGCCTGGCGTTTGCAGGTTACGGGTTTGTCGGACCCACAGCAGTTTCCACAATATTCCGACGGGATTTCTTTTGCAGGCAAAGACGGAGCGCCCGGAAGTATGGACAGTCCGCCCGCGCCGAATAATTCGGTGCCCGGCCTGCTTTTTTCGTTGGACGAAATTAAATCCCTGCCGCAAACCGAGATGACGACCGAGCTAAAATGTATCGAAGGTTGGAGCATTATATGTAATTGGACCGGTGTGAGATTTTCGGATTTTGCCGCTCAATTTTTCCCTGTTTTGCAAGGCAATAGAGCACCGAAACTGCAAAGTCTCCCTGAAAATCTTTCAAAGTACGTTTCTTTGATAACGCCGGATCGCGGTTATTACGTCGGCTGGGATATGCAAAGCATTCTTCATCCGCAAACTTTACTTGCCTATGAGATGAACGGTGCACCTCTGAAACCCGAACATGGAGCGCCTCTCAGATTGGTGTCAACTACCAAATACGGCATCAAGCAAATCAAACGCATCGGTCGCATCGAATTTACCGATGAGCGTCCGGCGGATTATTGGGCGGAGCAAGGATACGATTGGTATTCCGGGCACTAAGTCGGGTGTAAGCCGGCATTATCTAAGCTCCTTTGTCCACTCGATATATTTCTTCGAATCGAATTTCTTGCCGGTGCTGCCCGACGTCATATAGCGGATCGTGCCGAAAACCGGCCGCTCCATCCACGGACGGTCGTGTTTGCCAAAGCACCACAAGATTCCTGCATACGAATTCGGATTTCGCCCGTCAAGACAATACTTATTGTTTAGATGTTCCAGGATCGCAAATGCTTCCTCGTAGCTTTTCGTCCAGGCGATAACGTTTTTGCCCCACAGCATCCGGACATAATTGTGCATCTCGCCCGTCACTACCATCTCACGCTGAGCCGAATTCCAGAGTTCATCATAAGTTTCACCGGCTTCAAGTTCTTCCAGAGAGTAAGTCGTGGCTCTAGGGTCATTGCTATGTTCACGCATCGTCTTCTGAACCCAGGAAGGCAGCGATTCAAGCGAATCATATTTAGGATTATGCCGAGTGAAATTGTAGGAAAGTTCGCGGCGGACGATCAGCTCTTCCAGGTAAGCTTCTTTTGACTTCGTCGGAGCGAGTGATTCTTTCACCGACAAGGCAATCTCTAACGGAGACAAGAAACCAAAATGCAAATAGGACGATAGCCGCGATGAACCGTCGCGATCGGGTTTGTTTCTTGCGGATTCGTATTCCAGCAAGATTTCTTTGACAAATTTTTTCAGTCGCCTGCGGCCATTTGTCGTGCCGCCGCGATAATGATTCGAAGGTTTAACCGAATGATCGATATCGCACTCGGCAACGAGCTTTTCGATATTCTTTTCTGTAACTTCCGTGTCCGGGCAGTCGACTTTTAAATCGAGGCTTTTGATTTTTATCTTCTCTTCCTCGAACGGCTTCAGATAGTTCGCGAGCAGTTTTTTTATCTTCGGGCGAATGGTGTAGGCGGCGTACTCTTCCTTTTCAAACTTCGACATCGGAATGATTCCGTTCGAATCGACAGCGTAAACCGGAATTCTCGCTTTTTCTGAAATGCGTTCGTTGTGCTGCGGAATAATAAAACACGGAAAATCATCCGTAACGATAACGGCCGCATCTTTTGCAAGCCTTGCGACAGTCCGTTTCGGTGAACTCTTATCTTTTTGCAGATAAAATATGTAGTGGATACCGAGTTTTTCAAACTCTTTGCGTTTTTCTTCGATGCCTTCGAGAATAAAAGTATGCAGACGGTCGCTCGCCCACGGATAGTAATATTTCAAACCTTCGTAAACGACGAGCGGCAGCTTGAATTCGTTCGCCTGCCGGATTGCGTAAACGAGTGCGTGGTTATGCGTCGTCCGCTTGTACATCTGCATCCAGTACAAAACGTAAGTCGCATTCGTGTTCGGCTCGGCATCGTTTAGTTTGAGAACACGCTCGTTGATTCGCTTCATAAATTAACGTGAAGAAAGTAATATAAAATTGTCGGAGACCGGATCTTGTCAGAACCGGGAGCTGTAATGACAAGGTTTTTCAGTGTTTAGAATAATAGTCTCACGCACTGCCACAAAGACGTAATGGAAGATTCAGCCGCAGAGCACGCAGAGTTTAAAGATGATGCCTAAAGATTTCAAAGATATATTCTTTTCCAGGCGGAATGTGTACTTCTCGCTCTGCGTCATTAGCGCGCTTTGCATTTCAGTTTCTGCTCAGGATTTCAAGACCGTCCACGCCGGTGTCGAGTACGCCGAAGTCACCCGTAAAATCGGCGACGATCCCGTGAAGATTAATCTCCTGCGCCTCGATCTGAAAAAGGTCCGCCTAGACGTTCATCACGCTTTGGACGCCGCGATCGGAACGGAGAAAACATCATCCCTTGCCACCCGCCACGGTGCCGTCGCGGCGATCAATGCGGGATTTTTTCGATTGGATAAAAGCGTTTTTGCAGGCGACGCCGTGGGAACCTTAATGATCGACGGTGAACTTTTAAGTGAAAGCACTCACGATCGAATAGCACTTCGAATGTTCAATCAAAGGAAGGTGTCTACGGTCTCCATCGAGCGTACAGTTATTAATGCATGGTTCGGATTCGGCGTGTTGCATTCTCAGGTCAAACTATCGGGAATTAATCGGGAACGCAAGGAAAATGAACTCGTGTTATTTGGTCCTCAGTTTGGACGAACGACACTTACGTCTGAGAAGGGAGCGGACATAGTTCTGACGAAGTGCCAGCGAGTTTCGAAGGACAAATTTCTATCGATTGAGTGCAAAAATTCGGAAATACTGAATGATGTTTCCAACAGCACGATTCCTGTTGACGGATACGTAATCTGTTTGGGTTCGGGCGATACCAAAGAGAAGAAGTTGTTACTTTACGACTTGAACCTGTATCGAACTGAGAAGACGAAGAATAAAAGCTTCTACCTTAAGTTTGAGAACAAATCTTCATATGTTTCGAAGATTGATGAAGACGTAATTGCCGGGGTACCACAACTCATCAAAAACGGTCAGATCGACATCACTTGGGAGCAGGAAAAATCGAGCAAGGCATTTGTCGAAACTCGTCATCCGCGCACGGCCGCTGCAAAACTCAAGGACGGGAAATTCCTAATGATCACAGTCGACGGCAGGCAGCCGAGCGTCAGCGTCGGGATGAATCTGAATGAACTTGCAGCCTACCTGCTCGAACTCGGTGCGGTCGATGCGATGAACCTCGACGGCGGCGGCTCGACGACGATGTTTCTCGAAGGCAAGGTCGTCAACAAGCCTTCGGACAAGGATGGTGAGCGAAAAGTGAGCGACGCGATTCTCGTAAACTTGCGTAAGAAGCGATGACTAATGTGTCTTGCGACCGAAAAAATATCTCAGCATCCTTGTTTTTTCTTCGGAGCAGCAGATCGACAAGGATGTGCTCGGCCGTTCTTTTCTCGCCGGTTTAATGTCGTCTGAAAGCGATCCGTAAGCTTGGAAATAGCCATTCTTTCATTGACCAGAACGGCTTTCGATGCGCAGGTCTGTGATCATATTTGCTGTCGAATATGTGTTTCCGAGATTCCCGTATTTGCGCCTGGCAGTATCGATCCGGCGCCGATAATTAGCAAGTCCGTTTCCATGTAAAAAGATTTATAGGCGCAAAATGGAAAAATAAAATGTCGTTTAGATTGCAAATGTGTTAATTTATTTTCGCGGGCCGCTTTTTTTGTAAACGCGCGAGAAAAACGAATGCCTGCAAGAACCACAGCTGCGATTTCTGAAAAAAAAGGTTGGTCGAATATGAAAAAGTCAAAAACAAGCCGAGCATCGAAAGGGGTGATCGCTAAGGTTGCAGGTGCGACGGGAGAAATTCTCGCCGATGCTGCAACGGCGGCTGCCGGTGCTATAACTTCAATCGGAAAAAATATGAAACCTGCAAAGAAAAAATCGTCCGCCGGCGTCCGCGGGGCTGCGAGAACGGCCGCCGCTGCTGCTACAACAAAGCCCGCCGCAAAGAAAGCTGCACCGAAAGCTAATGCTTCGAGCACATCGAAGACGGGCGCTCCGGCGAAGAAAGCATCGCCAAAAGCGAAGGCGTCAACATCGTCAAAAGCTGCCCCTGCAAAAAAAGCTGCGAGCACTGCGAAGAAAACAGCCCCGGGGAAGAAGGCCGCACCGAAGGCCAGGACAGCTAGCACGGCCAAGAAGTCGGCTGTTGCAACGAAAACTGCGCCGAAAGCCAAGGCTGCGAGTATGGCGAAGAAGTCTGCTCCGGCAAAGAAAGCTGCACCGAAAGCCAAGACTGCAGGTACGGCGAAGAAGTCAGCTCCGGCAAAGAAAGCTGCACCGAAAACGCCTCGGCGTCAAGGCGGCAATTGATTCCTTCTTTCTCGCCCCCCGGGGTCGGCGAAAATTAAACACGGCAACGCCTAAGCTAAGATCAAGAAGTGACCCGGGCCGCATTTCGTTAGTTGCTTCGCGCAAAAGGCCCAGATTATTTCGCGGGGTCTTATATCTCTCTCTCTAGAAATTGAGTTCAAGATCGCCGTCTTTTTCCGAAATGGCGACGCTGCCGCCGTTTGTTAATTTCCCGAACAAAATCTCGTTGGCAAGCGGCTGCTTTATCTTTTCGTGTATCAGGCGGGCCATCGGGCGGGCGCCGTAACGAGCGTCAAAGCCGTTTGTGGCGAGCCATTCGCGCGCCGTTTCGGCAAGTTTTATTAGCACGCGTTTTTCGGCAAGCTGTCCGTTTAGCTCGTTGATAAATTTATCTACGATCAGTTTTATAACTTCCAGATCGAGCGCCGTGAAAGGCACCCATGCGTCAAGCCGATTGCGGAATTCGGGTGTAAACGTGCGTTCGATCACGCCTTTTGCATTTCCTTTGGTCTCCGAGCTGTTGCGGAAACCGACGCCGCCGGATGAAAGTTCGCGAGCGCCCGCGTTCGTCGTCATTATCAATATCACATTTCGGAAATCCGCCTTCTTGCCGTTATTGTCCGTCAGCGTTGCCGAATCCATTACCTGCAAAAGCAAATTGAAAAGATTCGGATGGGCCTTTTCTATTTCGTCCAAAACAAGAACCGCGTGCGGTGTTTTCATTATCGCTTCGGTAAGCAGGCCGCCCTGATCAAAACCGACATATCCGGGCGGCGCACCAATAAGCCGCGACACCGTGTGCGGTTCGGCGTATTCGCTCATGTCGAACCGTATAAATTCGACGCCGAGAATTTCCGCGAGCTGTTTCGAAACTTCCGTCTTACCAACCCCGGTTGGTCCCGAAAACAGAAATGACCCGACAGGTTTTGTCTGATGCCCAAGCCCGGCCCGCGAAATTTGAATCGCATCGACTATTTTGTCAATTGCTTCATCCTGGCCGAAGATGGCTTTTTTTATGTCGTCTCTGAGCGTCATAAGCCGATGCCTTTCATCTGCGACAACGGTTTTTGGCGGGATTTTCGCCATTCGTGCAATGGTATTTTCGACCATCTGCACGGTGACTTTTTTCGGGCGTCTACCGGCGGGTAAAAGCTTGACCGAAGCGCCGACTTCGTCTATCACGTCGATGGCTTTGTCCGGCAAAAAGCGGTCGTTAATGTATTTTCCGGCAAGTTCCGATGCGGTTTTTAGCGATTCGCTGCTATATTTTACGCTGTGATACTGTTCATAGAATTTTTTCAGACCCCTAAGGATTTGGTACGTCTCCTCGACGGTCGGCTCGCCGATCTCGATCTTTTGAAAGCGTCTTGCAAGTGCCCGGTCGCGTTCAAACGCGGCTTTGTATTCCGCGTAAGTGGTCGAACCGATACAGCGCAGTTCACCTCCGGCGAGTGCCGGTTTGAGTATGTTCGAGGCGTCCATCGAACCGCCCGAAACAGCACCGGCACCGACGATCGTGTGAATCTCGTCGATAAAAAGAATCGCATTCGGCTCTTTTTTAAGGTCATTAATAATCGCTTTGAAACGCTGTTCGAAATCTCCGCGGTAACGCGTACCGGCCAAAACCGCACCCATATCGAGCGCGAAAACCTTTGCTCCGATCATGACTTCCGGCACATTGCCTTCACTAATCTTTAACGCCAAACCTTCGGCCAAGGCGGTTTTTCCAACACCCGGCTCGCCGACATACAGCGGATTATTTTTCTTGCGGCGGCAAAGTACCTGCATAGTGCGTTCGATCTCCGCCCCGCGTCCGATTATCGGATCGATCTCACCTTTTGCGGCCCTCTCGACGAGTTCGACAGTGAAACTTTCGAGTGGTTTTTTCCGTTCGGGAGAGCCCAGGCCGGCAAATTCATCGTCGTCAAAACCTTCCGGCAGCGGATCGCCGGCATCGATTTTCGAAATTCCGTGGGCAATGTAATTCAAAATATCGAGACGGGTAACGCCGTGCTGCAAAAGAAGATACACGGCGTACGATTGCTCGGCCTGGTAAAAGGCCGCGAGAATATTGCCACCATCTACTGCAAGCTGGCCGCTTCCCTCGGCCTGCAAAACGGCGTATTGAATCGTAGATTGAAAGGTTGAAGTAAGCTCGGGCAGGTGCTTTGAGCTTACCGGCATAGTCTCCAATACCTCTCGAAAATAGTCTTCGAGCGACTGCCCAAGCTCTTCGAGCTGAGCACCGCAATTGAACAAAATATCCCGAGCCGAACTGTCTTTCAGCAGCGCGAAAAGCAAATGCTCGAGCGTGACAAACTCGTGCTTAAACTTAACGGCCTGATCGACCGCAAAACTTAATGTCTCTTCTAATTCTCTCGTTAGCATTTATATCTTTTGACCTAAAACGCAGTCCAGACTTAATTACTCGCACATTCTTGATTACCTTTTCCTGCAGCCAAAGATTGATCAAGGTTTCCGCCGACATGCCACGATTTTCAGCTATCAACCGAAGCTTCGCGGACAGCGAGTTTTCCAACGCAAAATAGTGAACGTCGGATTCCAATTCGACCGAAAGTTTCACTTTTTCACTGTCTACGGGCAATCGTGGGGATCCCAGTATTCGCCGATTTCCGTATACGGGCTTTTTATGGATATTGAACTTTTATTTTCTGCCATGTCTTTCCTTTCGGTGTCGGTCATATCCCTTGCCGACACAACCAACGCTCGATTATTATCCTTTCTAATGAAATAACAAAGCAAATAGATTGGCCTGCCTCCGTTTGACCGTGCGCTGCAGATACATTTTCGCCTTTTCTTTGCCCATTTTCAACAAAATGAAAACGCGACTGATTCAAAAAAAGTTCGCGCACCTCTTCCATCTGTACGGAATGTTTCCAGATCAGCTTCTGAACAATTCGCTCAAGCCAGATAAACCCGGTAATTTTCATCTAAACGAAGCTTACGCCGTCAGGTTCTATCGCGGAAACATACGTATTGAATTTGATGCCGGTTTGTACGTATACGGATCGCATTGATTCTTCTATTTGTGCGGCTATTGCCTGCGTTTCGCTGAGCATAAAAACCGAAGGCCCTGAACCGGAGATTCCGCCGCCGAGTGATCCCGCGGCCAGGGATGCCGACTTTAGCTCGTCGAATCTCGGAATCAAAGCTTTCCTAACGGGCTCGACGATAAAATCTTCCATTGAACGCGAGATGAGGGCATAATCGCCCTGGGCAAGGCCCGCGACGAGTGAGGCGAGGTTTCCCCACTGACGAATCGCGGTTTTGAGCGGGACTTCTTTTGGCAGAATTGCCCGCGCTTCCGAGGTTTTGATCTCGATTTGCGGGTGAATGACCGCGGCAAACAGTGGTGGGAAATCCAGCGAAACGATATCGAGCGGATCGATTGAGCGAACCAATGTAAACCCGCCGAAAATACACGGAGCAACGTTGTCGGCGTGTTTTTCGCCGGACGCGAGTTTTTCGCCTTCCATTGCGAAATTCACTAACTCGAGTTTAGAAAACCTGTCGCCCAAGATCCGGTTTGCCGCAACTGCCGCTCCGCACGAACTCGCCGAGCTTGAGCCGATTCCGCTGCCGGGTTTTATGTACTTGACGGTTTCGACCTCGAAACCAAAATCGGGATCAATTCTTGCGAGCATCGCCAGGAGTGTAACGCCGATGACATTTTTTATCGGCTCAGTCGGCAATCCGTAATCGTCGTTATTTATGATTCTGACCGTTCGTTCGGATATTTTACGAACAGTCAGTTCATCAAACGGCTTCTCCAACGCAAAACCAAGGCAGTCGAATCCGCAGACGACATTCGATACGGTTGCCGGAGCCAGGACACTGACTTGCTGCATATTTCTAAAACCGATTGAAACGTATTATGATTAGCGTTCGAGTATTTCGCTCCACGTTTTCCTATAACGATGCACTACTTTAGCACAAACCGGAAATCGCCTCACGTATCTTTTCGCGAGGCGACCTTGAAGGGTCAACCCGATGACAAAGGGCTATATTTCCCAAATAACATTCCGAAGCTTTCCGATGATCGGCTAAAAAGCCTGCTCCAAAAATCGAATGAAAATATAGCTTTCGAACTTATCCGTCCCTACTTAGGCGGTGCCATTGTGGACGAAACGCTGTTCGAAATTTGCTCGGAGACCGTAAATTTTCCTTTTCCACTTGTGGAAATCACCGCAACCATATCGACGCTCGAGCTTTTTCACGGCCCGACACTTGCTTTCAAGGATGTCGGCGCAAGGTTTATGAGCCGATGTCTCAAGTATTTTTCCAGGGAAAAGTCCGAAAAAACCATCGTAATCGCTGCGACTTCCGGTGATACGGGCGGGGCGGTTGCGAGCGGTTTCCACGGGGTCGAAGGCGTCGAGGTAGTCATCCTTTATCCGAAAGGTAAGGTCAGCAGAGTTCAGGAACTACAATTAACAACGCTCGGTGAAAATGTAATTACATTAGAAGTACATGGTAATTTTGACGAATGTCAGACGCTTGCAAAAAAAGCTCTTTCGGATGGCGAGCTTCAGAAAAAAGTTTTTCTCACATCGGCAAATTCCATTAATGTTGCCCGGTGGCTTCCGCAGCAGTTTTATTATTTTTTTGCAATGAAGGAATGGCAGGGTGAGCCGCCTGTAATCTCGGTTCCCAGCGGAAATTTCGGTAATATCTGCGCCGGGATTCTGGCCCGCGTTTCCGGACTGCCTGTTAGCAAATTTATCGCTGCCTGCAATGCGAATGACGTAATTCCGAAGTTCTTGAAAAGCGGCGAGTTGAAAACAAAGCCGTCGGTATCGACACTTTCAAATGCTATGGATGTCGGCGATCCAAGCAATTTTGTACGAATCCTTGAATTTTTTAAGCAGAACTTTGTTAATCTCAGAGAAAATCTGGAAGCCGTAAGTATTTCAGACGATCAGACCACTGAAACAATGCGCGAAGTTTACGGCAATTATGGATATGTCCTCGATCCGCACGGTGCCGTCGGTTTCCGAGCCCTTTTTGATCACCTTGCACGACATAAGGGAAAAAAGGGAATTTTTCTCGAAACCGCGCATCCCGACAAATTCGAATCCGTCGAAAAAATTATTGGAGCTCACGGAGAAATCCCGGTATCAGTGAAGGAATTGTTTGGCCGTAAGAAAAAGAGTGTTGAAATACAAGCGGATTACGAACAGGTGAAAGAGGTTATTTTGAGCAAGATATGAAAGTTCTAAAGTTCGGCGGCACATCCGTCGGAAGCGCCGAAAACATTAAAAAGGTCGTAGAAATTATCCGCAAGGCGAGGGAAAGAGATGCTTGCTCAGTCGTTTTATCGGCAATGCACGGCACGACCGATTCCTTGATCGAAGCCGGACGAATGGCGGAGCGCGGTGACGACGGCTTTATGGAAGAGATCGGCGAAATCCGCGAGCTGCATCGCACGACTATGCGAGGCCTTTTTCCGGAAGCTATTCCGGATTCGATGGCCGAATTTTTCGATACAGCTATCAAAGAGCTTGAACGCCTTTGCGAAGGAATTTTTCTCGTGCGCGAGCTAAGTTCGCGAACGCTCGACCGGATGCTGAGCTTTGGCGAGCTTGTTTCCTCAAAAATAATTTCCATAAAACTCGACTCGCTCGGAATCGAAAATACCTGGAAGGACAGCCGGGAGCTCATCCGTACGGATTCGAATTTCGGTTCCGCGGCGGTTGATTTTGTGATAACGAACACGCGGATCGAAGATTATTTTATTTCGTCCAAAGACAAGCTCCACATTTTGCCGGGCTTCATCGCATCCGATCTTAACTCCTCGACCACCACGCTGGGCCGTGGCGGTTCCGACTACACAGCGGCTATTTTGGCAGCAGCAGCCGACGCGGAGGTATTGGAGATCTGGACCGACGTAAGCGGAATGATGACGGCCGACCCGCGTTTTGTACGCAGTGTAAGGCAAATTCCGCGCATCACCTACCGCGAAGCAATGGAGCTTTCGCATTTTGGAGCGAAGGTGATTTACCCGCCGACGATCCAGCCGGTGATGGCGAAAGGCATTCCGGTTTGGATAAAAAATACGTTCTCGCCGGACGATCATGGAACTTTGATCGAGGCTGAAACAGTCGCGGATAAAAAGATAATCCGAGGTATTACGAGCATCGACAGCATATGCGTTCTAAATCTTGAGGGAAGCGGCATGGTCGGCATTCCGGGCTTTTCCCAACGACTTTTCGATGTTCTTTCACAAGCCAAAATTAACGTAATTCTTATTACGCAAAGTTCGTCCGAACATTCCATCTGTGTCGCGATCGAAGAGAATTTTGGAAACACCGCTAAGGATGTCGTCGACCGCGAGTTCGAATATGAGATCAGGATCGGGAAAATTGACCCTCTTAAAGTAGAAAACGGGTTCTCGATCCTCGCGCTCGTCGGCGACAACATGAAAGAGCATACCGGCGTAAGCGGAAAGATGTTCACGACGCTCGGGGCTAACGGAATCAATATCCACGCTATCGCGCAAGGATCGTCGGAACGAAATATATCGGCGATCATTAATTCCAAAGACATTCGCAAAGCCGTCAATACACTTCATGAAGAATTTTTCTCAGACGGCAAGAAACAGATAAATCTCTTTATTGCCGGTGCCGGCACGGTCGGAACGAAACTCATCGAGCAGATAAGCACGCAGCACGGCTATCTGCTCGAGAACATGCGGCTCAATCTGCGTGTCATCGGGTTGGCGAACAGCAAACGCGTGTTGTTCGACGAGGAAGGAATTTCATTGAGTAGGTGGAAAGAGGACATCTCCGGAAACGAAACCCTTAATGACGCGAAAGTTTCCGGTTTTGGCGATCGAATTATAAAAGAAAACCTTCGAAACTCGATCTTTGTCGACGTTACGGCAAGTCCGGACGTTGTTGGTATGTACCCACAACTCTTGAAAAAAAGCGTTTCCGTTATCGCTTGTAACAAGATTGCCTGCTCATCCGATTACGACAAATATCTGCACCTAAAGGAGATCGCACGCGAATACAATGCTGATTTCCTGTTTGAAACGAACGTCGGTGCGGGATTACCGGTAATAAATACGCTCAATGATTTGATGCGGAGCGGCGACGCGGTAAACCGGATCGAAGCCGTGCTTTCGGGCACGCTGAATTTCGTTTTTAACAACTACGACGGATCGCAGCCCTTTGCGGAGGTCGTTCGACGGGCGCAAGCCGAAGGCTACACCGAACCCGATCCCCGGCTAGATCTAAGCGGAACGGATGTGGCGCGAAAGATTCTGATTCTCGCGCGCGAAGCGGGTTACAAAATGGAATTAAGTGACATCGAGAACGAATCGTTTCTGCCTGAATCCTGCATGGACGGAAGCGTCGAGGATTTTTATGCCGAAATGAAACGGCACGAGGATCATTTCCAAAGTCTGTTTGAAAACGCCCGGGGCGAGGACCTTACGTTGAAATATATCGCGTCTTTTAGAGAGGGAGAGGCTGCGGTCGGGCTGCAAACCATTGGGCGGGAACATAATTTCGCAAACCTTTCGGGCAAAGACAACGCCGTTCTGTTTTATACAAACCGCTACTCGGAACAGCCTTTGGTGATCAAAGGAGCAGGCGCCGGCGCCGATGTGACGGCGGCGGGAGTTTTTGCCGATATTATTCGCGCGTCAAGACCTTGATTGAACCGCCGCTTCCAGCCGCATTACAACTGAGAGAAACGCCTCAACGCCGCGAGGTCGATCTTCTCTTATACAAATGTCAGTTCAGATCAAATAGAAGAAACTCCGAGTTGTCGTCAAGTGCCTTTATCGCCAACCTGGTTTCCTCGCTTATCGCCGCACCATCGCCCTGATCGAGCACTTCGTCGTTTATATCCAGCGAACCACTTATTACTTGAACCCAGGCGTGACGGACCTCGCCCAGATTCTTCGACACCTGTTCGTCCCTGGCTAAAACGGAAGCATAAAGTGAAACGTCCTGATTGATAGTTACCGAGCCGTCATCGCCGCCGCGTGAAGCGACGAGCCGCAGTTTTCCCTGTTTGTCTTCCGGCGCGAAGAGCTTCTGTTCGTAGCTCGGCGTCAGATTCTTTTTTTCGGGTAATATCCAAATCTGCAGCAGGTGCGTCTTCTCGGTCGGTGAACTATATTCGCTGTGCTGTATACCGGTCCCCGCCGTCATTCGCTGAACTTCGTGCGGACGGATCGTCTCTCCATTTCCCATCGAATCGCGATGCGAAAGCTCGCCCGAGATCATATAGGTGATGATCTCCATGTCGCGATGCCCGTGTTTCGGAAAACCTCGTCCCGGTTCGATGTAATCTTCGTTTATAACCCGCAGGTCACGAAACCCTGTAAATTTTGGATCGTAATAATCGCTGAACGAAAACGTATAATTTGTATCAAGCCAGCCGTAGTTGTCCTTGCCGCGTTCGTGCGATCTTCTGATGTTGATCATTATTCCTCCTCGTAAATCCTATTGCTAATTAGATATTACAAGGAGGCGAATGGGTTGTAATCATCAATTGCGGCGAAAGTTTTCTAATGCTTTCGAGTGATGCAGAAGCCCGGAACGCAGGCGCCCTCGCCTGCACAGACCCGTATTTTGCGTTCGAATTGAGATTGGCCAATCGCGCTTTTCGTGCTTCGCACTCATGCAGGCGAGGGCGCCTGCGTTCCGGTCGGAGAAGCCTTTCAATTTGAAAGCTAATCTTTTCGTACGACCATCAAGCCGTCCCGAATCGGCAAAAGCACATTCGATACCTGCGTGTCCGCCTTTACCATCTTGTTAAAATCGTGCAGGGCATGAGTGTTGTCATCCTTTTCTCCCAGGAGCACCTGTCCGCCCCAAAGTACATTGTCCGCGATGATAAAGCCTCCGAAGCGGACGCGATCGAAAACCAGTTTGTAATAATTTGAATAATTCGGTTTATCGGCGTCGATAAAGACGAGATCGAAGGTTTCCGGCAGCTGTGGAATTATCTCAACCGCGTTGCCAAGATGAAATTCTATTTTGTCCGCGTACTCGGTTCTTTCTACGAACGAGCGTGCGACCTTGTTCGTTTCTTCGTTTACATCGAGTGTGATGACCTTCCCGCTGTCAGCCAGGCCTTCGGCAAAACAGAGCGCCGAGTAGCCTAGGTATGTTCCGATCTCGAGCACAATTCTCGGCCGGATCATTTTCGAGAACATACTCAAAACACGTCCCTGAAAAAACCCGGAAAGCATGCTTCGATCTTCGTAATGCTCGTCACAGGTGCGCCGCAGTTCCCGCAGGACTTCGCTTTCACCCGCCGTAAAATCTTCCGCATATTTGATCCAATCATCGTTCATATATCGATTCTAACGAGGCTCGCTTTCTCGCCAATACTGCCGCGGCGGTGCGATCTGACAATGGGCACACGAATCGCGAATCCATTCTGCATTGATCATGCCGGCAGCAGGATGCGGGCGTTACAACTGATTTCCGCGCGACAATTCCGCCGTAAATTCAACGATCGGCCTTAAAAGGTCGGTGTCGTAATTATTAGTTACGCCCTGCATGACGACTGCCATTCTTTCCAGGCCGGCGCCCGTATCTACGGAGGGAGCGGGCAGAGGCTCGAGCTTGAATTGCCCCGGAGAAACCTCGACGCGGTTATACTGCATAAAGACGAGATTCCAGATCTCCATTGTAGTATCGCCCTCGCCGTTTACCCATTTCGAATGATTTTTTTCCGCATTTTCCGGCTCGTCACCGAGATAATAATTGATCTCGGAATTCGGCCCGCACGGACCCGTTTCAGCCATTTGCCAGAAATTGTCCGTGCGGCCAAAGGGCAAAATGCGTTCCGGCCGTGCGCCCGCTTTTATCCACAGTTCTCGCGCTTCCGTATCGGCGGGCACTTCATCGTCGCCCTCGAAAACTGTAAACCAAAGCCGATTCACGTCGAGCTTCAGTTCGTTTACAAGAAAATCCCACGCAAAATTAATAGCGCCTTCCTTAAAATAATCGCCGAACGAAAAATTGCCCAGCATTTCGAAAAATGTGTGATGACGCGCGGTTTTCCCGACCTCGTCCAGATCATTGTGCTTGCCGCCGGCACGTATGCATTTTTGCGACGAAGCCGCGCGTAAATAATCTCGCTTTTCCTCGCCGAGAAATACATCCTTAAATTGATTCATTCCGGCGTTTGTAAAAAGAAGAGTCGGATCCTTCGCGGGCAAAAGCGGAGCCGAATGCACTACTTTGTGTCCGTTTTTCTCAAAGTATTCCAAAAATTTACGCCGTATCTCATTTCCGGTCATATATGTTCCCGATGGCAAGTTACCTTCGTATTTATTCTGCTGCAAAAGAAATGTACCGTCAAACCTTCTTTCAGCTGGACGAGATTCTATGGAAGTGTCTTGGATATGAGGTCCATGAAAAAGAGTCTCGTTTCAGAAGGTCGTAGAAATGATCCGAGCTGTATACGGCTCGCGTAATACTCTTTCTACACTTCATCGCCGTTTTCCGTTACGTTTTGACTACATCGCTCATTTTTACTCTGATGAGATCGAAGGAAAATCCTTGCCGCTGCAGATGATCATAAAATTTTTTTGTATCGTCGCGGGTTTCGGGTTTGCCTTTTATCCGAAGTCTTTTCTCGATCGCACGGTCGATCAATTCGGCTTCAGGCATTTTCTCGAAAGCGGACGCAATCGCTTCTTCAACCGTGTCGTTATCGAGTTTTCTTTGCGAGAGGGTTTGTTTCAGACGCCGCTTGCCGATTGGTTTTTGACGAAGTTTCGACAGGGCAAAATCCTTCGCGAATTGCTGGTCGTCCAAGTATTTATATTCCTTCAATTTTTCCATTACGCCGTCGACTATCTGCTCATTCGTCCAGTTTTTCTCGAGCAGGCGTTCGCGCAGTTCGCCGACCGAACGCGGCTTTGCGGCAAGCAGTTTTACGGCGCGGTTCATCGTCTGCTCGCGGGCCTTTTCCGAATCCTTTATAATCCGTTCCCGATCCTGCTCAAATTCGACCCGTTTGCGCCACATAATTGTTAATCCTCTTGTTCTTCTTGTCCGTGTCTTCCGTGGGAAAGAAAAAGATCTGACCACAGAACAAGAAGAACGAAAAAGGGAAAAGACACGCGGAAGAAGAGTTCCGCCTCCAGCCTCTCGAAATAGTCTATAATTTAAAATCATTTTATGGACGGCCTTTTGATTGTAGACAAGCCGACCGGGCTGACATCTCACGATGTAGTTGCACGCGTCCGCCGCATACTAAAAACAAGACGCGTCGGGCATACCGGAACGCTCGATCCGTTTGCGACCGGCGTGATGGTGATCCTTGTCGGAAAGGCGACGCGGCTGGCACAATTTCTGGATAAAGATGTAAAGGAATACGAAGCGGCCGTGCATTTTGGGTTTGAAACCGATACCGGGGACCGCACAGGGAGTCCAAAGTCCCAAAACGAAAGTCCTAAGTCCAAAGTCCAAAGTCCAAAGTCCGTATCAATCGAAGAAATCGAAAGAGTTTTGCCCGAATTTCGCGGCGAGATTGAGCAAATTCCACCGATGTATTCGGCGAAGAAAATCGATGGGAAAAAGCTTTATGAACTAGCTCGAAAAGGACTCGAAGTGGAACGTAAAGCCGTAAAGATCACAATCAATGAACTTGAAGCTTTGAAAGGACAGGAATTCCGCATTTCGCATTCCGAAATCCGCATTCGAATCGTTTGCTCCGCCGGAACTTATATTAGAACGCTTGCCGAAGACATTGGGCGAGTGGTCGGTACGGGTGCTCATCTTTTGGAATTGAGGCGAACACGTGCGGGGAAATTCGATCTTTCGTCGGCGGTTACACTTGAGAAGTTGGAAAAGCTGAACGATCCTGAAGGGCTTCTGATTCCCCTGGATGCCGCCGTCGGGCATCTACCGACAATGATTTTAAGCGAAGCAAGGGTGATAAAGACAAAAAGCGGACTTTCCACGCGGTACGATGGCGAAAAAATAGCAAACGATCAGGCCATACAAATGGTCAATGAAACCGGCAATCTGATCGCCATCGGATTCTATAACCGAGTCGAAAAAGTTGTTCATCCGAAAGTGGTTTTGGGTTAGAATGTGGACACTTAAAGCTTTGGTTGCTTAAATCTCGCATTTTTACTAAAGAAATATGACGCGCGGAGTAGGTGCATGAAAAAACGAAATTTAGCGATGGGAATCGGCGGAGCGGCTGCGGCGGTTGTTGCCGTCAAAATGCTGACACGGGCAAAAGGCGTGATCTGGGACGACGTTTCGGAAGCCGTCGTGCACTCCCAAAATTCGCATTTTATCGCAGTTGACAGTGCAAAAGTGCATTATCAGGAGTTCGGTGACCCGTTGAAACCGACCTTGCTGCTCATACACGGCTACACGGCATCGGTATATGTGTGGAATACGACGGCTCCCGCGCTTGCCGATCAGGGTTTTCATGTTATCGCGGTAGATCTGGTGGGCTTTGGGTACTCGGAAAAGCCGTCGTGGTTTGATTACTCCATCTCGTCGCAGGCGCGAATGATCTCTCGGTTTATGAACCGTCTCGGGATCGGGCGGGCAACAATTGTCGGGAGTTCCTATGGCGGAGCCGTGGCCGCAACATTGGCGCTCGATTACCCGGAACGCGTCGAAAAACTCGTGCTCGTCGATGCCGTTTGTAACGACGATCTGAAGAATCATTCGATTCTGCGGCTTGCGGCAATTCGCGGTATCGGCGAAGTGATAACGCCGTTTTTGGTTGATTCAAAAGCTTTTCTGCGGTTTCGAATGCACGGAACGCTTGCAAAAGCCAACCATCATTTAATAACGAAGGACAGGATCGCATCGATTCGCCGGCCTTTGAAAGCTGCGGATGCGCATCATTCGCTCCTCGCGACCTCGCGAAACTGGCAAGCAAAGCGCATCGAGCAGGATGCGCACCTTATAACTCAGCCAACGCTTATTGTCTGGGGTGAAGAGGATAAATTAATCCCAATGCGCAATGGTTATGAACTCTACGATTCGATTCTCAATTCGAGGCTCGTCGTTCTAAAGAATTGCGGCCACGTTCCACACGAAGAAAAAAGCGAGCTTTTCACGGAGCTTGTGACGGAATTCTGCCAACATAAGAAGGGACGAATAAGCAGCGTCGAAGGTTTCTCTGTCGCCAACGGCGACTAACATTATAGCGTAGGGTGAAGGCGTTTCGCCGTAACCCTACGTTTCGATAAATCATTCCACCGACGCTGAACGTGTCGAACATCAAGGTTTTTGTTCGTCGGCTTCAGCGACGCAAAACGTTTTGCCACCAACCCAGCGATTCTCGCTGGGCTATAATGTTAGTCGCCATTGGCCACAAGGATACTTCGGTAGTGTTTTAGTTTGAAATTACTTGTTTTTCGGTTTGGATTTATTTCGTGCTTTTCGCTGTTTCGTGGTTTTTCTTAAAAAGTTAAAGACTGGAACCGCGATTTCACACGAATCAACACGAAAAACCTCGAACCGAACCACCAAAATTTTCGAATATTTGACTTGCGTAGATACTAATGGTTTATACCCCACTACTTTCTATCATTGCTGTGCGACCTTCGAAAGGATTCCGTACATTGTGTCGCGACGATATTTAGTATTGTTGAGGGACAGCGGCCATTCGGGAAGTACGGGTTTCCGATGTTGGTGCCTGATTAATGCACGAAAACGTATTCTACAACGGTCAAATTTTTTCCGCAGCCGATGCGTCTATTAACGGCGTCTCGTCGGCAGCTCTTTATGGCAAAGGTATATTCACCACCATCGCCGTTCGAAATAAAGAGCCCTTCCTTTGGGAAAAACACTGGAAACGTCTGGGAAATAACGCCAGACACCTACGAATTAGTATTGCGGACTTTTCCGAGCGAATGTTAGAGAGCGCGCTCAATGAAATAATTGTCAAAAACGATATCGCATGCGGTCGTGCCCGAATCACCTTTTTTGATGAATCTGCGAGTGATCTTTGGCCGTTCGAATGTGACCGGAAGACAAGCCTTCTAATTACAACAGCCGACCTTCGCGAAACTCCCGCAAATTTTCGACTGACCGTTTTGCCGCACCGGATAAATTCAACTTCACCGCTGACGGGTGTCAAATCCTGCAATTATCTCGATAAAATTTTGGCTTTGGGCGAGGCTAAACAGCGCGGATTCGACGAAGCGGTTTGTCTCAACCAACGGGGCGAGATCGCGTCCGCCTGCATGGCGAATATATTTTGGTTGAACGACGGGAAGCTGTATACGCCGTCATTAAAGACGGGCTGTCTGCCCGGAACGACGCGGGAGTTTATATTGGAAAATTGCGAATGTGAAGAGATTGAGGCAGAAATAGAGGCTCTGAAAAATGCCGATTCGATCTTTCTAACCTCGGCGGGAATCGGTGTTGTGCAGGCTGCGGAATTCGACGGAAAAATTTTGGATAAACGGACGCATGAAATTCTACGTCTATTGCCGGACAGGAACTGAAACCCCAAATAAATACGAACCGCACGAAAGCAATTCGAGAGCTTCCGTGTCGATTCGTGGACGCGATGCAGGCGTTCCGGCCTAAGCTGCCGTTTCGAAGAGTGCGAGTATCTGCTTGCCTTCGATCGAACGAGGATCAATCGTGCGCAGGTGTTTTTGACCCTGCATTTCCCAGAGAGCCGTCACCGTTCCTTCTTTTTCGACTGCCTGGTAATGCACATCTTCCGGCTCAGGCAAAGCCGCCTCAGGCGCATTTACTTCGGCTGCCAGAGCGGCCGTTTGAGCTCCTGTTTCGGCCATCTCGCTCCCGCCATCGGCTTCCGCAATTGTGATGGTGGGTTTTGAAGCCGGGTTTTCTTCGGTCTCCTCACTGGCCTTTACTGCTTCTTCTGGCATCTATCTCAATATCTCCTCAATTCTTTCGCCCAACAATCAATAAAAAACTAATCCGCCTCTTCGCGTTCGGCAATCGTGATTGTCGGCTTGTCGCCTTTTTCATTTGCGGTGTCCGGCTGCTGTCGCTCCGCAATCGTAATGGTTGGTTTCTCGTTCTTACCCTCTTCGTTCTCCGGCGTTTCTACTGCTTCTTCTGACATAAATTTAATTCTCCTATTATTTTATTTCACCACCTACGGCAAACGCAACGATCATTCGGCAATCGTGATTGTTAAAATTTTTGAATCTTTAATGAAAGAGATAGTTTGCTTCTGTGACTGTACGTTGGCCGTCGTATCCGGCGAGGCCGTCGTATCCGGCGAGGCTGTCGACTCGCTATCTCCGGCATCGGTCTGGGATTGTTCGGCGGCCGGCATCTCATTACTCCTTAAGTCAGCAATTTCTACTACGATTTCTGTTCCCCCTTGAATCCTAAGCCCCCACTTTTTTTTATTATGCGGCATAAATTAAATCTCCCCCAGAGAGTCTGGTTTTTTGTGTATTTATTCTTACCAGCGATTCTACACGCGAAACGCAATTTTGTCGAGTTTTCGAAACTATTTTACCCTTTTCGGCATAATTTCATAGAACCAGAAATCGTTATTGGGCTGATCGATCTTCAGGTCGTCAGTTTTGCCGTTTTTATCGATGGAAAATGTAACAAACCCGCGCGGGAAATTGTAGGCGACCGAAGGACGCCATTTAATTTGAAAGGTGTCGTAATGCCAATGTTCGAGGTCTGCAACGAAATTCGGCGATGGCCCAAACCGCATAACAAGCCTGCCTTTCTCCTCGCTCACCGATACATCGCCATACATTTGATCGGCATAGGTGCCGGAATAATTTGCAAGGGAAAGAGTCGGTCTTGTATTCGCAACGCGCGCGGTATCCGTCTTCTTTTTCTCTTCTTCCGCAGCCGCCTTATTCCGCTTGACTTGTTCGATTGCTTCGGCGTTCCAGTCCCGTTTCGGAGCATTCACGAGAACGTCGCGAATCTTATTCATCATGATCAAATACGCGGGTGATTCACTGTTCGTCAGTATGACAAATCCGGCATTCTCTTCCGGTATGAGTACGGTCTGAGAAAGCATTCCATCCAATCCGCCGCCGTGGCTGATGATCTTCCGGCCCTGATAGTCTTGAAGTGCCCAGCCCATTCCGTACGCGCTGAAATGCCGCGTCGGGTTAATTCTCGAAGCTGCTTCCGTGATTGGCAGCATAATATTCGGCTGCCACATCTCCCACGAACGCTGCTCGTTGAAGATTTGTTTTCCTTCGAACTTGCCTCGTCCGAGCTGCAGCCGAATCCATTTCGAAATATCGGCCACCGATGAATTAAGCGCTGCAGCTGCCGCCGCTCCGTCAACATTTCCGCGATGCAGAACGCGCAAAGTGCCGCCGCCCGATTGATTATGCGGAAACGCGGCGTTGCTTTTCAGTCCTTTTATCGATGTCGTCGTCCGATTCATACCGAGCGGCTGCAAAATTCTTTCGGTCACAAATTGCGCCCAGGATTTTCCGGAAACCTTTTCTATCACGCGGCCTGCGGCGACGAACATCAAGTTTTGATAACCAAAGCGGCTACGAAAACTCGAAACGGGTTTCAGATGACGTACACGATTCAGAATTTCATCCGCCGAATACGTAGTTTCGTACCAAAGCAGATCGCCGCTAAACGTGTCGAGCCCGACACGGTGCGTTACCAGATCGCGAACTGTTACTTCGTTTGTCACCCACGGATCATACATCTCAAATTCCGGCAGATATTTCGAGACTTTGTCATCCCATGCGAGCTTCTTTTCGTCAACCAATATCGCCAAACTCGCTGTCGTAAATGCCTTGGAATTTG
>Ga0136617_10000752_pt1 | contig 28109 bp, 13 predicted proteins | sample AntDrymUQ3222106_2_FD_129672 | JGI IMG/M metagenome (GOLD analysis project Ga0136617, IMG submission 129672) | Polar desert sand microbial communities from Dry Valleys, Antarctica - metaG UQ322 (21.06) | ecosystem: Environmental > Terrestrial > Soil > Desert | place: Antarctica: Dry Valley...
ATTCGCCCCATGCGATGATGGCTGTAACGCCGGGCAATGGGGTCTCGTTTCAGCGACGAACCGTGACCGGGTTCACTAGCACACAAACGACGCAAGTTGGAACCGTGTCCCCCTCATGGGTCAAGCTGGTGCGCAACGGCAATACCTTTAGCGGGTATACATCAAGTGACGGGGTGTACTGGGAGCTGGTAGGAACAGACACATTCCTCATGGCCAGCGACGCTCATACCGGCCTGGCGGTAACAAGTCACCACAACCCTGCCTTGAACACGTCTACAATTGATAGTGTCAATGTTACAACTGGTGACAACCCGGCGCCAACCCCGACTCCGACACCAACCAACAATCCGCCTTCGGTGAGCATTACAAGTCCAAGCAACAATGCGGCGTTCACCGCACCGGCGAACATCACGATCAATGCTACGGCGAGTGACAGTGATGGCAGCGTCAGCAAGGTGGACTTCTATGCTGGCGCGACGTTGATCGGCACGGACACTACCAGCCCTTATAGCATCACGTGGAGCAATGTAACAGCCGGCATTTACTCGCTGACTGCTAGGGCCACAGACAACCGAGACGCGACAACTACTTCTGCCGCAGTCAACGTCGCTGTTGGCGTGGTAAATGTATTGGATTATGGTGCAAAACCCGACGGCACAGATGCTGCGGCAACTACGGCAGCATTTAGAACAGCTTTTGCTGCCGCAGCCCCAAATGGAATAGTTCGAGTGCCATCGGGTACGTATTTAATTAATAACACTTTCCAAGTTGATAGCTTCAACGGCGACTTCATATTTGAAGGTGGCGCGAAGATTCTCTTTACTGATAATGCAAAGATGGGAATGCACTTTGTTGGAGGCACAGGAGCAACGATTAAAAACTTACGTTATGGGTATCAGACACCCCCTCCGGCAAGAATTGTTCCCGAAGAAGGATTGAAATTCACCACTACTACCGATACGATTGTTGATAACCTCTATGTTGAAAATAGTCCAGCGGCTGGCATTCTGTTTTATGCTTCCATACGTCCACGAGTCTCCAATGTAACAATCGCAAGCAGTAAAGCCGATGGTGTGCATTTTGCCAATTGTCAAGATGCACAAGCTACAAGTATTACTACGCTCGATACTGGTGATGATGGCCTTGCGTTCGTTAACTATGGCGGCGGTCCTGCTTACACCGGAGGCTTTGCAACAAATATTAGTATCAACAATTCCAAAGCTCGTGGGATAGCAGTGGTTGGTCAGTCGGGTGTGACAGTCACGGATTTCGCCATCGACAACACTTCCACCTCAGGCGTGTACGTGGCTTACGAAACGTCTTACAGCACGCGCATTCCGTCTAATGTGATGATAAAGAACGGAACGATAAAAAACGTGGGCTATCTACTACCGCTGAGGGGCAACCAGTACGGCATCGAGGCCGTAGATGTCGCGTCAACTGAGTTTTCGAATATTAGAGTTGATGATAGCTTGAATCGTGGGTTTTCCGGTTTAGCCTTATCAGGGATCATCACGGCAAAGGACATCTACATCACCAACTCTGGGACAAGCGGTATGGAGTTGCGAGCAAAAGAAGTAGTGTTAGAAAACATAAATATAGAAGGCACTCCAGGTTACGGAATATTTATCGCTGACTCAATGAACATCACCGCTAAGAATCTTACTGTGACAAACTCATGGACCGGGGGTGGGTTAGGTAGGGCCGTGTGGTTTGAAAACGATATCAATCTTTCAATTGACGGAGTCACGGTTGTTGACAATCAGGTAGTAGCTAAAGGCTATATTCTTGGTGAATACTCAAACACAAACAGCGCAAGAGGTACTATCACCAACATTCGTCATCAAATCTACAACGGCACCTTTACCACTCAGAAATCATCTCCTGGCGTAACATTCGGAAGCATTGTTCAACTTGCTGGTTCCTGAGGTAGCGGTTCCTTTGTAAACAATACTAAATGCTGTAAACCCAACGGCTCGGGTGCCGCCGTTCTTTGGGTTGCTAATCCAGTTCAATCAAATAAAACAGAGTGTTCTTCTCCTGACACAACGCTTTTGTAGACAACCGATGTTTTGCGCAGCATAGCCGCCAGGGCGAAGTTTTCCTCATACCGTTTTCGCCCAGCCTGGCCCATGCGTCGCCTCAAGTCAGGGTTAGTCAGTAAACATACAATGCGATTTCGCAATGCCGTTACACTGCCGCTGGGTACTAGGAATCCCGTCTCTTCATCCACTACGGCCTCGCAAACTCCTCCCACTTCAGATGCCACTATGGGCAGGCAGGCTCGCATAGCCTCCAAGATGCTGATTGGAAAACCTTCCCAGTTAGTTGATAACGCGAATAGATGGGAACTTGCTAGAATCTCCGCAACATCCAGGCGTTCTCCTAAAAAGTCTGACCGGTCATTTAAACCCAAGCGGCTAGCCTCCCTCTGCAAATACGGTTTCGTTGGGCCATCACCTACAAACACTAAACGCAGAGGGGCTTTCACCCCGGATATGGCTTGCAAAAGGAGGCTCTGGTTTTTTTGAGGGGCGCACCGGGCCACCATAACGATCCGAGGAACGCCATCCTTGCCGGGCTGTGCGCGATGTAGCGTATCCGCAATACCATTGTGGATCGTAATCAGATTGTCCTCGGAGGCGACACGATGGTTTAATGCCAGCCTTCGATTAACTTCTGACACAGTGATGATCTTCCGGCTCCACCTAGCGGCCAATCTCTCGCTAGGTATTCCGACCATCTTCCATTTCCGTGACGTTCCTTCGGCAAACGACCAAGTATGAGCAGTAAAGATTGCAGGCACTCCAGCTAGCCGTGCAGCTAATCGGCCAAGTACGCCTGCCTTGGAAGTATGAGCATGAACCAGGTCCGGTTTCACCCTTCGGATCAAATTAACTAACTCAGCCAGAGCTCTGGCATCCTTAAGCGCGTTGATAGGCTGTAACAGATTAGGAACTATATGAAAGGGGATGTTCAAGTCACTGGCCGCGTCAGTGAGAAACCCTTTCTCTCCGACTCCCAATACAACTTCAAAATGATCCTTGAAGCCGTGTAGTAAGTCGAGCAGATGAATCTGGGCCCCGCCTAACTCTGATCGAGTGATTAAGTAGAGAACTTTCATCGCGCTCTTATCTGCCGAGTTACGTTGAACATGCGTTCAAGTGATCGCAAAGAGTAAGGGCTGACAGCGTATCCAGTAGCACCGTCAGCCCTTCATCTTATCCACCACGCCTAACTATATGTCTCAGCCCAAGTGGGCAGTCCAATTTAATTGACTCTCTGCAGTATCATGATCCCATTCCAAAAGGTGGGGTGTGTACCTACGCATGTAGTTTTGTCCAAGAGGATCTGGTATCTGTGAGGAGTTTTTTCAATAAAATCTAAGGTGGCCTGCCGTGGTGCATCCCAGTTTGTATCATCAACCAAAACAAGACAGTTTTCTGAAAAGTATGGCTCAGCAGCACGTAATCCCTCTAGCTGATTCTCATAGTCGTGAGGTCCATCGTATAAATAAACCCCAATTTTTCCCTCATGAATGTCAGAAAGATAATCCCTATAATCTACACTATGAAAGTGATGATTGGAGCTTCTATATTTATTAAACCTTTGAATAAATTGCTCATAAGGAACACCATATTTCGAGAATGAATACTTATCGACACCGATGGCTCTCTTCTGTGGATTACCTACCAATCCTGCGAAAAAGGTAAACCCGTGCCACACCCCGACATTGACAAAGCAGCAATCGTCGCTCATCTCCGATACGCTCTTGTTGATTATAGCTCCGATGGCAAATGTTGATAGCCTTGGTAGTTTAAGAAGCTCGCGTAGCCTATCCCGAGTGACATCTTCATTCTCAGGAAGTTTCGTATTTATAGTTTCCAGCGATAGGTTAAGTTTTTCTAACCCCCTGCTCAACCTATTAAAGCCCTTAACATAGACGTTTGGTTTAATAAATCTAAAAGATATCTCTTTGATGTAGTTGGCGATGTCCATATCTGGTAACGTGATCGCAGACATATGAGTAACCTTTACTACTGCTTTGAATTACCCATCGGCTAGCCTTAGAACTCTTGTCAGATACTGTAGAAACTTCGGCCTCGGCGTATGACCAAAAGCGTACTGGATAAGCGGCTTTGCGAGGCGCACCGGGAGCACCGCCACTGAAAGCGCCCACAGTGCAAATTCCAGGCGCTCAAGCAAGCTGAGCTCTTGCGAGCGCCACACTGATCTAACTAATAAGACAGCAATGGCGGTGAGCTGATCTTGTGGAAACAGATGCTCATCCTTTGCTAGTTTTAATGATACTAAGCGAAGCTTCAGATGCATCCAGTGCGACTCGACTACATCCGGCGACAACGATAATCCGCGTTCGACGGCAATTTGTTCGAGTAACCTTTTGTGCCGTAGATGATCCCCTAACAACTTCGTTATCTGCTTGGTGTTGATGAAGCCGGATTCGGAGATGTTGCTTAAGCTGCCCTCATGAACCCTAAAGTGAGCCAATGGTTTATCAATCACCCCCACAGCTCCGTAGAACGGTGCTTGGGTTATAAGGTAATCGTCAGCGCCCTGGGGCCACTCTTCTGCGGGTATCGGCATTAGGCATTCCAGAATTGCTCTGGGGAACACGTTTCCCGTCGTAGGTGGACTTACGTAGTAGCCCTCACTCAAGAGTAGTTGGTCCATCCTGCCTTCCGAAAGTTGAGAGCGGGGCACAACTACTGGCTTCAGGTTCCCTAGCTCGTCTATGATTTGCAATGGGAAATGCAGTTTGGACAGAGCCGGGTCCCAGGCCTCTACGACTTTCTCGACAGCGTGGGGCGTCAGTACATCATCCGAATCAAGAAACATGATCAGGTCTCCAGTGCTGTGCTCGAAGCCAAAGTTGAAGGCCGATGCCTGGCCGCCATTGTCCTTTAGCAGCACCTTGACCTTATCCTCATAGCGCTTCAGGATGGCCCGTGAGGAGTCCGTACTGCCATCGTCCACGACGATCACCTCAACCTTCGGATACGTCTGGGCCAGGGCGCTTTCGATGGAGTCGGCTAGGTACTGTTCGTAATTGTAATTGTCGATAATGATGCTAACGGTGGGGTTGTAAGTTCTCTGATCGGTGGTAACGGTGATCATGAGCTTACCTCCTACGTTTGAACGAAAAGGACTTAAGATGCAACAAGTGCGTAGATACGAACTTTGCACAGATGTGGCGGCTCATGTATGGACTTCTGCCTGTAAGACCTGCCAAGTACGATGGGCTGTGCGCTCCCAAGTATATTTCTTTGCCCGCTCCAAGCCTTTTCTCTGAAGTTCCTCGCGCAGGCTGCTGCTCTCGACAACGCGTTTCATGCCTTCAGCGATTGAGTTAACATCCAAAGGGTCTATCAACATGGCCGCATCTTCCACAACCTCAGGCAGCGAGGTTACATTCGATGTAATCACTGGAGTTCCACACGCCATGGCTTCCAAGGGCGGTAATCCGAAACCTTCATAAAGTGATGGGTAGATGAGTGCGAGCGCGCCAGAGTAGAGACCGGCAAGCTGCTCGTCCTTTACGTATCCTGTCAGGTGCACGTTCGGTGGTAATTGCTCAAACGATACATCGGAGAAGACCAGTGATCTACCTTTAGCCCCTGCTACTACAAGTTGAACATCGTCGGGTATCCGCTCCCGCAATCTGGTCCAAGCCTGGAGCAACCGATGCAAGTTTTTGCGTGGTTCCACAGACCCTACGCATAACAGGTAATGCTGGCTCATTATGCCGAGCGATTTACGAACTTCTACTGCCTCTTCAGGTGACTTCCTGACAAATCGCTCGTCAACGCCATTGGGAATGACAGTGATCTTTAGCGGCTCTATGCCGATCCGTTCAATGATTCGGCGCTTGGTGAATTCTGAAACAGCGATAATATGCTGAACTTGGCGCGCTAATCTGGGGAGCAACCACCCGTACCAAGCCGCAAACCTAGGATTGAACCACTCCGGCCGGTCCAATGGAATAAGGTCATGAAAGGTGCACACCTGTCTAGAGACCAGAAGTGGGCCGGTGTTGTTCGGACTAAAGAGAAGCTTTCCTCGAACCGCACTAGGCAAATATAGTTGTTCCCAAAGATGCCCGGCCGCGCCTCGTAAGGGCCTACGCGGTCGCACGCTTTCGATCTGTTCGCCGAAGCGATTCGCGAGTTCCAATGCATAGCGCTGCATACCCGTCGGTCTGTGCGCATAGAAGCGTGCATTGAGTGCAATTCCGGTCATCAGACGAACGTAGCTGAATGCTGATCAGGACTTGGTCTATGCTTCACGCCAACTGCGCGCCAGTACCGGCCAAAGATGAGAGCGCTAATGATGAGCAGGCACCAAGCCGGGAAAACCCTTCCCGCGGGCCAGTAAAGGATGCGTGGCGCCTCGATGATGCCAACGTATACAACCGGATACAAGCATAGCCCGGCCGGACTCTTTTCCCTCAGAAGTTGGTATAAAACCCCGCAGATCACGCCCACTATTAGCCAGTAGAGGGCTCCTCCAACAACCCCGTAGTCCATTAATGGAAGCAGTATGCCATCAGCGTTGTTGAACTCGGGATTAGCTCCCCTTTCCAGTAGCTCCATGTAATATCCGGGAGAATTTAAGGCTATATCTGGAAAGAGAATCTTTACTAGATGATCAAGGTAGGGAAACTGCCAAAGGAATTGAAGCGTGAAGTAAGGTGCCGCCAGCGGTAGATCTAGACGCTCTAATAAGTAAGCACCGTTGTTTAATCCCGTTACGTAATAACCAAGCAGGCGTACAGCGCCAAATTCAAAGATACCAAACCCCTCGTCAGCGTAGAAAGTATATGAGCGCCAATACTCAGAGCCGGTAAAGAGAACCAAGAGCACGATCGCGCCAATAGCAGGAGCGAAAGCGAGCAGTGCTCGCGCGAGGCATCCTCTCCGTGGGTATGTCATATAGATGACTTGCAGATGGACAACGAGCAGTGGTACAAGCAGCTCGATGAAGGCTAGCCGCTCACTATTGAGAAAAGCTCGGATGATAGCCAACAGCAAAACAATGGCGCATTTCCGCCAGACCATCGGCCAACCCCACGCAGCGGCAATCAGGCTGCCCAAAACTATAGTGGCAATTCCGAACTGAGTCAGCGTGGTCACACCGCTTATGGTGACTAGATACGTATCTTTTATGTCTTGGATAGCGCCTTTTTCGCCTGTGAATGCTTCAACTAATAGTTGGATACTGGCACCTCGGGAAATCGCTGCACCAGCCCAGAAAACGTATCCCGCAACGCAAAGGTAAAAACTCAGCTTGAAAAGGAAGACAGCAGGACCCCACGGTATCCTCTCCTGCCACTTAAGACTGTGCTCCCGCTCCCAGTTTGGCGTAACGCGGCGTATGCTTCCAATAATTGACCCAAAGACGAAAGATGCAATGCACAGTAGAGTCAGTAGCAGAGGTTCGAGGCCAAAGTACTTAGATGTATTCCAATACAGGGCATACGTAGATCTTGGAATCAGGTAAGATGCCAATGCCGTTATCAGCCCGAGTCCGGCGAATGCGTAAGCCGGATGCAACCACCATATGCTAGGTGCGCGTTCCAACGTATTCATGCTAAGGGTTCTTTCCCTGATTCTCCCGCTAATTTGAGGGCTGGCTAATCTTTGTCGCGTGCTTGGAACCGTTCCAAAATGGAGTTGATCGCACCACTACCCACACCAGGCTGGCACCCATAAACGCCTCCGTACACACGACCGCCCATGCCATTCCTAAGTGGGCAAACTTTGGAGCTAAAACTAATGCTAGGCTTATACTTAACAGTCCCGCACACATAAAGATGCGATTTACAACAGCATCTCGCCCTAGTGGGAGGAGCCATTGGAGTGCAACCGAACTCGTAAGAGCTGAAAGCGGTAGCACTAGAGATAGTATTCTCAATACCGGAACGACAGGCTCAAAGCCGGGACCCAGGAGTAATTCAATTAATAAAGGAGCAAAAACGTATACCAATAATCCTAATACCAGTCCTCCCCCTATCACCAAGACTGTTCCGATTCGCGCTAGTCGTATTGCCTTATCACGTGAATGGTGAGTTAAGTTGCTCAGCCGAGGGTACAATACACTTCCTATCGGGCTAAGAAGACCAAAAATAGCGCTTCTAATCTTTTCCGCTCCGGCAAAGTATCCGACCAAGGATGCCGGAGCAAAAAGCCCCAACACAAAGGTATTGCCAACTATGTACAGACTCATCCCACTGCGCAACAAAAACATGGGCCAGCCTCTCTGTAGGGATTCACGCACCAAAATCAACGAAGGAAAGCGGAGCGGGATCATCCTGTATATAAGCCAAAACCCTATTACGCTTGATAGGCACGCTGGCACTCCTTGCAGAGCCAACACTTTCCAACTATCTGCTGGAGAATGAACTAGCAGGAAAATGCCGCATAAAGCGAGAACCTTTCCAGAAATATCTAGTCCCGCTTTCAAACGCATCTTTTCCAGTCCTGCTAAGAACCATAGCGGATTAAAACTTTGTGCGAGCGCGTAGAAGAGTCCTGCGAGAAGGAGTTTCGGATTTTTTTGTAACAAAGGAACCCAGTATGCGATCAATAGGGCACCCGTAACTGCGATAATGGAGAGCCCAATTTGTGCTCCTAATACCCCGGCCAGTATGTCGCTGCACTCGTTCGGTGAATCGCGTCTACGGGCGACCTCTCTAGTAGCTGATAAGCTAAAACCAAATTCCACAAATAGAACAACTAAGTCGCCAAGAGACTGCACAAAAGCCACGGCACCCCATCCGTCTGGTCCCAGCGTTATGGCCAAGTAGGGAAAAGTGATTAATGGTATGACTTTATAGCTGAACTGTACTCCGTACAGGGCAATAGCGTTTTGAACAATCCCGCTTCCAAAGAAACGACCCGCTAAACTTTTCATCCGTTCTCCATCCCACAGCTCCTTCTACCCTTCCAACACTTGACTTTCAGTACCCTACGACTAGCAATAGGTCTCTTCCAGGTGAATCACTTATTTTACTTATTACAGACATTAAACAGGTAACGATCAGCTTCTTGTGAATGTCCAAACCGCAACAGCAAGCGTGAATGATCGGCATGAGACACCTGGTTGAATGTAGTTGATCTAAATGGTCATCCAACGGGGTACCCAAAATGAGAGATTCTATGCTACGTGCTCAAGGCAACAGACGCTGGTACCAGAGGGCACCCGGGTTCAAACTGCTGACGGACTCATGGCACCAGTATCAAAGCGACCTTCTTCGATTGGAACAACCGTAAGGCAGAGCATAAACATTTTTCATGTGCGGTGGTGTGCCAAAGGCACATGAATACCGCTGGCGAATTCAAATTAGGCGCTTTGCTCCGCTCGGTGTCCGGTCAAGCACCTCCTCTCGCTAAGGCTTTGGGCCGCACCAGCAAATTTGCCAGCAGTATCAATACTCGGGTTTAGTTCTTGTTCGATGAACCCTTCCACCTCCGCCTCACGTAAGTACGTCTTTAAAGATTCGGCTAAAATCTGAACGTGTGTACTTATACAAGTAAGGTGCTCACCAGGGATCAGACGGATACTCACCTTCGCCGCTACTTCACCCCACCCTAATGTCAGATCGTCGCCACGACCAAACTTTGCAATTGTTTGAGTCGCCAAAATGAGACTGAGGCGGCCCGAATACGCTTGCGGCACGTAGTTATGCAAAGCGTTTTCGATTTTCAACGAATTCTCTTTGGGCATCGGAGCGCCGTTTACAATTTCTGGTGTCAACAAAACATGTTTTGGCGACACTGAAAGATACTGATCATGCCTATCCTTAAACCCCGAAATGGAGGCAATCCTTTTTATGATTTTTCGCACTTTCCTGCGGGCAGAAACCATTAGCTCTGATCGCGATAAGCCCCAATAATATTGGAGTTTTACAGACCACTTTAGCTGAGCAGCAGGATCAAGTCTGAGCAAGGGACTAAACCAACCAACCAAATTGCATAGAAATTTATAGACATCGGTCCACTTATTTGCCGAAGTTTCTATCAACACCAATAATTCAACTTGCTGCCCCTGTTCTTGAAGTTGGCGGGCCATCTCAAAAGCCACGACACCACCGTTACAATAGCCTCCCAGAAGGTAAGGGCCTTGTGGTTGAACGGCCCGCAGAGTTTTGAGGCGGTCAGCCGCCATCACCTCGATCGTCAAGGGTACTGGTTCGTCATCAAACCCATGTGGATGTATCGCATAAACTGGTTGGTCTGGATCAAGGTGACGCGCCAAATTAAAAGAATAGACACCACGATGTTCTAAATCTCCATGCAGAAAAAAGAAGGGTCGCTTGGAGCCACCGGACTGAATTTCCCATATTGGCGATTGATAATCTCTCACTTCCTGCTGAAGAAGAGCACTCGCCATATCTTCAATTGTCGCTCCGGCCAACAGTGTAGAGAGAGGAAGTCTCCTGCCGCATAATTTCTCCACCCGGTCCATCAGGCGAATGGCAAGTAGCGAGTGTCCACCCAAGTCGAAAAAATTGTCTTTGATCCCAATTGGCCGGATGCCTAATAGATCTTCCCAAATCCGTGTCAGTTGGTGCTGCAACTGACCCTTAGGCCCCACAAAGGTCTCTTCTAGCTGGGATCGTACTTCACCCGGTGCTGGGAGCGCGCGGCGGTCAACTTTGCCATTGGGTGTCAGTGGCAGAGTATCTAATAAAACAAAGGTCCCGGGCACCATGTGCTCTGGCAGTTTCTGCTTGAGAAAGGTGCGCAACTTATTGATCGAAGGCTCTTGCTCCTGCCGAGCGACAAAGTAAGCTACTAAGCGCTTATCGCCGGCCTTGTCCTCCCTAGCAACTATCACACACTCGCGCACGGCTGGGTGCTGTGCTAACACCGCCTCGACCTCTCCCAGCTCGATGCGGAATCCACGAATCTTTACCTGGTTGTCTATCCGCCCTAGAAACTCGATCTCTCCATCAGGCAGGTAGCGCGCTAGATCTCCGGTTTTGTAGAGACGCGCTCCAGGCTTGTCACTAAAAGGGTTGGGGATGAACTTCTCGGCCGTCAGTTGGGGGCGATTGAGGTAGCCTCGGGCCAGACCGTCGCCGCTGATGTGGAGATCGCCCGCTGCCCCGGTTGGCACTGGGTTCATGTAAGCGTCCAGCACATACACCTGCGTATTGGCGATCGGCCGCCCGATCGGAATGGTCGTGGCTCCTTCCGGCACGTCCTGTACCAAGTGCCAGGTAGCAAATGTTGTACTCTCCGTCGGCCCATAAACATGGAGCAGCCGCTCCGGAGGACCCTTCCGCAGCACCTCTCTGACCCACTTCGGATCGACGGCCTCACCGCCAAAGAGCAGATGGCGCACTAAACGGAAAGCCGAAGGAACTGCGCTGGCCATCTGATTGAACAAGGCCGTCGTTAAGAACAGGGTGCTGATCTCGTGTTGGCGAATCTCGGCTGCAAAGTCTTGCGGCGAAAGGGCGATGTCCTTGCTGATCACGACCAGCCGCGCTCCGTGAAGTAGCGCTCCCCAGATCTCAAAGGTGGCAGCATCAAAAGAAGCGTTTGAAACTTGTGCCACTTTGTCCGAAGGTTCTAACTGCACGTAGTTTGTGTTCAGCACCAAGCGATTCACGGCCCGGTGCGGAACAGTCACCCCCTTTGGCTTCCCGGTAGATCCCGAGGTGTACATGACATAAGCCAGGTTGTCGGCGCTTGCTCCACTGACCGGATTTACCTCGCTCTCCCGAGAAACCACATCCCAATCTGAGTCTAAGCACACCAGCTTGGCCTCATGTGTAGGTAGCGACGCCACCAGCCGCTTCTGCGTTAGTAGCACCGGCACCGCGGCATCTTCCAGCATGAACGAGAGCCGCTCCCGCGGGTATGTCGGGTCGAGCGGCACGTACGCCCCGCCGGCCTTGAGAATGCCCAACAGCCCCACAAGCATCTCCAATGAGCGCTCCATGCAGATTCCCACAAGCACCTCGGGCCGAACTCCCCACCTTCTAAGATAGTACGCTAACTGGTTGGCTCGTGCGTTTAGAACTTTATAAGTTAACTGCTGGTCGTTAAATATTACCGCAACGGCATCGGGACTTCGCTCGACCTGTGCCTCAAAGACCTCTTGCAGACATCGGTTCCGAGGAAAGTCCACTTCGGTCTTGTTCCAATCAACCAACAATTGCCGCCGCTCGACTTCTGTCAATAATGGCAGATCGGCAATACGTTGCTCCGGGTCGGCCACAATGGCTGTCAATAATGTGTGAAAATGTTGCAGCCAGCGGCGAACCGTATCCTGATTAAATAGATCAGTATTGTATGAACATTTCAACTTCAGTTCGTTTTTTGATTCGATCACATTAATGAAGAGTTCAGAATTCACGAAGCCGCTTGGATTCTCGGCCAAGTCGACATCTAGGCCGTCAAAACCCAGCCCTGACAATCCGGATTCGAAACTGAAGAACACGGAAACCAGAGGCAGCCGAGATGGATCCCGCGGCAGGTTCAGTTTCCTGATCAGGCTACCGAACGTATAATTCTGGTGTTCGTATGCATCCATTACCTTTTTTCTGACCGACCGGAGATATTCGTTAAACTTTAGCGCCCCGTTGATACGACTGCGCAACGGAAGCAGATTGACGCAGTGGCCGACAAGGTCATACCCTCCCACCAGCGCCTGCCCGGCCGCCGGAAAGCCGACAACCAAGTCGTCCTGACCTGTCAGCCGAAACAAAAACGTATTGAATGCAGCTACGAGTGTCGAAAATAGGGTGCAGTTCTGTCGCGCGCCGATGCGTCTCAATTCCGCACCAATGGATTTATCGAGCGCTATGCTTTGGTGTGCGCTGTTGTATGTCTTGACAGGGGGTCGAGCGCGGTCGGTCGGCAACTCCAGGTCCGGCACGGGTTCCGCAAACTGTCCTATCCAATATGCCTCTGCCTGCGCAACGTCGGGACTCTGGCGCTGTTGCTCCTGCCAAAATGCGTACTCCTTAAACTGCATCGGGAGTGGGAGATCGGAGTTAGTCCCCCGGCATGCTGATGAAAAAAGTGCGCTCAGGTCGCGCAACAACACATCCCATGACCATCCATCGCAGATGATGTGATGTGTTGTGATAAGTAAGAGGTGTGTGTTGGTCTCCAGTCTCACGATACGGACGCGCACTGGCGGACCGTTGACGAGATCGAACAATTGTCCCACCTCACTCGCAAGTAATGCAGCTACGCGCGCCTCCCTCTCATCCCCATTAACCTCCGACAGATCCGCGAGGGGAATTTCTATCGTCAGAGATGGAGAGATCCGCTGTAAAGCTCCGTCCGGACGAAACGTTGTCCGAAAAGCTTCATGGCGGTCCACTGTTTGCTGAATGGCGGTGCGCATCGCCTCCAACTGCAACGGCCCCTTTAGTCGTAATGTATGTGACAAGTTGAAGGCCCGGGACGCATCGTCTCCGAGACGGGTTGCGAGCCAGATTTCCATCTGCGCTTCAGTCAGTGGTATCTCACAGACAGAATTTTCCAACCCGATAACACCTCGCGCGTCCGAGTGCGGTGAAGCCAGCTCAACATTCGAGGTCGGGAGTGGTTCGGGTAGATTACTCGATGAACGCGTATGCAGATGGGGCACCGGCTCGCCACTCTGTAATGGGCCGGGTGGTGGTTCTGGTAGGAATCCCCCGTCTCGCATCTCCGCCGCGCTTTCCTTAAAGGCCCGAACTAAAAAAGCCATATCTTCATCTGTGTGAGCCGTAGATAGAAAATTGGGGCGTCCTTCGTGGGTGTGAATTCCCTTGTCGCGCAGATGATGCCAGAACAAACCAGCGTACTCTTGTTTACCCTGAAAGCTAACCATGAAGAATGAACTGAAATGCACTATTCGAATCGGAACATGGTTTCGTTCGAAGTGCTCATTAAGTTCGTTGGCAAACAGAGACGTTTTTTCATTTAGATTCACCTGAAGCTGCGGCCCGCTTTTCTTTAAGTGATTGAGTACGCTCCATGCCGCAGCCAATGCCAGCGGGTGCCTGGCAAAAGTTCCGGCAAAGTATGTGACGCCCGCCTCAGGAATAGAGGCATCTCCATAGTTCCACATGCCGCCGTCTAGAGCATCCATGTAAGCAGCATTACCAGCTACTACCCCGATGGGCATTCCGCCACTAACAGCCTTCCCATAAGCGGCCAGGTCTGCTTGAACGCCAAACCACGCTTGAGCGCCGCCGGGATGCAATCTGAAGCCAGTTACTACCTCATCGAAGATTAAGGGTACCTCCAAGTCCTTGGTCAACTTTCTCAATGAGTGTAGAAATTCTCTGGGCTGTAAATCTGGACGACGACTTTGGACAGGCTCTACCAGCACGGCAGCCAACTCACTGGCATGAGCCTGAATAACATCGAGGGATTCTGGATTGCCGTAGTCCAACACAAGTACATCTTCAACCATCCGCGGAGGCGTCCCCGGAGCTATCGGAACCGATCGGCGCGTTCCACCGATATTAACTCCCTTAACCAAAACTTCATCAAAAATGCCATGGTAATCGCCTTCGAACAGCGCAATCTTGTTGCGGCCAGTGACGGTGCGTGAAACCCGAATCGCTGCTAGAACGGCTTCCGATCCTGTGTTGCAAAAAGCAACCCGTTCCATGCCGGTAAACTCACACATCAATTCCGCGATTTTGCCTGCCAGAGGCGATTGCGGCCCGATCGCTATGTTTTTCTTGAGCTGCTCTTCGACCGCTTCGACGATGAACGCCGGGGAGTGTCCGAAGAGGTTTATGCCAAACCCCATCGTTAGGTCGACCCACTCATTTCCATCGACATCCCATAATCTAGACCCGGACGAACGAGTCGCAACGATGGGATACACCATCTCTTTCCAGGGGAGACGAAACCCGGACACCGTTCTCGGATCAGCCAGACTGGCACGATGGTTTTGAGTTAGAACCTTTGATTCTCTGGTGCGGCTGGTGTACCGTGCGATCAACGCATCCAAATGTTTCTGCTGGCGTGGGGTCAGACCGCCCGCCGTTCCTTTCTCGATAGGTCTCCAGGGACCAAAGCTTTTGGTTTCTGGTTTCTTCGGTTTTGCCGTCTCCGGCGTAGCAGGAACGTCTGCTGTGAGAGGCTTGCGTGGCTCCGTAGCGCCGGTCACAACCGTGCCAAGCGGTACCTCATGATTCGACCGCGTGACTTCGATTGATGGTAAAGCCTCCCCACCAGAATGGCCGTTGCGCAAAGCTTTTAGCTGGGCAGACATGACCTGAAGCTGCTGCGCGATGATTCGTTCGAGGGTGGTGGACCCCAACCCTGCAACTTGCTCGCGGTGAACTTCATTCCCGATCGCATTCGGATGTATTGCGGCGTGAATCTGGTGTAGGGTCGATTTTGCCTTTGGTGATCCAGGCATCGGCACGGGCGGGGGGGGGTCCTCGGCAAGCTCTTCGGGCGGCATTTTCCCATTTATGAATTCCGCTAGCGCATCAAGCGATTGAGCTTCTGCAAACAACTGACGAAACGTAATTTTGATATTGAATTCCTTCTGAAACGCCACGATGGCTCGGGTGAGGAAGAGAGACTCAAAACCCATTTCAAGAAAAGTTGCATTAACGTCCATGTCGGCGAGATCCACCCCGCTTAAATCATGGATAATTCTTTTCAGCAGTGACAGAATTTTATCCTTACGGCTTTGTGTTGCGTTGACATGAGGTTCATACATAGTGCGGGGTTCCTTACTAAACATTACGGGAGTTGTATCTTCTTCACAGGTTGTGATCGTCCTGCTTCGGGTTTCTTTGAAGCCCTCAGTATGCAACTCCTGGTTGTTGGCAGGTTTGGGCGGGTCTATATAGTAACGTTTTCGTTCAAAGGGGTACGTCGGCAATACGACGCGGCGTCGCTGCTCGTGAGTATAGAAACTGGGCCAGTCAATTTCTGCTCCGGCAAGCCAAAGGCGGCCCAAACTGTTAAGCAGAAAAGCAACGTCCGACGTCGGCTCTTTGGGATGGCGCAGGGAAGCGAGCACCACCTGCTTGGCTGTCCTCTCGGGGTGCTGCCTTGCAAATGTGCTTAGTGTTTGCCCGGGTCCGATCTCCATCAATAATCGGTTTGGTTCGCTCAGCAACATTTTCAGACCGTCAGAGAAGCGCACCGTTTGGCGCAAGTGTCTAACCCAATAATTCGGGTTCATCGCCTCTGCGGCTGTGATCCAAGTGCCGGTTACGTTAGAGACATAAGGGATGGCGGGTGCCTGAAAATGTATTGTCTTCACAAATTGGGCGAACTCATTGAGGATCGGTTCAACCATCTCCGAATGCGCGCCGACAGATATATGTAGGCGGCTAGATTCCACTCCCTTAGCAGCAAGCGCTCTTTCCATCTCCTCGACGGACTTTGCGCCGCCTGAAACCACGCACAAAGATGGTTTATTAATCGCGGCGATGGACAGGCCGTTGTGCATAAAGAGGCGCGCCTCTTTTTCAGGCAAGGGGACGCTGAGCATAGCTCCAGATGGAAGCTGCTCGAACAACCGACCTCTAAGAGCGACCAGAGACAATGCATCTTCCAGGGAGAGGACGCCCGCCAGGCACGCCGCCGTGTACTCTCCGAGGCTGTGGCCGATCATCGCCGCCGGCTGAACGCCCCAGGAGATCAACAGCTTTGCTAGTGAGTATTCCGTAATGAAGAGCGCCGGCAAGGCGACGGATGGTTTCACGAGTTGCTCGGCGGCCTCACCGTTTAGCTCGCCGCACGGGTAGAGCAAGCTCTGCAGACCACGACCTGTTCGGGGATTGATAAGCTCACAGCATTTGTCCACCAGTTCACGAAAAGCGGGTTCGTGGCGGTAAAGGTCCGCCCCCATATTGACGTATTGAGCTCCTCCCCCGGGAAACATAAACGCTATCGGCGGACACTCTCGGCCCAGGTTCTGGGTTACGACCCGTTTGGGATCAAGCGTCTCTAGAGCGTCCGCGGCATCGTGAAGGCCTTGGCAGACAAGCATCCGACGGTAATTGAAACCGCGGCGACCAACTTGCAATGTATAAGCTGTGTCAGCAAGGTTAAGATCAGGATTCTTCTTTAAGTGCTCAACCAAGTTTGTCGTCATCGCCCCCAAAGCGGTGTCGGTTTTGGTTGAGAGTAGCATCAACTGCCAGGGGCGGGATTCGCCTGACGGTTTGATCGAAGGCGCTTCTTCGAGAATGACATGAGCATTAGTACCGCCGAGGCCGAAAGAACTAACTCCTGCGCGGCGCGGGGTGCTGCCTGCTTTCCATTCGGATAGCGCGGTATTAACGTAGAAAGGGCTGTTGGCGAAATCGATCTTCGGATTGGGCTGTGTGAAATGCAAGCTGGGGGGCAGCAACTTGTGTTTAAGTGCCAAGACGGTTTTGATCAATCCCGCAACTCCAGCTGCTCTATCGAGATGTCCAATGTTTGTTTTCAGAGAACCAATCGCGCAGAAGCCTTTTGCTTTTGTGGTCGCGCGAAAAGCCTGTGTCAGGCCGGCGATCTCTATCGGGTCTCCGAGCGGCGTTCCAGTTCCGTGGGCCTCTACATAACTGATCGTCTCGGCTTCAACCTCTGCTAAGGCGTGAGCCATCGCTATCACCTCTGCCTGTCCCTCTATGCTCGGCGCTGTATAGCCAACTTTTAAAGAGCCGTCGTTATTTATGGCTGCACTTTTGATGACCGCATGAATCAAGTCTCCGTCGGCAAGAGCTTCCGACAGCCGCTTCAGCACGACTATACCAACACCTTCGCCGGAGACGGTTCCCCGGGCTCTGGCATCAAAGGCTCGGCAGTGTCCATCGGGAGACAAGATCTCTCCCTCTTGATACAAGTAGCCTCTTTTTTGCGGAAACGATATTGAGACCCCACCGGCTAAAGCCACGTCACTTTGGTAAGTCAGTAGGCTTTGGCAAGCGAGTGAGACAGCGACCAGCGAAGTGGAGCATGCGGTTTGAACATTGATGCAAGGTCCTTTTAAGTTTAGCTTGTAAGCAACCCGCGTGGGCAGGAAATCTTTTTCATTTGAAAACTTTATTTGGAAGGCGCCCACCCGTTCTTTTACATCAAGGTTTGCGTAAAGATTCGACAAAAAGTAGGTGGCGTCGCCCATACCGGCGTACACACCAATCGAACCCGCGTAACTTTCGGGATCATAACCCGCGCTTTCAAGAGCCTCCCAAGAGCACTCCATAAAGACGCGGTGTTGCGGATCTGTGACCTCCGCTTCTGCCGGAAGGAATCCGAAGAACGAAGCGTCAAATAATTGAACGTCGGGCAGCACACCCCGAGCCTTAACAAAATTGGGGTTGCGCTTTAAGGAGGTAAGGTCGATTCCTGAATCTTCTAATTCTTCATCTGTGAAGAAAGAGATCGACTCTACCCCGGCTTGAAGATTTTGCCAGAAATCTTCGATGTTCTTTGCCCCCGGGAAACGACCGGCCATACCGATTATGGCTATGCCTTGCATAGAATCATGTGTTTCCAAGTTATCCATGTGTCATCACCTCCCTTGTAATCTTTTTCTGACGAGCTAAAGCTTCTTTTTGTCGCTTGGCACGGCTTTTTACATCTTGATAGGAAGCTTGCTCACTTAGCTCTTCACTCAAGTATTTTGCGAGGGAGCTTATAGTCGGGTACTGGAACATGTTGACGATCGATAAATCTACGTTAAGCGCTCTTAGCAATTTGCTATGCACATGCACTATGAGTATCGAATGTCCACCAAGATCAAAGAAGTTGTCATTGATACCTACCTTCTCCACCCCAAGTGTCTCTCGCCAGACAGCAGCGATTTTCTGCTCTACTTCAGTCCGAGGTGCCAAATATCCCGTCTCCGACTTGAGACAACAATTTGGCGCTTCAGGCAGGGCTCGACGATCCACTTTGCCGTTGGGCGTTAAGGGCATCTCGCCGAGCATCACGAAAGCGGAAGGGACCATGTACTCGGGTAGTTTCTGTTTGAGGAAGGAGCGTAGTTCGCTGATCGAAGGGGACTGCCCCTGCTCAACGACAAGGTAAGCTATCAAGCGCTTATCGCCCGGCGCATCCTCTCTGGCAATGACGACGCTTGTGTGCACGCCTTGATGCCCGCTGAGTACCGCCTCGATCTCTCCTAGTTCGATCCGAAAGCCCCGAACCTTTACCTGATGATCAATGCGACCCAAGTACTCGATGTCACCATCGGGTAGGTAGCGCGCCAGGTCGCCCGACTTATAAAGCCGCGCTCCATCCTCACTCCTGAAAGGATCGGGAACGAACCTCTCCGCGGTCAACTCCGGGCAATTGAGATAGCCTCGGGCTAAACCAGCACCACCAACGTATATCTCACCAGGAACGCCGATCGGGACGGGCCGCCGTTGTTGATCCAGCACATAGACCTGCAGATCAGATATCGGACGGCCGGTAACACTTCTTGGAGCTGCATTCAGGTCCGCTGCCGTTAGCGGGCGGTATGTTACATGCACGGTCGTTTCTGTTATCCCATACATGTTGATTAATAGGGGATGCTCATCTCCGTGTCGATCAAACCATGGCTTTAAGCTTTGCACTTCAAGCGCTTCTCCACCAAAGATCACGAGGCGTAAGGCCAACTCCTTAGCAGCACCAGGAAACTGCTCCACGTGCATCAGTTGGTGAAAGGCTGAGGGGGTCTGATTGAGAATCGTCACCTGCTCACGACACAACAAGTCATAAAACTCTTCGGGCGACCGACTTGTTAAGTAGGGAACCACGACCAACCGCCCGCCATAAAGCAAAGCCCCCCAAAGTTCCCAAACTGAGAAATCGAAGGCACAAGAGTGGAACAGCGTCCACACGTCCCCATCACTGAAATTAAACAACTCCTGAGTCGCGTCAAAGAGCCGGGTGACATTGTAATGGCTGATGAGAACACCCTTAGGCTGACCCGTAGAACCCGACGTGAATATTAAGTAAGCTAAGTTCTCCGCGGTGGCCCCGCGCGCCAAGTTTTCCTCGGACTCTTGGGCGATCTCATCCCAGTCTGTGTCCAGGCAGATCACCTCAGCTCTATGATCGGGCAGATCCTTCACCACCCTCGCTTGCGTTAATAGCACCGGAGCTCCAGTATCCGTCAGCATGAACGAGAGCCGCTCTTGCGGGTAGCTCGGGTCGAGCGGCACATACGCTCCGCCAGCCTTGAGAACACCAAGCAACCCCACGACCATCTCTACCGATCGCTCGAGGCAGATGCCGACTAACACTTCCGGCCCGACGCCTAAGCCTCGCAGATAGTGCGCTAACTTATTAGCTCTGCCATTCAACTCGCGATAGCTTAATTGCTCATGCTGATAAACGACTGCCACTGCATCCGGGGCCCGCTCTACCTGTTGTTCGAACAGCTGATGAAGACACTCCCCCCTTGGATACTCTCTCTTAGGAGCATTAAAGTCGATCAACAGTTGGTGGCGTTCTGCCTCGGTTAAGAGCGGCAACTCTGAAAGGCGCTGCTCCGGATCAGCCACGATCCCTTCCAGCAGAATCTGGAAGTGACCCAGCATCCGCGTGATCGTGCAGGGGTCGAACAGATCGGTGCTGTACTCCATCTGCCCCGACAGTCCGTCGGCCCCTTCGACCATCGACAGCGTTAGATCAAACTTTGCCGTCCCCGTATCGACATCCAACGGGCGTAGCCTCAAACCCGCAAGTTCCAGAGCTTGCTGCGGCACATTCTGCAGCGTGAACATCACCTGAAACAGCGGCGAGTAGCTCAAGTCGCGCTCCGTCTGCAACTCTTCTACTAAATTCTCGAATGGCACGTCTTGGTGTGAATAGGCTCCCAGTGCTACCTCGCGTACTCGCTCCAGCAGCTCACGGAACGTCGGATCGCCAGACAAGTCCGTGCGCAGCACCAGCGTATTGACAAAGAATCCGATCAGATTCTCAACCTCAACGCGGTTGCGACCAGCGATGGGCGATCCCACAACGATGTTATCCTGCGCCGTGTAGCGGGAAAGCAGCGTCTTAAACGCTGCCAGCAGCGTCATGAACAGTGTTGCGCCTTCGCGCTGGCTGAGCGCCTTAAGTTTTTCCGCTAAGCTCTTAGCGAGCACCACAGATTGATGTGCGCCTTGGTAGCTCCGCACGGCCGGTCGTGGTCTATCCGTCGGCAACTCCAGCATCGCTGGGGCGCCTGCAAGTCGCTGCTTCCAGTAGCCGAGCTGCTTTTGTAGCACTCCACCCTGAAGCCACTCGCGTTGCCAGACAGCATAGTCAACATACTGGATCGACAGTTCTGCAAGCGGTGATCCTCTCTCTGTCAGGAAGGCTCCGTAGAGCGCTGCTAGTTCCCGGAAGAGGACGCTCATTGACCAAGCATCGCTGATGACGTGGTGCATCGTCAGCAGCAGCACATGCTCCTCTTCTTGCAGCCGCACCAAGCTAGCTCGCAAGAGAGGACCTTGAGTAAGGTCAAAGGGGCGTTGCGCCTCTTCACGTTCACGCACCAGCCGCTGCGTCTCCGCTTCACGCTCTGCCTGTGGTAGTTGATGGATATCCACTACTGGGATGAGGACGGATCTGCTTTCGGCGACCACTTGCACTGGGCGTCCGTCCATCATGGCAAACGTGGTGCGGAGCGACTCGTGACGCCGCACAATCTCGTTGAGGCTCTGCTCCAATACGGCTAGGTTGAGGACGCCACTCACCCGAATGGCTTGTGGGATATTGTATGAGGTGCCACCTGGCTCCAGTTGATTCAAGAACCACAGCCGCTGCTGCGCAAAGGAGAGCGGTAGCTCTTTGTCACGCGCCACAGTAATCATTGGCGGAGCTTGTGACCCTTGCGCAGTTAGACGAGATGTCTCAATATTCCTGGCCAGCCCGGCCACACTAGGCGCTTCGAAGAGGCTGCGCAAAGGCAACTCTATTTGCATGGCTTCGCGCACCCGAGAGATGACTTGAGTAGCCTGCAAGGAGTGACCACCTAAGGCGAAGAAGTTGTCGTGGATGCCGACGTGCTTCAATCTCAGCACTTCGCTCCAGATGTTCGCTACTACCTCCTCGATCGGAGTGCGGGGCGCTGTATACGCCTCCGCCAACTCTGGCCTGACCCTTTGCTTTTGCGACTCAAGGACTCCGAGAACCTTCTCGGCCGAATACAACTCCGTGACGATCCGGCTCAGTAGGGCGGACCTTGATCGTGTTCCTCCGTCGCTGTCTATGCTGGAGATAGTAGGAGTCGGTTGCTCCGAGGAGTTGCCTGCGGCTGCCGGTTCCGCGGGCTCAGGACTATATCTCACCGTCGCCGCGAACTCGGCAGTGAATCTGAAAAAGCACCCCCCCTCAATCGCCTTCTTACAATTCGCCCCGACGCCTTCCAGAAAATCCAGGGCCGGACGATTCTTTCCGCTATCAATGAACGTCACATCGACATGATCGAGACCACGCTTCTTCGCAATTTCTCCAAGCTCCGCGAGCATTTGCTGCTCGACGCCTCTCCCCAGCGCGCGGCAACTTAGCAGAAATGTATCAACGTCGATCGCCTCACTCCCGGCCCGGAAGATGATTACGCCGACTAAGCCGTAATCCCCAAAGCGGTCACTGACCATAACGACCAGACATTCGGATTTGCCCGCTCGGCAGAGCGCCTGAATTTCCCCCTCAGAACGCCTCAAGGTCGTGAAGTTGAATTGGTTTGTCCGCTGCGTCAGTTGTGAAACTCTATCAATGTTTTGCGGCTGTAGTTCTGAAATCTGAATTTTCAATCCAAGACTCGCGAGAAAGCTCTCGAAGCTGTGAGATTCCTTGCGAACACGCTCGCGTTCCGATTTCCGTTTGTAGAGGGCGGTCCGCTTTTCGTCCTCACCAGTGATTTTCAAGCGGTCAAAAGCCCACACGTGTTTAAGCAACCCGGGAATGCGGCTTGATTCTTGTGGAAGCTGAATAGTCAGGACTTCCGGGCAATTCACTTGAACCTCCCCGCAGGAAACCGGATCGTCATCGATAAAGATAAAGCTATCGAGCCCCAGTTGAAGCTCCTCTGAGAGAGCCTTGAGATTATCCGATTTGGCGTCCCAGTTAATGCGCCAAGCGACGATATGATCTCGTTTGAGAGGCATCTCCGAACGCTGCTCGAACACCTCGACGACATCTTCTTCATTATTCTTACTGCACAGACAGATGAGCATCCCGGCCTGATACTGTGTCACCATGAACTCTTGAAGAGCTTTTCGGGGAGGATCAATTTCAATTCCATGCGCACCGTCTTCACCGCAGACGCCTTTCCACAGCGTCTGATCGCAATCGAGCGCAATCACTTTGTACGGAGCGCTCTTCAGAGTGTGAATTTTACGAGCGATGATGGTTCCGAGAGAAGTGAAGAAAGCTTGCGTGTATGGAATGTGGCCGAGCTTGTTGGCCTGTGGATCATCGTAGGGTACCACCGGATAGACATCTGCTAGTTCCGATGTCGTCACCAGGTGGATACCGCTCAAACCGCGTAACTCAAGCGTCATCAGATCTTCCATCTTCCGAAAAAACAATGTCAGCTTTTGGTCAGTGACACTCGCCCTCGAAGCTGGACACAAGCAAACTAAATGGGCCGTCGCGGAACGGTCCTTAGCTGATTTCAAGGCAAGCAGCAGGTCTCGCACATTGCGTTCAATATCCTCGTAAGCTATGACAGAAAAGTATGACCCGGCTTCGTCGTCGCCTTTGATCTTCCCCCAATCCTCAAACCGCACAAGAATCACATTAGCCCCGTGCTGATTTGTGGAAAGCAGACTCGCGGGGTCGAGCAGTTGCTGAAAGACCTGATTGTAAGGGGCGAATTCAATATTGAATGGGATACACAGTTCCTGCATCCAATAGCTGAGAGATTCTTCGATCAGCTCCGCCGTGAAAGTAGCTGTGATAGCGATTGTTTGCTTTTGCATTACCCTTCTTAGCTTCAGCTCAAAACTTATTTATTTGAAAAGTACAAAGATGATATTGTTCTTGGCTGTTGAATGGTTGTCTTCCATGTTCATCCTACTATTCGGGCCACTGCCAGCATTTAAGTTGCCAGTCATCTCCTTCTACAGCCAGAGCAGCTACGTAGCCGGCTGCGGGAACCACCGCCCGCAGTGACCAACGAAAGGCCTCTTGAGGGTCACCGCTGGTACACAGCAATGCAGCCGTCTCTCCCGGAACTAAAGACACAACAAACTGATCTAAGGGAAGCGATAGTCCCTCGCCCCGAGCTTTGATGTCCGCCTCCTTACGCGTCCAACAATTGAAAAATGCTTGTGGCTGCATATTTCCTGAAAGGGCGCGAAGCGCAGCGACCTCACGAGGCGAAAAGAATCGCTCGGCAATTTGCTCATTTGCGAAATCAGTGCGGACGCGCTCAACGTCAATGCCAATATCTCGCCCACCCGTGACCGCATAAAGGGCCATCTCACCTGCGTGAGATAGGTTGAAGCAGAGATCACCCCCCGCCAGATTCGCGAGCGAGAGACGGCTTTCCATATGCGCTGTAGGAAAAACGCAATCGACTTGGATCAATGTCTAAGTAGCGTCCAAGGATGGCCCTAAGCAATCCGCGAGCGACGATGAAGTGATCGCGATCCTTTAGGAAGTGAAACCGTTCGGCTCGAGCCCGCTCATCTGCCGTCAGGGTTTGTCGCAGACTTTGTACGTGTGAGTCTTTGATGTTCAGAGCAGCACGCCAAACGTGAACCTCGTCATGCCCCATGATCAATTTTTTTGGTGGAGACGCCCACGGCGTATCGGAAGTCAAAATAGGAGATGACTCAAATTGGTCAGTTACAAACACGCCTTTCATAAACGCTTAATGAAGAAACCAGCAAGATGTACGCCGAGGAGAATCAGAGTGCTTTACGTCTTCCCCAGGCTGAACCACGAGCGGAAGATTGTTGCCGGGCTGCAAACTTTCCGTCTTAATCAACTTCCCTTGTGAGGCGTTAATCGCTTCGCCTTTCCAATCTCCCAAGTTATTAAGGCTGGGCTTTCGAACTCCTGGGTTGTTCACAAATAGCTCCCTCTGGTCAGGGAGCCCCCTGTCGTAACTGGGTCGCTAAGTACGAAGCAGTGCTGGTAGTCATCCTTCATGTAATGGTCATCTAAGGTGATCAAAAGCTTCTGTTTCGTGACCGCCATCAAACTGATCCTTTACCGGAAAGGACGACGGGGAGGGTTCTGCATAAAAGTCGGAGATCAAAAAGCAGGTTCCAGTTATCGATGTAGTGAAGGTCCAATTTAATCCGGTCATCGAAACTGATGTCGCTCCTGCCGCTCACCTGCCACAGCCCTGTAATACCGGGCTTAACGCTAAAACGCCGAATCACGTACTGGTCCTGTATCCGGTCGTACTCCCACGGCGAAAGAGGCCGGGGGCCCACCAAGCTCATCTCTCCTTTGAGAACATTAATCAATTGCGGTAACTCATCAACACTCGTCTTGCGAAGGAATTTTCCGAATCTTGTAACCCGCGGATCGTTTTTTATTTTGAACCCAGGTCCCACCTCGTTGTTCAAATGAGAAAACTGTGACATATCGTCCGCGCCGTGCGCCATGCTTCTAAACTTGAGGATCGTGAATCGCCTTTTGTTCAAACCGAGCATCGGCTTCGTGAACAAGATGGGACCGGATGAGGTGAGTTTTATTAACAGGGCAATAATAGGAAACACTGGAAGCAAGAGCGTCAGCAAAATGCTTGAGAGCACAATATCAATGCAGCGTTTGACGTGAACATGCTTTCCATTCATTGAACCACAATAGAATGTGGTCATGGACTCGCCTTCGAAAGTCTCTACACTAGAGCGCGCCAAGGGTGCATCAAAATAACTGGTCGGCAGTCTGGCAATAATTCCCTGCGCCCGGCACAAGTCCAGAATGTCCGCGATCTGTGAGTAATAGGATTTCGCGGGCAGACAGATCACCGCTTCATCAACCACCCGATCCCTAAGAAATTTATCTATCCCGCTGAGACTGGTAACGAGGCGACCGTTGACGGGTTGAATCTTTTCGCCGCTCTCCCATTTATCGTCCGCATAACCAATAATTTGGTAACCCAGCTCAGGTTTGGATTCGATTCGCTGCGCGAAGTCGACCGCCCGCTGGTTCGTCCCAACGATGAGGACGTGGCGGCGATTAACTCCTCCCGAACGTGAGTAGAGCAGTTTGCGAGGGACAACGATCAATGACTTGATGACGACTCTCGAAAATATGCTGAGGATGACGGCGGTCAGCCAGAAGTAGAGGACAGCGGGAAAACTAAATGCGCCGCTCAACCTGCTGAGCGGGAATAGCAGCACGAATATGCTACCAACGGAGCAGGCTTTAATGATGGAAGTGATTTCTTCTCGGCGTGTGTTCAGCCGCCGGCGGTTGTAGAGCCCGAAGAAGCGGTAAGAGCTTGACCATATCAGAGAAAAAATGCACAGCAGTAAGACATTCTTTACCGTGACTCGCAACGCCAGGAATTCATTTGCCCCGCCCGGTAGGTGCCGAAAATTGGTTATGATGAATACACCGAGCAACGCACCCAAGCCAACCGCCACATCAATCCATTGATACAGTTTGTCGGAAGGAGGGATGTTGACATAGTGCCTACCAGAAGATCGCGGTGTGAGAGAAATCGTCTGCGGGAGTAAAGACGTAGCCATGTTTCAAAGAGCCTTTCGTAATCCCTATGTTCTAAGAGAGAGGGCAGGGCAAGTTTTATCAATGTGATCGCCCGCGCGATCAAGAACTACTTCTCAGCGCAACAACTGCAACGGGTTGAAGAACAATCCAATGTTCGCCAATTTCATGTAGCGCTCAATTTTTGTAATGGTGTTTTGCGGCACCATCAACATGTCTCCGGCCTGCAGCGCCAGGTCCTTTTCCAGATCGCTGGTGCGTTTGATTTTTTTCAGATTGATCACCTTGACTTCGGCCATCTCTGAGTTGATTTTGCGAAACAAGATAATCTGTGAAGATTTAGCACTGTCTTTGAAGCCGCCGGCAAGGATGATGGCCTGAAGGGCGGTGACGTTCTCACGGATCTCGAATTTCCCCGGCTGGACCACTTCTCCGGCGACCACGAAGTAAGGTTTTTGAAACTCTTCAGGAGGAGTGTTACGCCATGATCGTCTCTGTTACAGGACTATTTTCGGGTTCTAGTTGAGGTTAGGGTCGTTAGCTTATGACTGACAGGTCACCGACCGCGTAAGCGAATCTAGTATCGCAGCTTGATCTCGTGACAATCTCAAGCAAGGACTGATTTGTATTTGGATGGGATTCGCGAAGACCCTCGTCGCACACACAGCCTTAACGAAGGCTAGAGAATGATCTTTTCGCCGTGCTTCTCTATTTTGCTAGTTCCACCCAGCCAAACTACACGAAACGGAGTGCCGTGTAGTGGAATGGTATTACGCGAAGGTGCGAAGCTTTTTTTACCAGCACATGGACTTCCTCTGCCTCCGGGAGAAGCCACAGATTGGCGAGGCTCGTCTCATAACAGCAATGTGGCATGCGAGTGTAAGCAGAAGAAATCAATACTCAGCGCCGCAATATGTCTAGCGGGTTGAAGAACAACCCGATGTTCGCTAGTTTCATGAAACGCGCGATCTTGGTAATGGTGTTCTCCGGTACGAACAGCATGTCTCCCGGCTGCAACGCCAAGTCCCTTTCCAAGTCGCTAGTGCGCCTAATCTTCTTCAAGTTCAACACCTTCACTTCCGCAATATCAGAGTTAACTCTACGAAACAGCACGATCTGTGACGACTTCGCACTATCCTTGAAGCCACCGGCGAGCATGATGGCCTGAAGCGCCGTCACCTTTTCCCGCATTTCAATCTTGCCAGGTTGAACTACTTCTCCGGCGACCACGAAGTAGGGCTTTTGAAACTCCTTTAGCACGAGCATTACTTCGGGATCATTGAGTCGAGGACTAGCCTTTTCACGGACCATCGCCTGCACTTGTTCGAGCGTAAGCCCGCCGATTTTGACATCACCAACTATCTGCAAAGAGACGAAGCCGTCCGGTTGGATAGTTACCGTCTGGTTAAATTCCGGAGTGTAGCGGTACTGCACCTCCACTACGTCGCCAGGACTAAGGAGGTAGCGCGGATTTGGGTTAAAGGTTCCTAACGCCGG
>Ga0136617_10000753_pt1 | contig 28072 bp, 23 predicted proteins | sample AntDrymUQ3222106_2_FD_129672 | JGI IMG/M metagenome (GOLD analysis project Ga0136617, IMG submission 129672) | Polar desert sand microbial communities from Dry Valleys, Antarctica - metaG UQ322 (21.06) | ecosystem: Environmental > Terrestrial > Soil > Desert | place: Antarctica: Dry Valley...
CCCGTGGTGGATGCGGGCGACGTGCCGGTGATGCCGGGCTACATGGAGGAGTCGTTGCGCAACATCGAGGCTGCCGTGCACTCGATCACCTCGTGCGGCGCGATCCCGCTGGTCCTCGGCGGCGACCACACGATCGCGCTGCCCGACGCGACAGGCATCGCCCGCAGCCTCGGCTTCGGGCAGGTCGCGGTCGTCCACTTCGACGCTCACGCCGACACCGGTGAGACTCAGATGGGGATGCTGCTCGGCCACGGGACGCCGATGCGCCGGCTGATCGAGTCCGGCGCGGTGCCTGGCCACCGCTTCACACAGATCGGGCTGCGCGGCTACTGGCCGGACCAGGAGACGCTGTCCTGGATGCGCCAGCAGGGCATGCACTCGTATTTCATGCAGGACTGTGTGCGCCGTGGCCTCGACGCGGTCGTGAACGAGGCGGTCGGGCTGGTGACCGGCGGCGGAGCAGGCCACGACCCGGCCAAGGGGGCGTTCCTGTCGATCGACATCGACGTGGTCGACCCCAGCGCGGCACCGGGCACCGGAACCCCCGAGCCCGGCGGGCTGACCGCTCGCCAGCTGCTGGACACCGTCCGGCGCCTCGGCCGCGAGCTGCACGTGGTGGGCGCCGAGGTCGTCGAGGTCTGTCCCGTCTACGACGCGCCTGCGGACCTCACCGCTGCTCTGGCAAACCGTGTGGTCCTGGAGCTGTGCACGGGCATCGCCGAACGCCGCGGGGCCGGCCAAGGTGCCGCGACGTTGTCGCCCCCACGATGACAAAGTCGCGGGACCCCGGCTCCGGGGGTGGCGTGTTGATCGTCGAGGACCACGGCCTGCTGGCGGAAAGCCTGCTGCTCGCCCTGCGCGCGGAGGGCCTCGACGCCGAACGGGTCGCCCCCGTGACCATCGACGGGATCCTGAGCGAGGCCCGGCGCCTGTCGCCCACCGTCGTGCTGCTGGACCTGGATCTCGGCGGGGAGATCGGCTCTAGCGTCGGGCTGATCCCGCCGCTGCAGGAACTGGGCGCCCAGGTGGTGATGGTCACCGGCATCACCGACCCGGCGCGGCTGGCGGAATGTCTGGAGGCCGGAGCGACCGGGCTGATCGACAAAACCACGTCGTTCGATCAGCTGGTCGACTCGGTTCGCGAGGTGGCCGAGCTCGGCACCATCGTCTCGCCAGCGCGGCGCGAAGCGTTGCTGGCGGAGCTGCGCCGACAACGCCGCGACGATCAGCGCCGGCGGGAGCCGTTCGAGCGGCTGACGCCGCGCGAGCGGGAGGTGTTCGCCGCGCTGATGGACGGCAAGCCCGCCGAGGTCATCGCCACCGAGTCGTTCGTCTCCCTGGCCACCGTCCGCAGTCAGATCCGCACCATCCTTCTGAAGCTGGGCGTGAACTCGCAGCTGACCGCTGTGGCCCTCGCCCGCCGCAACGGCTGGACGCCGTAGCGCCCACCGCCCGGCAGCAGACTTCGCACTAGACTGACCGCTGTTACCCGCCTGCATTTCCGGGATGCCGCCGGATCGACATGGAGGAGACGCATGAGGGCTCGACGCCCCCGTGGCGCAGCGCGCAGCGCTCGCCGCGGCGTGTGGAGTTGGGCCGCGATCGCCCTTAGCGGGCTGCTGCTGGCCGGATGCCAGACCGATCACCCGCAGAACACGCTGACGCCGCAAGGCCCGGTGGCCGACCTCCAGCAGAACCTGTGGTACGTGGTCTTCGTCATCGCCGTGGTGGTCTTCATCCTGGTACAGGGCCTGATCTTGTACGCGGTGTTCCGCTTCCGGGACCGAGGCGACGACGATCAGTCGATCCCAAAGCAAGTGGCCGGCAACACGCGCCTGGAGATCATGTGGACCATCATCCCGGCGATCATCCTGGCCGCGATCGCGGTGCCGACCGTCAAGACGATCTTCGACCTCGCCGCGGTGCCGTCCGACGCGCTGCAGGTCCGCGTGATCGGCAAGCAGTACTGGTGGGAGTTCGAGTACACCGGCGAAGAGGGTCAGGGCGTGGTCACCGCCAACGAGCTGCACATCCCCGTCGACCGTCCCGTCTACCTGACGATGGAGTCACTCGGCCAGCAGCCCACCGACCCGACGGGCGTCATCCATTCCTTCTGGGTGCCCAAGCTCGCCGGCAAGCAGGACGTCGTCCCAGGACACCAACGGACCATGACGATCGAAGCCAGCGAGCCCGGCAAGTACGAGGGCACCTGCGCCGAGTTCTGCGGCCTGTCGCACGCCAACATGCGTTTCGCGGTCGTCGCCGAGGAGACCGCCGACTTTGAGGCCTGGATCCAGAGCCAGACCGAGCCGGCGGCCAGCCCGACCGGGGGCTTGGCGGCGCGCGGCGAGCAGCTGTTCACCGAGCGGACCTGCATCGCCTGCCACGCGATCACCGGCTACGAGGGCGGCGACGAAGCTCGCGTCGGACCCGATCTCACCCACTTCCAGCAGCGCGAGAAGTTCGCCGGCTACATCCTGGAGAACAATCCCGAGAACCTGACCGCGTGGCTGAAGAACCCGCAGGCGGTCAAGCCTGGTTCGCAGATGCCCAACCTGCAGTTGTCCGACGCCGACGTGGACGCCCTGGTGGCGTACCTGCGCACCCTCGAGTAGCGGAGCCGACACCCCATGGCTGTCACTGCCCAAGAACCGGTCACCCGGCGCAGCGCCTTCCGGCGTCCCACCGCCGAAACCGGAATCTGGAGTTGGATCACCACGGTCGATCACAAGCGGATCGGCATTCTGTACTGGCTCACCGCCTTCTTCTTCTTCCTGGTCGGTGGCATCGAGGCGTTGCTGATCCGCGTGCAGCTGTCCCGCCCTGAGAACACCCTGCTGTCAGCCGACGCCTACAACCAGCTGTTCACCATGCACGGCCTGACGATGATCTTCTTCGCGCTGATGCCGCTGGGCGCCGCGTTCTTCAACTACCTGCTGCCGCTGCAGATCGGCGCCCGCGACGTGGCGTTTCCTCGGCTGAACGCGTTCAGCTACTGGGTGTTCCTCTCCGCCGGCATCTTCATCTACTCCGGGGTGCTTCTCGGCGGGTTGCCCGACGGCGGCTGGTTCAACTACGCCCCGCTGAACCTGATCGGCCCCGACCCGACCGCCACGGAGGCGGCGGGCCAAATCGCCGTCGCCGAGGCCAACCACATCTCGCGGATGGTCTTCTACTCGATCGGCCTGCAGATCGCCGGCATCGCGTCGCTGGCGTCGTCGGTCAACTTCATCGTCACCATCCTGAACATGCGGGCGCCCGGCATGACGCTGATGCGCCTGCCGATCTTCACCTGGGCCACGTTCGTGACGTCGTTTCTGATGCTGTTCGCGATGCCGGTCATCGGCGTGGCGCTGTGGCAGCTGATGTTCGACGTGCGCTTCGGCACCAACTTCTTCAACCCGGCCGCCGGCGGTGACCCGGTGCTCTGGCAGCACATGTTCTGGCTGTTCGGTCACCCCGAGGTCTACATCCTGATCCTGCCGGCCTTCGGGATCGTGTCCGAGGTTCTGCCGGTCTTCGCGCGCAAGCCGCTGTTCGGCTACTCGGCGATGGTGTTCTCCCTGATCGCCATCGCCTTCCTCGGCTGGGGCGTGTGGGCGCACCACATGTTCGCCGCGGGCCTGGGGCCGGTGGCAAACGCGGCATTCGGGTTGTCCACGATGTTCATCGCGGTGCCGACCGGCGTGAAGATCTTCAACTGGCTGGGCACGCTGTGGGGCGGGCGGATCCGCCTGACCACGCCGTTGCTGTTCGGCGTCGGCCTGGTGGCGATGTTCACCATCGGCGGGCTGTCAGGCGTCACGCACTCGATCGTGCCGTCAAACTACCAGCAGACCGACACCTACTACGTCGTGGCCCACTTCCACTACGTGATGTTCGGCGGCTCGATCTTCGGGTTGTTCGCCGGCACCTACTACTGGTTCCCCAAGGTCACCGGCCGCCTGCTCGACGATCGTCTCGGCAAGTTGCACTTCTGGCTGATGCTGATCGGCTTCAACGTCACCTTCGGCCCGATGCACTTGCTTGGCATGGACGGCATGCCCCGGCGCATCTACACCTACGCCGACGGCATGGGCTGGAACTTCTGGAACCTGATCGAGACGATCGGCGCCTTCATCATTGCCGCCTCGATCGCGGTCTTCATCGCCAACCTCGCGATCACCCGCCGCCGCGGCGAACCGGCCGGGGACGACCCGTGGGACGCGCGCACCGTGGAGTGGATGACTACCTCCCCGCCGCCGCACTACAACTTCGAGGAGGTGCCGCAGATCTCGGCCCGTGACGAGCTGTGGCACCGCAAGTACGTGGGTGGCGCCACGCGCCCGCCGGTCCGGGTGCCCGCGGGTGCGTCGCCTGACCACGACCCGGGCGAGTCCGCCGTGGACGACCAGGCGCAACCTGCCCACGGTCCCGGACACACCGGCCACGCCGACATCCACATGCCGAGCCCCTCCTACTACCCCGTCATCGCCGCGGCCGGCATGCCGATCGCCGGCTGGGGTGTCTACGCCGGAGGCCCCGTCCAGGTGGCGCTGCTGGCGCTCGGCGGCCTGCTGATCCTGTCGGGGCTGTTCGGCTGGGTGCTGGAGCCCAGCGCCGAGGAACACGCCTGATGGCAGCACAACCCCAACTGCACTCAAGCAGCGAAAGCGGTAGTGCGCGATGAGTGATATGTCCGCTCCCCTGCCGGGAACCGACTACGAGCACAGCACCAGCCTTGGCCTGAGCAACAACAAGATGGCCATGTGGACCTTCATCGGGTCGGAGTGCTTGTTCTTCGGCGCGCTGATCTCGACGTATCTGATCTACGTCGGGCGCACCAACGAGGGACCGACTCCGGCAGGGATCTACGACGTCCCGTTCACGTCGGTGTCGACCTTCATCCTGCTGATGTCCTCGTTGGGGATGGTGCTGGCGCTGGCGGCCATCCAGGCCGGCGAGATGCGCAAGTTCCGTACCTGGATCCTGGCCACCGGGTTGATGGGCGCCACCTTCCTCGCCGGGCAGTTCTACGAGTTCACGGTCTTCGCCGCCGAGGAGTTCAACCTGACCACCAGCCCCTTCAGCTCGTCCTTCTTCGTGCTGACCGGGTTCCACGGGCTGCACGTTGCGCTGGGCATCCTGATGCTGCTGGCCATGTGGACCGCCTCGATGATGGGACGGTTGCCCCAACAGCTGCACACCACGGTCGAGAACATCGGTTTGTACTGGCACTTCGTCGACATCGTCTGGATCATCATCTTCACCGTCGTGTACTTGATCCCTGCGGCGACGACCGCACCGGGATAGGAGCAGCTGCCGTGGCAGAGACCGAGTACGACAAGGAGCACACCCATCCGGGTGTCGGCCAGTACGTCGAGATCGGCATCATCCTGGCCGTGATGACCCTGCTGGAGGTCATCCTCTTCGAGAGCTTCGACCGCGGCTTCTCCACCCAGGTCGGCATCCCGGCCTTGATCGTCCTGACGATCCTCAAGTTCCTGCTGGTCGTGCTGTGGTTCATGCACCTGCGCTTCGACCACAAACTGTTCCGACGGCTGTTCTTCGTCGGCGTCGCCCTGGCGCTCTTGGTGTTCGGGATCGTGGGCGCGAACTTCTACCTCGGCCCCCAGCCGGGGTTTTAGATGCAAGGTATGAGCCACGACCTGAGCTGGCAGCCCCACGCCGACGCATGGTTGCTCGTCGTCGTGCTGCTCGGCGCCTACCTGTACGCCCTGTCGGCCTGGGGGCCGCGTTACGCGCCGGGACGGCCCCCCGTCACGACCCGCCAGCGCTGGTACTTCTTCTGCGGCGTTGGTGCGATCTGGGTGGCCTCGGACTGGCCAATGCACCAGCTGGCCGACACGCTGTTCAGCGTCCATATGAGCCAGCACCTGATCTACTCGCTGGTCGCTGCGCCCTTGCTGATCCTTGGCACGCCATCGTGGTTGCTGCGCAGGCTGCTGCATCCTCGTCCCGTCGCCGCGGTCTGGCGGGCACTGACCAAGCCCCTGCCGGCGCTGTTGATCTTCAACGCCTGGGTCGCCGGCTACCACTTCCCGCCGCTGGTCGATCTGTCGGTGAGCAACGACGCGTTCCATGTCGGTGTTCACGCCGTCTGGATCGCGGTGTCGTTGCTGATGTGGTGGCCCGTGCTCAGTCCCCTGCCGGAGTTCCCGCACTTCTCCTATCCCGCGCGGATGGCTTACCTGTTCGGCCAGTCGATCGTGCCGACGCTGCCGGCGTCCTTCCTCACCTTCGGCCAGGGACTGCTGTACCGCAGCTATGCGCTGGGCCCGGCTGGCTACGGCATCGACCCGCTGACCGACCAGCAGGTCGCCGGCCTGCTGATGAAGATCGGCGGCGGGTTCTTCATCTGGATGGTGATCGGCGCGCTGTGGTTCCGCTGGAGCTCCGAGGACGAGCACGGCGGCCCCGACGTGTTGTACTGGCGCGACCTGGAGCACGACCTGGAACGGGTGAAGACCTCATCATGACCCATCCATGTGTCCTACCGCTTCGCTACTTGAGGACAGCATGAACGACGACCTCCGGCAGCGGGTCTTCTTGCCGATCATGATGCCCCTGGCCGTCATGGTGGGGTTCATCGGCTTCGCGTTCGCGCTGTCGCGGGTGCTGCTGGCCGTACCCGAGGCGGCAGCGACGACCATCGCGCTGGCCGTGGCCGCCTACATCCTGGTGGTGGCCGCGCTGGTCGCGGCCAAGCCGATGATCACCTCACGTGCCTTGGCCGTCGGGGTGACCGTGGCCTGCGTCGCGGTCCTGGCCGCCGGCACCCTCGCCGGCGCCGCCGGCATGCGTGAGCTGCACGCCGAGGAAGAGGCCGCCACCGGCGAAGGTGGCGAAGGTGGCGAAGCCCCAACCGGAGAGTCGGCCGGCAACGCCTTTGTCGCCATCGACATCGAGTTCGAGGCCGCGCCCGAGGAGCTGCCGGCGGGCGACACCACCATCGAGCTGATCAATGAGGGCGCGACCCTGCACAACGTCACCATCGACGACCTGGACCCCGACGAGCCCGTCGTGGAAGCGCGGCCCGGCGAGACGCAGTCCGCGCAGGTGCAGCTGGAGCCGGGCACCTACCGCTACCACTGCAACGTTCCCGGTCACGAGCCCACCATGAACGGTGAGTTCACCGTCCCGTCGTAGATCAGCGGGTAGGGATGGGTACGCTGCCTGCTCAGCAGGTCGGCACGCGGCCTCGTTCGCATCCAAGGACACCACGATGAGCGACCAGGCACGGATCGAGTACGACGGTGAGACGTTCGAGACCGCCCTGTTGGAGGGCACGGAGCACGAGCGCGCCATCGACATCGGCAAGCTGCGCTCCTCCACGGGCCTGATCACCTACGACCCCGGCTACGTCAACACCGGGTCGGTGCGCAGCGCCATCACCTTCATCGACGGCGAGAAAGGGATCCTGCGCTACCGCGGGTACCCGATCCAGCAGCTGGCCGATCAGTCCGACTTCACCGAGACCTCTTACCTGCTGATCCACGGTGAGCTACCGACCGCCGACGAGCTAGCGGCTTTCCAGTCCCAGATCACCCATCACACCCTGTTGCGTGAAGACATGCGGCCGCTGTTCGACGCCTTCCCGCGCGACGCCCACCCCATGGCCATCCTCTCCGCGGCGACCGCGGCGATGTCGACGTTCTATCAGGACCACTACGACCCGACAGACCCCGACGACGTCGAGGTCTCGATCTACCGGTTGATGGCCAAGCTGCCCACGGTCGCCGCCGCCGCGTACAAGAAGTCGATCGGCCAGCCCTACGTCTATCCGCAGAACGCCCTTGGCTTCACCGAGAACTTCCTCAACATGATGTTCGCGGTGCCAGCCGAGCCGTTCGAAATCGACGACGAGATCGCCCATGCCCTCGACCTGCTGCTGATCCTGCATGCCGACCACGAGCAGAACTGCTCGGCTTCCACGGTCCGGCTGGTCGGCTCGTCGGGCGTCAACATCTACGCCGCGATCGCCGCCGGCATCGCGGCGCTGTGGGGCCGGCGCCACGGTGGCGCGAACCAGGACGTGGTGGAGACCCTGCTGCAGATCCGCGACTCCGACCAGGACACCGCCTCGTTCGTCAAGCGGGCCAAGGACCGCAACGACCCCTTCCGCCTGCCGGGCTTCGGCCACCGCGTGTACAAGAACTACGACCCGAGGGCAAGGATCATCAAGGAGGCCGCCGACAAGGTCGTCGGCAAGTTGACCGGTCATGACCCGCTGTTCGAGATCGCCCGGGAGCTGGAAGAGGTGGCGCTGCATGACGACTACTTCGTGGAGCGCAAGCTGTATCCCAACGTCGACTTCTACTCGGGGCTGATCTACCGGGCCATGGGCCTGCCGCTGGACATGTTTACGGTGGTGTTCGCCCTGGGACGACTCCCCGGCTGGATCGCCCAGTGGAAGGAGATGTGGGACGACCCCGACACCCGCGCGATCATCGGACGTCCGCGCCAGATTTACACGGGCGCCACGGAGCGCGCGTACACCCCGCTGGAGGAGCGGAGCTGACCGGGGAATATTGTTGCATGCTCAACCATTAGGACAAGGGTGAGTTCCGCTTCCCGAGCAGGAGACGATCCCTTGAACACCAGCACAACCACCCCAACCGCCACTTCCGACCGCATCGCCGCCGGCACCACCGACCCGGCACCTGGCAGTTACCAGATCGACCCGTCGCACTCCTCCCTGGAGGCGGTCGCCCGCCATCTGATGGTCAGCAAGGTCCGCGGCCGCTTCGGCGACTTCGGTGGCACCATCGTCGTGGCCGACGACGTGACGCAGTCCCGCGTGGAGGTCGAGATCGACGCGGCCAGCATCAACACCCACGACGTGCAGCGCGACGGCCATCTGCGCTCGGATGACTTCCTCGACGTCGAGCGCTTCGGTAAGCTGCGGTTCGTCAGCACGCAGGTCGAGCGCGTCGGGAGCGACTGGAAGGTGCGTGGTGACCTCACCATCCGCGACGTCACCCAGGCCGTGACCCTCGACGTCAGCTACCTCGGTCAGCTTTCGGACCCGTGGGGCAACACGCGAGCCGCCTTCTCGGCCACGACGCAGCTGGACCGGGAGTCGTTCGGCATGACCTGGAATCAGGCGCTAGAGGCCGGCGGCGTCGTGGTCGGCAAGACGCTGAACATCGAGCTGGAGATCGAGGCGGTGCTGCAGGCCGAGTAGGCGCACCCGCCGAGGCCGGGCCGGGCCGGTCCCATCAGTCGGTCACGGCCTCCCGTAGGGCGCGCACCGCGACCGACACTGCGGCCAGCGGGCTGTCGGACTCCCGGGGCAGCGCACGGGTGACGACAACGGCACGTTCGAGCGCGGCCTGCCGCTCGGCGAGGTAGTGATCCACCGCCTCCTCGGCGACGGCATCGGGATGCCTGGTGATGCTGCGCGCCGCGGCGTCGCGTCGCAGCTCGCGCAGGTCGTCGAGCAGGCCGCGGTGCTGCCAGCGCTCCCAGTGGCCCTGCGGATCGATGGCGGCCAGCGCCGAGCCGAGCTCGTCGAGCGGCAACGCTTCGGTGAGCAGGAAGAAGACGTCGGCGACGTGACGCACCGGCTGGCGACTGGAGCGGGCGACCGCGGCGATGTCGGGCACCGAGGCAAGGTCGGCCAACCCGGCGATGGCCTCTGCCAGCTCGGGTTCCAGCCCCAGGTCGGCGTAGCGTGCGGCGCGGCTGCGGCGTTCACCTCGACTCCGTGTGAACGCTCCCTCGGCCACCGCCTTCTCCAGCTCGTGGAAGGCCGGTCGGTCGCGGTCCACGGCCTGGCCGATGTCGACCATTTCGTGGCGCAGGTAGCTGCGCACGAAGGCGTCCACCAACTGGTCGACTTCGCCTTTGAGCTCCATCTGCAACGCCGGATCGCAACGGTCATCCAGCGCCTCGATGGCTCGCCAGCTGGCGTCGGCCTCACTGACCTCGCGGGCGATCCAGTAGGCAGCGGTGACCTCGTCATGATCGCAGCCGAGCTCCGACGACGTTCGGTGCACGTAGGTGATTCCCATGCGGTTGACGACGTCGTTGGCGACCGCGGTGGCGATCAATTCACGTCGGAGGCGGTGCCGGTCGACCCGGTCACCGAAGCGCTCCGCGGCCAGGCGCGGGAAATAGCCGCGCAGCACGCCGCCCAGATAGGCCTGGTCGGGCACGCGGCCGTGCAGCAAGCGGGTCACGAGGTCGATCTTGGCGTAGGCCAGCAGCACCGCCAGCTCAGGGCGGGTGAGGCCGGCGCCGGCGTCAGCGCGACGCTGCATCTCGGCGGTCGACGGCAGCACCTCGACCTCGCGGTCCAGCGCCGCCAGATCGGTCATCAACAGCTCGTAGCCTTCCAGGGTGGCCGAGCTGGAGGCCAGCTCCTGGGTGATGGCGCCCGTCTGCAGGTACACGTCGCGTAGGACTTGGGCGGCCACCTCGTCGGTCATCGCCTCCAACAGCTCGTCGCGAGCCTTCGCCGACAGCGTGCCGGAGGCGGCCAAGGCCAACAAGATCTTGAGGTTGACCTCGCGGTCGGAGGTATCCACCCCCGCCGCGTTGTCGATCGCGTCGGTGTTGATCCGCCCGCCGCGGCGGGCGTACTGGATGCGGGCCCGCTGGGTGAAGGCCAGGTTCCCGCCTTCGCCCACCACCCTGGCACCGACCGAGGCGGCGTCGATGCGGATCGCGTCGTTCGCGCGGTCCCCGACGTCGCCATTGCGCTCGTCAGTGGCGCGCACAAAGGTGCCGATGCCACCGGCGAACAGCAGGTCGGTGGGAGCCCGCAGGATGGCTGCGATGAGCTCGGGTGGGCTCAGTGCGGTGGCGTCAACCCGCAGTGCCGACCGGACTTGCTCCGACAGGGCGATCCGCTTGACCGAACGCGGCCACACCCCGCCGCCGGCGCTGAGCAGGTTCCGATCGTAGTCCTGCCACGACGAGCCCGGCAGCTGGTACAGCCGGCGGCGTTCGGCGAAGGACACCGAGGGGTCGGGATCGGGATCGATAAAGATGTCCCGGTGGTCGAAGGCGGCGACCAGGCGCACCTGTCGGCTCTGCAGCAACCCGTTGCCGAACACGTCACCGGACATGTCACCGACGCCGACCACGGTGATGGGCTCGGACTGGACGTCGACATCGAGCTCGCGGAAGTGGCGCTGCACCCCTACCCACGCCCCCCGAGCCGTGATGCCCATCGCCTTGTGGTCGTAGCCGCTGCTACCTCCCGAGGCGAAGGCATCGCCGAGCCAGAAGCCGTACTCGGCGCTGACGGCGTTGGCGAGGTCGGAGAAGGTGGCGGTGCCGCGGTCCGCGGCCACGACCAGGTAGGCGTCCTCGCCGTCGACGCACCGCACCCGTGCGGGCGCAATCACGTCGCTGGCGCCGTCGCCGGTGCGCACCACCACGTTGTCGGTGATGTCCAGCAGCCCGCGGATGAAGACCTCGTACTGCACGCGGACGGCGCCACGCACCGCCTCGGCGTCGGGCCGAGCCGAGTGGGCCGCGGGGCTTTGCATCGGCTGCTTCAGCACGAAGCCGCCCTTGGAGCCCGTCGGCACGATCACCGCATTCTTGACCACCTGCGCCTTCATGAGGCCCAGCACCTCGGTGCGGTAGTCCTCCTGGCGGTCCGACCAGCGCAAGCCACCGCGCGCCACCGGACCGCCTCGCAGGTGGACGCCCTCCATGTGGGGCGAGCAGACGAAGATTTCCCGGTACGGCACGGGCTTGGGCATCTCGGGCACCGCGCCGCTGTCGAACTTCAGTGACAGGCAGGCCGGGGGGGCGCCGTCGTGCACCACCCAGCGGTTGGTGCGCAGCGTGGCGTCGACCAGGCCGAGGTACCCGCGCAGGATGCGGTCCGTGTCGAGCCGATCGACGCCCTCGCAGGCCTTCAGCACGGCAGCGCGAGCAGCCTCGACCTCGTCGGGACCGGCCGCCTGATCGGGGTCGAAGCGGGTGTCGAACAGCCGCACGAGCGCCCTGGCCACGTCGGGATGGTCGACCAGCGCCTGGTCGAGGTAGGCCTCGGTGAAGGTGGTCCCCACCTGCCGGCGATAGCGCCGGTAGGTCCGCAGGACCACCACCTCGTCCCATGACAGCCCAGCGCCCAGCACCAGCCGGTTGAGGCGGTCGGCCTCGGCACGGCCCTGCCAGATCGCCAGCGCGGCGGCGGCCAGCCGGGGGCCGTCGCGCTCGACGTCGAGAGCCACATCGACGCCGCGGACGCCGAAGTCCTGGATGTGCAGCTCCGGTTCGTCGCCCCCGTCGCCGCCAAAGCCGTAAGGGATCTCCTCCACGACGTTGAGCCCAAGGCTTTCCAGGATGGGCATGAACGACGACAGCGGCACCGCCGGACCCAGCTTGTACAGGTTGAAGCGCACCAAGTCGACGCTGGGGTCGCTGTCGGGGCGCAGGGCCATCACCACGTCGCTGCAGTCCGCGCCGGTGTCCGCGCACAACCGCTCCAGCTGCGCGATGTCGTGCAACGCCGTGTGGACGGTGGTGGTTTCGGCGTAGCCGGCGGGGAGGCGTCTGGCGTACAAGCGCGCCAAGCGCCGGCCTTCAGATTCGCCATGCGCGCCGACCAGCTCGACGAGCAGGTCGTCGGTCCAGGTACGCGTCAGCGCATTGACCGACCCCTCGAGCTCTTCGGCCCGGACCTGCGCCAGCTCGCCGTCGCCGGCGTGCAGCACGAAGTGCAGCAGCGCGCGGTCCCGCTCGGTCATGGTCAGCTGGTAATCGACCGCGGCGGCGGCGAACTCTTCGACGAGCAGCTGCTGGATGCGCATGCGGATGACGGCGTTGAAGCGCTCCCGGGGGACCGCCACCAGCGCGGACACGCTGCGACCGTCCTCGGCGGCGCGCAGCAGCAACCGCACGTCTTGACCGCGTTGCGCCTCGAGCAGGTTCACCAGGGTCTGGCGCACGTCTTCGGTGTCGGCGGCGAACAGCTCGTGCTTGGGAATCGCCTCGAACAGTGCGCGCAGGCTGCGCTCGTCGTGCGAGTGGTCGACGACGTCCTCGGCTTCCAGGATCTGACGCAGCTTGCGCCGCAGCACCGGGATGGTGCTGGCGGGCTCGGCGTAGGCCTTCTGGGCGAACAGCCCGAGCAGCCGGCACTCGCCGTGCACCTTGCCGTCGCCGCCGACCTTCTTGACGCCGACGTACATCATCCGCGTCTGGCGCTGGACCCTGCTGACCCGGTTGGTGCGCGCGACGACCAGCAGGTCGCCGCCCTCGATCCGTTCCCGCAGCGGCTCGGCTACCTCGTCCAGCGCAACGGGCTGGGCCCAGCTGGAGGACGTCTCGTCGGCCAGGATGCCCAAGCCCGACCCCCAATGGACCTGGACCACGCGTCCTGCCTCGGTCGCGACGATGTCGTACTCGCGGTAGCCCAGCAGGATGAAGTGGTCGTCGAGCAGCCAGTTGAGCAGGGAGATCGCCTCGTCGACCTCATCGATGCGGTAACGGGCTCCGGCGCTGGCGCGGGTCTGGAAGCTGACTTCCTCGATCTGTCGGCGCATGGCGGCGAAGTCGCGGGTGGCGAGGCGGGCGTCGTCCAGTACGGCGCTCAGCTGCTCGGTGAGGCGCTGGCGCTCTGGCTCCGGCAGCCGACGTCGCAGCTCCAGGTGGATCCACGACTCACGGGTCTCGGCCTGGCGGGCGGGCAGCAGCGCGCTGATATGGCCGTCGTCTGAGCGCAGCACGCCCACGACCGGGTGCACGACCTCCTCGATGTCCAAGCCGACCCGGCTCAGCTCCTCGGTGACCGTGGTCAGCAGGAAGGGACCGTCTTCGACGTTGGCCTCCACGACGGTGCCGTCGGCTCCCCAACCATCGCGCTCCGGTTGCGGGTCGAACACCCGCAGGGCCAACGTGCCCTGCCGTCGCTGGTCCATGAACCCGAAGGCGTCGACCAGCATCGCGGCGGCGGCATCGGCGTCCAGCTCGGCGAGCCGATCGGCGGGAGCACGACGATAGGTCGCTCGGGCGAGCTGGGAGACAAGGGGTGCGCGGCCCTCCGGCGCCAACTGGCGGATCCGCGCCAGCAGCGGCGTCAGTGCCTCGTCGTTCGCCCCGGCACCGGCACCGGCACCGGCAGTTGCGGTTGTTGTCCTGGTCACGCGCTTCTCGACGGTGAGACGGCGGTTTGGACCTCACTCTTCCACACTTGGAACTGGAAGGCGGGCATCCGGGTCAGCACGCCGGCCGCAACGTGCAGCAGGCACAGGGCGGCGTTGTCCACGGTGATGCCGGTTGGGTCCGCCGCCGCGTCGACCTCGACGACGTCGATGGTGGCGACGGCGGCATGGGCGCCCGCGACCAAGGCGGCGTCGTGCAGCTCGCCGGGCAGCAGTCCCCCGGGGCGCGCACCGGGGCAGCCGGGGGCGAAGGCGGCGTCGAGGACGTCGATGTCGAGGTCGACGTACAGCATGTCGCAGCGCCGGGCCAGTTCGTCCAGATGGCGCCGGACGCAGGCACCCACGCCTTCCGCGCGCGCCTCGGCGACGGTCACGCTGGTGATGCCCTGCTCGTCGGCCCAGCTGCGGTGGGCCGGGGCGTTGGTGAACGCGCCGATCCCGATCTGCACCACGTTGGCGCCGTCGAGGCCGTCGTCGAGCAGCCCTCGCACAGGGTTGCCGTTGGTCGGTCCCGCATGCATTCCCCGCACGTCGTGATGGGCGTCCAACGTCAGCAGTCCCGCCCGCCCGAGGTCCGGCGCGCGGGCCACCAGCGCGGGGCGCGTCAGCGCGTTGTCCCCGCCCAGCAGCACCAGCGGCGGGATCGCCGGCAGCGCGGCCACCGCGGCGGCGACGGACTCCAGCGCCGCCGAGGCAGGCATCCCGTCCATCGCCACGTCGCCGTGGTCGAAGACGGGCAGGTCGCGCAGGTCCAGCCCGGAGCCGGCGTGGTAGGTGGAGAACCGCCGCAGCGCCGCCCGCACGGCGCCAGGGGTCTCATGCGCCGCCGATGGTGACAGGGAAGTGCGCGACAGCGGGACCCCGAGCACGGCCAGGCCGGCGGGGTCGGACCGTGCGGCCAGCCACGCCGAGGCGCGCGGCCACTCCGGATCGTCGGGGGTCATCGCCTCGAGTACACCACGCGGCCGCTGCGCATCACGGTGTCCACCAGGTCCATGCCGGGACGGTAGGCCAGGTGGGTGGCGTTGTCAGCCGCCAAGATCACCAGGTCGCCTCGAGCGCCGACGCCCAGGTGGCCGGCGTCGTCGAGGCGCAGCGCGGCGGCGGCGCCAGCCGTCACGGCACGCACCGCCTCGTCGGGGGTCAGGCCCAGATGCAGGCAACCCAGGGCCACGATCAACGGCATGCTCGTGGTGTAGCTGGTACCCGGGTTGCAATCGGTCGCCAGCGCCACGGTCACCCCCGCGTCGAGCAGGCGGCGCGCGGGAGCCGCAGGCGAGCGGGTGGACAGCTCCGCCAGCGGGAGCAGGGTGGCCACCACGCCGGCGGCCGCCAAGGCGTCGATGTCGTCGGCGGTCAGGTGGGTGAGGTGGTCGGCCGAGGCGGCACCGAGCTCGGCGGCCAGCTGTGCACCGGGGCCGGGACCCAGCTGGTTGGCGTGCAGCCGCACGGTCAGCCCTCGGGCGGCCCCCGCGGTCAGCACCGCCCGGCTGGCCTCGGCGTCGAAGGCCCCCTGCTCGCAGAAGGCGTCGCAGCCGTCGGCCAGCGGGGCACACGCGTCCAACATCGGCCCGCGAACCAGGTCGACGTAGGCGTCGGGGTCGCCGGCGTGCTCGGGTGGTACGACGTGCGCGCCCAGGAAGGTCGCCACCACAGCCGGCAGCGCGGGGTCGTCGCTGATCGCGGCGGCGGTCCGCAGGCACCGGACCTCGTCGGAAACGGTGAGGCCGTAGCCGGACTTGACCTCCATCGTGGTGGTACCGGTTCGCAGCGCGGCGGCCGCGCGCCGGCGGGCGCCGTCGAGGAGCGCGGCATCGGAGGCCCCCCGGGTCGCGGCGACGGTGGTGCGGATGCCACCGGCGGCGTAGGGCTCGCCCGCCAGCCTCGCAGCGAACTCGTCGGCGCGGTCCCCGGCGAAAACCAGGTGGGTGTGCGGGTCCACCAAGCCAGGCAGCACGCAAGCCCCGGCCGCGTCCAGGTGCCCGTCGCCGGCGGCCTCGGGCATCGCCCGTTGCTCGCCGACCCAGACCACGCGCCCGTTGTGGATGAGCAGCGCCGCGTCGCGGATGCCACCGAGCAGCCCGTCCCCCAGCTCCGGCCGGTTGCTGACCAGCAGCCCGATGCCCGTGACCGCCAGGGTTGCGGTCATCCCCGCCGCGATTCCGAGCGCACGTCTGTCAGCAGCGCGGCGATTACCTCGTCCAACGGCGGGGCGTCGGCGTCGCGCAGGTCGCGCAGGCGGCGATAGATGTCCGCGGCAGCCTCGTGGAAGCCGCCGGGCAGGCCTGCCGCCTCCAGTGTCGCGGCGATCTCGGTCATCTCCCCCGACCACCGCCAGGCCTTCGGTGCGCCGCGGGCGGCGACGGCCTCGCAGTCGGAAGCCAGTGCTGCCAGATGGGACCCCGTACCTGCGCTCGGCCGGCGGCCTCGCTGACCGGGGTCCGCCAACGTCGGCCCCGACCGCTGCCACTCGGCCACGAGGTCGGCGTCGACGCCTTCGGCGACGGCGGCGGCGCGGATGGCCAGCAGCAGCGCGGCCCGGCCCTTGGTGTACGCGGCGTAGGTCATCTTCAGCGCCGAGGCAGCGCCAACCGGGCGAGGGGCGGAGTCTTTGTGCAGCACGACGGCTTCCAGCACGGACCCTTCGAACAGCGCGGCGACGGCGTGGCTGCCGGGGCCCGACAGGTAGAGGCGGGTGCGGCCGGCGACCCTCGGCACGGAGCCGATGATGCCGCCGTCGACGAACCGCGCGCCGGCCGCCTCCACGATCTCGGCGGCATGGCGGGCGGTCGGCGGGGCGATGGCGTTGGCGTCGACGTACAGGCCGTCGTAGCCGGAACCGGCGACGGCGGTCGCCACCTCCACCGCGGCATCGGGCGGGCAGACCGACAGCAGGATCTCGGCGTTCCGGCACATCGCGGCCAGGTCGCCCACATCGCTCAGGCCGGCGGCCTCGGCCCGGCGCCGCGTGGCGGCGCTGCGCCCCTGCGATGCCCACAGCACCCGGTCGGCGGCGGGTGACACGCAGGCGGCAACCGCCGCGCCCATCTCGCCGGGATGCACCACGCCGATCACCGGCCGGCCGGGCATGCTCACGCCGACAAACGCTCGGAGAGGTAGCGCACGGCCAGGGGGTAGCGGTACTCGATGGCGCCGTGGGTCGCGTCGAACAGCTCGAATCGCGAGTCCACCCCGATGTCGGCCAGTGCCTGGCGGAAGGCCTGCGCACCGAGGTCGAGGAAATACTCGTCGCGCGTGCCGGCATCGATCCAGACCGCCTTGAGGCCGCGCAGCGCGGCGGCGTGGCCGGGTACCATCCGGACCGGATCCCACGCCAGCCAACGCTGCCACACGTCGGGAAGCAGCTGACCGGTCGCCGGGTCGAACGGCAGGCGGACAGTGCCGTCGTCGTCGGTCGAGTAGCAGGCCGCCATCGCCCATTCGTTGATCAGCGCTCCGTCGTGGTCCTTACTCATGGCGGACCGGCTGCCGAAGTCGTCCCAGAAGCGGTCATAGGAGCCGTCGTAGTGGTCGCGCAGCGCGCGGGCGCACTCGGCGAACTCTGGCTGGTAGCAGACCTCGAACAGCGCATCGCCGGCGTGCGTCGCCAGCCCGCCGAACAGGTCGGGGCGCAGCATCGGCGTCACCATCGCACCGTACCCGCCGCTGGACTTGCCAGCGATCCCCCGATGCTCGGCGGCGATCAGGGTGGCGTAGTTCGCGTCGACGTACGACACGACCTCCTCGCACAGATAGCTGTGATAGCGGCCGGTGCCCGGCGAGTCGAGGAACTGGCTGCCGCCGTAGGACGTCCAGCAGTCGACGAACACCACGACGCACGGTGGCGCGCCGTCGTCGGCGAAGGCGGCGTCGATCAGCTCCACCACGTTGGGACGGAACGCCGAGCGGTTGCGCCACATGTCGATCTGCCCGGTCATGCCCTGGAGCAGGTAGACGCTGGGATACCGCCGTTCGGCGGCGTCGTAGCCAGGTGGCGTGTAGACCCACAGTGGCCGGCGGGCCGGGTCGCCCAGCGGGTTATCGGCCAGCAGCGCCGAATCGATCTCGACCTCGTCAAGGCGCCCGCGCAGCGGCCTCGACCACGGTTCCATCATGGCCTCCTTCCGGCTTGGCACCGCAGCCTCGCAGGTCGATCGCTGCCCGCCAACACCGACGAGCGCAGCGGATAGCCCCGGCAGCCGTCACCCGGTCGGTCGGGCGTCGAGCACTCCAGGCCCCCCGAGCAGCCACACGCCGTGTTCCCGCGCCTCGGCGGCGACCGGGTTGCCGCGCTCGACCTCGCCCAGCCACTCCTGCGGCGTCCACGCCACAGGCTGGATGGGATCGGGGGCTCCGCCGAGAACGGCGAAGCGGTCCAGCGGCCGCTGTGGGAGGTGTTCGGCGACGACGAGGACGTCGACGTCACTGTGGTCGCTGAAGTCACCCCTGGCGACGGATCCGAACACCACCACGGCGCGGACCCCCAGCGCCGGGTTGAGGGCGTGGGCAAACCGCTGCGCACGAGCGATCAGGGCCGCCCGCTCCGCGTGCCTTCGCGCGATGACCTCCCTGGCGTTCACGGTCGTTCCCGTTCATCGTCGCTCCGCTCTGCAGCCGCGTCCCGCAGTGCTTGCCACACACCATTGACGAACCCCGCCACGCGCTCGGCGTCGCGAATGGCCACGGTTGAGTCGGCGGCCGTGTACTGGTCGATCGGGGCACCGCCTGGCAACGCGTCGGGATAGCGCGACGGCAGGTAGTGGCGACCCAGCCGCACGAGCGCCTCTCGCAGTGGGTCGATGAGCGCCGTGCCCGTAGCTTCGGCGGCCGCCGCCCCTACAGCGACAGGTTGTGGCCCCGTGCTCGCCCTCCGGCACCGACGGCGAACTGCAGCCCCTTGACCGCCTGCCGCGCGGCTTGCTCAGCGTGGAGGCAGGCATGGTGATGCTGTCATGTTCGGCTCCGAGGCGGGCCATCAGCAGGGACGATTCAGCGCTGCGCCACCATCGGTCGTATTCGGTCTGGTCGAGCGGTACCACTGCCACACCACCTCCGGCGCCATTGTCCCACCCGCTCGGCCGGTCAGCGGTCAGGTCGGCATGGTCGGCAGCCCGGGCCATCATCAAGGAGGTCGGGCTTCCTCCAGCATCGGCAGCCGCACGCCCCGTTCGCGAGCGACCTGCGCGGCGCGGTCGTAGCCGGCATCGGCGTGGCGCATCACCCCGGTTCCGGGATCGTTGGTGAGCACGCGGTCGAGGCGCTCGGCGGCATCAGCGCTGCCGTCGGCGACGACCTGCGCGCCGGCGTGGATCGACTTGCCCATCCCGACGCCCCCGCCGTGGTGCACGGCGACCCAGGCGGCGCCCGAGGCGACGTTGAGCAGGGCGTTGAGGATGGGCCAGTCGGCGATGGCGTCGCTGCCGTCGGCCATCGATTCGGTCTCGCGGTAGGGCGACGCGACGGACCCGGAGTCCAGGTGGTCGCGCCCGATGACGATCGGCGCTCGAACCTTGCCCGTGGCCACCAGGTCGTTGAACAGCGCGCCGGCTCTGGCCCGTTCGCCGTAGCCCAGCCAGCAGATGCGTGCTGGCAGGCCCTGGAAGGCAACGCGCTCCTGCGCCAGGGGCAGCCAGCGCTGCAGCGTCTCGTCGTCGACGAAGGCCTCCAGCAGCGCAGCGTCGGTGGCGGCGATGTCGGCGGGATCGCCGGACAGCGCGACCCAGCGGAACGGGCCCTTCCCTTCGCAGAACAGCGGGCGGATGTACGCGGGGACGAATCCCGGGTAGGAGAACGCCTCCGCGAACCCGCCGAGCCGTGCCTCGCCGCGCAGGTTGTTGCCGTAGTCGAAGACCTCGGCGCCGGCCAGGGCGAAGCCGACCATGGCCTCGCAGTGGCGGGCCATCGACGCCCGCGCGCGTTCCACGTACTCGCCGGGTTTGTCCCGCCGAAGCCGCGCGGCCTCGTCGAGGTTCAGACCAGCCGGCACATAGCCGTTGAGCGGGTCGTGCGCCGAGGTCTGGTCGGTGACCACGTCGATCGCCGCGCCCTGCGCCAGCAGCTGCGGGAAAGCCTCGGCGGCGTTGGCGACCACGGCGATCGAGCGCGCCTGTCCAGCGTCGGCGGCGCGGCGGGCGCGCACCAGCCCGTCGTCGAGAGAGTCGGCGATCTCGTCGAGGTAGCGGGTCTTCACCCGCCGCTGCGCCCTGGCCGGGTCGACCTCGACGCAGAGCGCCACCCCGCCGTTCATCGTGACCGCCAGCGGCTGGGCGCCACCCATCCCGCCCAGCCCAGCGGTCAGCACCACCTTGCCGCGCAGGTCACCCCCGTAGCGCTGCTCGGCCAGCGTGGAGAAGGTCTGGAAGGTGCCCTGCAGGATCCCCTGCGTGCCGATGTAGATCCACGAACCGGCCGTCATCTGCCCGTACATCGTCAGGCCCGCCGCCTCTAGCGCCCAGAAGTCCTCCCACGAGGCCCAGTCGGGCACCAACAGGCTGTTGGCGATCAGCACCCGGGGGGCGTGCGGAAACGTGCGGAAGCGCCCGACCGGCTTGCCGGACTGCACCAGCAACGTCTCGTCGTCGCCGAGGTCGCGCAGCGTCGCCTCGATCACCGCCAGACTGCGCTGGTCGCGTGCGGCCTTGCCGCTGCCGCCGTAGACGACGAGGTCGTCGGGGCGCTCGGCGACGTCGGGGTGCAGGTTGTTGCGCAGGCAGCGCAGCGCCGCCTCCTGCAGCCAGCCGCGGCACTCCAGCGGGTCGTTCATGGCTCACCCTCCTGGGCGGGGTCGGCGGCGCCGTCGGCCAGCCCCGCCGCGCGGATCAGCGTCGCCTCGGCGACCAGTTCGCGGACGGTGGCGATGTCGGCGGCCAGGAACCGGTCGACCGGCATGGCCGGCACGCGCTCGCGCAGCGCCGCGATGACGGCACCGGTGCGGGCCGCCGGGGCGTCGGGAGCGCGGTGCTCGACGGCGGCGGCGGCCACCAGCGCCTCGATGGCCAGGATCGCCGTGAGGTTGTCGATCACCTTGCGCAACTTGAGCCCAGACGACCAGCCCAGCGACACGTGATCCTCCTGCATCCCCGAGGTCGGCACCGAGTCGGTGCTGGCTGGGACCGCCAGCCGCCGGTTCTCGGCGACCAGCGACGCGGCGGTGTACTGGGCCAGCATGAACCCCGAGTGCAGGCCTGCCTGCGCAGCCAGGAAGGGCGGCAGCCCGTGCGAGCGGGCGGGGTCCAGCATCCGGTCGGTCCGGCGCTCGCTGATGGCGCCCAGCTCTGCGGCGGCCACCGCCAGAAAGTCCATCGCGAATGCCAGCGGCTCACCGTGGAAGTTGCCGCAGGACTCGACCGAACCGTCCTCGAGCACCACCGGGTTGTCGACGGCCGCAGCCAGCTCGCGATCGCGGACCATCTCGGCGAAAGACAGCGTGTCGCGCGCCGCACCGTGGACTTGCGGCGCGCAGCGCAGGCTGTAGGCGTCCTGGACGGCGTGACGACTGTGGCGGTGGCCGGCCAGGATCGCGCTGCCCGATAGCAGTTCGCTGAGCACGGCCGCCGAAGCCGCCTGGCCGGGGTGCGGGCGCAGCGCCTGCAGGCGAGCGTCGAACGGCCGATCGGTGCCCAGCAGTCCCTCGACGCTCAACGCGCAGGTGACGTCGGCGGTGAGCGCGAGGCGGCGCAGATCCTGGCAGGCCAGGACCAGCATGCCGAGCATGCCCTCGGTGGCGTTCAGCAGAGCCAGACCCTCCTTGACCACGAACGCCAATGGCTGCAGGTCGGCGGCTCGAAGGGTCGCGGCCGCCGGTTGGGGCCGCCCGTCGGAACCGCGCACCCACCCCTCACCGGTCAACACCATCGCGACGTGGGCCATCGGTGCCAGATCGCCGGACGCGCCCAGCGAGCCATGCTCCGGAACGGCCACCTGCACGCCGCTGTTGAGCAGGGCCACCAGTGCCGAGGCCACCTCCGTCCGGGCGCCGGTGTGGCCGGTAGCCAACGTCCGTGCGCGCAGCACCGTCATCGCGCGGACCACCTCGTCATCGACGAGCGGCCCGACCCCGGCGGCGTGGCTGCGGACCAGCGAGTGCTGCAGTGCAGCGGCCTGCTCGGGAAGGATGACCGTGTTGGCCAGCGCACCGAAGCCGGTGGTCACCCCGTACACGACCCGTCCCGAGGCCAACGCCGCCGCGACGACCTCCCGCCCCGGGGTCATCGTTGCCTCGACGCCGGCATCCAGTTCGACCCGCTCGCCGTCCCGCGCGACGGCGACGACCTGTTCCGGCAGCAGCGGTGCGGCACTGAGCAGCATCGCCGAGCACCATACGACGCGCGCCGGCGCCGGCCGTTGGCCCGAGGTCGCGGTAGGTAGGTTGCCGGCACGGTAGGTACGTTGTCGGCATGGCGGCCGGCGAGCGCAAGGCCCTGGTGATCGGGGGCGGGGTCAGCGGCCTGACCACGGCGGTGATGCTGGCCGAGGCCGGCTGGCGCGTGCGCGTGTGGACCGCCGTGCCACCCGAGCAGACGACCTCCGCGGTCGCCGCCGCGATCTGGTATCCGTACCGGGCCTTTCCCGCCGATCAGGTGTTGGCGTGGGGATCACACTCCCTGGCCGTCTTCCGCACGCTCGCCGGCGACCCGACGACGGGCGTGCACATGGTCGAGGGTCTGGAGCTGTCGCGCGAGCCGATGCCCGAACCGTGGTGGGCGACCGCGGTCGGCTCGCTGCGCCGCGCAGCCGGCGCCGAGTTGCCGCACGGCTACGGCGACGGTGTGGCGTTCACCGTCCCGGTCATCGAGATGCCGGTGTACCTGGCGTACCTGGTCGCGCGCCTGCAACGCGCCGGCGGGGTCATCGACCAGCGGCGGATTACCACGCTGGCCGAGGCCGGTGCGGTCTGTCCCGTGGTCGTGAACTGCGCGGGTTTGGGAGCCGCCGAGCTCACGGGGGACGCCAGCGTGTTCCCCATCCGCGGTCAGGTGCTGCGCGTGGCCAACCCTGGGCTGACCCGCTTCCTGCTCGACGACCACCATCCGCGGGATGTGACCTACGTGGTACCCCGCCGCCGTGATGTGGTGCTGGGTGGCACGGCACAGCAGGGAGCGTCCGACCTGCGGCCGGATCCCGAGATCGCGGCGTCCATCCTGCGCCGGTGCACCGCCCTGGAGCCGGCGCTGCAGGGCGCACAAGTCCTCGGCCACGCCGTCGGGTTGCGGCCCGGTCGCCCGGCGGTCCGTGTCGAGCCCGAGACACTGCCGGGTGGCGCTGTCTGCGTGCACAACTACGGCCACGGCGGCGCGGGGGTGACCCTGTCGTGGGGTTGCGCCACCGCCGCATTGGAACACCTGGTGGCTGGGTAGAACGTTCGGGACTTATCGATTCGGAGGTCCAACATGAAGCCCTGGCAGCTGCCCATCCGCCTGGCCGCGGGCGCCTACGTCCTGAACTCGGGCTTGTCCAAGCGCGGGATACCCGACGAGGCGGCGGCCGGCATGCACGGCATGGCCAGCGGCGCCTTTCCGCAGTTCTCGTCGATGGAATCCCAGCAGTTCATGAAGCTGCTGTCCACGGGCGAGATCGTCCTCGGCACGGCGCTGCTGCTGCCTTTCCTGCCGGCGGGCTTGGTCGGGGCCGGGCTCAGCGCCTTCGGCGCGGGACTGGTCCGCCTCTACCTGAAGACGCCGGGCATGACCGACGAGAGCGGTATCCGCCCCACGCAGGACGGGATCGGTTTGGCGAAGGACGTGTGGCTGTTCGCCATCGGGCTTGCGCTGCTGATCGACGCGTTGAGCGACCGACCGCAGGACTAGCCAGCCGCCAAGCGCTCGAAGTACTCGGGCGCAGCGGTGGTCTCGACGTCGCCGAGGAGCAGTGCCCGGTAAGTCGCCAGCGCCGCCTCCTCCAAGTTGGCTGCCCGCTTGTACGCCAGTTCGACGCTGTCGGCCACGACCGAACAGCCGTGATGGCCGAGGATGACCACATTGGCCCCGGCCAACGCCTTCGCGCCGGCCTCGGCGAGTTCTGCGGTACCCGGCGGGAGATACGGGACCGTGACCACGCGGCGCACATAGGTCGCGTGGTCCAGCGTGATCAACCGGACCCGGTGACCGAGCGCGTCGAGCAGCACCGACGCCTGGGGGTGCAGGTGCACCACGGCGTTGACGTCGGGACGGGCGCGGTAGGCCGCCACGTGCAGTTGCACCTCGCTGGACGGTGCGGCATTGCCGCCGGGGACCCGCCCGTCCAGCCCCACGACGCTGAAGTCATCGGCGGTCAGCTCATCCAGCCATGTGCCGCGAGCCGTGACGAGGCACTCATCTGCTCCAGGTGGCCGCGCCGACAGATTGCCGCCCGAACCGATCACCAGCCCGGCCGCCACCGCTCGGTGCCCCAGCCGGATCAACTGGTCGGTGAGCGATCCCTGCCACATCCGCCATGCCCTTCGTCGGCTCGACAGTTGGTGTCCTCATTAGCGAAGCGAGAGGACGCCAGACCATCGCAGTCTGCCAGTTCCGCTTCGTCAGCCGCCTTAGCCACTTCGGAGGTAGAACATGCGGACGCGACAGACAGGAGCAGGCCGTGAAGATCGTCGTGGGTTACATCAGGACGGCTGAGGGCAGGGCAGCCCTTGATGCCGCCATCGCCGAGGCGCGACTGCGCGACGGCTCCCTGCTGGTCGTGCATTCGGCCAAGGGAGGCGCCCGTGACGAAGCGGCACAGATGACCGCGTACCGCGACGACCTGGAGGCCGTCCGTGTCCGGTTGGAGAACGAGGGTGTTGCTGCGGAGATCCACGAGCTTGTCCGCGGCAACACACCGGCCGACGACCTGATCGCCGTCGCCGAGTCGACGGGAGCCGAGCTGATCGTCATCGGTCTCCGCCGGCGTTCACCGGTGGGCAAGGTCCTGCTGGGCAGTAACGCGCAGGATCTCCTGCTGCGGGCCAGCTGTCCTGTCCTCGCCGTCAAGGCGTCATGATCTCGCGACTCTCAACCTTGATGCAGAGTTACGCCAGGATATTTCCGCATGTCAAAGCATTTCGGCCGTGGGAGAACAGCGATTACTCTCACCGTCGACTTGGCGTTGACGCCTGCTGCAGACCCGTCAGATCGGCCTGGCCTGCTCCCCCGGCGGCGGCAGGCGACAACCTAGGCCGTCACTGCAGGTCAGCGCGATGAGCGCGGTCAACAATCCCATCCTCTGGGAGCCACCGGCGGCGCGCGCGGAAGCCAGCCATCTCCATCGCTTCATGGACGCGGCACCAGTCGCCGCTGCTAGCTACGACTCGCTGTGGCGATGGTCGGTGGACGATCTGCCGGCATTCTGGGCGCAGGTGTGGAGCGACACCGGCGTCGTCGCGTCACGGCAGTACGACGAGGTGCTCGGGCAGCCGGGGATGCCCGGAGCCGTATGGTTCCCAGGTGCGCGCCTGAACTACGCGCAGAATCTGCTGCGCCACCGCGGCAGTGGCGTGGCGCTGATCGGCGCCGGTGAGGGGATGATCGAGCGCCGCATCACCTGGGACGAGCTGCACCGCATGGTCGCCGGTGTGCAGGCGGGGTTGGTCGAGCTTGGCGTCGGCCGCGGTGACCGGGTCGCCGCCTTCCTGCCCAACTGCGTCGAGGCCGTGGTCGCCATGCTGGCCACGACCGCCCTTGGAGCGGTGTGGTCGTCGTGCTCTCCCGACTTCGGTCCGATGGGCGTCGTGGACCGCTTCGGCCAGATCCGTCCGAAGATCCTGCTCGCCGCCGACGGCTACCGCTACAACGGCCGCACTCATAGCCTGCGCGAGAAGGTCGGGGCTGTCTGCGAGGCGCTGCCGGAGCTGGACCATCTCGTGCTGGTGGATTTCGCCGGCGAGCCGTGGACGCTGCCGGATCGCCCCGTGGTGCCCTGGTCACGGCTGCTGGGGACAGCGGCCGACGAGGTGCACTTCGAGCAGGTTTCTGCCGACCATCCGCTGTTCGTCCTCTACTCGTCCGGGACCACAGGCGTTCCCAAGAGCATCGTGCACGGCCACGGCGGGACGTTGCTGCAGCACCGCAAGGAACATCAGCTGCACACCGACCTGCACGCCGGTCAGCACACCATTCTGTGGTTCACGACTTGCGGCTGGATGATGTGGAACTGGCTGGTCAGCGCACTGGCCAGCGGCGTGACGGTCGTGCTGTACGACGGCAGCCCTACCTATCCCGGCCCGGAAGCACTGTGGGAGCTGGCCGAGCGAACCAAGATCAGCCACTTCGGCACCAGCCCAAAGTTCCTCGCCGCCTGCGCCAAAGCCGGCCTACGACCCGCCGATGTCGCCGATCTGACAGCTGTCCAGACCGTGTTGTCCACCGGGGCGCCCCTGCATGCCGAGCAGTTCGACTGGGTCTATCAGCACGTCGATGACGACCTGCAGCTGGCGTCGGTCAGTGGCGGCACGGATCTGATCGGCTGCTTCGCCGCCGGGGCGCCCATCCTGCCGGTGCGGCGCGGCGAGCTGCAGTGCCGCTGCCTGGGCATGGCGGTCGAGGCCTGGGATCCCTCCGGCCGGCCGGTGGTGGGCCAGCCCGGCGAGCTGGTCTGCACGCGCCCGTTCCCCTCCATGCCGACGGGTTTTTGGGGTGACGAGGACGGCTCGCGCTACCGCGCCGCCTACTTCGATGCCAACCCCGGCGTGTGGACGCACGGTGATCTCGTGGAAATCACGCCGGACGGCGGCATGGTCATCCACGGCCGCAGTGACACCACGCTCAACCCGAGCGGCGTGCGAATCGGTACCGCCGAGATCTACCGGGCGATCGAGCCGCTGGCCGAGATCGCCGACGCCATCGTCGTCGGCCGGCCCGTCGAGGATGACACCGAGATCGTCCTGTGCGTCCGCCTGGCCCAGGGAGTCGAACTCGACGCGGCACTGACGGCGCACATCCGCAACACGATCCGCTCGGCCACCACACCACGCCATGTGCCTGCGTACGTGTTCGCTGTCGCCGACATCCCCTACACCATCAGCGGGAAGAAGGTCGAGCGTGCGGTCGCTGACACCATCAGCGGCGCCACGGTCCACAACCGGGATGCCTTGGCCAACCCCGCCGCCCTCGAGGAGTACTCCAGGCTTGACTTCGGGTGAGGGCCGGCCGTCAGGCCGGCCGGCGGGCAGGATCAGACTTGGTGAGGGGCCGGCCGTCAGGCCGGCCGGCGGGACTCCGCGTAATGACGCACACACGCTGGGGTGGACTTGTGACTAGTGCTGCTCTAGGCTCCTGCTATGCGCATGCTCAAGGGCTTGACTGCGGCGTTGTCCATTGCGGTGCTGCTGGCGGCCATGGCCGTTCCGGCACAGGCGGTTCCCAGGTACCGCCGAGCGATCGACATCACCTTCCCCACGCGCTCGGGCGCGTCCTACGTCGACAGCTACTTCGCCAGCCGTGGCGGCGGCAGCCGCGTGCACCGCGCCACCGATCTGATGGGACCCCACGGGTGGCCCATCTATGCCGCCAAGGCAGGACGCGTGGTCTGGGCGCCCCCCGCCGGGCATCCGACAGCGGGCTGGGCCTTGCAGGTCCGCGGCCGCGACGGGCGCGTGTACGCCTACTACCACCTTGGAAGGTCCAACGGTGCGCGCTCGGGCGCCATCGCGTCGGGTGTCGGCACCGGCTCGTGGGTGCGCCGCCGGCAGGTCATCGGCTACCTCGGCGACTCCGGGAACGCGTCGGGCGGCTCAACCCACCTGCACTTTGAGATCGAAGACCCCCGCATCCGTGACCCGTTCGGCGGCGACCGAATGAACCCGTACGCGTCCTTGCGCACCGCCCAGCGCGAGGGCGACTACGCCAACGGCCGTAGCCGCCGCTCTTCTCGCGGCGGCTCGCGCGCGCCGGTGCGGCAGTCGCTGCGCCAGGGTGACGACGGCAAGCGCGTGGCCATCTGGCAGCGCAAGCTCAACAAGGTCCGGCGGCGCA
>Ga0136617_10000754_pt1 | contig 28046 bp, 24 predicted proteins | sample AntDrymUQ3222106_2_FD_129672 | JGI IMG/M metagenome (GOLD analysis project Ga0136617, IMG submission 129672) | Polar desert sand microbial communities from Dry Valleys, Antarctica - metaG UQ322 (21.06) | ecosystem: Environmental > Terrestrial > Soil > Desert | place: Antarctica: Dry Valley...
ACAGTGCAGGTCCGCAGCACGGCCGACCGGAGGGCCACCCGAGCCGTCACGCTGGCCCATCCGACCAGCCCGGTCACCGTCGGCGGGGGGGCACCGGTGTCGGTGCAGTCGATGACGACGACCAAGACCGCAGACGTCGACGGCACCCTGGCCCAGATCTACGCCCTGGCCGCGGCGGGGTGCGACATCGTGCGCTGCACCTGCAACGACGCCGAGGCCGCCGCCGGGTTGGCCCGCATCGTGCCCCGCTCGCCGGTGCCGCTGGTCGCCGACATCCACCACCAGTACAAGATGGCCCTGGCCGCCCTCGACGCCGGCGTTGCCTGCCTGCGCCTGAACCCCGGCAACATCCGCCGTCCCGAGCACATCAAGACCGTCGCCCGCGAGGCGCGCGACCGGGGCGTGCCCATCCGCATCGGGGTCAACGGCGGCTCCCTCGATCCGGCGTTGTACGCCGAGCACGGCGGGACCGTCACCGCCGAGGCCATGGTCGCCTCCGCTCTCATCGAGCTGGCGCTGTTCGACGAGGTCGACTTCAGAGACGTCAAGATCTCGGTCAAGGCCTCCAGCGTCCCGCTCATGATCGACGCCTACCGCCTGCTGGCCACCGAGACCGACGCCCCGCTGCACCTGGGCGTCACCGAGGCCGGGCCCCTCCCGGTCGGCCTGGTCAAGTCGACCGCCGGGATCGGGGCCTTGCTGGCCGAGGGCATCGGCGACACGATCCGCTACTCGCTCACCGCGGACCCCGTCGAGGAGGCCCGGGCCGGGCGTTGGCTGCTCGAGGCGCTCGGGCTGCGCGAGCGAACCAACGTCGACCTCATCGCCTGTCCGAGCTGCGGCCGGGCCGAGATCGACGTGATCGAGGTCGCCCGACAGGCCCAGGAAGCCTTCGCCGACAAGGAGATCCCCCTCCAGGTGGCGGTGATGGGCTGCGTGGTGAACGGACCCGGCGAGGCTCGCGACGCCGACATCGGGATCGCCGCCGGCTACAAGCGCGGCCACCTGTTCGTCAAGGGGCGCAACGTGGCCGTCGTGCCCGAGGACGAGATGGTCGACGCCCTCGTCGAGTGGGCCGACTTCATCACCGAGCACGGCACCGAGGCCGCCCTGGCCCGAGCCGACACCACTGTCGCCGCTCGCGAGGCCGAGCGCGACCGGCGCCGGGCCCTCGACGAGCAGGGCGACGACGTCAACGCCAGCGAGCAGCGCGTCGAGCTCATCAAGAAGCGCATCGACGGCTGAAGGTCAGGGCGGCCCGTCAGCGGCCTCGCTGATCATCTGATCGGCACGCAGCTGGGCGAGGTCGTTGATCGACGGGTCGACGACGTCGGGGAGCTCGGATTCGAACTCGCGCAGGTGCTCGATCAGAGGAGCGACCTCCTCGGGTCGCGTCGCCCAGAACTGGAACTTGCGATCGAAGGCGGTTATGGGCTCGCGCTCAAGCTCCCACGTGCCGACGAGGGTCCACTCCTCGGGGGTCTCGAACAGCAGCGTGGTGGGGTAGACCGCGGCCACCGCGAACCCTCGCTCTTGGGCCAGCTTCGCCCAGTACTCGTCCCGAGCGGCCAACGGGGTGGCCCGGCGGCCCTGCAGCACGGCGTAATCGCCGAGGCCGAGGAGGTCGGTCAGCGGCCCGTCGTGCTCGAGGCTGATGTAGCCCAGCTCGCCGGTGGCGATCGGTTCACCCCCGTAGTAGCGGTCCAGGAAGAGAGCAGCCTGGTAGCGCTGGGCATAGGTGTCCTCCACGGCATGGGGCACCTCGACGGTGAGGGCCACCTTCGTCGTGGAGAACAGCAGCACCATGAGGACCAACGCCGGCAGGAGTCGGGGCCGGAGGTGCCAGGGCCCCCGCTCGGCTGTCAGGTCCCTCGCCGCTAGGAGCAGCACCGAGAGGGCCAGGGCGATGAGGTAGATCTGGTAGCGCTCGAACCATCCGACATCAGCGAAGGTCACATGGAGGAGGGTCGTCGAGGCCACCGCGATCGCGGGCGCGACCCAGCCACGGCGATCGGTCCAGCCGACGACCAGGAGGACCAGGCACAGCCCCACGACCAGAGCCAGCACGGGGTCCTGGGTGAACCGCCCGAGGATGTCGGCCAGGTCGGGCACCACGGGCGAGTCGGAGTTCTCGCCGTTGAGGCTCTCGCTTTTGGCGATCACCGAGTTCGGCAACCACCCCTGACCCATGGCCCGGTTGAAGGCGGCGAAGGCCGCCACCGGGATCCCTGACGCCAGTCCGAGGCCGACCACGCGCGGCAGCTGCTCCTTGAGCCGGCCGATGAGGTCGGGACCGCTGCGGTCGACGGTGAGCAGGACCGCGGCAGCGACGCCGACGGCGAGGAACGCCGTCTCCATCCGGGTGAAGGTGGCCAGTGCGATGCATAGGTAGGGGAGCGCTCGACGCCAACGGCTCCGCCCGGGACCCACGTCGCGGAACAGCAGGATGAAGGCCACGAGCACGAGAGCGGTGTGGAGGAGGTGCTCCATGCCGACGAACGTCGCTCCTGGGAGGAACAGCACCACCGTGACGAGGGCGACCACCGCGGCGGCGTCGAGGGGCCGCTTCAGCGACGGGTGGAGGACGGACTGGGTGCGGGCGAAGACCGCGATCACGACGAGGGCGGCGGCCACGTTGAGGATCAGGGCGGCAGCGTCGGCGGCGAACGGGAACGCAGTGACCACTGCGCCGAGCAGCACCGTCCACAGCGGCGACGAGGATGCGGACTGGAAGGCCCCGGGCGAGACGCCCCACGTGCCGTGCTCGACCAGGTTGGTGGCCAGCGAGAGGTGGATGGCGGGGTCGTCGAGGGCGTAGATCAGGGTGCCTCGGCTGGCCCGCAGCGAAGTAGCCAACAGCACCGCCGTCACCACGACGTAGGTGCCGACCCCCCACCGCAGGAACGCACGCGACTCCGATGTCGGGAACAACCGGCCGAGCCGGGGCCTTGCGCTGGCGGTCACGACGTCTCTCGGAAGGGGCCGGGTCCGCCCGAACCTACTCTCCGACCTGCTCGGCCCACGGCACCGATGCGGGTCGAGGCACCCTCGGCCCGCGGTGGGCTCGACTTATGCTCCCGGCGTGGCGGCCGACGGGACAGGATGATCCATCGCATCGGGCGGGCGCTTCTCGCCGTCGTCGTGCTCGGCCTGATCGCCGCCGCCTGTGGCCCGCCGACGGCCCCGCCGCTCGGTCGGCCAGCGCTCCGCCAGACACCGGCAGCCCCCCGGGTCTTCGACAACTCAGACCCAGCCGTGCTGGTCGATGGCGGTGCTGTCTACCTGTTCGGATCGACGAACAACCGGTGGGTGCCGGTCCGTCGAATCACCAGCTTCGGGGCGACCCTGGCCCAGAGCCAGCAGCAGTGGGCCCAGTCGCCTCGCGACGCCATGCCCGCCCTCCCGGCGTGGGTCGACCCGGCCGAACGGCAGATCTGGGCCCCGACGCTCATCAAGCTGGGCTCGAAGTACGTGATGTGGTTCGCCGCCGCTCATGCCGGAGCGCGCGACGAGGCCAACGACCAGTGCATCGGTCGAGCCGAGGCCACCACGGTGACCGGCCCGTACATCCCGGCGTCGGCGCCGATGTACTGCGGACTGCCACCGGAGGGCGCCGGCGGGGGGCTCCCGGCTTCGAATCCTTGGGGACGGGGAGCTCTCGACCCCCAGGTCCTGCGGGGCGCTGACGGCAACCTGTACCTCGTCGTCGCCCTGAGCCGGACCGGCGCCAACATCGGCGGGCTGCGCCTCGACAGCCTTGGCCGGGTCATCGGGGGCGCCAACGCCACCCCGTCCACGCTGGCCAGCCAGGCCTACCCCTGGCACGACGGCACCGACGAACGATGGGCAGCGGCGCCTTCCTCGAGAACCCCACCATGATCTACGAGCCGGCGACTCGGACCTACCTGCTCTTCTACTCCGCCGGCCAGTGGTACTCGTCTCGCTACGTCACGGGCTTCGGGCGGTGCGCCACCCCGATCGGGCCGTGCCGGCTCGACTCCCGCGGGCCGATGCTGATGTCGGGGAACGGGCGCAGCGGCGTGGGCGGGCTGACCGCCTTCCGTGATGTGAACGGTACGACCCTGCGGGTGGCCTACGCCTCGTGGCAGGCCGGGCGTGAGGGCCAGTCGGGGTCGGTCGGGGAGTACTCCCGCCAGACGCACTGGGGCACCATCGCCCTCAGTGCTGGATCCGACCCGTCCACCCAGTCGGTGGCCATCGCCTGACGTCTCCGGACAACGTCTCGCCGGCCCGGTCCTTCTTGGCCCTGGAGGCCGGTCGGTAGAGTTCGCTCCCGTGGTCACCGTTCGACGTCAGCACAGTGGGCCGCCCGCGGCCGTTGCGCGCCTCGTCGAGCTGAAGGTCCGCCATGCGTGACTCCATGGGACGGGTGCAGTCTGCCCTGGTCCTCGGCGGGAGCTCCGACATCGCCCAGGCGACGGTCCGACGCCTGGTCGCCGACCGCTGCCGCCGGGTCGTGCTGGCCGGACGCTCGTCGCCCCACCTCGACGAGGTGGCCGCCACCCTGCGGTCCGATGGGGCCGATGTGGAGCTCGTCGAGTTCGACGCAGCGGCGACCGAGACCCACGACAAGGTGCTCGGCGAGGGGTTCGCCGCCGGCGACATCGACCTGGTGCTGCTCGCGTTCGGTGTGCTGGGCGACCAGACGACCTTCGAGCGCGAGCCGGCGACGGCGGTCGACGCGGTCACGGTCAACTTCACCGGGGCGGTGTCGGCCGGACTGGTGGTGGCCGACCGCCTCCGGGCCCAGGGCCACGGCACCCTGGTGGTCCTATCGTCGGTGGCCGGCGTACGGGCCCGCAAGGACAACTTCGTCTACGGCTCGTCGAAGGCCGGTCTCGACGGCTTCGCCCAGGGCCTGGGCGACTCCCTCCGGGGTTCCGGGGCCCGGGTGATGGTGGTGCGGCCCGGGTTCGTCGCCACGAGGATGACCGAGGGCATGGCGCCGGCCCCGTTCGCCACCACCGCGGAGGCCGTGGCGGAGGACATCGTCGTAGGCCTGCGCCGGGGCCGCGAGACGGTGTGGTCCCCCCCGATCCTCCAGGCCGTGTTCGGGATCTTGCGGGTCGCCCCCCGCCCGCTGTGGCGACTGCTCGCGACTCGGTGACCGGGGGCGGCCCGGCCGCCGCTCGTCACCGGTCGCTTCCCGTCGCCCTCCTCGTCGCCTGCCGGCCCAAGCAGTGGATCAAGAACCTGCTGGTGCTGGCCGCGCCCGGCGCCGCTGGGGTCCTGGCCACGGGGGAGGCACTGGGCGCGACGCTCGTCGCCCTGGTGGCGTTCTGCCTGGCCGCCAGCGCCACGTACCTGCTCAACGACGCCGCCGACGTCGAGGCCGACCGAGCCCACGCCACCAAGCGCCACCGCCCCATCGCGGCCGGCGAGCTCCCGGTCGCGGTAGCTGTCGGCGCCGCCGCCGTGTTCGCCCTGACCAGCGTGGGCCTCGCGGTGGCCGTCCGGTGGCCTCTGGCGGTCGTGGTCGTCGCCTACATGGCCCTGACCACGGCCTACTCGGCGGTGCTAAAGCACGTCGTGCTCGTCGACGTGATCGCGCTGGCCTCGGGCTTCGTGCTGCGGGCCGTGGCCGGGGCGGTGGCCGCCGAAGTGCCCATCTCCAACTGGTTCTTCATCGTGACGTCGTTCGGGTCGCTGTTCATGGCCGTGGGCAAGCGCCACGCCGAGGCCGTGTCGATGGGCACCGACGCCGGCTCGCACCGCAAGGTGCTCGAGGGCTACACGCCCAGCTTCCTGGCCCACCTGCGCGCCGTCAGCACAGGGGTCGTCCTCGTCGCCTATTGCCTGTGGGCCTTCGAGCGGGCCGACTTCACCGGTCTGTCGCTGCCCTGGTACCAGGCCTCGATCCTGCCCTTCACCACCGCCGTGCTGCGCTACGCCCAGCTCCTCGACGCGGGTGAGGGAGGAGCGCCCGAGGAGCTGGTGCTGGGCGATCGCATGCTGCTGATCGCAGCGGTGGCCTGGGCGGCCTGCTTCGGCATCGGGGTGCTGGCCGCTTGACGCTCGAGGTAGGGCACGAGCAGGAGCGCACGGTTTACGATCCGCCGCCGTGAGCGTGCGGGAGCTGTCGGGGTGGGGTCGAACGTCGCCCTCGGCGTCAGAGGTCGTGGCTCCGCTCACGCCCGACGAGGTCGTTGCCGCCATCGACGATCCTCCGGAACGCGGCGTGGTGGCCCGCGGACTCGGTCGCAGCTACGGCGACGCAGCCCAGAACGCAGGGGGGACGGTGATCGACACGACCGTCGTCGACGCCGTGTCGGCCTTCGACCCCGACTCGGGCCGGCTCGAGATCGCCGCCGGCGCCAGCCTCGACGGGGTGATGCACGCCCTGGTGCCCCGAGGGTGGTTCCCGCCGGTCACCCCCGGCACCCGACACGTCACCGTCGGCGGGGCGGTGGCGGCCGACATCCACGGCAAGAACCACCACCGGTCGGGAAGCTGGTGCGCCAACCTCGACGGCCTGACCCTGGCCACGCCGGGCGAGGGGGTGGTCGAGGTCGGGCCCGAGCGCGACCCTGAGCTGTACTGGGCCACGGCCGGCGGGATGGGCCTCACCGGGGTGGTGCTCGAAGCCACCGTCCGCATGAACCGCATCGAGACGAGCCGGGCCCTGGTCGACACCGACCGCACCGACGACCTCGACACCTGCATGGAGATCCTCGCCGCCGGCGACGAGGATTACGAGTACACCGTGGCGTGGGTCGACCTCCTGCCGGTCCACGGCCGGGCCGGGCGGTCGGTCATAACCCGGGGCCGCTTCGCCACCGTCGACGAGCTGGCGCCGGCGATGCAGCGGGATCCGCTGGCCTTCACCCCCGTGCCGATCGTCGGCGTGCCCCCCGGAGTGCCGTCACGGCTGCTCAACCGGTGGCGCATACAGGCCTTCAACGAGGCCTGGTACCGCCGCGCTCCCCGCCGCCGTCGCGACGAGGTGCAGTCCATCGGCCGCTTCTTCCACCCCCTAGACGGGGTGCGGTCCTGGAACCGCCTCTACGGGCCGCAGGGTTTCGTGCAGTGGCAGATCCTGGTGCCATTCGGAGCTGAGGAGACGTTGCGCTCGATCGCGGCGGAGCTGTGCCAGCAGCAGGTCCCGACCCTGATCGGGGTGCTCAAGCGATTCGGAGCGGCCAACCCCGGTCCGTTGTCGTTTCCGATGCCGGGATGGACCTTGTCGCTCGACATCCCTGCCGGCATCGACGGGCTGGGCCCGCTGCTCGACCGGCTCGACGAGCGGGTAGCCGAGGCCGGAGGCCGGGTCTACCTGGCCAAGGACTCCCGCCTCCGTCCCGGTCTGCTCCCGACCATGTACCCCCGCGTGGAGGAGTGGCGGGCGGTGCGGTCCCGGGTCGATCCGGGCCGGGTCCTGCAGAGCGACCTCGGGCGCCGCCTCGGCCTGTGCTGAGCCGAGGGAGCGGTCAGTTGCGCCAGCGGAAGGTGTAGAGCAGCGAGGCTGTGGTGCCGATGATGGTGACCACGACCGACGCCGGCTTGAGCCACGGGGCCTGCGCGGTGAGGGCGTCGACCTTCGACCGACGCTTGGCGTAGGCCAGGGCTCGCTCGGCCCAGCTCACCTCGGTGGCCAGGATGCCGAGTCCGGCGAGGACCACGACGATGCCGGGACCCGGTAGGGGCATGAGGACGATGCCGCCCAGCGTCACGATCGTGCCCAGGACGATGATGGCCAGGCGGCCCAGCACGCTGCGCTGGGCCTGCTGCGTCGTGCGCTCGCGGTCGCCCGATGTGCGCTCGGCCTCGAGCACGGCCGCGCGGAAGTGAGCGCGTCGCTCCTCGCGGGTCTGCATCGAGTCGTAGATGGGCGGGATCGGGGGCTCGCCGTCCTCGGGGACGATCGGCGGATCCGAGTCGGCAGGGTCCGGGGCGGGGTCGGCCACGGGGCCCAGCATGCCGCGTGCGACCGCGTCGTCACGCCTGCGCTGGCGGGGGGCGGTCCCCGCTGTCGGTCGTTGCGGGTCGGGAGCTCGGTCGCCCCGAGGCGGGGCGGACGCGTCGGCGGAACGTGGCACTCATCCGGGGACCGGCGCAGGCGACCTTGGGCACGCAGTGCTGCTGGGTGTGCTGGCAGGTGCCACCCATGACCAACAGGTCACCCGAGTGCATCTCGAAGCGCCGGGACCGACCCCCGCCGGTGGGGCGCAGCAGGAACCGCCGGGGCGACCCCAGCGAGAGGACTGCGACGACGGTGACGGGGCGGGTTCGCTCGAAGCGGTCGCCGTGCCAGGCGACCGAGTCGTGTCCGTCGCGATAGAGGTTGAGGCCGACGGCGTCGAAGCCCCGTTCGTAACGGGCGTCGAGGAGGGGCATGAGGCGCCGCAGCTCGGTCGGGGCTTGCGCCAGGTGGCTCGTCGTCGGGCCCTCCTCGTCTCCCCACCAGGCGCTGAGGCGAGGCTCGGCCACGCGGTTGCCGTACATGGTGACCTCGCGCTGGGACCACTCCACGGTCTCGAGCAACGATGCGAACAGCTCATCCGCGCCGGCCAGCCAACCGGGCACGTGGTCGATCCACGCCCCCTGTCCGACCTCGATCCTCTCGGCCTCAGCAAAGCTGGTGTCCGACCTGACCGGCCCCACCGCGAGCAGCGACGGCTGGAAGAGGAGCGGCGGGGCGTCGACCACCGGGCCAGACTACGCCGAGCGCGCACCCGTTCGTCTGAGCGAACGAAGTGATCTGGGACTTCTGCGAAGCTCACGTCCCGGGCTCCAGGTCGGCCCCTACGATCGGCGCCCATGGCCAAGGCCCCCGTCCTCTGTCCGCAGACCGAGGACTTCCCCCGCTGGTACCAGGACGTGGTGGCCAAGGCCGAGCTGGCCGACAACGGTCCGGCCCGGGGAACCCAGATCATCCGGCCCTACGGCTTCGCCATCTGGGAGCGGATGGTCGCCGAGGTCGATGCTCGCATCAAGGTCGCCGGCGCCGAGAACGCATCGTTCCCGCTGTTCATCCCCCAGAGCTACCTGACCCGCGAGGCAGACCACGTCGAGGGCTTCAGTCCCGAGCTGGCGATCGTCACCCACGGCGGAGGCAAAGAGCTGGAAGAGCCATTGGTCGTGCGGCCCACGTCGGAGACGGTGATCGGCGAGTACATGGCCCGCTGGATCAACTCTTGGCGCGACCTGCCCATGTTGCTGAACCAGTGGGCCAACGTCGTGCGCTGGGAGCTGCGGCCCCGGTTGTTCCTGCGCTCCACGGAGTTCCTCTGGCAGGAGGGCCACACCGCACACGTCGACGAAGCCGACGCCGCCGCCTACGCCCGTCGCATCCTGCACGACGTGTACGAGGACTTCATGGTCGAGGTGTTGGCCATGCCGGTGCTGGTGGGACGCAAGACACCCGACGAGCGCTTCCCAGGGGCCATGAACACCATGACCTGTGAGGCGATGATGGGCGACGGCAAGGCGCTGCAGATGGGCACCAGCCACGAGCTGGGCCAGAACTTCGCCCGCGCCTTCGACATCGTCTACCAGGACCGAGAGGCGGCCCAGCAGCTCGTCTGGACCACGTCGTGGGGCGTGTCGACCCGCATGATGGGCGGTTTGATCATGGGCCACGGCGACGATGCCGGTCTGCGCCTCCCACCTCGCATCGCCCCAACCCAGGTCGTGATCCTGGTCGTGCGCGACGGCGACGGGGTGGCGGAGCGAGTGCGGCTCGTGGCCGAGGCGCTGCGCACCGCCGGAATACGGGTGACCGTCGACGACCGGGTCGACGTGGGCTTCGGGCGGCGGGCCACGGCATGGGAGCTGAAGGGCGTGCCGGTCCGCATCGAGCTCGGCCCCCGCGACCTGGCCGACGAGCACGCCACGGTCGTGCGGCGCGACGTCGAGGGCAAGCGCACGGTGGGCCTGAGCGGCCTGACCGACGAGGTCGGCGAGCTGCTCGGCCACATCCAGGCCGACATGCTCGAGGCGGCCCGGACCCACCGGGAGCGGGGAACCGTCGACGTCACCTCGGTGCCCGAGGCCCTCGAGGCGGCGGAGGGAGGTTTCGCCCGCATCAGCTGGGGCGCAGTCGATGCCGACGGGCTCGCCACCCTCAAGGCGGCCGGGGTCACGGTGCGCTGTCTCCAAGCGCCCGACGGCGACGTGGCCACCACCGACGACGACCCCGACAGCATCGCCACCCTCGCCCGCGCCTACTGATCGCGGAGACCGGGTCCGATGGCAACCGGGGGGCGCCGGGGGGCGCGGGGGTCTGGCTGAGGTACCGGGCCGCGATCGCGTGCTCGTAGCCTCTCGACGTGACGAGATCTGACCCCAACGCGCGCACTCGGCGGGAGCCGCCACGGTACCGGCGGGTCGAGGTGCGGGGGACCGAGGCGCTCACGCCCTGGATGGTGCGGGTGACGCTCGGTGGCCCCGAGATGGAGGGGTTCGTCGTCGACGAACCGGCGGCGAGCGTGCGGCTCCTCCTGCCGCTCCTCGGCTCGACGGAGCTGGTGATGCCAGCGTGGAAGGGCAACGAGTTCCTGCTGCCCGACGGCAGCCGACCCATCATCCGCACCTTCACGCCCCGGCGGGTCGATGTCGTGGCCCTCCAGCTCGACGTCGACGTCGTGGTCCACGAGGGCGGTGTGGCCTCGCAGTGGGCAGTGGCGGCCAGCGCAGGCGACCCGGCTGCGGTGTCGGGGCCGGGGCGCGGCTACGCCGTTGACGCCGACACGCCCTCCTTCCTGGTGGCCGGCGACGAGACGGCCATCCCCGCCGTCGGCCAGGTGCTGGACGCGTTGCCGGCCCAGGCGCCGGTACGGGTGCTCGTCGAGCTCGCGCACCCCGACGCCCGGACCGACCTCCCAGCTCACCCGCACGCAGCGGTCGAGTGGCTCGACCGACCGCGGGCATCAGCGCCAGGGGCCGCCCTCGTCGCTGCCATCCGCGAGGCCGACGTCGAGTCCGGGTGTCGGGTTTGGGCGGCTGGCGAGGCCGCCGCAATGCAAGCCATACGCCGACACCTCCTCGACGACCGGTCACTCGCCCGCAGCCAGATGACGGTCCGCGGCTACTGGAAGCACGGCCGGGCCGGTGCCACGGTCGACGGCTGAGATCTGCGCTACGCGAATAGCGGGTCAGGCGTCGGGGCCGCCAAGCCAACCAACGCTGCGCTCTAGGAGCCAGCGGCTCACGTCCATGGCCCGGTCGAGCTCGGTGCACAGCAGCTCGTTCTCGCCGACGAAGACCTCGGCCAACGACACCTCCACGCGGCCGACGATGCCGACGCTTCGGTCAGCAGCGTCGGTCACCGAGGCGAAGGAGTCGATGGCCGACACCTCCAGGGGCAGCTCGGTGCCCCCGACCCCGGCCAGGTCGGTGGCCAGCACCAGCAGGTCGGGGGACTGCGCGAGCGGCGGCATCGACCACGAGAAGTTGACGGGGAAGTGGTGCAGGTGAGGAGGATCGACGCCCTCGTCGAGCTCCATGACCAGGTCCTCGAACGACAGCAGCACCCGAGGGTCGACCTCCAAGGCCAAGTGGATGTCCAGTGGCCCGCCGCACGCCTCCTCGGGGTGCAGGTCGACCTCCCACGCCTGGCGCAGCGAGTAGGTCTCGACGAAGTGCCGCTCGTCGTGCACGTGGAAGCCGTGCTCGATGGCGTGCTCCTTCTGCTCGGCGACGAAGCCGGCGACATCGATGACGGCCACTCAGGTCCTTCCGCGGGGGAGCCCAGCCTGCCACGCCGCCTCGACACCCACGCAGGGCGGGCCGCGGCCGGCGCTACCGTCCCGCGGTGACCGACGACGAGCTGCTGGCGGTCCTCGAGGCCACCGCCGCAGCGGTGGCCGCCGCCCTCGACGCCACGCCGGACTGGGGGATCACCGGGGCCAAGGTCGGCCAGCACAAGAGTGATCTGATCGCGGACGAGGCCGCCCTGGCGGTGCTGGGCGAGGCCGGGTTGGATGTCTACAGCGAGGAGAGCGGACGGACCGACGGCGACGGTGGACTCGTAGTCGTCATCGACCCGCTCGACGGCAGCACCAACGCGGCCCGGCGCATCTCCTGGTGGGCGACGAGCCTGTGCGTCCTCGACGACGAGGGCCCGAGGGTCGCCCTGGTCGACGATCTCGTCCACCGGACCCGGACCGTTGCCGTGCGGGGCCAGGGAGCCGAGTGCGACGGGGGCCCCGTGGCGCCGAGCGGTTGCCACGACCTCAGCCGGGCCATCGTCGGGCTCAACGGCTTGCCCGCCCGCCATCTCGGGTGGGCCCAGTGCCGGGCACTCGGCGCCGCCGCGCTCGACCTCTGCGCCGTGGCCACCGGCCGCCTCGACGGTTTCGTCGACTGCAGCGGCTCGGGCCTGGCCCCCTGGGACTACCTCGGCGCCCTGCTCATATGCCGGGAGGCGGGGGCCACCGTCCTCGCCGCCGACGATCGGCCTTTGCACGACCTGACCGCACCCGTTCGGCGCGAGATCGTCGCCGGTGCGACCCCCGAGCTGGCCGCCACCCTCTCCGAGCGCTACGGCGAGGTCGGCCCCCTGCCCTCAGGCGACTGGGCCTGACCCAGAGCCGGTGGCGGCCGCTGGGGGTGATCGGAGACGGTCGTAGGCTGCGGCGGTGCATGCGGGGCTCCATCGGACGTTGCTGAGGGGCTTCCGGCGGTTGCCCACGCCGGCCCGTCGTCGGGTCGTGCGGACCATCGCCCCGTCGTTCACGGTGGGCGCCATGTGCTTCATCGAGCGGCCCGGCGGCCATCTGCTGCTCGTGGAGCACGTCTACCGCCGGCGCTGGGGCGTGCCGGGCGGCCTGCTCGAGCGCCGGGAGGCACCAGCCGACGCCGCCCGGCGCGAGGTGCGCGAGGAGGTGGGCCTCGACGTGGTGCTGCTGGGGGAGCCGGCGATCGTCGTGGACCCTGTCCCTCAGCGTGTCGACGTCGTGTTCCGCGCGAGGGTCGCCCCCGGTGCCGATCCCGAGTCGGCTCGGCCCCGGAGCCCCGAGATCGCCGGCCTGGGCTGGTTCGCCCCCCGTGACCTGCCCGAGCTGCAACACGAGACGGCCAGCGCCTTCGTCGCCCTGGCTCGGGCCAGCGGCGAGAGCGAGCGATCTCGCATCCCGTGGCGGGAGGCCGACGCCGACTGAGATCTCCGCGTTCTGGTCGCCGGTGACCCGTCAGCTCGGCCGTGTCGCTGGTCTGTAGCGTGAGCGCCGCGTCGGGGGCGTAGCTCAGCCTGGTCAGAGCGCCCGGTTTACACCCGGGAGGTCGTCGGTTCGATCCCGGCCGCCCCCACCACGACGGTGGCCGCCGCCCCGTTCACCGGAACGCAGGCGCCACGTCGGACCAGAACCGGTCGAGAGCGTCCTTGCGCTGGGCGACGTCGCCCCAGAACCAGTCGGGGACGATCAGCTCGTCGAGGCCGGCATCGAGGTAGGCGCCGAGCTGGTCGGTCACCTCCGCCGGGCTGCCGATGAGCTGGGGCCGCTCCGACGGTCGGGATCGGAGACGCTGCGCCTCGGCCGCATCGTCGACGATGGTGACGAGGGCCTGGGTCGAGCGCTTGATCTCAGCCGGGTCACGGCCCAGCTCGTCGCAGTGGCGGGCCAACACCTCGGAGCGATGGACCAGCTCCTCGACGGTCGCCCACGAGTTCCACTCATCCGCGAAGCGGGCCGCGATGCGCAGGCCACGCTGTTCGCCCTTCGCTCCGATCAGGATGGGCAGTCGCCCGGTCGGGGGCGTGGGCCGACACGGTGCGTCGGCGAGCTGGTAGTGCTCGCCGGCGAAGGTCGTGCGGTCGACGGTGGCCAGCGAGCGGATGACCGCGCAAGCCTCCTCGTAGCGGTCTAGCCGGGTGCGGGTGTCGAACAGGTCGATGCCGTAGACCCGGTGCTCGTTCACCTGCCATCCGGCGCCCAGGCCCAGCACGAAGCGCCCGCCGCTGATGTGGTCGAGGGTCACTGCGCTCTTGGCCACGACGGCTGGATGGCGGTAGGTGTTGCCCAAGACGAGCGTGCCGAGGCGGACCCTCTCGGTGCTCGCCGCCAGCGCGGCGAGGGTCGTGAACGCCTCCAGGACAGGTGAGTCCTCGGGCTCGTCCTCGGGCCGGTCGAGCATGAAGTGATCCATGACGTAGGCGCCGTCCCAGCCGGCGTCCTCGCAGTGGCGGACCACTTCGAGGGTCGCCGCGAAACCAGCCAGGGGGGAGGGCCACACCGAGAAGCGCATCGGCCCATGTGACCACATCGTCGGGAGGGAGTCGGCCCGGTGCGCCGCGGGAGGTCAGGCCACGGCGGCACCCAAGGCTACCTGCACCATGTCGTCGAAGGAGCTCTCGCGCTCGGCCGGGGGCAGGTGTTCGTCGCGGCCGAGGTGGTCCGAGACGGTGAGCACGGCCAGGGCCCGCGCCCCGGTCTCAGCCGCGACCCCGTAGAGCCCGGCGGTCTCCATCTCGACGGCCAACATCCCGAGGGCGGCGACCCGCTCGTTGATCGCCGGGTCCGGGGCGTAGAAGAGATCGGACGTGAACACCGGTCCGACCCGGACTGCCACTCCGAGCGCGGCCGCAGCGTCGACCGCAGCTCGGGCCAGCTCGAAGTCGGCCACCGCCGCCAGGTCGAGCCCGCCGGAACGGGTGCGGTTGACCCCGGAGTCGGTGGATGCCGCCGAGGCCACGACCACCGAGCCCACGTCGAGGTCGTCGTGCAGCGACCCACAGGACCCGACCCGGACGAGGGTGGTGACGCCGTAGCCGCGAACCAGCTCGGTGGCGTAGATCGACACCGAAGGGATGCCCATGCCGTGAGCCATGACCGAGACGGGTTGAGCGTCGAAGGTGCCGGTATAGCCCTCCATGTTCCTGATGTCGGTGACGAGGCGGGCGTCGCTCAGGTGGGTCCTGGCGATGTGGCGCGCCCGCCGCGGGTCGCCGGGCATGAGGCACACCGGTGCGAAGTCGCCGTCGGCCGCGGCGATGTGGGGCGTGGGCACGGAGAGCCTCCGAGGATGACCGGGACAGCGCCCGAAGGTAGTGGCGGGCCGTCGCTGACGAGTGGGACCGATCAGCTCAGCTCGAGGCCCGACGCTCCGCGTGGCGCAGCCTCGGCACCAGGCCGCCGTCGCCGAGAGCCCGTAGAGCGCGCAGCTCGGCCACCTCGAACACGACGGCATCGTCGGGCTCGCGCCGGCAGATGAAGGTGACGACGCAGTCGGCGCAGGCCTCGGTGTGCTCTAGGGCGCACTCGGCGCAGTCGATGCGCAGCGGCTCGGTGGGGTCCACGGCGGTCCTCCGGGACGTCGGTGGGGAGTGGTCGGGGCCATCATGGCGACGGGGTGTGACAACGAGGCCCTCGCCCACCCACCATGGAGGTCTGTGGCCGCCGCTCCCGTCCCCTCCGAGATCGTCGACGACCTGTCGCGTCGAGCCCTCGCCGCGGGCCGCGCCTCCGGCCTCGACGCCTTGGGGGTGACGACCGCGGAGGCCTTCACCGCGACTCGCCACGACCTGGAGGAACGCCGGGCCGCCGGCCTGCACGGCGGGATGCAGTTCACCTACCGCAACCCGGCCCGCTCCACCGACCCCCGAGCGCTGTTGCCCTCGGCCCAGGCCCTCGTCGCCGCGGCCCGCAGCTACTCGGGGCCGGACTCCGAGGGGGCTCCAGCGGACCGGCCGCAGGGACGCGTCGCTCGCTACTCGTGGAGCGACCACTACGACGCCCTGCGCCAAGGCCTGCGGGCCGTGGCCGACGTGCTCGTCGCCGATGGTTGGAGGGCGCTGGTGGTGGCCGACGAGAACCATCTGGTCGACCGGGCCGTCGCCCACCGGGCCGGGCTCGGCTGGTACGGCAAGAGCAGCCTGCTGCTGATCCCGGGGGCCGGGAGCTGGTTCGTCCTGGGGTCGGTCGTCACCGATGCGCCGCTCCCGCCGACCGCTCCGGAGCCGGTTCCCGACGGGTGCGGCTCCTGCTCCCGGTGCCTGCCCGCATGTCCCACGGGAGCCATCGTCGCCCCCGGGGTGGTCGACGCCCGCCGTTGCTTGGCGTGGATCGTCCAGGCCCCCGGTCCCATGCCCCGTCGGCTGCGGGAGCCGATGGGTGACCGGGTCTACGGCTGCGACGACTGCCAGGACGCCTGCCCCCCCAACCGCGTCGAGCTGCGACGACAGGGGTCTCGACCTGGAAACGACGATCCGTCCGGTGCGACGGAGTCGGTCCAAGCCGGTGGGCCGTGGGTCGACCTGCTCGACCTGCTGGCGGCCGACGACGCCACCCTCCTGGCTCGTCACGGCCGGTGGTACATCGCCGGACGGGATCCCCGGTGGCTGCGCCGCAACGCCCTCGTCGCCTTGGGCAACGTCGCCGACCCCGGCGATCCGAGGGTCGCCGGCGTCCTGCGCCGGTTCCTGACCGGGCCCGACGACCTGCTCGGCGCCCATGCCGCCTGGGCCCTGCGCCGGCTCGGGCGTGACGACCTGCTGGCCGGGGCCGAGCACCTGGGGCCCGACGTGCGCTTCGAGCTGGCCCAGCCGCCACCGACCCCCCGGGTCGCCCTGCGCCCAGGCTCACCCGGGGCGATGTGAGGGCTCGATGACGCACCTGCTCGTCACCAACGACTTCCCGCCCAAGCACGGAGGCATCCAGCAGTACCTCTGGGAGCTGTGGCGTCGCCTCCCCGCCGAGGAGGTCACGGTCCTCACCGCCGCCCACCCCGACGCGGCGCGATGGGACTCGACCCAGGACTTCCGCATCGAGCGGACCCGCGAGGGGGTGCTGCTGCCCACCCGTCGGCTCGCGAGCCGCATCGACCGGTTGGCCGGCGAGGTCGACGCCGGCGTCGTGATGCTCGACCCGGCTCTGCCCCTGGGCCACATCGGCCCCCGTCTCGAGCGGCCCTACGGCGTCGTCGTCCACGGGGCCGAGATCACCGTGCCGGGGCGCACACCCGGCGGCCGGGCCCTGCTGGCCCGCGTGCTCGTCGGCGCCCGCCTCATCGTCGCCGCCGGCACCTATCCGGCCGACGAGGCCGAGAGGGCCGCCGGGCGCGGCCTTCCCATCGCGATCGTCCCGCCCGGTGTCGACTCGGCGCGCTTCTCGCCCCTTACCGACACCGAGCGGGACCAGACCCGTCGGCGCCTCGGCCTCGACCCTGACGACGCGGTGGTCGTCTCGGTCAGCCGCCTCGTACCGCGCAAGGGCATGGACGTGCTGATCGACGCCGCGGCCGAGCTCGCCGCTCGTCGTCGGGGCCTTCGCGTCGTGATTGGCGGCGATGGCCGTGACCGGCGGCGCCTGGCCCGTCGCATCGAGCGCACGGGCGCGCCGGTGCAGCTGCTCGGTCGCATAGTCGAGGAGGACAAGCCGTCGCTCTACGGCGCAGCCGACGTGTTCGCCATGCTGTGCCGCGACCGGTGGAGCGGCCTGGAGCAGGAGGGGTTCGGCATCGTCTTCCTCGAGGCCGCGGCCTGCGGGGTCCCTCAGGTCGCGGGGGACAGCGGGGGGGCCACCGACGCGGTCGCCCACGGCGTCACCGGCACCGTCGTCGCCGACCCCACCGATGTCGGAGCCGTGGCCGACGCGCTCGACGCCTACCTCTCGGATCGCAACCGCCGGGTCGAGGCCGGGCGAGCGGGACGAGCTCGGGTGAAGGCGGACTTCGCCTACGACGCCCTGGCTCGCAGCCTTCGGGTCGCTCTCGCCGCCCGCTGAGCGGCAGCGATCAGTACGCTACGTGCTGACAGTTGGCAATCGAACGCTCTGCGTGATACTTTGTTCCTGCGTCCGCCACGGACGGTCACGAAACTCGGGCACAGAGCAAAGGGAGAAGGCGATGGGGGAGCACCACAGCACCCAGGACGGGCAGGGTTCCGCCACGAGAGGCGTCGCCCAGGGCCGACGGGGAGCCCGGCGCCTGCGGGCGCTGCTCGTCGCTGCCTTGACCCTGGCCGGGCTGGGCCTCGGCGCCGCGGCCGTCCCGAACCCGGCCGCCGCCGCCGGGCCGGCCCAGCCCACGCTGGTCTCGGACATCCCCACCACCACGACGCCCCACGTCACCAACGGCAACGTCTACACGGTTGCGGTCGTGGGCAACAGCGTGGTCCTGGGAGGCGACTTCACCGCCTCGACCGACCCCGACGGCACGGTCGTCAACCGTTCCTACCTGCTGGCCTTCGACCGGGCCACCGGGCGGATCCGCCAGGACTGGGCTCCGGTGCTCGATAGCGCGGTGTACTCCGTCGTCGCCGCCCCCGACGGCCAGTCGGTCTACGTCGGCGGTCGCTTCAACCGGGTGAACGGGGCCGTGCAGTACAAGGTCGCCCGCGTCGCCATGTCCAACGGGGCCAACCTCCCGTTCCAGTCCGGAGTGAGCGCCGTGGTCACCGCCATGGCCCTGCAGGGCGGTCGCCTTTACATCGGCGGCACCTTCACCGCGGTGCAGGGCCGGGCCCGCCGAGTCGCCGCCCTCAACGCCGGCACCGGAGCCATCGACGACAACCTCAACCTCGCCTTCGAGGGCACCCACAACGGCGGTGAGGGAAAGATCTGGCGCATCGAGGCGTCCAACGACGGCCAGCACGTCGTCGTCGTCGGCAGCTTCGCCTCGGTCGCCGGCCAGCCTCGCAACCAGATCGCCAAGCTGAACGTGGCCGGCACCGGGCCCGTCACGCTGTCGGCGTGGGCGACGAGCTCCTTCGCCGGCATCTGCGGTGGCTTCACCGACTACGTGCGCGACGTCTCCTTCAGCCCCGACAGCTCCTACTTCGTCGTCGCGACCACTGGAGGTCCCGGCACCCGGACCGCAGGCACCTGTGACTCGGTCACCCGCTTCGCCGACACCGAGACCGCCAACTCCACACCGAGCTGGACGGAGTACTCCGGCGGCGACAGCTACTACTCGGTCGAGGTGACCGGATCGGTCGTGTACGTCGGCGGCCACTTCCGCTGGTCGAACAACTCCTACGGCGCCGACTTCCTCGGCCCGGGCGGCAGCGTCACCACCGGGATCGCCTCGCTCGACCCGACCAACGGGCTCCCCCTGTCCTGGAACCCCGGGCGCGACCGGGGTCGGGCCGTGTGGCAGATGGAGGCCACCCCCGACGGGCTGTACGTGGCCAGCGACACCGATCGCATCGCCGGTGGTCGCTACCGGGGTCGCATCGCCTTCTTCCCCCTCGCTGGTGGCCGCGGCGTCCCCCAACCGGTGCGACCGGTGCTGCCACTCGAGCTGAACCAGTACGTGACCGCCGGCTCCCCCACGCGGGTCGTCACCCGCGCCTTCGACGGCACCACCGCGGGCACCCCGCAGGCCCGCATCGCCGACGCGTCGGCCCTCGCCGGAGCACGAGCAGCGTTCTTCGCCGATGGCACCCTCTACAGCGCCCACTCCGACGGGACGTTGCAGGCCCGCTCCTACGACGGCACCACCCTCGGCGCCGCCTCCACGATCGACCTGCAGCGCATGACCGACTTCGCCGACGACCTGCGGAACATGCGCAGCATGGTGCTCGACGACGGGCGCCTCTACTACACGAGGGACGGCTCGTCGCAGCTGTACATGCGCTACTTCAGCGTCCAGAACCGGGTCGTGGGGGCCCAGCGCTTCGAGGTCGCGTCGTCGGGCGGTGGCGTGCAGTACGACAAGGTCGGGGGCATGGTCCTGGCCGGCGCCAACGTGTACTACGTCGATCTTGATGCCGGCACCCTGGTGCGAGCGACCTGGCGACCCAGTGGTGGCATCGAGCCGGCCGGGCGCACCATCGTCAGCGCCGCAAACGCAGGGGGCGTGAGCTGGACGACATCGGTGCTGTGGGCCCTCCAGGGCCAGGCCGCCAACCAGTCTCCGACAGCGAGCTTCACCGCCACCTGCGTCGACGGCCGCTGCTCGGTCGACGGGCGAGCCTCGACCGACCCCGACGGCACCATTGCCTCCTACGCATGGAACTTCGGTGACGGCTCGACGGCAACCGGCCCGACGGCGGCGCGGACCTACACCCAGTCCGGCACCTACACCATCCGGCTCACCGTCACCGACAACCGGGGCCTGACGGCCACGACCACCCGTGTCGTCACGGTGGCGGTGCCCGCCGATCGAGGGTTCCTCGGGACCACGGCGTCGACCACCGGTCGCACCTCCACCACCCACTCGGTGCTGCCCGACGAGGCTCTGCGGGCGGGTGACCAGATGCTGCTGTTCGTCACCACCAACGCTCCGTCGACCACCACGGTGACTCCGCCGCCAGGTTGGACGACGCTGGTCGAGGCGAACACCTCGGGCAAGCGCACCACCGTTCTGGCCCGCACCGCAACCGCGACAGACCCGGGCCTCACCTACACCGTCGGGCTGAGCGTGGCGGCCCGAGCCGACGTGGTGTTCGCCGCCTATCGGGGCCTGAGAGCGAACCCGGCTTCGGCGGCGTCCTTCGCCGGCTACACCACCCCGACGGTCACGGCCCCGTCGGGGGCGTGGGCCGTGTCTTTCTGGGCCGACAAGTCATCGACCACCACTGGTTGGACGGTCCCCGCCGACGTGACCCTGCGCCACTCCTTCGCCGGCGCCGGGTCGGGCCGCACCGCTGAGGCACTGGCCGACAGCGGCGGCGCCCTCGCAGGGGGACCCTACGGTGGCCGCACGGCCAGCGTGGCCAGCCCGGTCTTCAACTCCTCGGCCGTGACGATCATCCTCGCCCTGGCCTGATACCCCAGCCCGGGCCGACTGCGAAGGTAGCCGCCTCGATGCCGGGCTGATGGCCCACCATCGTGCGATTTCGCCCATCTCGACGAGACCGGGGCAGGATCGGCCCGTGCCCGGCTCCGAGAGCTTTGCGTCAGCGTTGGTGAGCGCCCTGCGCCGGCAGGGTCAGCGGCCGGCGACGTCGGGTGCGGTTGCGTCGACGACGACGACGACGACGACGACGACGACATGGATGGAGGTCGCTGACGGTGTCCGGCGGCTCGCGCTGGGGCTCGTCTCCGCCGGAGTCGGTGGCGGCCACCGGGTCCAGGTCGACGGTGGCGCAGCCAGGCCGCACGATCTGATCGGACGCGAGCTGGCCGTCTTGTCGGTCGGAGCGGTGCTGTGCGGACCCGGAGCGGACTGCGCCGATGCCGGCTTCGGACCGAACGGCCTGAGCGGCGTCGGGCCCGAGACGATCGGGCTCGACGATCTGCGCGACCGGGGGGCGGCGGCCGATCGCGACCGTCCGGCTCGCTACGAGGAGATGCTGTCGGCCCTGGGCCGAGCGGCGCCCGCCATCGCAACTCGCGATGCCGTGGTCACCCAGGGTCAGGCCCGCTGGGCGCTGCGCAGCGTCGACCGGTGGATCGGAGCGGCGCTCCCCTCGGCGGGCGGCGTCGTCGGTGGCGTCGTCGATGGTCCGGGCCCGGTTCTCGCTGCGCACCGATCCGTCGACACGGGCGGGATCACCGCAGCCCTGGTCGGGCGCTGGTGGCCGGCCACCGTCGGGGCCGCGCTGGCTGGGATCGACGCCGACTCGGGTGGTCCGGGTGGCGTGGTGGATGCGGCCAGGGACCTGCGTCCGAGCCTCGCCGTCCTCGACCCGACCGCCTGGGCCGAGCTGGCCGCGGCCGCTCGGACCAGCGCATCGTGGTCGCTGGCCGGGCCGACCATGCTGCGACGCGGCCGGGTGATCGCAGCGGGGGAATCCTCGAGCCTCGTCGACCGGATCGGGCTGACCGCGGCACGGCGTTGGATCGGCCTCCGCGTCAACACCGCAGCAGGCCTCGACCGGCTCGACCTCGGCGTATGCCTGGGCCCGCTCGATCCCGGCGCCGCTCGGGATCTGGCCGCCGCTGCGGTCCCCCTCGTCGTGGCCTGGACCGCCCCCGGGGCCACGGCTCCGGTCGCCGCCACGCCGGTGCTCCGGCCCGAGCCGGCCGCGGCGTGGGGTCGCCCGCTGCCGGGGCGCGCCGTCGAGGTCGTCGGACCGATCACCACCATCCTGGGCGGCGACCTGCCGGACGGTCGTCTGTGGCTCGACGGAGCGGTGGCCGTCGACGACCGCAGCCGGGTCCGCTTCCCCCGCTCGCGTTGACCCGCGGCTGTGTGCCACCTTCCACCGTGGTGGCCATGACGCGCGCGAAGATCCCCGGCGCCGGCGGCGACGCGACCGCACTGATCCGGTTGTCGTGGGCCGGCACAGCCGTCACGGCCGTGACATCGATCGCCAACGGGCTGACCGGCGACCGGAGCTCCTACGCCGTGTCGGCGGGTCCCGGGCTCGTGCTGTTCACCCTGGGCTGCGGAGCCTTCCTCTGGGCTTTCGCCCTGGCGGCTCAACGGAGCCGACGCGAGGAGCTCGACGTCGCGGGTGTGTTCATCCTCTCCGGCTCCGCGCCCCGCCGGGTGCAGCTGTCGATGCTGGCCTCGTTGGCCGTGCAGACCACGGTGCCGCTCGCGGTGGCGATCGTCCGCCCCTTCACCGCCTTCGCCGTCCTCGCCCCGATGTGGGCTTTCGGGCTGGCCGGGATGTGGGGGGCGCGCCACGGGGCCTTCCCGACCCGCCGAGCTCCGGGCGCGGCAGGAGGAGCCGCGGGCTGGACGTGCCGATGGAGCAGAATGCGGAACCGACGAGCCGCGAACGGAAGGCCCCACCGATGGGTGATTCGGTCCGAGAGCAGATGACGGTCGAGGCGCCCATCGGCGACGTCCTCGACGTGCTCCTCGCCATCGAGCGCTACCCCGAGTGGGCCCGCGACCTCAAGGAGGCCGAGATCCTGGCCCGTGACGACGAGGGCCGCGTGAGCGAGGCCCGCTTCCGGGCCGCCGGCTTCGGCTACAGCACGCAGTACACGTTGGCCTACGACCACTCGACGCCCGGCCGTCTGGCCTGGCGGTTGACCAAGGGAGACGTGACCCGCAAGCTCGACGGTCACTACGAGCTGGTCGACAACGGCGACCACACGACCGACGTGACCTACGAGCTGGAGGCCGAGCTGGTGCTACCCATCCCCGGCTTCGTGAAGCGGCGCACGACCCACAAGATCACCCACACCGCGCTGCGCGAGCTGCGGGCCCGGGTCGAGGGGGGCGACGGCGAGGCCGGCGAGATGGAACCGACAGGATGACCGGCGCGGAGCGGACCGGACGCACCCTCCTGCTCACCGGCAAGGGAGGAGTCGGCAAGACGACCGTGGCTGCGGCCACGGCGCTGCGCTGCGCGGAGGACGGCCGGCGCACGATCGTGTTGTCGACCGACCCTGCGCACTCCCTGACCGATGCCTTCGACGTGCCCCTCGGCCCCCATCCGACCGCGATCGCCGACGGGCTGTGGGGTCAGCAGCTCGACGCCCGCGAACGCATGGAGGAGGCCTGGACCGACATCCAGGCCTGGCTCGTCGACGTGTTCGAGTGGGCCGGCGTCGACGGCATCGAGGCCGAGGAGCTGGCCCTCCTGCCGGGTCTCGAGGAGATCTTCGGGCTGGTCGACATAAAGGCGTACGCCGACAGCGGTGACTGGGACGTCGTGGTCGTGGATTGCGCGCCCACCGCCGAGACGGTGCGGCTGTTGTCCCTGCCCGACGTGCTGCGCTGGTACATGGAACGGGTCTTCCCGACCAGCCGCCGCCTGCACCGAGCCGTCGCCCCCCTCCTGTCCCGGGTCACGTCGTTACCGGTGGCCGGTGATGCCGTCTTCGGGTCTGCCGAGCGTCTCTACGGCCGTCTCGAGGGGGTCAAGGAGGTGCTGGCCGACACCGAGCGCACCAGCGTCCGCCTCGTCGTCAACCCCGAGCGGATGGTGATCGCCGAAGCCCGACGTACGGCGACCTACCTGGCCCTGTTCGGCTACGGCGTCGACTCGGTGATCGCCAACCGATTGCTGCCCGAGGCGATATCGGACCCGTGGTTCGACCGTTGGAAGGCCAGCCATGCCGAACACCTGACCGCCATCACCGACGGCTTCGCCCCCCTACCGGTGCTGCGCGCCGAGCTGGCCGCAGAGGAGGTCGTCGGTCTCGACCGCCTCCGCACCTTTGCGGCCGACCTCTACGGCGACACCGACCCGACCGCTCGCCTGCACGAGGGGGAGCCCCTCAGGGTCGTAGCTGTCGGCACGGACATGGAGCTCCAGATCGACCTGCCCTTCGTCGATCGCGATGACCTCGACGTCGGACGACGCCACGGTGACTTGCTGGTGGCCGTCGGCCCCTACCGTCGGGCCATCGCCCTGCCCGACTCGCTCTTGCGCCGTTCGGTCACCAGCGCGACGCTGCGCGACGGACGGCTCCGGGTCACCTTCGCTGACGAGCGCGCCGCACCTGCCGACGACGACCAAACCGACGACGCAGAGGCGGAGGCGGAGGAGGAGGAGGAGATGGTCGCGGGGGCTCGCCGGTGACCGCCGGACACCGGCCACGCGATGGTGACGAGGGTCCCGCACCGGGTGCCGATGCTCAAGGTCACGGACCGGGAGACCGATCTGACACCGATGACCGCTCACCCGGCGTGGATGCCATCCAGGACGCGGCCCGCCAAGCCATCGACCTCACCCGCGCCCTCATCGACGTGGCCGAGGCCCTCGTGAACGACCCTGAGGTGGCCCAGCGGCTGGAATCAGTCGTGCGCACCGTGTCCGAGACGGCGTCGCGGACCACTCAGGCGACGCAGTCGCCGCGGTCGAGCTGGCCACGACCGGCGCCGGGACAGGACCCAGACGACGGCGACGGGGTGCAGAGCATCCCGGTCACCTAGGAGCGCTCATGGAGATCATCCACCTGCGGGGCACTGCGCCCGAGCCCTGGGCCCTCGACCTGTCGCCTCGGCTCACGATCGTGCACGGCCTGACCGAACCGGTCGCCACCGCCGTGCGCCGCGCCGTCGACGCCCTGGTCAAGGGCCGAGCTCGCGACCTCGTCGCCGGAGGGGTCACCGGCAAGGTCTCGGTCGGTGGCGAGGACCTCGACCTCGACCAGGTGGAGGCGCAGCTGCGCGACCTGGTGCCCGCGGCCATGCTCACCGCCGCCGATGTGGCCGACCCAGGCGCAGCGCTGGTCCAGGCTCGCCAGCGGGCCTTCGACGACGAGTTGGCTCGCGCCTCCGAGGCGTTGCAGACGGCGGAAGCGGAGCTGGTTCGGGTGCGCGCCGATTGGCACGAAGCGCTGGGGGAGAGGACAGACACGATGCGGGCCGGCTTGCGCGAGCGGGACGCCGCCGCCGTCGAGCTGGCGGCGGCCAGGCAGCGCATGAGCGAGGCACCGTCCCCGGAACCCGACGAGCCGACACCGACCGGCGCTGGCTCCGGTGGGCCCGACCCGGAGTTGGCCCGGCTGATCGAGGAGCGGGCAGCCGCCGCCCACCTAGCGCGCGACGCGGCCGCGGCCGCGGTGCAGGAGGCGACCGCAGCTCGCGACCGCCTGGCTGCGGCGCGTCCGCCCGACGCCGACGTCGACGCCCGCCGGTTCGAGTTGGCCGACGCCGAAGCCCGGACCGCCGTGGCCCCTGGCGACGCGGCGCCGGAGGAGGAGCGACGGAGCCTGGCCGAGCAGCGCGCCGTCCTCGCCGCTCAGCTCGAGGGCATCGAGGTGCGATCTACTGAGCGGGTGGCCGCCGCCCTCGAGGCCTCCGAGGCCCACGGGGGCATCGTCGCCCTGGAGGCGGCGCGTGTCGCCGTCGAGTGGGAGCGGGTCCGCGACCTGGTTGCCGACGATGATGTGGCGTGGCCCCCGTCCCCGCCGGGATCGTCGCCGTTGGACGCTGAGTTCGGCGTCGGGGGGGTCGACGTCGAACCCGAGGCTCTCGCCGAGGTGCGGCCCAGCGGCATGTTCTCCCGGCCTCCCGTGGTCCTGCCCGACGATGAGGAGCCGGGGACCGCCGAGCCGGAGGAGCGGTCGGAGGTGAGCGTCGCGACACCGGTGTCGCCGGCCCTCGAGTCGATGGTCGCCGACGCACGGAAGCGGGTGAGTCGGGCCCGCCGGGCCCTGGACGAGGCCAGCGGGGCCACCCGGCTAGATCCAGCCGACGTTGAGGCCTTGGAGGCATGTCACGCTGAGGTCCTCGGCGCTTGGGAGGGCAGCGAACGTCGCATCGGCGTGGGCCGGGCTCGACGTCGCCTGGAGGAGGCCCAGCTGGCCGAGCGCGAGATCCTGGCCCGCATGGGCTTCGCCAGCTACACCGAGTTCATGGTGTCCGGTCGGTCATCGGGTCTGCCGTCGCAGCTCGACACCGACCATGCCCGGCGGGGCCTGGCGGAGGCCGAGGCCAGCCTCCGCGACGCCGAGGCCGATGTCGAAGCCGAGCTCTCTGCCTCGACGCAGACCCAGCAGGCCCCGGCACGCCAGGCCCGGCAGGTGGCCGACGAGGTGCGCGAGGCCGAGACGGCGGCGGCAACGCGCCGGGCCCTCGAGGAGGCCCGAAAGCGCGAAGCGACCGAGGAGAGGCCACCGGCGGAGACCTGGGACCCAGGAGCGGCCAAGGGCCGCCTGGTGGCCACGCTCGAGGCCCTCACCGCTCGTGGCGCCGAGCTGCTCGGCACCGACCCCGGCGACGAGGTGGCCAACGCGCTGCGCGACCGGATCGCGACCGACCCCCTTCCCGATCTGCGTCTCGCGCTCGACGAGGTTGGGGTCCCCCTTGGTGAGGTGCTCACCCGCGACGAGGTCCTCTCGCGGGCTAGGGCCTGGATAGCACGTCAGGGCGAGGCCGCAGTCCGGCGCCGGAGCCTGATTGCGGAACGGGTCGAGGTCGAAGCTCGCCTGGCCGAGCTGGACGCCGCCGACGGGGCCCGCGTGGCCTACGACGCTGCGACCCGCGACCGAGACGATCTCCGACAGGACCTCGCCGACCTCGTCGCCATCGACGCTGCGCTCGACGCCACCCAGGAGCGACTTGCTCACAACCTCGACGATCTGGCCCGAGCCACCGCGGCTCTGGCCGAGGCCGAGCAGGCCCAGCATCCCGCGACCATCGCCGCCGAGCCCTCGCCGACCGAGTCCGACCTCGGACCGGCCGACGACGCCATGGATCCCGAAGCAGGCGACACCGGTGCCGGGGACGGCGTCGACGTCGACCTGCCTCAGCTCGAAGCCGAGGTGCGGAACGCCCAGACCGCCCTCGAGGCCGCCGTGGCCCGGCTCCTGCCCTCGCCGTCCGCAACCGGTGAGGCCGACGCCGATGCTGACGCCGCGGTCGGCCGCGCCGAGGCGCGAGTCGTCCTGGCTCGCTTGGAGCTCGACGGCCTCCAGGGTCTCCAGACCGCCCGAGGCAAGGAGTCGGCACCGGCGCACGATGCGATGACGCCCGACGTCGATGGCGTTATCTGGCGGATCCTGGCCCGCCTGGCGTCGCTCCGTGAAGCGGCCGCTCCCTCCGGCCCCGGCCCCACGCCCCTTGTCCTCGACGATCCCTTCGGTCGACTTGACGACGAGGCGGCGGTTCGGGTGTGCGAGAGCCTCTCGGGCCCGGCCCTGACCGTGCAGACCGTGGTCCTGACCGACCGTCCCGGGGTCGTCGAGTGGGCCCGCCGCAGCGACCCTCGCCGGGTCCAGGCCGTGACCGCGACCTCCACCAGCGGCGATCCTCCTCCGGCCTGACACCCGGCCGTCTGCGGGCTTCTCGATCCGCCAGCGGGCTGCGCTCCGGCTGCCTACCCTGGGACCGACATGACGACGAGGAGGTTCCGTGGCCGCGATCACCGAGGACACGATGCGCACCCTGGCCGGCTTCAAGGCGGAGGGCGTCCCGGTGACGTCCTGCTACCTCGATGTCGACGGGCGACGCCTGCTGACCCAGCGCGACATCGACCAGGAGCTCGACGGCGTCCTGCGTCCAGCCCGCGCCCGGGTCAACGGCACGCCCACCGTGCACACCGACCTCGACCGCATCGAGGACTTCGTCCGCGGCGGCTTCGACCGATCGCGTGTGCGGGGCCTGGCCCTGTTCTCTTGCGTTGACCGCGACCTGTGGGAGGTCGTGCCCCTCCCGGTGCGCGTCCGCAGCCGGGTGATCGTCAACGCTCAGCCGGCGGTGGGCCAGCTGGAGGCCATCGCCGAGGAGCAACGGCGCTTCGGTGTCCTGCTGGTCGACCGCCAGCGGGTTCGGATGTTCGTCTTCGAGCTCGA
>Ga0136617_10000755_pt1 | contig 28036 bp, 28 predicted proteins | sample AntDrymUQ3222106_2_FD_129672 | JGI IMG/M metagenome (GOLD analysis project Ga0136617, IMG submission 129672) | Polar desert sand microbial communities from Dry Valleys, Antarctica - metaG UQ322 (21.06) | ecosystem: Environmental > Terrestrial > Soil > Desert | place: Antarctica: Dry Valley...
GGTTTGACGCCTCCCCCCGTAGGGCGACGCCGGAGGGCCACAAATCCTCCATCTCCTGCACAGCGACACGTCAAGCAAGTCGTACTCCTACCTGTCGACTCCTCTCCGCGCTCGTGGCACAACGACCCCTGCGCACCAACTCCCCACACCTACGCGAACTGGACGAACGGATCATGGCCATGCTCACCCGCAACGATGCCCGCTGAAACGAGAAACCCACCGCCTGATGATCCGAACACCGGCTGATCGAGTGGCTAACCGGGTTCGACGTGCCCACGGTCGCGGTGTCCGTGCAACTTCTGCACGCGGCCCGCGCAGCGGCTCCCCACCAGCGGTGCCCAGTGATCGCTCCGACGGCCGGGCCGGTGTCCCGGTGGGTGCGGGTGCTCGTCGTCGCCGCCGTGATCGTCGTGGCCACTGTTGCTGTGATCGCGTCCTACGCGCACATGCGGACCGTCGGACAGCGCGCCGGGGAGGGCTGGTGCGCCGACATGCTGCCCTGCCCGTGGACGGGCTGCTCGTCGCCGCCTTCCTCGTGCTGCTCGTGCGCCACAGCGCCGGGCTCCCGGCCCAGTGACTGTCTTGGTGCGGGCTCGCGCTCGGCATTGCCGCGTCACTGGCCGTGAACGCGGCCACCTCCGAGCCGACTGCGCTCGGCCGGATCGTGACCGCGTCACGATGGTTGATAGCGGATCAGACGGCCCGTCACGTTTCGAGCCAGCCACCACGCGATTGTCCACATCGTCGTCCGTCAGCGGTACGGTTACCGCGTGGGGCTGGAGCTGGGAATTCGGCTGCGCGGGTCGGTCGCCGACCTTGACGCGCAGCGGGTTCTGCGCGACCTCGTCCACCTGATCCGGCTTCTTGGCCTGCTGGAGGACACGCAGCTACGCAAGGATCGCGAGCCATCATCGCGGAGTACATGGGCATTCAATGCGCTCGGCCTCGGCAGCGTGAACGCCGTCCTCGCCCCGCTGGAGCCGCGCGGCGGCGCCGACTCCGGTGTGCTCGACCAGGTGCCGGAGCTGTTCGTTCTCGGACTAGAGGACGTCGAGTCCTCGCCGCGAGTGCCGAAGGGGTGGAGCATAGGGGCGGTGCGCGAAGCTGCACGCGCGACGCAGAACCTGGGCACCGACGCGGCACACGCGATGGTGCTGACCCTGCTCGTCGATGGCGAGGCGAAGCGGTCGGTCGAGATCACCCACCGCGCGTCGGCAAACGCGAAGGCGGCGGTCAAGGCCCGATCCAGCAGTCTCGGCTCCGTCATCGGCACCCTCGACTCGGTCAGCGTGCACAAGCGCAACCGCGCCGGGCTCTGGACGGCGCGCGGCGGTCGCCGGGTCGAGGTGTCGTTCGACGACGATCACCTCGACAGCCTCGCGACGCTTCTCGGTCGGCGCGTCGAGGTCTGGGGACGGCTCTCGCGCAACTCCGACGACCAGGTGCTCTCGGTTCAGGCGTGCCGGTTCATCACGCTCCAGCAGCCCGACGAAGGTCGCCGACTCGCTGACCTGCGCGGGATCGCACCGAACCTGACCGGTGGCGATGAGGTTGACGTCTACCTGGAGCGGTTGCGTGGCACGTCCTGACTCACCGGAGGTCATCTACCTCGATTCCAACACGGTGTGCCGGTTCATGGTCGGGAAGCACGTCGACACGATCGGCCGCGTCATTGAGGCCGTGGACGCGGGTCAGGCGGAGCTGATCATCTCGCCCCTGTTGCTGGTCGAGTGCCGGGGCAGCCACGGAAAGACCCGGTCGACGAGGATGTGGAGCGGCGCATCATCGAGATCCTCGACAACCCACGGCACACCCTGGTCGAGTTCCCCCGCTCCGTCGCGCTGAAGGCCCGTGAGCTGGCGCTGCGTCACGGGATGAAGAACTACGACGCCATCCACCTGGCCCACGCAGTCATGGCCGGCGCGGACGTGCTGATGACCGAGGACAAGGGCTTCCCTCTGGACACCGAGGTCGAGGGCGTTTGGATCGGTGAGCCGTACTTCTGGGGGACACCGACACTGTTCGACGGAGCCGCCGAGTAGTGCCGGCACCGGAACGCGTCGTTCATCGCACAGGCGTCGATCACGGCCGCACCTGCTCGTAGCGCTGCTCGGAGGTCAGCTCGTCGAGCTGGTCCATCGCGGCGAGATCGGCCGGTCGAGGTACCCGGCGGCCGTGCCGAGGCGGTCGACGGCGGCCAGGCAGGCGATGCAGACGCGATCACGCTTGACTTCACCCCGACTCCAACTGAGTCAGCGGGCGCTCACTGACGACCGAGCGCAACTGCTCGACCGGGAGCAACAGACGCGACTCGGGGATCGTGCCCCAGACGAACTCGGTCCAGAGGTTCCGTGCCCCCCACGTGCCGACGAAGGCGACCGTCGACAGCAAGTTGATCGCCTCTGGCCGCCACTCGGGAGCCTCCTCATCGAGGACGACCAACTTGCGGTCGCTGGACAGATGACCGTTCACGTCGGAGAACATCGTGTAGCAGTGCTCGACCGCTGTCCGCTGCGCCGCAGCGTTCTGGCCTGCCGCAGTCTGGATGTAGACCTGCCGCTCGTCGTTGCCCGCCGCAGCAGTGACTCGGTACGGGGTGCCGCTCATCCCCGCGAGCTCGGCGCGCGGCTCCACCACCGGGAACTCGGCTTCCAGATACGTCGTCACGCGCTCAGGGAAGGCCGGGCGCCGCGGTGCCGGAGCGATCAGCCGCAGACCGTCGAGATTCGCCACAGCGTCGGCCATCTCCTGCACGAGGTCCGCGGCGTGCTCGACGCTCGCTCGCCTCAGCAGCAGGCCACGGTCATGCTCCACAGCGTGTGCCGCGAGCAGCCGCTTCCAGGACTGACCGACGCGACTACGGTCGTTGATGTCCACGCCGACGCTGTCGAGCCGAGCCAGCACCTCGCCGCCATCGGATACGATCACTTCGTCGCCGACGGTCCGGACGATCAACTCGACTGTGTCGCCGTCCGTGTAATGATGCGAAGTGATCAGCACCACGGTATCCGGCGAGACCTGGCGACAGGACCAGCGGCCGCGCTCACCTGCGAGAACAGAGGAGAGCAGCGTGCTGCACTCGATCATCCGTCCCTCCCTAGCGCGTCGGCAGCACTGGATCAACCCAGCGGTACTCGCCCGTTAGCGTGACAGCCTGCTCTCTACAGAACGCCTCGAACGCTCCACGGTAATGCTCCCCCACGACATCCGCCGTGGGAACAGCCGGAATGCCATCCGGGGTGTACGCAACCGCATCCTGATGCTGCTCAGAACCTGTGCTTGTGGGTGCGTCGAATGCTCGACCTGCGCACCTTCGACCTCGACGCCGCAACCTCTACGTGCGGTCCCCATCGATGTGCGACGTCGTCATCGCCGCCGCGCAAACCCTCATCGTCGACGATCTCTCGCTGCTCGACCATGTCGACCTGCCCAGCCCCACAGGAATGCTGGTGCTGCCCCGCCCGATCCTGATCCGCTCGGTCAACGACAACCTCGGTGACACCCGCGCCTGCGTCTGGACCAGCCCCGTACAGCTGCCCACGGTCACCGAGACCGGCGAGTCCCACCTGCTGCTTGGGGTGCGGGTCACCTCCTACCTCGACAGCCACGGCCGGTGCGGTCACCGGGCGTGCCGCGGCGAGGCCAAGCAGGCCGTGTCACACGTGTGACGGCTTCGGTTTCACCGTGGGCCCCGCGGCCGGTGGGCCGGATTATGCGGCCGGTGCGGCAGCGGGCAGGTCGACGGCTGGAGCACCGGGTTGCTCGTCGCACTCAGCCGCGGGCGCTGGCTGCCCCGGTCAGGCACCGTCGCCCACGGTCGACAGCACGGGCAGGGCTTCCGGTTCGCCGGTCAGCATCCCGCCAGCCGTTGGCGCGCCGCGCCCTACCCTGACGACACCTGCCTGGCCGCGCTTGTGGAGCGCCGGGTGCTCGCAGCCGGGCGGCGCGTGGAGCGGCGCGAGCGAGCCCATCAAGCCGCCCGCGGACTGACACTGGTGTGGACCTGGGCCCGGCTGGCGGCGGAGCTGCACGCCGAAGCGCTCGCCGAGCACCAGGGCGGCTATCGCCACCGACGACATAGCCCACATCGGCGTTCACGCTGAGGCATCACTGTCGTCAAACCAGTGAGGCGCTAGCCGTTCTACCTCAGCCTTTTCCTCAAAGGACTTGCTGTAATCATTCATAAATGACCCCACAGCCCACGCCGCTATTGCACACGAGAGCCGGACGGGATGATGGCAAAATGGTGCCAAGCGCTTGATTCGACGACTAAGGCCTTCAAACAGCGCTACCTCGATCTGCTCAGCCACCCACATTGGGCGCATCAATCGCGGGATGGCGTACAGCTCGGCCACCAACTCCCAGCGGCGAGGATCGCGCTTCGGGTAGAGCAACACCAGTAGTCTGAGCACGAACCCGGGGGCGACCCCGAACACGACCAAAACCCACACGAGGCTCCATGGCGACGCGATGGCGTCGAACAGCTCGGTCACGTCGCCCAGCCGAGGTTCAGACCGCGGAACCGCTGGTCGGCGCGGGCCTTCTGGAGGAGCGCACCGAGGCCAAGACGTCCAGCGTCGGTGATCTCGTAGTATCGGCGCGGCGGGCGCTTGCCGCCGGCGGCCTTGTCCTCCCAGCCGTCGGCGAGCCAGCCCTCGTTCAACATGCGGGTGAGCACTGGGTACATCACACCAGAGCTCACGCCGGACTTGCTGCTCAGCTCGTAGCCCCAGTGCTTCCCCGTGGGGTCGTCGAGCAGGGCCATCGCGACTTGGATCAGCGCGTAGGTCTTCAGCAAGGCCATAGCACGTAACCTACATAGGTTCAGACCTGTTGACCAGCTGCAATCGACAGCATGCACGCAACTCCTCCGTCAGAAGCGCATAGGTGCAGCAACGCCGCATCGCGTGCGTTCTGCACCACACGGCTACTTGACCGCGGCTCGACGACGCGAGCGCCGATAGATCAGAACGGCGGAGGGACGATGCGGTTGGCGATGTGATCCCATGCCATCGAGGCCGGGAACGGCAGGCGATCACGCTCGGCGTTCATCGCGGCGCACACCTCGGCCCGCGCCCGTGGGTTGTCGAGCCTCGGCGAGAGCCACGCCTGCTTGCACTTCTCCGCGGCCGCGGCCAGCACGTCGGCCGCGTTGTCCATCGACGAGAGGAGCATAACGATCTGCCGGACCGCCCACACGTTGGTGTCGAGCTGACCCTCTGCACTGAGCAACAATCCGTTGATCAAGCCCGTGCGGTAGGCCGGAGGCCAGACCGCGGTGTCGGTGGACGCTGTGCACCGTTCCACCCCCTCGTCCATCACGTTGAATGTGTCGCGCAGCGCACGGTGCGCGACAGCGACGGCGACAGCAGACTGGTCGGCCGGGTCGAGGTCGCCCAGATTCGCCGCCTCCAGGCGGGCGGCGAGTTCACCGCGCCGGAACGTTCCCCCACTGAGTTCGGTGATCAGGGCCTCGGGACGGCCGAAGATCACGTGGGTGAGGTGCCGCAGCGCCCAGCGCGTCCACATCATTGTCATGTCGACTGAGAGCAGCACCACCTCCTCGGCGACCTCCGGCACCAGCGCGCGCCCGTGGCCGGTTCCGAACCGGTTGCGCAGCGTCGGCAGGTTGTTGATCACCTTCTGTGCAGCCTGGGCGACGTCCCGGATCTGGGCGTCGGAGGCGAGACCGCGGCCCGGCTGACGTTTCAGGGCCACCTGCGCCTGCGTCACGAGCTTGGGGAAGTCCTCGTTGCTGGCCGTGGTTTCACCGCGGGCCGCCAACACGACCTTCGCCAAGGCCTCGGCCAGGTCCTTGCACGTGCCGACTACGAGGGACTGGTCGTCCTCAGCCAGGGCGCGGTTGAGTCGCTGGAGCGGTTCGTCGATCGCCGCCCATGCGGCGTCCTCCAGGCCGTCTGGCCGGTCGAGGTCCAGCGCGCCCGCCGCGGTCGTCATGAAGTAGCTCGCCAACGTCACCGGTGCCGCGCCTCTCGGGTGGCTTGATAGAGTGATGGAGCGTAGTTGCGCAACCGTGGCGGGCGCGGTTCAGCCCCTGCCGATCGGACTGGATGTAACCGACAGATCGCCCGGCGCGATCATGTGGGCGTGCACCGACGCTTTGCGCTCCCCACGCTCGCCCTGACTATCCTGATCTCCCTCGCCGCCTGCGGCGGCTTCTCGCCACCGTCTGCCCAGTCCGTCGTCGACGACTTCGCCGCCGCAGGCCTGGCCGTGCCGAAGGCCCGCGACAACTCCCGCAATTGCGACGACCTCGGCTGCGAGCAGTTGGTGACCACCGACGCCATGCGCATCTACACGTTTAGCGACGCCGCCGCGCAGAAGATGGCCACCAACCTCGGTGACGGCGGTCACCTGGAGCAGGGCGTGCTGCCGTCCTACCTCGCCGCGCGCACGCCGGAGGACTAGCGCCCCGCCTACGAGAGTTCCTGGCTAATAAGTAGGCGCGGGGCTTCACCGGCGAACGCCGCCCGGCTGGGACGATCGCCCTGCGGGGCGGGTCTCCTCCGTGTGGAGCGTGACCGGCGGCCCGTCCCGCGGGCCGTGCCGAGCAAGGCCGGGCCCCGGTGCCACACTCAGGACGCGAGGCGTGCTGGGCGCTGTGAGCCACACTCCTGGCGTTCGACCCGCCCCGCTCCGAGATCGCGACACGCGTCCTGACCCTCACCGCCGCCATCTGGCACAACGACCGCACCGACCAGCCAGTAAAACGATCACTACTCGCCTACGACCACTGAACGGCTTGGAATCGTTCATCTAGTGTCGATATGGTGCGCCCGAAGGGATTCGAACCCCTAACCTTCTGATCCGTAGTCAGATGCTCTATCCGTTGAGCTACGGGCGCGTGCTCTTCAGTTGTCGTGCTCCGGCGCACCCGATCTTACCAGCTGCGCCAGTGCGGAGGCTCCGGGATTTGAACCCGGGATGGGGGGTAACCCCAAACCGCATTAGCAGTGCGGCGCCATAGACCAGACTAGGCGAAGCCTCCCGGGGCCTCACGGCCGCCAGCGGGCACCAGGGTACACAGGCCGTCCAGGGGTTCACGACCCCCGGGGCGCGAGGGCGAGGAACGGGGCGAGCGCATCGGGGTTCTGCAGGGCGCCGCTGCTCACGGCCGTCGCCGGGGCCACGCCCGTGAGGATCTTCTTGACGGGCACCTCGCACTTCTTGCCGTTGAGGGTGCGCGGCACGGCCTCGACCACGACGAACCGGTCGGGCACGTGGCGTGGCGAGAGCTCGGTGCGCAGGGTGCGTCGCAGCCGCGGTTCGACGTCGGCCAACGTCGCGCCGGGCGCGAGCACCAGGAAGCACAGCAGCGCGCCCTCGTCGCGCGCCTCCAGCCCGGTGGTGTCGATCACCAGCGAGTCGAGCACCTCGTCGAGGCCCTCCACTACGGAGTAGAAGTCGGCGGTGCCCATCCGGACGCCGCCGCGGTTGAGCGTCGAGTCGCTCCGCCCGTAGATCACGTACGAGCCGCGCGGCGTGCGGCGCGCCCAGTCGCCGTGCCGCCAGACGCCGGGGAACTCCGCGAAGTAGGCCTCGCGCAGCCGGGTGCCGTCGGGGTCGTTCCAGAACGACACCGGCATCGACGGCATCGGCCTGGTCAGCACCAGCTCGCCCACCTCGTCGACGAGTTCCGTGCCGGCCTCGTCGTAGGCGACGACGGCCGAGCCGAGCGCGGCGCAGGAGATCTCGCCCAACCAGACCGGCACGTTCGGGGCCGAGCCGACGAAGGCCGCGCACACGTCGGTGCCGCCGGAGACCGAGCAGATCTGGACGTGCTCGCCGACGGCGTCACCGATCCAGCGGAACCCCTCCACCGACAGCGGCGCCCCGGTGGACCCGACGGCCCGCAGCGCACCCAGATCATGGGAATCGCGGGGGCGCAGCCCGGCCTTGAGGCAGGCCTGGATGAACGGCGCCGACACCCCGAAGTACGTGACGCCGTGCCGCGCCGCGAGCCCCCACAGGACACCCAGGTCGGGATGGCCCGGGTTGCCGTCGAACAGCACGATCGTCGCGCCGACCAGCAGGCCGCCGATGAGGAGGTTCCACATCATCCAGCCGGTGGTGGTGAACCAGAAGAACCGCTCCCCCGGGCCGAGCTCCAGCTGCAGCCGCAGCGCCTTCAGGTGCTCCAGCACGATCCCGCCGTGGCCGTGCACGATGCCCTTGGGCAGCCCGGTCGTGCCCGAGGAGTAGAGCACCCACAGCGGATGGTCGAACGGCACCGGCTCGAAGGCGAGCGGTGCGGCCGTCGCGGTGAGCTCGGCCCACGGCAACGCGCCGTCCAGGGTCGCGTCGGGATCCAGGTAGGGCACCGCGACGGTGGCCCGCAGCGTCGGGAGCCGGGCGCGCAGGGTCTCGACGGTGGCGCGGACGTCGAACCGCTTCGCGCCGTAGACGTAGCCGTCGACGGCGAGCAGCACCGTCGGCTCGATCTGGACGAAGCGGTCGCACACGGCGCGGGCCCCGAAGTCCGGCGAGCAAGACGACCAGATCGCGCCGAGGCTCGCCGCCGCGAGGAACGCCACCAGCGTCTCGACGCAGTTCGGCGCCAGCGCGACGACGCGGTCGCCGCGCCCCACCCCCAGCCGGACGAGCCCGGCCCGCGCGCGGCCGACGAGGTCGCGCAGCTCGGCGTGGGTGAGCGTGCGCTCCAGCCCGTCCTCGCGGGCGAACACGACGGCGATGTCGGCGTCCTCGCGGCCCGGGCCGGGGCGCAGGGCGTGCTCGGCGTAGTTCAGGGTGGCGCCGGGGAACCACTCGGCGCCGGGCATCCGCGACGCCCCCAGCACCGCGGTCGGCGGGGTGTGGAATCGGACGTCGAGAAACTCCGCGACCGCCGACCAGAAGCCCTCGAGATCGGCGACCGACCACCCGTGCAGCGTGGCGTAGTCCGGCGCGTCGATCCCGCGGTGCTCGCACACCCAGGCCGTGAACGCGGCCAGCGGGCCGGCGTGGTCGGGATCGGGAGCCCACAGGACGGCGGGGGTCGCGGACGCAGCCATGCCGGTCAGCATGCAAGCCGCCGCCGGACAGCGCCAGGGCCGGGCCGGCGCTGCGCCCACCCCCGGTCGGACGACGCGGGGCAGGGATACCGTGCATCCATGCCACCGATCCGCGCCGATCTCGACAGCCTCCCCGCCTACGTTCCGGGCCGGGCGATGCCGGAGGTGATCAAGCTGTCGAGCAACGAGGTGTCGCTGCCCCCGTCGCCGCGCATGCTCGCCGCGATCGCCGAGGCCGCCGCCACGACCAACCGCTACCCCGACTTCGCCGTCTCCAGCGTCACGGCCCGGCTCGCGGCGAACCTCGGGGTGGACGTCGCGCAGATCGCCACCGGCTGCGGGTCGGTCAGCATCTGCCAGCAGCTGGTGCAGGCGACCTGCGCCGAGCCGTCCGACGAGGTGCTGTTCGCCTGGCGCTCGTTCGAGGCGTACCCGATCGTCACCCAGATCGGGGGTGCGACGGCGCGCACCGTGCCGCTGGACGCGGACTTCCGCCACGACCTCGACGCGATGGCCGCCGCGGTCACCCCGCGTACGCGGCTGATCATGGTGTGCAGCCCGAACAACCCCACGGGGACCGTCGTCACCCGCGACGAGCTGGAGCGCCTGCTCGTCACCGTCGGCCCGGACGTTTTGGTGGCAGTGGACGAGGCCTACCACGAGTACCTCACCGACCCCGACGCCGTCGACGGGATGACGCTGCTCGACGACCACCCGCACCTCGTGGTGCTGCGGACGTTCTCCAAGGCCTACCGGCTCGCCGCGCTGCGGGTGGGTTACGCGATCGGCGCGCCCGAGGTGGCGACGGCGCTGCGCAAGGTCTGCTCGCCGTTCAGCGTGAGCTCGGTGGCCCAGGCCGGCGCGCTCGCGGCCCTCGACGACGCTGACGGCCTGCTCGCCGCGTGTGCCGAGGTGACCACCGAGCGCGTCCGGGTGCGCGACGCCCTGCTCGCTGCCGGCTATACGGTGCCACCCACGCAGGCCAACTTCGTCTGGCTCGCGCTCGGCGAGCGGACCGCCCCCTTCGCGACGCACTGCCTGGAACACAAGGTGCTCGTCCGCCCGTTCCACCCAGACGGGGTGCGCGTGACGGTCTCGACGCCCGGGGAGAACGACGCCTTCCTCGAGGCAGCCCGCTCCTTCGGCGGGTAGCGCCACGAAACCGCGGCCCCTGCACCCGGCGATGCGGTTCAATGGGGTGATGAGCTCCTCCCCGCCGCCCGGCGCCCCGGGCCATGACGGCACTGCTGAGGAACGCAACTGGGCGATGGCCGCCCACCTGGGCAGCATCCTCACCGCATGGCTCGCCCTGGGACTGTTCGCGCCGCTGTTGGTGCTCCTGCTCAAGGGCCAGGACTCCCCGTACGTACGACGGCACGCGGTGGAGTCGCTCAACTTCCAGCTCAACGCGCTGGTCTACAGCATCGTGTTCGCGCTGCTGCTGTTCGTGTTGATCGGCTTCGTGCTGCTGCCGCTGTACGGGATCTTCTACCTCGTCTGCGTCGTGCTGGCGACGGTGCGGGCCTCGTCCGGGCAGGAGTTCCGCTACCCGCTGACCGTCCGGATCGTCACCTGACGCCAGGCCGGGGTGCCCGGTGGGCGGCATCGGTGAGGTCACGGTGAGGTGAATGCTGGACGTCTGACGAGGGGACGTTCGGTTGAAGATCTACGCAGCAGTGGCGGCCGACACACTCTGAGCCCATAATTCCGCCAACCCCGACATCGGGGCCTGAACAGGGAGGGATCATGGGCTTTCTCGGATGGATCGTCGTTGGTCTGATCGTTGGCGCGCTGGCCAAGCTGATCATGCCGGGCAAGGACCCGGGTGGGATCATCGTGACGATACTGGTCGGTATCGTCGGTGGTCTCCTGGGCGGTTGGATCAGCTCCGCGCTGTTCGGTGTGGGGACCGGAGGGTTCTTCGAGATCCAAACCTGGCTGATCGCGCTGGTCGGCGCGCTGGTCCTGCTCGGCATCTACCGCCTCGTCATCGGCCGACGGAGCGGCGCCAGAGCATGACGCCTCCGTGAGGCAGGGATTGCTCCTGCCTGCTTCGAAGGTTCTGACCGCGGCCGTCCGGTACCGGACGGCCGCGGTGCTGTGAGTGACCTTCTCCCTGTGGACGGTAGCCCCGCCGCGTAGGGTTCGGCTGGTTCAGCTCATCCGGCCAGGCCGCGGCGGGTGAGCAGGGGCCCGATCTCCGGGTCCCTGCCGCGGAAGGCGCGGTAGGCCGCCATCGGGTCGACCGCACCGCCACGGGAGAGCAGCTCGCGGCGGAACACGTCACCGTTCTCACGACGTAGCCCGCCGTTCTCGGTGAACCACTCGACGGTGTCGGCGTCGAGCACCTCGCTCCAGATGTAGGAGTAGTAGCCCGCGCTGTAGGCGCCGCCGAAGACGTGGCTGAAGTAGGTGCTGCGGTAGCGCGGCGGCGCGATCGACACCGCGATACCCGCCGCGACCAGCGCGTCGTCCTCGAAACGCTCCACGTCCGATACCGCGTCGTCCACACCGAGCCGGTGCCAGGACTGGTCGAGCAGCGCTGCGGCCAGGTACTCGGTGGTGGCGAAGCCCTCCCCGAAACGCCGCGCCTGCGCCAGCCGCGTCACCAGCTCGGCCGGCAGCGGCTCACCCGTCTCGTGGTGCCGGGCGTAGTTCGCGAGGATCTCCGGGTCGTCCAGCCACATCTCGTTGACCTGCGACGGATACTCGACGAAGTCGCGCGGCACCGCCGTGCCAGCGAAGGTCGGGTACTGCACGTCGGAGAACAGCCCGTGCAGCGCGTGGCCGAACTCGTGGAACAGGGTGCGCACGTTGTCAACCGTGAGCAACGTGGGCTCGCTGTCGGCCGGACGGGCGAGGTTGAGCGTGTTCAGCACCACCGGCCTCGTACCCAGCAACCGCGACTGGGTGACGAAGGAGTTCATCCACGCCCCGCCGCGCTTCGCGTCCCGCGCGTACAGGTCGGCGACGAACAGGCCGAGCTGCCCGTCCTCGTCGAAGACGTCGAAGACCCGCACCTCGGGGTGGTAGCGCGGCAGGTCGTGGCGCTCGGCGAACCGCAGCCCGTAGAGCCGACCGGCGGCGTGGAAGACGCCGTCGTGCAGCACGCGCTCCAGCTCGAAGTAGGGTCGCAGCGAGTCGGCGTCGAGGTCGAACCGTTCGCGGCGCACCCGCTCGGCGTGGAAGGCACGGTCCCAGGCCTCGATTTCGTGCCCCGCGTGCGCCGACAGCTCGGCCGCCTCGGCCCGGGCGTTGGCCGCCGCGACGGGCGCCAGCTTCGCGAGCATCGCGTCGATCGCCTCGACGGTGCCGGCCGTGCCGATCTCGACGACCCAGGACGCGTGATGCGGGTGGCCGAGCAGCCACGCCCGCTCGGCCCGCAACGCGCTCATCCGCAGCACGAGCTCGCGGGTGTCGTGGGCATTGCCGCGCACGCCCCGGGAGATCGACGCGGTGTGAATGCGCTCGCGAAGGTCGCGGTCGGTGAGCGAGGAGAGCACCGGCTGCCCGGTCGGCAGCACGATCGTGATCAGATAGGCGCCGTCGTGACCGCGCGCCGCGGCAGCGCGGGCGGCCGCGGAGATCGCGTCCGGGGCCAGCCCGTCGAGCTGCGCGAGATCCTCGACGAGCACCGCGGATTCGTTGGCCTCGGCCAGCAGCCTGGCGCCGAACTCCGTGGACAGCGCCGACAGCTCGACGTTCAGCGCCCGCAGCCGCTCCTGCTCGTCGGGCCCGAGGCGGGCGCCCGCACGGACGGCGTCGCGGTGGTGGCGCTCCAGCAGCCGCAGCGACTCAGCGTCGAGGCCCAGGTCATGGCGGGCCGCGAACAGTGCCTCGACGCGAGCGAACAGCACCGGGTCGAGGGTGATCGCGTCGGCGTGCGCGGCGAGCTGCGGCGCGACCTCGGCCTCGATCGCGCGGACTCCCGGGGTACTGCACGAGCCGGCGAGGGTGAAGAACACGGCCGAGACCCGGCGCAGGACCGCACCTGAGCGCTCCAGCGCGACGATCGTGTTGTCGAACGTGGCCGGTCCGGGCTCGGCGGTGATCGCATCGATCTCGGCGCGTTGCTCGGCCATCCCCGCCGTGAAGGCCGGCACGAAGTGCTCCTCACCGATGGCGTCGAAATCGGGGAAGCCGAAGGGCAGCGGGCTGGGCGTGAGCAAGGGGTTGGCCGTCACCCACACGAGCATAGGTGGGTTCACTCATCCGAGTGGCCGGTGTCGCGGAGCTGATCGTGCAGCAGGTATTCGCCCGTTCACGGCACCGATTCCTGCTGGACGATCAGCTCCGCAGCAGCGTCGCGACGCCGGGGGCGGCTGTGGCGGACGTGTGGGGGAGGATTAAGGGCGATGGACGAACTCGCGCAGGATCTCGCCGCCTTCATCACCGTCGCGCCGACGCCGTACCACGCGGTGGCCGAGGGCGTCCGACGGCTTAGTTCGGCCGGGTTCACCGAGCAACCCGAGGCCGGGCCGTGGACCGACGGGCCGGGCGGGCGCTACCTCGTGCGCGACGGCACGCTGCTGGCCTGGTTCGTACCCGAGACCGCCCCGCCCGGCACGCCGATACGGGTGTTCGCCGCGCACACCGACTCGCCGACGCTCAAGGTCAAGCCGCGCCCGGACACCGGCCGGGGCGGCTGGCGGCAGGTGGCCGTCGAGGTCTACGGCGGGGCGCTGTGGAACTCCTGGTTGGACCGTGACCTCGGCCTCGCCGGGCGCCTTGCGCTCTACGACGGCTCAACGGTGCTGGTCAACGTGGCGCGACCGCTGCTGCGGGTGCCGCAGCTCGCGATCCACCTCGACCGGAACGTGAACCAGGGGCTCACGCTCGACGCGCAGCAGCACCTGCTGCCGGTCTGGGGCCTCGGTGCGGCTGACGACGGTGATCTGGTCGAGTTTCTGGCTGACGAGGTCGGCATGGACTCCGGCGAGGTGGCCGCGCACGACCTCGTGGTGCACGACGTCAATCCACCCGCGCTGCTCGGTGAGTCCGAGGAGCTGCTGGCCGCGCCGCGACTGGACAACCTGGCCTCGGTGCACGCCGGGATCGGCGCGCTGCTCGCCGCCGCGGACGACGTCTCCGGGGTGATCCCGGTGTTCGTCGGGTTCGATCACGAAGAGATCGGCAGCGGCTCGGCGACCGGAGCGTCGGGCCCGCTGCTGGAGACCGTGCTGACCCGCCTCGCCGGTGGTTTCGACAACCGCGGAGCGGCGTTCGCGGGGTCGCGCTGCCTGTCGGTGGACGTCACGCACGCCGCGCACCCGAACTACCTCGACCACCACGACCCGACGCACCGCTGCCTGCCGGGCGCCGGCCCGGCGCTCAAGGTCAACGCGAACCAGCGCTACGCCACCGACGCCCCCGGTGCCGCGGCGTGGCAGCGCGCGTGCCGCGACGCCGGCGTGCCGACCCAGGTGTTCGTCTCGAAGAACACGGTGCCCTGCGGAACGACGGTCGGGCCGATCCTCGCCACGCGGCTCGGCATCCGGACCGTCGATGTCGGTATCCCGGTGCTCTCCATGCACTCCGCCCGCGAGCTGTGCGGAGTGGCCGACCCCGGGCACCTGGCCGCGGCAGCCACCGCGTTCCTCACCGACCCGGTCTGAGACGTATCAACAGGACCGCCGACGTCTCCTCATAGTCGGCGGGTAGTGACCTCGGGGGCGGTTGCTACCCGCCGCCCCGGGCGCGGAGCAGGCGGGGCAGGGCCGCCGCGGCCAGCGCGCCGAGCACAGCCACCGCCATGACGTCACCAAGCGCCCAGGCGGCGTACAGCCCGAACGTCACGGCCTCGGTGCCGATGCCGGCGACCGAAGTGACCGTGGCCCGCGAGCCGCTGTCGATCCGCTCCTGCAGGCGCGCGTCCACGACCACGAGCGCCGCCCGGTACAGGCCGTAGAACACCGCCACGGCCACGAGCCCGACCGGCTGCCGGGTGAGGTCGGCAGCGCCCAGCAGCAGCATCGACAGGCCGAGGACGGCGGCGAGCGGCACGGGACGCAGGCGACTCGCGCTGCCACCCGACGCGGCCCCGACGGCCCCCGCCACCGCGATCGGCAGCATCGCCAGTGGGACGGCCGCCGTCGGCACCCCCCGATCCTCGGTGATCAGCGGGAAGTACTCCTCGAGCGCGTCGAACCCGCCGAGCAGGGCCGCCGCCACCAGGGCCGCCCGCACCCCGGGCCGGGCCGCGGCCTCGACAATGCCCGTGCGCAGCGTCGCGAGATAGCCGGGCTCGTCGCTGTGGGGACCGTCGTCGCGTGGGGGTTCCGGGAGCCGGGCGGCCACCGCCGCCGTCGCGAGGCCGACACCGACGCTCGCCCACCCGACCAGCGGGTACCCGCCGACCGCGAACAGCACAGTGGCGGCACCGGCGGCCGGGAACTGCGCGATCAGCCCCGCTGAGACGACCCAGCCGTTGATCCGCGCGTACTGCTCCTGCGCCGCCACCGCAGCCAAGCCGTCGTAGAGCAGCGCCTCCTGCGCACCGGACACGAGCGCGCCCCCGAGTCCCCACACCACGAAACCGGCCGCGAACCCGGGAAAGCCGGGCAGCAGGATCCACAGGGCGTACCCACCGGCCTGCAGCACCCCCGCCGCGACCAGTGCACCGCGCCGGGAGAACCGGTCGGCGAGAGCCCCCGACGGCACCTCGGCGAGCAACCCCACAGCCGACCAGATCGCGAACAGCGCGGAGATCTGCGCGCCCGAGAGCCCGGTGTCAGCGAACAACAGGGCGTACAGCGGGTAGAGCGGCACGACGTCGGCCAGCAGCGCCCACCCGACCATGCGTCGAGCGAGCGGACGAGCCGGGGGCGGGACCGAACGTCAACCAGGCATGGCACCGAAACTAGCCGCAGCCCACGGCGGGAGCACGCGATTTTCGTCCGCTGGGTCGGCCAGCCCGCCGGAAACTGACGTACCCACCTTCTAACGTCGTCCTCGCAACAAGCTGATCGACGAAGGAGAGCGTCATGATCCGTGAGGCAGCGGTGTTCCTGCTGGCCGACCAGGCCGCGATGCAGGTGTTCGGGTACGTCCGCGAGGAGCACTGGGGCATCGAGCTGCCACCGGTGTTCGACATGCCCGGCGCCGACCTGCCGGCGCCCCTGCGCCGGGTACTCGCCCACCTCGCCTACGACGAGGCCTGGATCCCCGACATGCTGGCCGGCCGGACGATGGACGAGGTCGGTCGGGACCGCTTCGACGACGACCTGCTCGGCACCGACCCGCACGGCAACCTGCGGCGCATCGCGGCTCGCGCATGTGACGCCGCGTACCAGGTCACCGACGTCAACGCGATCGTGCACTGCTCCTTCGGGGACGTGCCAGTGGGAGACTACTTCTGGCAGCTCAACGTCGCGCGCAGCCTCACCGCTCACGACGTAGCAGCTCACCTCGGGCTCGCAAGCCCACTGTCGGAGGAGCTGTCACGGGCCATGTGGGAGGGCACGACGCCGTCAGTGGAGATGTGGCGCTCCTTCGGGATCTACCGGGAACCCGTACCGGTTCCGGAGCACGCCCCTTGGCAGGAGAGGTTCCTGGGACTGACCGGGCGACAGCGCATCGTCGCAGCCACGAGACCTCGCCCTGAGCCGAGTTTCCCGGCCGACTCGAGCCAGGTTGGTGTTCCCGCTGGTCATAGCGATTTTCAATCATGCGTGAACCTATGACCTACGCTGCCCGGAGGCCACGGGGGTCTCCGGGCTCCTGAGGATCTCGGCAAAATACGAACTGAGCGGCCGCGAAAAGCGAAGATCTCAGCCGCGAAATGCCGAAGAGAGGAAGCCGGCCGGGTAGTGTCGCCGACGTGGTAGATCCTGATCGGGATAGCGCGCTGCTGGCACGTCACACGACGGCGCTGGTCGAGGAGTGTGTCACCGACTTCCGAGTGACGATCGTCAACGGGCCCCGGCAGGCGGGCAAGACCACCCTGCTACGCGAGCTGCACGCCCGGCTCGGCGGCGCCTTCGTCACACTTGATGACGCCGACCAGCGCGCGGCGGCACGCGACGACCCAGGCGGATACGTCCAGGCACTACCGCGACCCCTGTTCGTCGACGAGGTCCAGCGCGCCGGGAACGAGTTCATCCTCGCGATCAAGGCTGCGGTCGACCGGGAGCAGCGCCGGGGCGCCTTCGTCCTCTCGGGATCGACCCGGTTCCTGACCGTACCGACCCTCTCGGAGTCGCTGGCCGGTCGGGCCGCGTTGATCGAGCTGTGGCCGTTCTCCGTCGCTGAACGAGCAGGCGTACCGCCAGCACTCGTCCAACGATTGTTCGAACACCCCGAGTCATTGCTGCACGAGTCTCCCGAGCCGATGACCCGCCATGAGTACCTGCAGCTCGCCTGTATCGGAGGTTTCCCCGAGGCGGTCAGCCTGCGATCGGCCAAGTCGCGTGCCCGCTGGTTCTCCAGTTACCTGACCACGGTCACCCAGCGCGAGGTCCTCGACGTCGCGCGGGTACGCCACGTCGAGCTGCTACCTCGGATGTTCCGATTGCTCGCGGCGCTCACCGCGCAGGAGCTCAACGTGGCGGGCCTCGCTCGTGGCCTCGGCATCGACGACGACACCGTGCGCAGCTACCTGCCGCTCCTCGAGACCGTCTTCCTCGTGCAGCGCCTCCCAGCCTGGTCGCGGAACCTGACCGCTCGCGTCAAGCGCAGACCGAAGGTGCATCTCACCGACACCGGGCTGGCCGCATGGCTCATGGAACAAGGAGCCGACGCACTCGCGAAGGTCGGCAATCCGGCCGCCGGCGCGCTGCTGGAGACCTTCGTCGTGACGGAGCTGACGAAGTTGCGAGCGGTCTCCGAAATAGAGGTCGGCCTGTTCCACTTCCAGGACCGCGACGGCCGGGAGGTCGACATCATCCTGGAGACACCGGCAGGGCGAGTGGTCGGAATCGAGGTCAAGGCAACGGCGACGGTCCGCGGTGAGGACTTCCGCCATCTGGCCATGCAGCGCGACCGGCTGGGTACGGACTTCGTAGCAGGCGTCGTGTTCTTCACCGGAGATCGGCCGCTCCCCTTTGGAGACAGGCTGCTCGCGGTACCGATCTCGATGCTGTGGAACGGTGTATCACCACCTGTCACGAACTGACCTCGCTCGTCGTGTCGCGTCTGGTCGACGCCTGGGATCGCTCCGGTTCAGCTCACGACCGACATCGCGGACCGCGTCGGGGCGCTCTGTGGACACCAAGTGAGACCCGAACTGAGACCCCGGGTAACGGGTAAGCCGCTACACAGCGCTCAGCCACAGCCGTTCCCCCTGGTCAGGGTGGCGGAAGCGGAGGGATTCGAACCCCCGGACCCTTGCGGGACTCTCGCTTTCAAGGCGAGTGCATTCGGCCGCTCTGCCACGCTTCCACCACGCACGGTACCTGCCCCCCGGAAGATCGCTACGAGATGTACGTGAGCGCCCTCCGGAGGGCGCTCACGTACATCTCGTGACGATCACTGCCTGGTCAGTCGGCGCCCAGGAGCGGGCGGCAGCCGTCGACACCTTCCACCGATACCGTCCACTCCGGACGGACGAAGCCATCACAGCCGAGGAGCAGGCGCACCTCCTCGGTGGCCACCCCACGGCGCACGACCGTCGCCGTGCCGTCGCGGCGATACCCCAACCGCTCCGACACCCGCAGCGACGCGGTGTTGTCGGCGAAGGCAGCCGACCGCGCGCGGACGGCCCCGAGGTGGTCGAACGCGAAGGCCAGCACGGCGGCGCGCATCTCCGTGCCGAACCCGCGGCGCTGGTGACGCAGGCCGATCCAGGAGCCGGTGTCCACCTCGCGGGTGCGGGCGAAGTCGGTGGCACCGAGGCCCTGGGTGCCGATCACGCACCCGTCGAGGCGGACCAGGAAGTGGATCGTCCACTTCTCCAGGGTGAATCTCGACCGCTCCGACCAGAAGTGCTGCATCGTCTTGCGCCCGAGGCAGGACGGGTCGGCGTCGGTCCACGGTTCCAGGAACGGCATCTCCTCCGGCGGGTGGACGCCCAGGTAGGCCTCCTCGACCAGCTCGCGCAGGCCCTCGTCGTCGTCCGGGCGCAGCTCTAGGCGCGGGGTGCGCAGCACGAGGTGGCGCAGCGGCCATTGTTCGGGGTGCTCCATACGCTCGTAGCGTGCCGGATCGCGAGCGGCCGCTCGACGCAATAGCGTCCGCGTCCATGTACGCGATCACGGTGCGCGAGCCGGGTGGGCCGGACGCTCTGCAGTGGACCGAGGTACCCGACCCGATGGCGGGGCCGGACGAGGTCGTCGTCGAGGTCACGGCGAGCGCGGTCAACCGCGCCGATCTCCTGCAGCGCCAGGGCCACTACCCGCCGCCACCAGGTGCTTCAGAGATCATCGGTCTGGAGTGCTCGGGGCGGGTCGCGGCGCTCGGTGCGGGCGTCACGGGTTGGCGGGTCGGCGACGAGGTGTGCGCGCTGCTGGCCGGGGGTGGGTACGCGGAGAAGGTGGTCGTGCCCGCTGCACAGCTGTTGCCGATCCCGTCCGGGATCGACGTCGTGACCGCGGCCGGGCTGCCGGAGGTGGCGTGCACCGTCTGGTCGAACGTCGTGCTGGCCGCGCATCTCACAGCTGGTGAGACGTTCCTGGTCCAGGGTGGCAGCGGTGGCATCGGAACGCACGCGATCCAGGTGGCGAAGGCACTCGGCGCCCGGGTCGCCGCCACGGCCGGTGCGCCGGACCGGCTGCAACGCTGCCGCGAGCTCGGCGCCGACATCGTCCTCGACTACCGCGGCGACGTCCCCGCCGAGCTGCACAAGGCGACCGACGGGCACGGCGCCGACGTCATCCTTGACAACATGGGCGCGAAAGGCCTCGCCGCCAATCTCGATGCCCTCGCCCTCGACGGCCGGCTGATGATCATTGGGCTGCAAGGTGGGGCGCGGGCCGAGCTGGACCTCGGCGCGCTGCTGCGCAAGCGCGGCAGCGTCACGGCGATGGGGCTGCGCGGGCGGCCCGTCGACGGGCCGAACGGGAAGGGCACGATCGTCACCGACGTCCGCGAGCAGGTGTGGCCGATGATCGCCGACGGGCGGGTGCGGCCGATCGTGCACGCGACGGTGCCGATGGAGCGGGCGGCCGAGGCACACGCGCTGCTGGAGCGGGGCGGTGTGGTCGGAAAGCTGCTGCTGGTGACGTCACGGAACGGCTGAGTGTGGTTCCCGATACGGTAACGACGACACTATGTCGATCAGTGATGCGGTGAGCACGAGGCGTGTTCACCGGGAGTATGGGAACCATGGAACCAGAGCAGAGCACAGACGACGAGCAGCAGGTGATGGTCATCGGGCCGGACGGACGCCCTGAGGGTATGACCCGGGTCTCGCAGTCAGACGAGAACGCCGGCGCCGAGCAGGACGTGGGCGAGATGGTCGAACAGCCCGCCAAGGTCATGCGCATCGGCACGATGATCAAGCAGTTGCTCGAGGAGGTGCGTGCGGCACCGCTGGACGAGGCGTCCCGCGTGCGGCTCCGCGAGATCCACGACAACTCGATCAAGGAGCTGGAGGGGGGAATCGCACCGGAGCTGCGCGACGAGCTGCACCGGTTGAGCCTGCCGTTCACCGAGGACACCACGCCGTCCGACGCCGAGCTGCGGATCGCGCAGGCGCAGCTCGTCGGCTGGCTGGAGGGGTTGTTCCACGGCATCCAGACGGCGCTGTTCGCCCAGCAGATGGCTGCCCGCGCACAGCTGGAGCAGATGCGCAAGGGCCTGCCTCCCGGGTCGGGCCCGCAACCTCCGGAGGGCGGCCTGGGCGGCCGCACCGGCCAGTACCTGTAGCGCCACGAGTGGCACTCTCGCGTCGGACAGGCCCGGACGAGAGTGCCGCTCGTCGCCTCCCGCCCGAGGCCCGGGCGGCGTGGGGGAAGGGGGCGTCCGCCGGTACCCTCGCCTGGTGGCTCAGACGATGACCACCGGCAGCGGCCGGGCCGGGGACGCCAGGTCCTCGCGGTCCGCCGTGGCCGACGCCCCCGGCTCGCGCAGCTGGCAGCGCGCGTTCGGCGACCTCGGGCAGGGTTGGCGGCAGCGGCCGCTGTGGGGCTACCTGGGGTGGCAGGACATCAAGCAGCGCTATCGCCGTTCGGTGCTCGGGCCACTGTGGATCAGCATCAGCATGGGGGTCGTCGCCACGGCGATGGGCATCCTCTACGGGGCACTGTTCGGCGAGGACATCACCACGTTCTTGCCCTACGTCGCCACCGGCCTGCTGATCTGGACGTTCATCAGTGGCGCCATCCTCGAGGGCAGCGAGGTCTTCATCGCCAACGAGGGCCTGATCAAGTTCCTGCCGGCCCCGCTGAGCCTGCACGTCTACCGGCTGGTGTGGCGCCAGACGCTGTTCTTCGCGCACAACCTGGTCATCTGGGGCCTCCTGATAATCATCTTCCCGCAGCCACTGGGGTGGTCGCTGCTGCTCGCGGTCCCCGCGTTCGCGATTCTCGTGCTCAACGGCGCGTGGATCGCGGTCCTCGCCGGGATCGTCGCCACCCGGTTCCGGGACATCCCACCGATCATCGCGAGCCTGACCCAGCTGCTGTTCTTCATGACGCCGATCGTCTGGCGCTACGACACGCTCCTGGAGAACCCCGCGGTCGCCGAGCGGGCCCGTATCGCGGAGATCAACCCGGTGCTGCACTTCGTCGAGATCCTGCGCCAGCCGATGCTGGGCCACGAGATCGTCTGGCGGCACTGGTACGTGGTCGGCGCCATCACCGTCGTGGGGTGTCTCGCCGCGCTCGTCTGCCTGCGCAACTACCGCTCGCGCGTCGCGTACTGGGTGTAGGACAACATGGTCAGCATCGACATCGACGGCGCGGCCGTCGACTTCCCGATCTTCGACGCCAAGACGCGGTCGCTGAAGAAGGCCGTGCTCGGACGGGCCGGTGGCCGGATCGGCACCGGCTCCAAGGTGCCCATCATCGAGGCGCTGCGCAAGATCACCGTCGCCCTGCGCACGGGCGACCGCGTCGCGCTGGTCGGGCACAACGGCGCGGGCAAGTCCACGCTGCTGCGACTGATGTCGGGCATTTACGAGCCCACCCGCGGGCGCGCGTCGGTCGTCGGCAAGGTCGCGCCGGTCTTCGACCTGGCCGTGGGCATGGACCCGGAGATCTCCGGGCTGGAGAACATCCTCATCCGGGGGCTGTTCCTGGGCATGACACGCAAGCAGATGGAGTCGCGCGTCGAGGACATCGCGGAGTTCACCGAGCTCGGCGACTACCTGTCGATGCCGCTGCGCACCTACTCCACCGGGATGCGGGTGCGGCTCGCACTCGGCGTCGTCACCAGCATCGATCCCGAGATCCTGCTGCTCGACGAGGGCATCGGCGCGGTCGACGCGGAGTTCCTCGCCAAGGCCCGACGCCGGCTCAACTCGCTGGTGGAGCGCTCCGGGATCCTGGTGTTCGCCTCGCACTCCGACGAGTTCCTCGCCGAGCTGTGCGACACCGCGATCTGGATGGACCGCGGCACGATCCGCGAGCACGGCCCGCTACGCGAGGTGCTGGCGCACTACAAGGGCCGCGACGTGCTCGCCGAGATCGACGCCCGGTGAGTCCCGAGCCCCTCCCGCCCGGCTCGGTTGTCGCGGTCGTCGTCACGCGCCACCGGGCCGAGGTGCTGGTCGACTCGCTGGCCGCGCTGGCCAAGCAGACCCACCCGGTCGCGCACCTGATCGTCGTGGACAACGGCCCGGACCGGCCGGCGCGCGAGGTCGTGCAGGCCTGCGGGCTGCCCGCCACCTGGCTGCCGTCGTGGAGCAACCTCGGCGGCGCGGGCGGGTTCGCCCTCGGCATGCTGCACGCGCTCGCGATGGGCCCGGAGTGGATCTGGCTCGGCGACGACGACGGTCGCGCCGCCGACGAGACCACGCTCGCCACGCTCGTCGACCTTGCGCAGCGCCGCGGGCTGGCCGCGGTGTCGCCCACCGTGGCGGACGCCGACGATCCCGACCGGCTCGCCTTCCCGGTGCGGCGCGGGCTCACCTGGCACCGCTCGCGGGCGGCGCTGGCCGCCGACATCGCGCACGGCGCCGACGACGAGCTGCTTCCCGGGATCGCCGCGCTGTTCAACGGCGCGCTGTTCCGCGCGTCGACGCTCGACGTCGTCGGCGTGCCGGACCTGCGGCTGTTCGTCCGCGGCGACGAGGTGGAGATGCACCGGCGGCTGGTCCGTTCGGGGTTGCCGTTCGGCACCGCGCTGCGGGCGGTCTACCTGCACCCCGCGGGCTCCGACGACGACAAGCCGATGCTCGGTGGCCTGCTGCACGCCCGCGACCCCGACGACCCGGTGAAGCGCTACTACACCTACCGCAACCGCGGGTACCTCGTCTCGCAGCCGGGAATGCGCCGGGTCGGGATGCTGGAGCTGCCCCGGTTCGCCTGGTACTTCCTGGTCACGAAGGGCAGCCTGCGGCAGTTCGCGCAGTGGCTGCGGCTGCTTCGGCAGGGGCGCGCAGAAAGATTTCACCGCGCAGAGTCATGAAGATCACCAGTTCGGCGCGAAAAGGGTCGATCCTGACCGGGTTTCGCGCCCGGCCGGTGATCTTGCTGTCTCAGCTGCGGAAGACGACCGTCCGGAGCATCACGAAGTTGATCACTGTGGCGGTCCCCTGCGCGATCATCCACGCCAGGCTCACGCGCAGCGGCATCGCCGGCAGCACGGCCAGCATCAGCGCGTTCATGCCGATGTTCAGCGCGAACGTCGTACCATAGAGCAGCACGAACCCGGCGAACCGGCTGCGGCCACCCGCCGAGGAGAACGTGAACCGGCGATTGAGCAGGTACGCCGTCGTGGTGCCGCAGACGAAGCTGGCCGCCTTCGCCGCATGCACCCAGGTACCCAACGCGAGCAGCCCGTGGTAGGCGCCGAAGTCGACCAGGGCCGACAGCACACCGATCGCGACGAACCGGCTCAGCTGCGCGGCCAGGCCGAACTCGGCCGGTGCGGGACGGGTCGCGGTCACCGCAGCAGGGTAGCGGGCCCTCTCGCCCGGCCGTGGAACCGAGGGCCTCCCGCAGCCGGGCAGCCTCGAGCAGCCTCGCGGCGATGTGTGGCGATGCGCACGTTGCGTGACGTCTACCTGATCGTTAGGCCGATATTCGGAGGGAGACCTGGATGACAAGTTCTGCACACGGCGACATCGATGCCGCTGTCGGCGAGTCCGCGCTGGTCGCGCAGATCGTCGACTTCGTGAGGTGGGTCGGAGACGGCCGTAAGCTCACCCAGAAGGGTGTGATCACCCTGGCCGACGCCCGGGTCCTCGTCGAGCGGCTGGGCACCGGTGACGTGATCGACCCCGCGATCGACGATCGGGTGTTCCGGACCAAGTCCAGCACGGAGCTGCTGATTCTGAGCATGATCGTCGAGTGGGCCAAGGCGGCGCGGCTCGTGCGGGTCGTGCGAGGGCGGCTGGTGCCCGTCAAGAAGGCCATCGCGATGCTCGACCATCCGGCGCAGCTGTGGATGACGCTGTTCGAGACGTTCGGGCGGCTGGGCACCGCGTTCCTGCCGTCGGGATGGGGCGAGTCGTTCCTGCGCCGGGAGTTCGCCGCCGGCGTCGACGCGCTGCTGTCGGTGCTGCACAGCCGGGACGGCGCTGTGGCGTTGGACGAGCTGTACGAGCCGGTGTGGGAAGCCGTGACGGCACCCTACGTGCTCGACCACGCCACTGACCAGCAGCTCTCCACCGCCCACCGGATGAACGACCGCGACGTGCGGCGCGCGCTCGCGGCCCTGGACCAGCTGGGTGCCGTGACGCTGACCGAGGACTCCGCCAAGCTGACCGCAGCCGGCCGGCACGGGACCCGTCGCCTTCGGGGTGAGCCCGAGCCCGGCGATCGCGTCCACCAGGTCCTCGTCACCCTCGCCGAGGTCGCGGAGCCGCCGGTGTGGCGGCGGCTGCTGATCCCGGCCGCGATGCCGCTGAGCCGGTTCCACGACGTGATCCAGGTGGCGATGGGCTGGCAGAACTGTCACCTGCACAGCTTCACCGACGGCACGCACACCTACGGCCCCCCGGATCCGGATCTCACCTTCGTCGACGAGCAGTCGGTGCAGTTCGGTGATCTTGCCGTCGACCGGGGCAGCAGGTTCGGTTACACCTACGACTACGGTGACGACTGGGAGCACGAGATCCTCGTCGAGGAGGTCCGGACGGCCGAGCCGGCCGGGCATTACCCCCGGTGCATCGCCGGTGGGGGCGCCTGCCCGCCGGAGGACTGCGGCGGCGCGCCGGGCTATGCGGATCTCCGGAGGATCCTCGCCGACCCCGACGCCCCCGAGCACGACGAGATGGTGACCTGGATGGGCCTGGAGCGCGCCGCCGAGTTCGATCCGGCCGCCTTCGACATCGAACGGGTGAACCGCAGCCGCCTCGCGGTCGGCTCGCTGCGGTGACGACGACCGGGGAGGCGCTGAAGTACGGCCCCGAGATGTGGCGCACGGACGCCGGTGTCGAGTGGTCGTACTGGGATCTGTGGTACGCCGCGCTGTGCGTGCGCGACCACGGTGGCGACTGGGACGGCTTCGACGCGGCGATCGCGAAGGTCGACCGGTTCGAGACCGAGGCGAGGTGGAGCCATCTGCTGGACCTGCGGGAGCGCCTGGCGGTGGCCGGGCTCAGCGCCGGTGAGCTGGTCGGGGAGGCGCTCGGAGAGAAGGGGATGATCACTCGCGCCCGCGCACGGGTGTTCAAGCAGAGCCTGTCCGAGCGCTACATGACCCCGCCGATGCGCAACCCACCGTCGCTCCGGTTGACCAACCGCGCGCGGTTCGGTCGATGGGCGAGTTTCCCGAGCTCGCCGCAGGAACCCTACGACCGGTTGGTCGCGCTGTTCGGCCTCGACAACCTCGGCAGACGTTACGACAACGACGGCTGGGCGACCGGAGAGCTCGCCTACGACCTGGCCGAGGCAGCCCGATTCCTGGAGAGCGGCGACGGACCGCAGACGCTGGCGGTGCGCCGGGCGATGCTGACGATCGGCCTGGATCTGATGGAGTGCTGCGATGACTCCTACGGCCACCTCGGCGAGGTGATCGGCGAGGCGCTGGAGGTCTACGCCGGCACCGACTGGCGCTCGGCCGGCGCGACGCGGGAGGTGTTCTGGCCGGACTTCCTCGAAATCGTCGCCATGCTGGGCAACTATGGCATCGTGGACCGCCGGGCGGCCGACCTGTTCCGCCGGACCGGCGTGGCTCATGACCTCGACGCCGTCCTCGCCGTCGCCACCGAGCTGCGCTCGGAGTACCTCGCGGCACGGATGACGTGGCACGCCGGCCAGGTAAAGGCGCTGCATGCGCACGCGGTCGCCGCGGCTGGAGCAGAGATCGGTTGTTGAGCCGTCTGGTGCGGTGCCGAGGTCGAGGTGGGTCCGAACGAGGGCGCTACGCTCGCGCGGCTTAAGTTTTGGTACCAGGTTCAGCAGGAGGGGCGCGAACATGGCGGACGAGTGTGAGACAAGCACGGCCGAGCAGCGAGCCGCCCTCGGCCGGGAGCTGCGTCGGGCGCGGCTGGCCGCGGGACTGAGTCAGCGCAAGCTCGGTCTGCGGGTGGACCGTGATCGAAGCACGCTCAGCCGGATCGAGGCCAACGCCAGCACCAACGACGCAGCCTGGTGGAAGTTGGCCGACGACGAGACCGACGCAGGTGGGAGGGTGCTCGCGGCATGGCTCGCGGTCCTTGCGACGGAGCATGGCGCGTCGCTGGAGCTGGCCGCAGCGTGGCAGGAGGGCCGCAGTGTGACGCCTCCGACCGACGAGGGTGTGACACAGATACCCACGGCGCCAAGTGGCGCGCTGACGTCGCCCGGCGATGATGGGTGTCGATGTGCCGAGTGTCTGGCCAGGTGGGTGAGAATGATGAATCTGAACCGACGAGACGCGACGCGACTGATCACGATCTTGACAGCGACGGCGACGAGCCCCGACGGGCTGAGCCACACCGCGCGGGCGATCTCATCGGGGCAGGTGGATCCCGGGGTCATCGACGAGATCGAGGCGATGATTCTGTCGTGCCTGTGGCAGGAGGAGATTTTCGGCCCGTCGGCGGTGTTGCCCACGATGTTGGCTCAGCGGGCGTTGATCGAGGACCTGCTGCGGGACTGCCCTGATGCGACACGTCCGCGCCTGCTCGTCGCGTTCGGGCGGGCGAGCACCGCGTTGGCTTACTACGTATTTGCTCTCGGTGATTTTGACGGGGCTCGGCGTTACTGTGATGAGGCGCGCAGAGCAGCCCATGAGGCGGGTGATGTCTCGTTGGCCGCGTATGCCTTGTACGACATCGCGTTCTTCGCTGCTCAGGCTGGGAAGCACGATGTCTCGACCGATGCCGGGATCGCAGCCGGTCGCCTGGTACGGGGTTGTGACGATGGGCGGCTACGAGCCCTCATCGCTGAGAGGATCGCGGCCAATCACGCACGTCAGGGCAACGTGCGGGCGTGTATGCGTGGGCTTGACAGCGCGTTGGACTGTGTGGATTCCGGCGTCACCACGACCTCGCCTGCCTACTGGTTCTCGAAAGGCAAGCTCCTTTCGCGTGCGAGCACATCCGAGTTGCGACTAGGCCAGCATGCACAAGCTGCGGTGAGCGCGGCGGCCGGGCTGGAACTCTGCCCCCCAGCGACCGGCGGCCGGGCATTCGGTCTGACGCGGTTGGCTGACGCGCGGGTGTTGGCTGGGGAGGTGCCCGAAGCCGCTCGCCTGGTAGCGGAGGCAGCCACCCTCGCGACGCGCTACCGGTCACCACGGCTGGTCACCACGCTGCACGCTTCGCGTGGCCGGATGGCACCGTGGAAGGACACTCCAGCGGTGCGCGAGCTGGATCAACGGCTAGCCGATCTCGACCTGATCGTTCCGGCGACCGTCTAGTACTACAGGGACAGTTATATGTTGATCATAAAGAACTCGCAGGTCACGAGCGCTCCGCTCGGCGCCCGCCCGCGGCATCTTCACAGGTCGCTCAAACAAGTGTCTCTGTAGTACTA
>Ga0136617_10000756_pt1 | contig 28028 bp, 33 predicted proteins | sample AntDrymUQ3222106_2_FD_129672 | JGI IMG/M metagenome (GOLD analysis project Ga0136617, IMG submission 129672) | Polar desert sand microbial communities from Dry Valleys, Antarctica - metaG UQ322 (21.06) | ecosystem: Environmental > Terrestrial > Soil > Desert | place: Antarctica: Dry Valley...
CACCTGGAGCGCCTGGCCCAGGTACGCCGTGACCGCGATCCTGTAGCCGTCGAGCGAGCCCTGGCACATCTTCGCGATCGAGCTTCACGGCCCGGCTCCAGCGAGGCGAACGTCATGCCGGCCCTGCTGGAGTGCGCCAACGCGTACGCGACGCTCGGCGAGATGTGCGGCATCTTCCGCGGCGTCTACGGCGAGTACCGCGAAGCGGTCGCGGTTTGAGCGCGACGGGCGCCATCGAAGCGTCCGGTTGGGCGCAGGACCCGGCTGCGCTGGACGACCACCTCGACGAGCCGAACCTGTGCCGCTTCGCCACGACCGACCCGGATGGCGACCCCCACGTGGTCCCCGCCTGGTTCCACTGGGACGGTGAGCGTTTCTGGATCGGCGCCCAGGCGGGCGATCACAAGGTCCGCAACGGCCGCCGGCTGGCCCGCGCCGCGGTCGAGGTCGATGGGGACATCCGTCGAAAGCGAGGGGTCCTGGTGCGGGGATCGGCCTGGGTGGTCGATGGCGCCGAGGGTCGGAGCGCTTATGTCCGCATCAGCCAGGCCCAGGTGCGCCGCTACCTGCCCGACCGTCCGCCGATCGAGATGGCTAACCGGATGGCGGAGAAGGGCGACCCGGTCGTCATCGTGGTAGCGCCCGAGCGCATCCTGAGCTGGGGGCGCTGACCAGCAGTCGCGGGGCTCGACAGCTCGCGTCAGGAGCGGGCGGTGTCCATGAGGCTGATGCGCAGCTCATCGGCGAAACGAGCGGCCTCGCGCACGGACGTGCCGGTCCAGTCGGCATCCAGGGCTGCCACGTCGATGGTGCCGACGATCTGGCCACCGATCATGATCGCCGGCGCCGCCGGCAGTGCCCGCAAGGCGACGATCGTGTCGCGAAGGCTACCCGACCGGTCTCCGTGGGACGCGGTCAGGGCCACCAGCCGCGCCTCGAACTTGGCGGCGAAACGGACCAGATCGTCGACCGGCACGTTGGGGCCAAGCTGTGCCACGGACCAGCCGCTCTCGCGCAGGAGATGATCGAGCAGGATGAGCCCGATGGCGTGCTCCTCCCCGGCGACCCCGGCGAGGACCGCCTGAGGACCCAGGCGGTCGTATTGCGAGTCGTCCGGGGCGAGCGACGTCAGGACGCGAGCGAGGGTCTGCGTGGCGAGATGCTCCTCCGAGACGGTCCAGCGGCCACTCGCCCAGCGCTCGCCCACGATGTGCATGGTGTCGCGCACGAAGGTGTCGTAGACAAGGGCCCGCGACTGACCGCGGAGTACCTCACCCAGCGCCCAGCGAGCGACCGGTTCGTCGCCATCGGTGAGGAAGGCGGCCAGGATCTCCGGCGTCAGATCCCCCGGCGCCACCCGCGCCTGTGCCGGATCGACGGGCGGCAGGATGGGAGGGCCGTCGTCCCGCCGATGGGATCGGGTTCGGTCATCAGCCACGGCGGGACGATAGCATGGCCCTCGATGATCCCCGCCGGAGGGGGCGCACCGCCGGAGGACCCGAGATGTACATGCAGGCGATGGAGTTCCTGGAGGACGAACGAGAGTCCTGGGTGCCCTACGAGGCGCTGGCAGCGCTCAGCGACGAGGCCCTTGAGCGGCCGACCGATGAGGAGGGGCCGGCGCACGGGTGGAGCGCCCGAGATCTCATCGCGCACGTGGTCGGTTGGCAGGAGATGGCGCTGCAGATGGCGCGCGAACTGGCCGTGGACGATGAGAGCCATACGCAGCGACGGATCGCCCAGCCTTGGGAGACGTACGGTGAAGCGCTGAACCAGCGCCTGCTGAAGGACGCTGGCGAACTCACGACCGATGAGCTGCGTCAGCGCCTGGCCGACATCCCGGCCGAGCTGCGCGGCACGCTGACCATGGTGCCCGAGGCGCGCTGGCTCAAGGCGCCCGCGGCACAGCGCATCTTCACCGAGTGCACCATGGAGCACTACGAGGATCACCAGCCTGCCCTGCGTGCGGTGTTGGCCGCGGCCGGGGCCGGTGCAGGATGAGTGTGCCCGACCAGGATCAGCGCGCCCCGGCCGACACGCTGAGCGGCCTGTTCGCGCGCTTGGCGGAGGAGCTGTCGGAGGTCACGGTGAGCGCTTCGACCGAGGGGACCGAGTACCGACGTGGGGACCGAGCGTTCGCTGCCGTAGCTGACCGCGCGGTGGAGGTGCGGCTGCATCCGGAGGTCGCCGAAGCGGCTCGACGGACCTCACACACGACGGCCTCGAGCCGCGGTGCGGGCTGGGTGCGCTTCGAGCCGCCGTCCGTGGACGGCTTCGCTCTGGATCGCGCCGGTGCCTGGTTCCTCAGCGCCTGGCGGGCCGCGGAGCAGTAGGCCGAGTCGGGACTCAGGCGCCGCCTCGTTCCCCCCATATTCCCGTGGGGCGGGCACTAAGCGGGTTCTCGTCGGTTCTGTCGCCTGCCGCGTGACGCTCATCGTCGATCCGAGCGTGGATGAGCGTGGCGACCGCCGGTCCGTGGCCCGGCGCGATCGTCAACGACGCAGCGCAAGGCCGCCTTCGGCGTAGCGTTCACCTGGCGGGAATCTGGAGGGATGTAGGCCGCTCGGTTCGGGATAGTGCCCGCCTGGCGGGAACCTAAGGGGAACCTAGGGCCGTGGACGCCCAGCGGAGCGAGGACGCCCAGCGGGCCGAGGCTGCCCAGCCGGGTAAGGAAAACGCCCTGAGCGGATGCCCAGGGCGTCGTCGCGGTCGATGGTCAGGCGGGAGTCTCGCTGGGAGCGGGAGCCGGGGCCGTCGCGTATTCCTGGAGGCCGAAGGCCTGCTCGAGCTGCGCCATCGGCTTGAAGCCCATGATCGCCTGCGGCTGCTGGCCAGGCCGGAAGAAGGCGATGGTCGGGATGCTCATGATCTGGTACTTCTGCATGGTCTGCGGGTTGGCGTCCACGTCGAGCTTCACCACGTCGACCGAGCCGTCGTACTTCTCGGCGAGACGGTCGATCTCCGGCGCGACCATCTTGCAGGGACCGCACCAGGCGGCCCAGAAATCGACCACCACTGGCCGCTCGCTCTTCTCGACCATCTGCTCGAACGTCGCGTCGGTCGCTTCCTTGATGGGCATGTCGCTGTTCCTCTCTCCGCTGCTGGGGCGGATGTCGTGGGCGAGGCCTAGCCGGCCAGCGCCTGGATGAGTCGATAGGCCTCCAGGACCCGAGGGTCCGAGAGGCGATACAGGATGGTGTTGCCTTCGCGCCGGGTCTCCACGAGGCCCGCCTGACGAAGAACGGCGAGATGCTGGCTCATGTTGGGAACCTGGCAGCTCGCCTCGCGTGACAACTGTCCGACCGAGCGCTCGCCGGTGGCAAGGACCTCCAGCACGCAGAGCCGTTTGGCGTCAGCCAGGGCTCGACCGATGGCGGCGAAGCGCTGCCGGTCGGTCTCGCTGGAAAGGTCGACACAAGGGTCGATGGCTGCGGTCACCGGCATAGTCTCTCACCGTTTGCGCAAACTCGCAAGTAAGAGTGGCCGGGCATCGGCTCCGTGGCACGCCGCAACGGTATGGGTGCTGCTACCTTGCTCCCCGTGTCACCCGGGTCCGACGACTCCTCGCACGATGTCACGCTCGACCAGATCAGGGCGGCCGCTGGACGGATCGCTGGGCGCGTGTCGCGTACGCCGATCCTCTCCTCGCGGAGCGCCGCCCGACGCGTTGGGGAGACGGCCGGCGTGACGCTCGGCGCCGGGACCCTCGCCGATGGGCAGCCGCGCCTGTTCCTCAAGACGGAGCATCTCCAGGTCACGGGCTCCTTCAAGCCGCGCGGCGCCACGAACCGCATCCTCCGGCTGTCGCCCGACGAAGGCCGGGCCGGCTTGATCACGCTTTCGGCCGGCAATCACGCCCAAGCAGTGGCCTACGCGGCGGCTTCGGCGGGCGTGTCGGTGACCGTGGTGATGCCCGCTGGCGCGTCGCGCGCCAAGGTCGATGCGGCGACCGCCTACGGGGCCACGGTCATCCTCCACGGCGAGCATGTGGGCGACACCTTCGCGCGCATGGAGGAGCTGCGCGACCAGCACGGGCTCGTCTTCATCCATCCGTTCGACGACCCCGACATCATCGCCGGCCAGGGCACGGTGGGGCTGGAGATCGTGGAGGACCTGCCAGCGGTCGATGTCATCGTGGTCGCTGTGGGCGGCGGCGGCCTGATCAGCGGCATCTCGGCGGCGGCCGCGCAGCTCCGGCCGGGCGTACGGGTCATCGGTGTCGAGCCAGCGACCAGCGACGCGTTGAGCAGGGGCATCGCCGCCGGGAAGCCTGTGGCGCTTCAGCCGGTGTCCATCGCAGACGGCCTGGGTGCGCCGTTTGCCGGACGCTGGACCATCGACCTGGCGCACAGATATGTCGACTCCATCGTGCTGGTGGACGAGGCCACCATCGCGGGCGGCATGCGCTTCGCACTGGAACGCATGAAACAGCTGCTGGAGCCGGCCGGAGCGGCGGCGCTCGGCGCGGTGCTGAACGGGCGGGTGCCGCTCCGCGACGGCGATACGGTGTGCGTCGTAGGGTCCGGCGGCAACGTCGACCTGGAGCGCCTCCCCGGGCTGCTGGCTCTCGCCGGCGGCTGACGCGGGACGGCGAGGGACGGCTCCGTCGGGGTGCGCACGGAGGTCGTTCATCGTGACGAATCGACCGACTCGGGCCCAGCCCGCGACTCAGCCCCAGCCGAGCTCGTGGAGACGGTCCTCCTCGATGCCCGCGTGGTGGGCCAGCTCGTGCACCACCGTCGCCTGGACCTCGTCCGCCAGGTCGAGCGGGTCGGGAAAGTCTTCCTCCAGGGCGAAGCGGAAGAGGGTGATCTTGTTGGGATAGGGCACCCAGTCTGCGCCGTACTCGATGCCTGGTGTTCCCTCGTACAGGCCGTAGAGCGTGCCGTCAGGGTCGCCGTCGCCGTAGGTCAGCTGTTGGCGCGTCGGCTCGTCCTCGATGACCACCGCGACGTTCTCGAGGAGCGCTCGAAAGGGCCTCGGCAGACCGTCGAGTGCTCGCTGGACGAGCTGCTCGAAGGGCTCGTGGCGCAGCTCGGGCAGGGCGACACGGCGATGGGCGTGACGGCGGGCCAAGGTGCCTCGTCTTCGGATGGGCATCGCTGCCTATGCTAGCCGGGTGACCGACGTGGAGGACCTGCCCGGATCGTTCGTGGTCAGGCTCGACACGGGGGAGGGGATCCACTACCTCGATCTGGGCGATCCGGGCGATCAGGCGACGCCCGCCGCGCGCGACGAGGCTGCCTCGCCGGATCCCACGGCTGCCTTGCCGCCGCTCGTCCTCCTTCACGGCCTCTCCCAGACCGCTTGGTCGTGGGCGCCCGTGGCGCGAAGGCTGCGCGTCCACACCCGGGTACTGGCGCCGGACCTGCGCGGCCACGGCCTCTCCGATCCCACCCGGGCTGGCTACGACCTCGACTCGCTGGCAACGGACATGCTCACCGTGCTCTCCGGCAACGGCTGGGGTGAGGCGGTCGGCGGGCCGGCCGCGGTCGTGGCGGGACACGGCTTCGGGGCCATGATCGCGGCGACCATGGCGGCACAGGCACCGCGATCGGTGGCCGGCCTCGCGCTGGTGGACGGCGGCTGGGAGGAGATGGCCGAGGCCACTCGCTCGTCCGCCGACGAGTACCTGGCGGCCATCGCCGAGCCGCCCGAGGTGCTCGCCTCCATGGACGCCTTTTTGGCCGATCGGCGCGACTTCCATCCGCCCTCGTGGGACGCCGACCAGGAGCGCGCGGCCCGCGCCCAGGTCGATCAGAAGCATGCCGGCCATGTCGGGCTGGTCAGCCGCCCGACCGCCATCCGGGGCTGTGTCCAGGCGATGTGGAGCTACGACCCTTCGGCGGTGCTGACTGCCATCCCGCGACCCCTGGCGGTGCTCGTGGCGGAGACGAGCGCGGACGACGAGAGCGCGCGTGAACGCCGGCTGGCGCTGGAGGATGTCCTGGCCATGCGTGCCGCCCGCAGCCTGCCGGCGGCCGAGGTGACCCGCTTCACGGGGGCCGGCCACAACCTGATGCGCTACCGCCCGGATGATGTCGCAGCGGCGCTCTTGGCCGTGCTCCGAAGGGCAGCGGAGCCGCCGAGCCTGGCTACCAGCGGTGATACGCCGGGTGACCGGGCCTGACGGCGAGGAAAGTGCCGCGGCAGGTGGCGGTCACCACGTCGCCGGAGCTCAGCGTGGTTTCGATGGTGGCGCGATCCTCGGTCGACTCGGCGACGCGGGCGCGCAGGTGCACTGGGCCGCCGGACGGGGTCGGCTTGAGCAGGCGGACGTGGAAGTCGGCCGTCACGGTGGTCGGTGGGTGGTCGGCGGCGGCCTTCTGCATCAGGTGGTGCGCCGCGGCCCAGTTGGAGTGGCAGTCCATGAGGGTGCCGATGATGCCGCCGTTGAGCATGCCCGGGAAGGCTTGGTGGTGCGCGTCGGGGGTCCAGTCGGAGACGCACTCGTCCCGCTCTGGGAACGAGCGGATGTGAAGGCCCTGATCGTTGGCCGGGCCGCAGCCGAAGCAGATCGACTGCGCGGCGTATCGTTCCTGGAGGCTGCCTGAGCGTTCTTCGTCCGTGCTCTGGCGATCCATGGCCAGCAGTCTAGGCGGCTGGGCTACGATGGGCGGGTGTCCGACATCGCCATCGTCCTCATCCTCATCCTCGCGGCACTCCTGATGTTCCGGGGCCCCAAGGTCCTGCCACGTATCGGCGCAGCGCTGGGCCACGGGGTCCGCGAGGCGCGCGAGGCCGCCGACCGCAAGTTCGGCTCCTCGGACGACGAGGACCCGGCCGCGCAACCCCGCCCCTAAGGTCGGGACCTCGCCCATGACGCCGTTGCCGCCGCATGTCCGCTCGCTCGTGGACCAGATCGAGCGCGACGGCAGCCAGGATGGAGACCCTGATCGCGTCAGCGACCCTCACGGCCCGGTAGAGGTCGCGGTGAGGCAGATCCTCGTGGAGATCGGTGAGGATCCGGACCGCCCGGGTCTGCTCGGCACCCCCGATCGCGTCCACCGGATGTACACGGAGATCACGGCTGGCTACCACGTGGATCCCGAGCGGCTGCTCAACGGGGCCATCTTCGATATCGACCACAGCGCGATGGTGGTGGTCCGCGAGATCCCCTTCCACTCGCTCTGCGAGCACCACCTGCTGCCCTTCTTCGGGACCGCCTCGGTGGCCTACATCCCGGAGGGACGGGTGATCGGGCTCTCCAAGATCCCGCGCATCGTGGAGATGTACGCGCGCCGGCTGCAGATCCAGGAGCGCCTGACCCAGCAGATCGCCGACTTCCTGATGGAGCGCCTGGCGCCGAAGGGAGTCGGCGTGGTGCTGGAGGCGACCCACCTGTGCGCCGTGATGCGGGGCGTGCGCAAGCCGGGCACGATCATGACCACCAGCGCCGTGCTGGGCATCTTCCGCTCCAACGACAAGACTCGCGCCGAGTTCTTCGCTCACCTGGCCCGACCCGCTCCGGGAGTGCCGTGATGGCATCTATCCAAGGTCCGCGAGCCGGGCGTCCGTGGAGTCGAGGAGCTCGGCAGCGCCCTCACGAAGCTTCTCGGGCTGGGGAGGCATCATCCCAGCGGACATCGCGTAGTCGGTCCACCCGCCGGGTGGCCCAGGCATCATCGCGGCTGCCTGTGCCGACGCGCCGTCGACCGTCGCCGCCAAGTGCAGATAGACGACGCGGAACCGCTTCAGGAAGGCCGCCGCATCTGCGGGCTCGCCCGCGACCTCGCGGGCGATGCGGATCAGTGCCGCGCGCGACGTCTCGTGACTGAACGGGTCCATCACCACCTCCTCTGCTTCATCGTTGGCGGATAGGCTAACCGGGTCTTCGACGCCCATCGCCGGTCGAGCGGCACCAGGAACCGCTTGGAACGCCACACGTGCGAGTGGACCCTCGGGCCGATACACCGCGCGTCCATGGAGTCCTCACGGTTCCTCTGACGGTCGAATCGCTCACCGCACGTGCGAATCGACCGCGGATCGGCTCACGACGCCGCACGGCAACGTCCACGCCGCCGCTCAAGGGTCCATTCGCTCCTCCCACGCGCCAGCCCTGGACCGCGACGCCGACTTGCGCACCACGGCCGGGTCGATTCGGGCCAGGGAGCCGCAGGGCGAGACGCCAGGCCCATCGCGACTCCCCACCGCTATCATCGAGACCATGCCCGAACGCCCCATCAAGGTGCTCATCGCCAAGCCCGGCCTTGACGGTCACGACCGAGGCGCCAAGGTGCTGGCGCGCGGGCTGCGTGACGAGGGGTTCGAGGTGGTCTACACGGGATTGCGTCAGACGCCGGAGATGGTCGTGTCGGCTGCGCTACAGGAGGACGTCGACGTGGTCGGTCTGTCCATCCTGTCCGGTGCGCACATGACGCTGCTGCCGCGCATCGTGGCGGGCCTGCGGGCGGAAGGCCTGGACGACGTGCTCATCACGGCCGGCGGCATCATCCCGGACGACGACATCCCGGCCCTCACGGCGGCGGGCGTAAGCCGGATCTTCGGGCCGGGCACGACCATCCGCCAGGTGGCCGACTACATCCGGGAGAACGTCCAGCCGCGCGCCGAGGGGTGACCCGGGCCGCGGAGGGAGGATCGACCGGGGCGGTCGAGCGAGGCCGGGACTTGGCGGAACGCACCCGCGCCGGCGAGCGTCGGGCGCTGGCCCGCCTGCTGACGGAGGTCGAGAACCGCAGCCAGGCCGCCGAGGCCGCCCTGCGCGTCCTCTATCCGCTGGCCGGGGCGGCCCACTTGGTCGGTGTCACCGGAGCGCCCGGTGCCGGCAAGTCGACCCTGGTCGCTGCGTTGGTGGGCGAGGCGCGGAAGTCCGGCCGGGCGGTGGCGGTCCTGGCCATCGATCCATCGAGTCCCATCACCGGCGGCGCCATCCTGGGTGACCGGGTGCGCATGCAGGCCTATGCCGGCGACTCGGACGTCTTCATCCGCTCGATGGCCTCCCGCGGGCATGTCGGCGGTCTGGCCACCTCGACCGTCGCCGCCGCGGCGGTGCTTGACGCGGCCGGCTTCCCGCTCGTCTTCATCGAGACGGTGGGCACCGGACAGAGCGAGGTCGAGGTGGCGGCCATCGCGGACACGACGCTGGTCGTCCAGGCGCCGGAGATGGGCGACGAGGTGCAGGCCATCAAGGCCGGCTTGCTGGAGGTGGCCGACATCGTGGTCGTCAACAAGGCCGATCGGCCGGGCGCCGATCGAACTGCCTCCCACCTGCGTTCCATGCTCACGGTGGGTGCCCAGCACGACCGGGCGATGGGCGACCGGCCCCGACCCAAGCGGCCGGAAGTGCTGCTCGCCTCCGGTGCCGCGGGAACCGGCGTGGCCGAGGTGCTGGCGTCGCTGGATCGGCGGGAGGCGAAGCGGAGGGCGGCCGCCTCGAGCGATGAGGCTGGCGGAGCAGGGGATCAGGCCCGCCTGGCTCGTGCCGAGGCGCAACTGTCGGGGATCCTGGCCGAGCGGCTCCGGGAGCGACTGCGCGAACCCGGCCTAGCTGCGCAGACCGATGAGACGCTGCGCGCCATCGCGGCGCACGAGATCGACCCCTACTCAGCGGCCGACCGGCTGCTCGCCTCTCTCGCTTCACTCGCCTCGACCGCCTCGGACGCCTCGCACGACCCTGGCGCCCGTGCTCTCCAGGCCCGCGAAGCCATCACCGGCCTTCGAGCCTTCCGGGAGGGTCACGCTCTGGACGGACTGACCATCCGGGAGCTCATCGATGAAGGGCGTGGCTGAGTGTTCGTCGTGGATGCTTCCGTGGCGGTGGTGTGGTGCTTGAATGACGAGTCATCCCCTCCCGCGCGATCGGGCCGAGCCTGTCGTGCCTCGATCTAGACCTCGACGGGGACCGGATACACCTCGGTGGCTGGGTGTCCAGCACGCTCATGGATCCGCTTGACCGCGTCAGCGCTGGGTGCCTCTGAGAGGCACCAGACCATGCCGGACTCAGGGTCTCCCCACGCACGCTGGAAGTCGACATCCTCCTCGCCCTGGATGTCGAGGTCGGCCTGATGCGCCGCTTGGAGTGCTTCGGGTGTCACGCCGTGCATCCCGTGGTGGACATCCATGAACTTGGGCATTTAATGAGCCTCCGTTTTCGGACCGGCAGTCTTGGCCCCGCCACGCCGTCACGTGGGCGAGTATAGAGCCGGCTTGGTGGCCCGCCGCAGCCGCCAGGCCCTCGACGCGCGTTCGAACGCGATCAGCCGGGTGCGAACAGCACCGCCGACCAGGTGCGGCGCATCCTCGCCCGGGCGCTGCGGCTGCTGGAGTCGGGTCAGCCCTTCGAGAGCCAGACGGTCAGCGCGGGCGAAGGGATGGCGGCCAGTTGACGCTCGACTCCGCAGCGCCGGGCGCGGATAAGCCGGAACCCGAGCTGGCCGGCGGGGCCGGCGTGGAAGCTTGCTGAGGAAGCCGCTGAGGAAGCCGCGGAGGGTCAGGACAGGCGGCTCCCCCGGCCCAAGCCGGCCCAGCCCGGTGGGACGGGAACGGGCATCGGAGAGATCGTCGTGCGGGCGCTGGACCCGCGGCTTCGGAGCGCGATGGTCGTCGAGGATGGCGTTCGCCGCGTGATGATCGACTCGCGTTTCCCCCTCTACGAGGTGCGCAAGGGCGACCTCTGGTACCAGCTGGAGAACGCGCTGAGGGAGGTGTGCGTCACGATCCCCGACGCCACGGTGCCCGAGTTCGAGCGCAAGGCGAACGAGCCGATGCTGGTCTCGCTGGCGTTGACCGATCGGCGGCGTCGCCGATCGCGCGGCACACGGATGCACGGCCAGGCACGCGGCGGATGGGTTCGTACTGACCCTTCCCCTTGACATGCCGGCCCTGCATCGGTGAGACCTTGCCAGTCGGCACAGTGGACGACGGGCACTGTCACCCATTCCTTCAACGGCCGTCCGCGTCCGGATCCCAAGCGGGTGCCCGTGCCGGTCGCGACAAGCTCATCGACTCGAGCCTTCGGAGGCTTCACCACAAGCTCAGCATTCATGAGCATCGCGAAGATGCGGCCGCCGACCCTGAGGCCGGTCGTCGAGCCGAAGCCGGTCCCTCGGGTCACGCTCGCATCGTCCAGATGACGGGTCGCGAGTAGCTCGAAACACCGTTCCGGCTCCCGAGCCGCGGCGTCGCTGGTCACTCTTCGGTTCCGGCGAGAGGAGGCTCCTCGGTAGACGGGAAGAGGACCGGCAGTTGCGCCTGTCGTCGAGCGATACGCCCAGGGCGAGAACGCCGAAGACGACGACCGCACCCGCGACGCTGATCCAGACCGCGCCACTGCCGGCCGCCCCGACGATGAGGGCGAGCACGCCCGTCAGTACGCCGCCGACCATCGAGACGATGAGCCCGATCATCCCGCCGGAAGTCATGCCCTGCGCCAGCAGCGCGAGCGCCACGAAGGACATCGACAGGAAGGACAGGAACATCCCGCCGCGCGTGAAGGCCTCGTTGTAAGCGAGCGAGCGGCTCGACAACAGGCTCCAGTGCTCCGTGCTGAGGATCTGCAGCGCACGCGGGTCGTTCAGCGAGGTGACCGGGCTGACGGGCGGCGCGACCGGCGGGGTCTCCGGGGACATTGGTCTCTCCTCAGCGAGCTTGGGTGGTGCAAGACCGATTGTGCACGCCGCACCAGCCCACCTGCCAGGTCCGTCAGCGGCCTCCACAGGCAGTCACGCGCATGGGCACCCGTCGCGGTGGGTGCTCGAACGTCAAGGTCCTCCCACTCGCCCATATCGCCCGGGCCGGGAGGGGCATAATCCGGGCGAAAGATCGCGATCGAGGAGGTGAGATGGCCGAGCGCTGCGCGCTGCTGATCGGAACGCGGAAAGGTGCATTCGTGCTGGAGGGTGATCGGCAGGGATCGACCTGGGATGTCCGCGGCCCTCTGTGTGAGGGCTGGCCGATACACGACATGATCCTTGACCCCGCGACGGGCGCGATCCTGGCCGCGGGTGGCTCACCGTGGTACGGCGCGTCCGTCTGGCGCAGCGACGACCTTGGGGCATCTTGGACCCAGTCGAGCGAAGGGCTGACCTATGGCGACGCTGATTCCGCTCCGCGACTGGAGACGATCTGGACCCTGACACCGGCGCACGGCGCGCTCTACGCCGGGGTCGAGCCAGCGGGCCTGTTCCGGAGCGAGGACGGGGGCGCCACGTGGCGTCACGTCGAGGGTCTGACGAATCACCCGACGCGCCCGCACTGGCAGCCGGGCAACGGGGGCCTCTGCCTGCACTCGATCGTTCCGCACCCGACCGACACCGACCGAGTGTGGGTGGGGATCTCGGCGGTCGGCACGTTCGAGACGCGCGACGGCGGGTCGACCTGGGAGACGCGCAACGCTGGCGTCAGGGCCGACTTCGTGCCCGGTCCGCCACCCGAGTTCGGGCAGTGCGTCCACAAGCTGGTCATGGCGGCGGACGGTGGCGAGCACCTCTATCAGCAGAACCATTGCGGCGTCTATCGATCGACCGACGGCGGCCGCCAGTGGCAGGAGATCACGGCTGGCCTGCCGAGTCAGTTCGGCTTTCCGATGGCCGCCCATCCGCGCGACCCGCAGACGGTCTGGACCGTCCCTCTCAACGGTGACGACACGGGGCGCTACGTCCCTGACGGCAGCGCGGCCGTCTGGCGGACCCACGACGGGGGAGACAGCTGGATCCGTGCCGGCGACGGGCTGCCGCAGCGCGACGCCTATGTCGGTGTGCTGCGCGAGGCGATGGCGGTCGATCGACTCGATCCTGTCGGTGTCTACTTCGGGACCAGCACCGGGCAGCTTTATGGCAGCGACGACGAGGGTCGATCGTGGCGGCTCATCGCCGACCAGTTGCCGTCCATCTGGTCGGTCGAAGCCATGGTGCTCGATCGATGACAGCCGAGATGGACGGGCCGACGGTCACGGTCGTGCTGCCGCGCTCGCTGACCGCGCTGTTTCCCGGCACGCCGCTTCGATGCGATGCGACCGGGAGTACCGTCACGGAGCTGATCGATGACCTCGAAAGGCGCGTGCCCGGACTACGAGATCGGCTGTGCGATGGAATGGCCCTCCGTCGACATCTCAACGTCTTCGTGGCTGGCCAGCAGGCGGCTCTCTCGACCGCCGTGCAGGACGGAGAGGTCGTCCACGTCATCCCGGCCGTGTCCGGAGGATAGGCAAGGCTACCGACCGCGACCGCGAACGCGACCGGATCCGGGCGATCAGCGCGTCGCCTGGAGCTGGGGGTTGATGCGGTGCTCCAGGGCGAAGCCCATGAGCGCGAAGCCCAGCGCCGCCGCGCCGATCATCAGGCCCGGCGGCACGACCCACCACAGCCAGGCGTCGGTCAAAAAGGCGCCGCGCACCTGCGCCCAGTAGAGGATCGAGCCCCAGCTCTTCTGCAGCGGATCGCCCAGGCCGAGGAAGCTGAGCGACGCTTCCAGCAGGATCGCGCCGCTGGTCGCCTGCACGAACTGACTGATACCCAGGAGCAGCACGCGAGGCAGGATGTGGCGGCTGATGATCCGCGCATCGCTGGCTCCCAGCGCCCGGGCGGCCGTGACGTAGTCCCGATGCGCCAGGCTCAGTACCTGGGAGCGGATGACTCGCGCGGTGCCGGCCCAGATGAGGATGCCGATGATGAGGATCGTGTTGAAGAGGCTGCGTCCCAGATAGGCGGCCAGGATGATCAGCAGCGGCAGGAAGGGGATGATGAGCAGCACGTCGACGAAGCGCATCAGCAGGCTGCCGACGAGACGCGGATAGAAGCCAGCCAGGACGCCCACCGCTGTGCCGATGACCATGGCCACCGCTGCCGCCACGATGCCCACCGTCAACGACACACGCGTGCCGTAGATCAGCTCGCTGGCCAGGTCCTGGCCGATGTCGTTGGTGCCCAGCGGGTGCGCGGCGCTGGGCGGCATGAACGGCAGCCCGACACGCTCGGTCGGATCGTACGGGGCCAGGAGCGGCGCCAGCACGGCCGTCAGGATCAGGCCGGAGACCAGTAGCAGTCCGATCAGGCCGATGAAGAAGGTCGAGTCGGCGCGGACGCCGATCAGGCGCTGGCGCCAGGTACCGGTCGCTTCGATGGGCGCGCTGACCTGGGCGCCCTCAGGCAGCGGGATACCACTGCCGGTCATGCCGTGCGAGCCCGTGGGTCGAGGCGCGGGTACAGGAAGTCGGCCAGCAGGTTGCTCAGCAGCACGGCTACGGTTAGCACCAGGAAGGTCGCCTGCATCACCGGGTAGTCGCGACCGCTGACCGCCTCGAAGACGAGCCGGCCCAGACCGGGATAGGAGAATACGGTCTCGATGACCACGGTCCCGCCGAAGGCGAAACCGAGCCGCAGGGCGAGGACCGTGACGACCGGAGCCAGCGCGTTGCGCACCACGTGCCGGAACAGGACGCCACGCTCGTTGACGCCCTTGGAGCGTGCCGTGCGTATGAAGTCCTCACCCAGGATGCTCAGCATCGAATAGCGCATCGTCAGGTAGACACCCGGGATGCTCAGCAGGGAGAGCGTCACGACAGGCAGCGTGGCGTGTCTGGCGATGTCGATCAGCTGATCGATACCTCCCAGCGAGGACGCCGCGGTGATGGCGCCGGACGAGGGCAGGACCCCCAACTGCACGGCGAACAGCGATACGAACAGCATTCCCAGCCAGAAGGAGGGCAGGGAATCCAGGGCGATCATCGTGCCCAGCATCCCGACATCCGATGCTCGCCCACGGCGCCAGGCTGACAGCGCGCCGAGCGCGATGCCTGCCACCGCCGAGAAGAGCAGCGAACTGCCGGCCAGCAGCAGCGTCCACGGCAGGCGCTCCACGATCATGTCCACGATGGGCCGGTTCTGCCGGAACGAGTAGCCCAGGTCGCCCCGTGCCAGGTCTCCCAGATAGCTCGCGTACTGGCTGAGCATCGGCTGGTCGAGGCCCGAACGTTCCACGACCGCCGCCCGCTGCTCCGGGGTCAGCAGCCCCACATCCGCCCCGGCCAGGAGGGCGAGCGGATTGCCGGGCATCAGGCGGGGCAGGATGAAATTCAGCGTGATGGCGATGAAGAGCACCAGCGCGTACTGGAAGAGCTTGCTGCCTTGCCCCTGGCTGCGCATGAGCGTGCCCGTCGGTCAACCGCTGGTGGCTGGCGAGGGCCCGCCACCAGCGCACGCGACGGAGGTCCGTGGCACCGCTGCTACGGCCGCGCGTCGGCCGCCAAGAGGGACAGCTTGGTCACGATGCCCTGTCCCGTGATGAAGGTCCAGTCCGCATACACATCCGACCGATAGCCATACGCGCCGTCACCGTAGAGCAGCATGACGAAGGGCAGCCGCTCGGCGGTGATGACCTGAAGCTGATCGAGCAGCTCCTGTCGCGTCGCCTCGTCCTGTTCCACCCGGAGCTGGTCGGCGATCTCATCGGCCTCGGCATCGGCGAACCCCGAGATGTTGATGGAACCGATGGCCGGATCGGAGTGCAGGAGCGACGTGATCTCTGAGGGGTCCACCTGGACGGGCGCTGACCAGCCGAACATGGACATCTCGTAGTCCCGCCCGTTGGCGACATCGAAGTCGGGCCAGACCTGGTTGACGAGCGTCTCGCGCTCAAGAGAGGTGACGGTCACGTCGAAGCCGACCTGGAGCAGCATCTCCTTGATGAGCTCAGCCATGCGCAGACGGAGGGGGTTGTCGCTCGGTGCCAGGAGCTCGGGACTGAGCGGTTGACCGTCGAACTCGCGGATCCCATCGCCGTCGGAATCGGTGATGCTTGCCTCGTCGAGTATGGCGTTGGCCTCGTCGACATCGGTCCGGGTCTCGACCGCGTCGTTGAACGCGGGCGAGTCGGGGTGCGTCCAGCCGGCGTTGCCCAACGTCGCCGCTCCCAGGAAGACCGTGTCCAGCAGATCCTGGCGGTCGATGGCGAGGGAGATGGCCTGCCGGACTGGCAGCTGATCGAAGGGTGGCTTGGTGACGTCGTAGTACAGCATCTGCGTGCTGAACTCGGGACCCTGCGCGACCTCCACTCCCTCGACCGACTCGAGCGCTCGCACCTGCTCAGGGGAGATGGTCCGGAAGGTGACGTCGATGGCGTCGGTCCGAAGGGCAGCGACCAGTCCCGCCTCGTCGGCGTACTGCACCAGGATCAGCTCATCAGCCTGTGGCACGCCGCGGAAGTAGTCGGGATTGGCCTCGAAGCGGTACGACTGATCGGGTGTGTACTCGACCAGCTGGTACGGTCCGGTGCCGACATTGGTGAGGCCCTCGAAGGTCGCCTCGTCAGGGTTGTCGACCGCTTCCCAGACATGCTGCGGGATGATCGGGATGTCGGCCAAGGCGCCAACCGCAAATGCGGGGTTCGGGTCCTCCAGGGTGATCGTGACCTGGCTGTCGCCGGTCACTTCGACCTCGCTGACGCTGGCCAGATTGGTCGTGAAGCGGCTGTGGGTGTTCGCCAGGAAGTAGTCGATCGTGAACCTCACGTCGTCCGGTGTGAGGGGCTCGCCGTCGCTCCAGGTCACGTCGGACACCAGATCCACGGTGTAGGTCAAGCCGTCGTCGCTGACCGCGTACTCGCTGGCCAGCCACGGCTGGACCTCGCCGTTCACGTCGAATTGGAGAAGGGAGTCGTACTGCAGCATGAGCAGGTTCCAGCCCGGGAAGCCGGTCACATAGGTATATGGAGTGAGCGTCGACTCATCGCCGATGATGCCGGCCCGGATCTGATCCACGGCGCCCGCGCTGCCGGGATCGGCGCTGCCGCTGGCGGCTGGACCGCTGCCGGCCGGACCGCTGCCGGCCGGCACGCCGGGGGACGTCGTGGGCGCGGCACCGGACTGGCCGCAGGCGGCAAGCCACGCGAGCGATGAGATGACGCCGGCGGCCAGCGCGAGGCGCCGCACGGATGGACGGTGGACCATGATCACCCTCCTCCTCTGTCTTTGATGGCTACTGCTTGGTGGCATCAGATCAGCCGTCCTCCGGCTGGGGGCGCGGCCATGCTGATAGCTGGGGCGCCGTCCTCGATCGCCCCCACATCGCTGGCCAGTGCCTCGGTCGCGAAGTGGCATGCTGCCAGATGATCGTCGGCGATGGCGCGCATGGCCGGTTCCTCGTCGCGACAGCGCTCAGGAGAGCCGAGTCGCTCGTACAACCAGCAGCGCGTATGAAAGCGGCAACCCGAGGGCGGATCCGCCGGCGACGGCACGTCGCCCTTCAGGATGACCCGGCGCCGCTTGCGTTCGAGGCGCGGGTGGGCGATGGGCACGGCCGACAGCAGGGCGCGCGTATAGGGATGACCGGAGCGGGCGTAGATGCCGGCCGACGGGCCCAGCTCGACCAGCTTGCCGAGGTACATGACTCCGACCCGGTCACTGATGTGCCGCACCACCGAGAGATCGTGGGCGATGAAGAGGTATGTCAGTCCAAGCTCCCGTCGCAGGCGGAGCAGGAGGTTGATGATCTGCGCCTGGATGGAGACGTCGAGGGCGCTGATGGGCTCGTCACAGACGATGAACTCAGGCTCCACGGCCAAGGCCCGGGCGATGCCGATGCGCTGTCGCTGCCCCCCGGAGAAGGCGTGCGGGTAGCGGCGCGCGTAGCGCGGGTCAAGGCCCACCAGCCCGAGCAGCTCAGCGATCCGACCGGATCGAGCGGCGCCCGGGGCGATCCTGTGGATGTCCAGCGCCTCACCGATGATGGCGTCGACGCGGAGGTGCGGATCGAGTGAGCTGTAGGGGTCCTGGAGCACGATCTGCATCCGGCTGCGCACGCCGCGCAGCGCCGCGCCCTTCAGTCGCGAGGTGGGCTGGCCGTCGAAACGGATCTCCCCCGCCGTGGGCTCGACGAGGCGCATGATGGCCATGCCCAAGGTGGTCTTGCCCGATCCGGACTCACCCACCAGGCCCAGGGTCTCGCCTGGCCGGATGCGCAGACTGACGCCATCGACCGCCCGGATCGTTCCGCGTCTGCGTCCCAGGAGGCCCCCGAAGACGGGGAAGTGCACCTTCAGATCGTCGACCTCGACGAGCGCGGCGGCGCGGGCTCCCTCCGTGCGAGCCGCTCTTCCGGGCGCCTCTACCGCCGTCACGCGAGCCATCCGTCCGCCTCGGTAGCCCAGCAGCGGGCCAAGTGCTGCGGCTCTGCGCGAGCGCTGAGCTGCGGTTCGCGGTCGGCGCAGATGTCCCGTGCGTGGCGGCAGCGCGGGACGAAGCGACACTGCGCTACTGGGTCGACGAGGTCGGGCGGCATACCCTCGATGACGCGAAGGTCGGCGCCACTCTCCACGGTGAGCCCGGGGATCGAGTCCATCAGCCCCCAGGTGTAGGGCATCTTGGGCCGGTCGAACATCGTCTCCACGGGTCCTGTCTCGACGATGCGGCCGCCATACATCACGTTGATCCGGTCGCACATCCCCGCGGCGATCCCCAGGTCATGGGTGATGAGCATCACCGCCATCCCGCGCTCGGAGGAGAGGGATCGGATCAACTCCAGGATCTGCGCCTGGATGGTCACGTCCAGCGCGGTCGTGGGCTCATCTGCCAGGAGCAGCAGCGGATCGCAGGCCAGCGCGATGGCGATCATGACGCGCTGCCGCATGCCCCCGCTGAATTGATGCGGGTAGTCGTCCGCCCGATCTGCGGCGCGGGGGATGCCCACGGCACTTAGCAGTTCGACCGCGCGCCGTCGAGCAGCCCGCGGCCCGTGTCCGAGATGGATGCGGCTTGACTCCGCGATCTGGTCGCCGACCGTGTGGACCGGGTTCAGACTGGTCATCGGATCCTGGAAGATCATGCCGATGCGACCGCCCCGCACCCGTCGCATCTCCTCCCTCGAGAGATCGAGCAGGTTCTCCCCATCGAACATGATCCGGCCGGCCACGATCCGTCCGGCGGGCTCGGGCACGAGTCGAAGGATGGAGAGAGCGGTCACGCTCTTGCCGCAGCCCGACTCGCCCACCAGCCCGAGTGTCTCACCGGCCCGGATCTCGAAGCTGACCTCATCCACGGCGTGGACGGTCCCCGCGCGCGTCGTGAATCGCGTGCTGAGGTCGCGCACCTCGAGCAAGGGGGTCTCCGAGGGCGAGCTGGTCCTGCTGATCGCGTGCGTCGAGATCGCCCACTCCTTTCCACCCGTCTCCGCGCCGCTGAGCGTCCCGCATCGTGGCGCCCGACGACTCCCCTCGCCGGCCAGCCGTCACGCCGGCCGGAAGTAGCGCCATGCTACTAGCTGTGATTCCCGAACACAGCTAATGAGGGAGGAACGGCACGCAGCGACCCGGCTGGCGGGCCACTGGCCGCCGAGCTTCCCCTTCCTCCGCTGCTTGGCACGCCGGACGCACCAGGGCTGCCCGACCGGCCGCCGCGGAGGGCAGAAGGTAGGATCCTTACTCGACCATCCACCCATCTTGACAAAAGGATTGTCCTGATGACAATCTCTCGGTGCCGGTCGCTGGCAGGTCCCGCAGGGAGGGCGCCATGAACCTGCTGAGGATGCAGCCACGGATCGGCGTCGACGCGCTCGAGACTATCGCTTCCGGGGTCGATCATGCCGAGGGAATCTGCCTGACCCCGGACGGCACGCTCTACGTGAGCGGAGAGGCGGGGCAATCTATCGAGTCAACGGTGATGGGACCGTCACCGAGGTCGCCACGACAGGCGGCTGGACCCTGGGATTGCCGGCCGACGCGAACGGTCGTATCTATGCCTGCGACCCGGTCAGACGTGCGGTCCTTCGCTGGACGCCGTCCACGAACGAGGTCAAGGTCGTCTCCACCAGGGAACCAGGACGATCCCGTCAGTACCCCCAACTGGGGTGCCTTCCGACCCGACGGGAGCTACTCCGTCTCCGACTCTGAGCCTGGAAGCAGCGGGATGGCCGGATACACGTCATGCGCCGCGGAAAGACCGAGCTGTGGACGGCGGCTACGGTCGACCTTCGCAATGGGCTCGCGGTGTCACCCGATGGGCGTGAGCTATTGGGTGCTCGAAAGCACGCCGGGACGTCTGATCAGGTTCCCCATCGCTCCTGATGGAAGCGCTGGTGAGCGCGAAATCCTGGCGGAGCTGTCGGGTGCCGTACCGGATGGCATCGCGCTCACGACGGACGGATCCGCCGTCATCGCCTGCTATCGACCGGACATGATCCTGCGCTGGCGAGCGGACCTGGGCCTCCAGGTCCTCGCGCACGATCCGGAAGGCAAAGCACTCGCCTGTGTGTTCTATGGTCCACAGCTCGACCGGATCGCCGTCCCGAACGGTGGCATGTGACTGCGTTTCGGGTCGAGGGGCTGGTGGGGGTGCCGCTGTTCTATCCGACCGCCGAGCAACTCGGCGGCTGACCAGGAGGAGGACCATGTCTGAGTACGGCGGCCGGGCCGTCTTGGTCACTGGCGGCGCGCTGGGCATCGGCAAGGGCCTCGTCGAAGCGTTCTCCCGGGCGGGGGCGATGGTAGCCGTGGGGGACGTGAACGAACCGGCGTCGGGTGAACTCGCAGAAGCCTTGCGCTCGCGAGGAGGCAAGGCCATCGCGGCCATCGGCGATGTCTCGATCGCCGCCGACGCGGAGCGGATGGTCGCCGAGACTGGCGAGGCTTTCGGCCGCCTCGATGTTCTCGTGAACAACGCCGGCATCCAGCCGTTGGACTGTTACTACCCTGTCGACCAGATGCCCGAGCACGTCTGGGACCGGATCGTGGGCGTGAACCTGAAGGGCGCCTTCCTCATGTCGAAGTACGCCATCCCGCTCATCCGTCGCTCAGGGCGGGGCTGCGTGGTCAATATCGCGAGCGTCCAAGGGCTTCAGTCGATGCCTCGTGTCCCGGCCTATGCCGCGAGCAAGGGCGGCATGCTGTCGCTGACGAGGAACATGGCACTCGACTACGCACCCGAGGGCATCCGGGTCGTGGCTATCTGTCCCGGCACCATCGACTCCGAGCTCGTTCGGGCAGCAGCTCGCGCGGAGGGTGGCGACCTGGACTCGACCCTGCGGCGTTTCGGCTCGTTCCACCCGCTCGGTCGCCTCGGTCAGCCGGAGGACATCGCCGAAGCGGTGCTATTCCTGGCCAGCGATCGAGCCAGCTTCATCACGGGGGAGTACCTTTCGGTCGACGGTGGATTCATGGCCCAGGGGGCGTGGGCCAGCAGTGCGGGCGCCGACCGGTGACGTTGGGCAGCGACCTTGGCGGTGCGGTCCAGCGACGCGCCGCGAGCCATCGGCGTCAGGACGTGGCAGCGTGAGCGCGACGATCACGGCGGTCGATGTCGTGACCATCCAGGCTCGACTACCGGCGCCCGTGATCTTCGGCGAGTGGATCATGCATACTCGGGAATTCGCTCTCGTGCGAGTGCGAACAGACACGGGACCGGAGGGCTACAGCTACACCCTGACACGGGATGGTGCGGTCGCCGAGCAGATCCGTAAGACCATCGCGCGCGTCTATATCGGGACCGCAGTGGAGGAACGCGAGCGGACCTTCACGATCGCGTGGCGACGGAGCCTGGCATCGCACGCTGCCGGGATCGGGCTCCGCGCGCTGTCCATCGTCGACCTGGCCTGCTGGGATGCCGCGGGCAAGCTGGCCGACCGGTCCATCGCCGATCTCCTTGGCGGGCGCGATGCCCCGATGCCGGCCACCGCGATCATCGGTTACCCGCCGACGCTGGGACCGGAGGAGACCGGCGCCCAGACCGCCGAGCTGTATGCGGGCGGCTGGCGCCGCTTCAAGGCCCCCATCGCGGCCAGTCCCGAGCGGACAGCCAGCCGATTGCGCGCGGCCCGCGTGGCCGCCCCAGATGCCTGGTTGGGCCTGGACGCGGCGTGGGTATACGAGGGAGTGGAAGCAGCCGCCACCTTCATCGAGTCGATCCCGGATGTGCGCCTCGGCTGGTTCGAGGACGTCTTCCCACCGGGCGATGCCGGCATCCTGCGGCGCCTCCGCGATCGGATCGACGTGCCCATCGCGATGGGCGACGAACAAGGTGGGATCTACTACCCCGAAGCCCTGATCGCAGCCGGCGCCGTCGACGTCATCCGCGTGGACCTGACCTGCATGGGCGGCATCACCAGGGGCCGGCGCATCATCGATCAGGTGCTCGAGGCCGGCTTGGCGTTCGCCCCACACATGTTCCCCCACGTCCACAGCCAGGTCCTGGCCGGCCTCGGTCACACAGATAGGCCGATCGAGTGGGGCATCCCATTCACTGGCGTCCATCCGATGGATGATCCGCTGCCCCAGCCGACGATCCTGCCGGACGGCCGGATGGCCGCCCTGCCCGAGGCGCCAGGCTTCGGCCACCTCGTTGACCCGGATTGGGCGCGGAGCCAGCCCCACGATGACCCGTCAGGCATCCTGGCGGGACTATGAGCGACTCGCTGACGGCCGCCCAGCGAGGTTGGTGGTTCGAGGACGCGATCCCGGGGAGGACGATCACACATCCGGGCGGGCGGACGGTGACAGCAGATGAGCATCCGCGACTGGCCTGGTTGACGGACAACGCGAGCGATGTGCACGGGGACATGCACCGGGCGGCGGAGGGTCCCTTCGGTCAGACGCTGGTGCTCGGCGCGCTCACGGCCGCGGTGGTCATCGGCCTCGCGGAACCAGCCGTCGGACGTCAGCTTGATGCGGTGCGGGCCTTGCCGCACGGCTGGTCGCGGATCGCCTTGACCGCGACGGTCGTGGCCGGCGACACGATCACGGCGAGGTCCCTCGTCGAGGTGGCGACCCCCGACGAGGACGGCCACGGCGGGCTCGTGGGGCGGGTCATCGAGGGCCGGAATCAGCAGGGCCACGTCATCGTGCGGGTCTGCGACCAGCGCTGGGCGCCATCTCACAAGCAGCGGGGTTGATCGCGGCCGGACGGTCGATGGCACAGGACAGCTAATCGTGATGACGCTTCTGAGCACGGTGCTCACCCTCCTAACAGCTGCTGAACAAAGGATTGTTGACATCTTCGTCAGGGCTGGCTATCGTGCCCGACGGCGCAGCCACGTTGCACGCATCGTTCGGGCTCACGTGAGGAGGATGACCATGGCGAAGGATCCTGAGGTCGACCCAAGGGTGGTAGCCGGGGACTACATCGCCGACTCGATCCGCAGCCTCATGGAGGGTCGGGTCTCCCGACGAACCTTCATCGCCCGGACATCGGCGTTGGGTCTGTCCGGGGCTGCGATCGCGGCGATCGTCGCGGCATGCAGTCCCGCCCCCGGAGCCAGCACCGCCCCGTCAGCGGCAGGCAGAACCGGTGTTGGCGCCACACCGGCCCCCAGCACCAGCGCGGGCGGCACACCACCCCCGAGCACCGGCGGTGTCGCCTACGATCCGATGAAGTATGCCGGCACGAAGGTCCGCATCCTCATGACCGGCGACGAGAACGATCACAGAGCCCTCGGCGACAAAGTGGCCCAGCTCAAGGAAGAGACCGGGATCGAGCTCGAGATCACCTCGCCCGCCCTCGGCCCGCTGATCGAGAAGACGCTTCAGGTGCTCAAGGCTGACCAAGCCGAGTTCGAGATCATCAACTACCTAGGCTTCTTGACCACACAGCAGGTCGGCGGTGGCTACTTCGAGCAGCTCAATGCATACATCGATGATCCGGCCGAGACCGATCCGGCCTGGGACTTCGAGGACTTCGCCGAAAGCAATCTGAGGAATGTCGGGATCTACGACTTGGAGAACCAAGAGCTGGGTGTCGGCTCGGACGTGTACGGCATCCCAGGCCTGCACAGCGGATCCGTCGTGTACTTCTACCGTAAGGACTTGTTCGATGCGGCCGGTCTCGAGCCCGCGAAGACGTGGGATGAGTTCAAGGCTGCTGCCGAGGCGCTCCATACGGACGAGGTCGCGGGTTGCAGTTTTATCGGCGCGAACGATTTCTCGCTAGCGACCGTCGACTGGTACACCCGGTTCATCACGACCGGTGGCGAGTTGATGACCGGCAGTCCAGCAACCAAAGACTTCCGGCCTAATCTCAACAGCCCCGAAGCGGTCGGCGCGCTCCAGATGCTCATCGACCTGCTCCCGTTCGCACCGGAGAACGTGACGACCTATGGGTTCGCCGAGAATGTCGATGCCTTCTCGACGGGCAAGATCGCTCAGATGATCTTTTGGTCGACGATCGCCGGCCCCGTCTTCAATCGGGACAACTCTCTGGTAGCCGATGTCACGGGTGTGACTCCCGTACCAGCCGCTTCCGGCCAAACGTCACGCGCTATCTTGGGAGGCTGGGGCGTGGGCATCCCCAAGAACCTGGAGCCGGCCAAGAAGCCCGCCGCCTGGCGGGCATTGGCCTGGATAACGAGCAAGGACGTGAACAAGTATTTCGTGGAGGCGTATCAGATCGACGCCAGCCGTGACTCGACATACGTAGACCCCGATCTCGTTTCCCAGTACCCATATCTGCCGGTCGCCGGGGAGGCGAACGCCAACGCGCAGCCGATAGAGACGACGATCCTGAACGACTTCTTTGCGATGAACGATGTGATGAACATCGAGTTCAACAAGGCGCTTATCGGCGGTCAGGACGCTGTGACCGCGTGTGCCAACGTCCAGACCCAATGGGAGGACATTCTGCGCAAGGCGGACGTCCTCGCCTGACCCTGGGCGGGAACGGCGCGGGATGTCGACGGCCCAAGCGGGACTGTGGCGCAGATGGAACGAGCCGGTCGATGGCGAGGACATCGGTTCCTGCCGTCGCGCGACGTCGCGTTGTTGCTCGGTCCATGCGTCCTCTACCTGACTGCGTTCTCGCTCTTTCCGCTGCTTTACAGCCTCCGCATCTCCTTCACGGATCTTGGTGCCGCCGATTCGAGTGGCGACTGGGTCGGCTTGGCTAACTACGCCGACTTGCTGGCCGACCAGTTCTTCTGGAATGCTGCCGTCAACACCGCCGTTATGGTGTCAGCCGCGGTGTCTATCCAAGTGGTTCTTGGGACGGCTCTCGCACTCTTCTTCAACCTTCATCTGCGCGGTTCGTGGCTGGTCCGGGGCGTGCTCATCCTGCCAATGCTGCTCACTCCCATAGTCGTCGGTGTCATGTGGCGAGCCCTGCTGAACCCGGACTGGGGAATCGTGAACTGGGCCCTTGAGACGGTAGGTATCGATTCGCCCAACTGGCTGGGTTCGACCGAGTGGGCTATCCGTACCGTTGTCCTCGTTGACGTGTGGCAGTGGACGCCTTTTGTCTTCCTGATCGTGTTCGCGAGGCTCCAGGCACTGCCACGTGACATCTTCGAGGCGGCTGAAGTTGATGGCGCCGGGCGAAGGGGAATGCTGTCGCACATAACGATTCCGCTTCTGTTGCCGGCTATCACGTTCGCGGCGATCTTTCGCGCCATCGACGCATTCCGGTCGTTTGACCTGGTCTACGGTCTTTCATATGGAGGTCCCGCCCGCTCTACGACGACCCTGAGCTTTCTCGCGTTCCAGAACGGGTTCCAGTTCCAGAACTATGGCTACGCAGCTGCCACATCGTACGTGATGGTAATCGCCCTCATCTTGGCGACGACCCTGCTCCTGCGTCGGGTGCGGGTGCGGCGGGCGGATGCGCTGTGAGTCGCCGCCTTGAGCGTTTGGTAGCGTATTTCCTCTTGGTTATTATCGCCATCGTTGGCTTTGCGCCGTTCGTGTACCTGCTCTTGTTGTCGGGCAAGCGCCGCATCGAGATCCTTGCCGAGGTCCCCCCCGACCTGGACTTTGACTGGGATGTGGTGGCACGCAACTACCGGGAGGTGATCGAGGCTCAGGGCATGCTGGGGTTCGCGCTTAACTCGGTTCTCGTGGTCGGGATCGCCACCTTGGTCTCGCTGATCATCGCCGTGCCGGCTGCCTACGCCTTCTCTAGGCTCCGGTTCCGGGGCGCCGACACCTGGGCTTCCACCATCCTGAGCTTCCGCTTCATGCCGCCCGTGGCCGTGGCCATCCCGATCTTCCTCATGATTCGGACCATCGGTCTGAGCGATAGCTATCCCGGGTTGATCCTGCCGTACGTGGCGTTCACTCTGCCGCTCATCGTCTGGATCATGATCGGCTTCCTCGACGAGATCCCTCGCGAGATCGACGACGCGGCCCTGGTAGATGGCTGCGGACGGATCGAGGTCCTGTGGCGGGTGCTGCTGCCCCTGGCACGGCCGGGCATCATCGTGGCCGCGATCTTCGGGGCGATCTTCATCTGGAACGAGTTCCTCGTCGCCCTCTATGTCGTCAACTCGCGCGATCTCCAGACCGTCACCCTTGGCGCCGCGACCCTGGTGAGCGCCCAGCGGCCCATTGACTGGAACATCGCGGCCACCGTCGGAATCGTCACGGTCGTTCCGATCTTTGTGTTCTCCCTATTCATTCAGCGCTACATCGTGCGCGGCATCACGGCAGGCGCCGTCCGATGACCGGCCTTGAACGGAGGCTACATGCGAACGACAAAGCTCATTGACGGACTCGGCTGGCCTGAGGGACCGACGGTCCTGCCCGACGGGCGTGTCGTCTTCGTCGAGAGCTACCGTAGCCAGCTGACCGTCTGGAGCCCAGATGGCGTCGCACCGTTCGCGTACACGGCAGGCGCTCCGAACTCGAGCGTCCTTGGGGCGGAGGGTGCGCTCTTCGTATGCCAGAACGGCGGGACTGTCGGCCCGTGGCGAGCCCCCGAGATGACGAAGCCGTCCATCCAGCGCGTCGATCGCGAAGGATCAAGAGCCGAGATCGTGGCCACCGAGATCGAGGGAATCCCTCTGAACGGCCCGAACGACCTGGTCTTCGGGCCTGACGGGTGGCTCTACTTCACCGATCCCGGAGCCTATGACCCCAAGGCACCCCAGCCGAGTTACATCCACTCCCTGGATCCCTCCGGCCAAGGACACATCGTGATCGCCTTTGGCACGCCGGTATTTCCGAACGGGATCGCAGTCTACGACGATGGCACGATCGTCTGGGATGAGTCCTATACCGGACATGTCCGACGCCGGCGTCCGAACGGCTCCATCGAGGACCTCGGCCGGATGCCCGGCGCGAACCCCATCCTCGACGGCCTCAAGATCGGCGCCGACGGGCGCCTCTACGTTACGGATATCGTGGGTAAAGGCATCCATGTCCTCGCTTCCGACGGCTCCGTCGAGGATTTCATCCGCGTCGGCGGCGGGCCCACGAATTGCGCCTTCGATGGAGAGGACCTGTACCTTACCGACTCGGGCACTCCGGCTGACAGCTCGGATGCGTCATACGGCGGCGCGTTGTGGCGGATCGAGCTGGGACGGCCGGGCCAGGCACTGACCCAAGGACGGATCGGATGACGGTCACGCGAACGGCCTTCCCCGGCCTCGACCTCACGGGATCGGCAGGACTGGTGACCGGCGGCGGCTCGGGGATCGGCCTGGAGACGGTGTTGACATTGGCGGACCTCGGCGTTGATGTGGCGATTCTCGACGTGAATGCGGCTTCAGCCGAGGCGGCTGCCGATCGGGTTCGCGGGACGGGCCGGACAGCCGTGGCGATCGCCGGCGACGCCGCTGACGAAAGCGACGTGCGCCGCGCCTTCGACGCTGCCCGTGAGGAACTCGGCGATCTGGACATCGCGGTCGCTTGCGCCGGGATCCTAGGGGACTATCAACCGATCGACACCACGAGTGTGGACCACTTCGATAGGGTCATGGCGGTCAACGTGCGGGGTTCGTTCCTCGTCATCCGGGAGGCGATCCCGCATATGCGTCGACGCGGGCACGGGGCGATCATCGTCCTGTCAAGCTTGGATGGCCTGCAGGCGGAACCGGGCATGGCGTCCTACTGCACATCGAAGGGCGCGCTCTTAAACCTGGCTAGGGCCGCGGCTCTGGACGTCGCGCGCGAGAGGATCACCGTCAACGCGGTCTGCCCCAGTGTCACGCTCACTCCGCTCCTCGAGGGCCGGCTCGCCACGCTGCCAGACGGCGACGCGGTGCTCGCGTCATATGCGGCTAAGCATCCGCTCGGGCGGATCCTCTCGCCGCGCGACGTAGCCTCGGCGATCGCCTTCCTCGTGTCGCCACTGGCCACAGGCATCACCGGGTCAGCCTTAGCTG